>Ga0209628_10000234_pt1 | contig 33057 bp, 32 predicted proteins | sample TergutCu122P4_FD_187285 | JGI IMG/M metagenome (GOLD analysis project Ga0209628, IMG submission 187285) | Cubitermes ugandensis P4 segment gut microbial communities from Kakamega Forest, Kenya - Cu122 P4 (SPAdes) (version 2) | ecosystem: Host-associated > Arthropoda: Insects > Digestive system...
CACCATCACGGCGGTATCGCCAAGCATGGTCTCGGGCCGGGTGGTGGCCACGGTGAGATGCCCGCTGCCGTCGGTGAGCGGATAGCGGATGTGCCAGAGAAAACCGTCTTCTTCCTCGTTTTCCACTTCCAGATCGGAGACGGCGGTCTTCAGCTTCGGGTCCCAGTTGACCAGCCGTTTGCCCCGGTAAATCAGGCCCTCGCGGAACAGACGCACGAATGTTTGCGTAACGATCTGGCTCAGTCCTTCATCCATCGTGAAGCGTTCGCGCGTCCAGTCCGGGCTGCTGCCCATGCGGCGCATCTGCTGGGTGATGGCTCCGCCGGAGTATTTTTTCCACTCCCAGACTTTTTCGAGAAACTTTTCGCGGCCCAGATCATGCCGGGAAATGCCCTGGGCATCGAGCTGGCGTTCCACCACGATCTGCGTGGCGATGCCTGCATGGTCGGTTCCCGGTTGCCAGAGGGCGTTCGCTCCAAGCATCCGGTGGTAGCGCGTGAGCGCATCCATCAGGGTCTGGTTGAAGCCATGCCCCATGTGCAGCGAGCCGGTGACGTTGGGCGGCGGCAGCAGGATGCAGAAAGACTGATCTTTTGGCCTGGAGGTATCCAGCCCGGCGGCAAAGAAATTGCGGGATTCCCACTCGCCATAACGGCGGGATTCGATGGCTGCCGGTTCAAAACTCTTGTCCAGTTCCATGATCGTCAAAAGGCTGGAAGAAAACCTCAAATTATAGCCGATGCGCGGCGCTTCTCCCTGATCGTCTGTGAAGCGCTCAGGGCAATCGCAGCGGGACGATCTACGCGAGATGATTCTCATGGCCTTATGTGCCGTGCTGTGTGGCGCGGATTCACGCTACCCCAAACGCAGCCTGCGCTCTCGACGCAAAACCGCTGAACGCCTTCCAGACTACCGGGCATCATTACTCGGACTCGTTTCGCTGGGGTAAATGCGATTGCCCTGGCAGCCGATCGGCAAGCGCTACTGCATCGACGGCAATGTGCTAAAGTTCGTGCCGGACGAGGGCAGGTGGCAGCCAAAAACAGCGTGGGGCTGGCGCATTCGATGTGCTCAATGATGAGCACTTCACGGAAGCTTGATTCATGATGAATTTCATCCGCATTATCCTATTGTTGCTGTTTGGCTTTTTATCCTTGGGCACGGGGATGTGCGCCTTGGGTTTTTTACCGTCTGCCTTAGCTGCACCAGTAGTACGCATATACGTGATTCTTTTCGGGCTGCTTGCGATCGGTTTCTTTTTTCTCGCGCGCATGAACCTCCGCGGCTTGCAGAAAAAAGAAGATGATCCAGAATCCTGACATTGCCCACGCCGTCCATACCCTATTCGAGGCGGCGGCGATGATGGTCGGGGCGCGCTACTACCTGGCTCTACGGCGACGCCGGCAATTGGGTTCGGTCGTCCACGGTCAGGGTTTTGCGGTGCTCCTGGGTTGCCTGATCGGCGCATCCATCGGCAACAAGCTCGTGTTCTGGCTGGAGGTGCCGCACCTTTGGTCTTCTGCCGAGTTTTCTGCCGTCAATGGATGGCTGCAATTTTTATTCGGTGGGCAATCAATGGTCGGCGGCTTGCTGGGTGGTTTGCTGGGTGTCGAAATTGCCAAGAAAATCGCAGGAGTGCGCTATTCAACCGGCGATCTTTTTGTTTTTCCCGTGCTGCTCGCCTTGATGATAGGGCGCATCGGTTGTTTTTTGGCAGGGTTGCACGACGGCACGTTCGGGACGCCGACTGATTTACCCTGGGGCATGGATTTTGGCGATGGCATCCCCCGCCATCCGACGCAGCTCTATGAAATCGGTTTTGCCGGGCTGCTGTGGGCGCTGCTCAAGTATTGGCAACCGAAGCTTGAATCAGTGCCCGGCGCCACGTTCAAACTGATGCTTATTGCCTACCTGCTCTGGCGTTTTTGCATTGACTTTCTCAAACCTGTTCCATATGTCTATCCGTTTGGGTTGAGCGGCATTCAATGGGTCTGCCTTTTGGCGCTGCTTTGCTATTTGCCGCTCAGCCTGCCTTCGCTGCACAAAGCCTGCTACAGAATGGAAGCATCCCAGGAAGCGAACAAGCGCTCAACCGCTGTTTAACCAGTTTTCCAAACGACCATGAACCGCAAGAACCGCCCCTGGCTTTTCTACGACACCACCAACTCGGTGTGCGCGCAATGCCTGCGTACCGTTGAAGCAAAAATCCTGATAAAGGACAAAGAGGTGTTTCTGGAAAAATGGTGCCCCGCGCACGGCACCGAGCGCGTCTTGATTAGCGACGACGCAGACTATTACCGTTTGGCGCGCGAGGTTTACGTCAAGCGCCCGGAAATGCCGCAACGCTTCAACACGCAGATGCAATACGGCTGCCCCTACGACTGCGGCCTGTGCCCGGACCACATGCAGCACTCCTGCCTGACCGTGCTCGAAATCACCGACCATTGCAATTTGCGCTGCCCAACCTGCTATGCCGCCTCCGGGCCGGAGCGCTTGACGCACAAACCCCTGAACGTGATCGAGCACATGCTTGACGCCATCGTTGCCAATGAGGGCGAACCGGATGTGGTGCAAATTTCCGGCGGCGAGCCGACCCTGCATCCTGAATTCTTCGCCATTCTCGATGCCGCCAAAAAACGCCCGATCCGGCATCTGATGGTTAACACCAATGGCATCCGCATCGCGCAGGAGCCGGATTTCGTTGCCCGCCTCGCCGCCTATCGTCCGGGGATCGAGGTCTATTTGCAGTTCGACTCCTTCAAACCCGAAGCGTTGCACAACTTGCGCGGCGCCGACCTGCGCCGCATCCGGGAAGAGGCGCTGGATGCGCTTGAGCATCACGGCATTTCGACAACGCTGGTGATGACCGTCAAACGTGGCGTCAATGACGACGAGATCGGCGCCATCATCTGCCACGGACTCGGCTATCGCTGTGTGCGCGGCGTGACGATACAGCCGGTACAGGACGCCGGTCGCAACGAGGCATTTTCCGATCAGCAGCACAGGCTCACCGTCAGCGCGATCCGCCGCGCCATTGCCGAGCAGTCGGGCATCTTCTCACTCGATGACGTGGTGCCCGTACCCTGCAATCCAGATACGCTGGCAATGGCCTACGCCTTGAAATTGCATGGAGAAACACAGCCGCTGACGCGCCATCTCGGATCGGATGTCTTGCTGGCGGGACCGGCCAATACCATCGTGTTCGAGCGCGATCCGGCGCTCAAGGAACAGATGTTCAAGCTGTTCTCAACCAGTCATTCACCGGAGTCCCAGGCAAATTGTCTGTCCGAGCTTTTATGCTGTTTGCCGCGAATCGCTGCACCGGTCGAGTTGAGCTACGCGAATGTTTTCCGGGTGCTGATCGTGCAATTCATGGACGTCCACAATCTGGATATCCGGGCGTTGAAAAAATCCTGTGTGCACATGGTCCAGCCTGATGGTCGCCTGATTCCCTTCGAAAGCTTCAACCTTTTCCATCGCGATGAAAAAGCCGGAATGCTGGAACAAATCCGCGCGGAAATCGGCGAGCAAACCAAACGGCGTCATGCCACTGCAGTACACTTGACGCCACCCCCGCTTCCCTGATTACGCTGACCAGCTTGTATGTAAGGCTCTTTTGGGAGAAATGGGCATGGGCTGGATCGTGATGGCGCTGGCGGTGCTGATGGTGGTGGGGTCGCTGCTTTGGCTCAAGCCTCCTTCGTCGAAAAACGCCAAGAGGATGCGGAACAAAATACAACAGCATCGTAAAGAAGCGAAAGAAGGGGATGCGGAAGCGGTGAAGTAGTCCGTCTGTTGAACAGGGTGTGATTCAGGTGGAATTTCTGGAAAGGCGCTTTTGGGGTAGAATTCTTCGGAACCGGAAAGTCTTTATATGGCGCGCGTTTTGTTCGCTATCATCGTCATTCCGGGTAATTTCAGATGAATCATCACGGCACCCTGCAACAACCCGGCGTACTGGCTTGGCTGAGGGGTGTCGTTGCTACGGGTCGTGTTCAAAAACAGGAAAATCGCAATGAAACATTCCAGCATCCCCTGCCTCGCGGCTGCGTTGCTTGCCTTGTGTCTCGCAGGTTGCGCAACGGAAAGCCACCGGAGTTTGGCCGTCGAGCAGACGCAAAGCGCCAGCAGGCCTTACAGTGGCGCGCGCGCTCCCATCGCAGTCGGTAAGTTCGACAACCGTTCCAGTTTCATGCGCGGGCTTTTCTCGGATGGCGTGGATCGGCTGGGCAGTCAGGCCAAGACCATTCTCATCACCCACTTGCAGCAGACCAACCGCTTCACCGTGCTCGACCGTGACAACATGGAGGAGGCGAAGCAGGAAGCGGCAATTCGCGGAGAAGTCCAGGAATTGAAGGGTGCGGCGTATGTCGTCACCGGCGATGTGTCGGAATTCGGCCGCAAGGAAGTGGGCGACCATCAGTTGTTCGGCATTCTGGGGCGTGGCAAGAAGCAGGTCGCCTACGCCAAGGTCAGCCTCAACATCGTCGATATCCGCACCACCGAGGTCGTCTATTCGGTGCAGGGCGCGGGCGAATATGAACTTTCCAATCGGGAAGTCATCGGTTTCGGCGGCACGTCCGGCTATGACTCCACCCTGAACGGCAAGGTGCTCGATCTGGCGATTCGCGAGGCCGTCGACCAACTGACCGGTGCGATCGACAGCGGCGCGTGGAGGCCAGCGGGCAGATGAGAGCGATGAACACGCAGCTTGTCCGCTGCATAGCCCTTGTCTTCAGCGTCGGTCTTTTCGGGTGCGCGAATCAGCCACGGCAGCAGCCGCTTTATGCTTGGGGACATTACGAATCACAGGTTTATGCGCATCTGAAGGGAGAGAGCCGGGAAGCGCAGATCGAAGTGCTGGAACGCGACCGGGAAAAAATCGAGGCCAGCGGCAAGACGGCTCCGCCGGGTTTCCATGCTCACCTGGGATTGTTGTACGCGGAAACCGGCAACGATGCGAAGGCTATTGCCTGTTTCGAGACGGAAAAGGTTCGTTTCCCGGAAGCAGCCGCCTATATGAATTTTCTTCTCAAAAAGTACGCGAAATAAGAGCCGCGCATCATGAATTTTTCATTCAACCCGTTTCCCCCTGTCATTCGCGTCGCGCGCTGCACGGCAGCGATAGGAGCCGTGCTTCTGCTCTGCGCCTGCGCCACGCCGGTGACCCAGATCGACACCACCGCTTTTCGGGAGAGCCGTCCGCGTTCCATCCTGGTGATGCCGCCGGTCAACCAGTCCCCGGAAATCAAGGCGCCGATGACTTTTCTCGCCACGTCCACCGTGCCTCTGGCGGAATCCGGGTATTACGTGATCCCGGTGGCGCTTTCGGAGGAGACGTTCAAACAGAACGGCGTGACCGTTGCTGAAGAGGCGCATGCAATCGAACTCGGCAAATTGCGCGAAATCTTTGGCGCGGACGCGGCCCTGTACATCACGATCACCCGCTTTGGCACGAGCTACCGGCTGATCAACAGCGTGGTAGAGGCGGCGGCTTCCGCGAAACTCGTCGATCTCAGAACCAGTCGGGAATTGTGGTCCGGGCAGGATATTGCGGTGTCGGGGAACAATAACAGCGGCGGGGGGCTCATCGGCGCGCTGGTGAGCGCGGTCATCAATCAGATTGCCAATACCATATCGGACAGATCGCACGACGTGGGCAGGGTAGTGAATTATCGGCTGCTTTCTGCCGGGCATCAAAACAGCATCCTGTTCGGGCCATACCATCCCAGGTATGAAACGGATTGATGGTTTCTCTTTCAGCATGCGTCCCTGAAAAAACCCGTCTCTTCATTGCCCTATGGCCGGACAACGCAGTCCAGCGCAGCCTTGCCGATTACCGCGACCTCTGGCGCTGGCAGGGACGTCCGGCGCAGGTGCGCGACGGTAAGCTCCACATCACGCTTCACTTCCTCGGCGATGTGGCGCGCGCGCGTTTGCCCGAGTTGCGCGCCGCGCTCGCCGTGCCATGCGCTGCGTTCGACCTCGTTTTGGGTCGTCCGGCGCTCTTGCCGCGCGGCGTTGCGGTCATCGAGCCGCTGACCGTTCCCGATGAATTGCTGGCGTTGTATACCGCGTTGAAAGAAGCGCTGTGCGACTTCGGCCTGCCGGTGGAGTCGCGTCCATTCCGTCCGCACGTCACACTTGCCCGCCATGCGCGGCAGGCCGGTTTTCCTGTGCAGGCGCTGGAAGTCCTCTGGCGCGTCGAGGGTTATGCGCTGATGGAAAGCAGGATAGGGACGGGGGAATATCGGGTGCTGGAGCGGTATACGGCGTGAAAAAAACCGTGTAGCGCGGAAACGCGGGTATGATGTTGTTGTTTGCAGGCTATCCCTGTGTGGGTTCTTTGTGATCACTCAAGGAACGGATTCGAAATCGAGGAGGAGGTTTGGCATGATCAAAGTTGTTGCGCAGTTTTTTATCAGAAACGGGGAAGTGGAAAAAGCGCTGACTCTGGGCAAGGAACTGGTATTGGAAACCAGAAAAGAAAATGGATGTATCAGTTATGAACTTTGCCAAAGCATGAAAAATGGCACGCATATAGCGTTTATAGAAGAATGGGAAAATCAGGCGGCTTTGGATACGCATTTTCAGACTCCTCATTTTATGGATTTGGTTCCAAAGCTTCTGGCTTTGACTGAGCAGGAGACGGTTATTGCTGCGTTTAGCAAGGTGGTGTGAGAGGTGCGGGCTGGGATGTGCACAGCAGCAGGGTGAAGCCCGTACCCCGTCCAGGTAGACAGGGTACGGGGTACTGCTATGAGGCGGTTACAGGCACTTGCCAGACCAGAGCATCATTACTACAATGAGTACTGCCCTGATAAGGCATCGCCTGAAACGTCCCAAACGCGTGGGGAGTTTCACCTCGATCACCTCCTTTGGGGGGATGATTGGCAAAAATGCCCCGCTTGCTTCGGGGCATTTTTGCGTCCGCCACACACGGATTCTATCTTTTTTCATATTCCATAGCGATATTTTTATTTTACCCGACCATTGAAGATTGAACTGTTTCATGGCGGAAACCGTGTAGGGGCACGGCATGCCGTGCCCCTACTGATGTCGCCCCTCCATGTCAAAATCGCGCATGCGCCCCCCCATCCCGCCCCCGGATTTCCCTCCCGATCTCCCTATCTCCGCCCGCCGCGATGAAATTGCTGCCGCGATCCTCGCGCACCAGGTCATCATCGTCTGCGGCGAAACCGGCTCCGGTAAGACCACTCAACTCCCTAAAATCTGCCTCACCCTCGGACGCGGTACAGCGGGCCTGATCGGCCACACACAGCCGCGCCGCATCGCCGCGCGGGCCACGGCCAGTCGCATTGCGCAGGAATTGAACAGCCCGCTCGGACAGATCGTGGGCTACAAGATTCGTTTCACGGATCGCGTCAGCGCCCAGAGCCATATCAAGCTGATGACCGATGGCATTCTGCTGGCTGAGACGCAAGGTGACCCGCTGCTTGCGGCCTACGACACGCTGATCATCGACGAGGCGCACGAACGCAGCCTCAACATCGACTTTCTTCTCGGTTATCTCAAGGCGCTGCTGCCGCGCCGCCCTGACCTCAAGCTCATCATCACCTCCGCCACGCTCGACGCGGAACGTTTTGCACGCCATTTTGGAGCCTCCACGGGCGCGCCCGCGCCGGTGATCGAAGTCTCCGGGCGGCTGTATCCGATCGAGGTGCGTTATCGACCCGTCGCTCTCGACGATGGGGGCGATGAAGAAGAGGGGGACGCGAAAGGGGGCAAAAAAAAGCAGCGCGACCTGTACGACGCGCTGGTCGATGCCGTCGATGAAGCGCAACGTTGCGGCCCCGGTGATGTGCTCGTCTTTCTGCCGGGGGAACGGGAAATCCGTGAGGCGACTGAGGCGCTCGGCAAAGTCCGGCTCCTTCCCGGTTCCGAGATGTTGCCGCTCTTCGCGCGCCAGTCGGCGCAGGAGCAGGCGCGAGTATTTGCGTCCTCCGGCGGACGGCGGGTGGTGCTGGCGACGAACGTGGCGGAAACCTCGCTCACCGTGCCGGGCGTGCGCTATGTGGTCGATACGGGACTGGCGCGGATCAAACGCTATTCGCCGCGCAACAAGGTGGAGCAGCTACGGATCGAGAAGATCGCGCAGGCGTCGATCCAGCAACGCGCCGGGCGTTGTGGTCGCGTGATGGACGGCATCTGCTTCCGGCTCTTCGATGAGGAAGATTTCAAACGCCGTCCCGCGCACACCGATCCCGAAATCCTGCGCTCTTCGCTCGCCGGAGTGATTCTGCGCATGAAGGCGCTCAATCTGGGAGAGGTAGAGGATTTTCCCTTCATCGACCCGCCCGGATCGAGGCTGATCGGTGATGGTTATACGTTGTTGGCGGAATTGGGAGCGATAGAGGAGGGGAGTGAAAGGCGCACGCTCACGAAGATTGGCCTTGAACTGGCAAAGCTGCCGCTCGACCCGCGCATTGCCCGCATGATGCTGGCCGCGCGCGAGCGCGGGGCGCTGGAAGAGGTACTGGTGATTGCCGCGGCGCTTTCCACGCAGGATCCGCGCGAACGCTCGCAGGAAAACGCGAGCGCAGCGGATCAGGCGCATGCGAAGTTTCGCGGCGCAGAACTGGATCAGCGTTCCGAATTCCTCTGGTACTGGAATCTGTGGAAAGCGTGGTCTGAAGTGCAACGCCACGAATCCGGCAACCAGCAGAAGCAGTGGTGCCGTCGTCATTTTTTGTCGTATCTGCGGATGCGCGAGTGGCGGGATGTCCACAACCAGCTTCACACCCTGTGCGTGGAGCACGGCTGGAAGGTGAATACCGTTCCCGCCAACTATGAGGCGATTCATAAATCGTTGCTTGCCGGGCTGCTCGGCAATATCGGCTGCAAGTCCGAAGAAGCCGCCAGCGTCGGCCCGCAGGCGGGAAGCTATCTGGGCGCGCGCGGCATCAAATTCTGGCCGCATCCGGGTTCGATGCTGGCAAAAAAGGCGGGCAAATGGATCATGGCCGCCGAGCAGGTCGACACATCGAGGCTCTTTGGGCGATGTCTTGCCCGGATCGAGCCGGAATGGGTGGAAGAGGTCGGCGCGCATCTGATTCGGCGGCATGTGTTCGAGCCGCACTGGTCGAAGAGCGCGGGCCGCGTGCAGGCGTGGGAGCGGGGCGTTCTTTATGGGCTGGTGATCTGGCCGCGCCGTGGCGTGTCGTATCGGCACATCGACCCGGCGTTGTGCCGCGAACTGTTCATTCGCGAAGGGCTGGTGGCGGGTGAAATTGCCGAAGGCCCGGCGCGTTCAATGGGGTTTCTGACCCATAACCTCGGGCTGGTCGCGGAAATCGAAAGGCTGGAGCACAAGACCCGCCGCCCCGATGTGCTCGTCGACGAAACCCTGATCGAAGCCTTCTACGACAGCAAGATTCCCGCCGACATCAATGATCTCGCCAGCTTCGAGCATTGGCGCAAACAGGCCGAAAAGAGAGAACCGAAACTTCTTTATCTCACGCGTGAGCAACTGATGCGTCACGAAGCCGGGGGCGTGACCTCCGAGCGCTTTCCGCCCACGCTCGACGTGCTCGGGCAGAAACTCAAACTCGACTACAAGCATGAGCCGGGAGATGCCGATGACGGGCTGACCCTGACCGTGCCGCTGGCGATGCTCAATCAGGTCAATGCGCAGCGTTGCGAATGGCTGGTTCCGGGGTTGCTGGAAGAAAAGGTGATTGCGCTGCTCAAAACCGTGCCGCAGAAAATCCGTCACCGGCTGCAACCGATTGCCGAGAGCGCCGCAGCTTTCATGGCGGCTTTCGAGAACGGCGAATTGCGAAGCGAAGGAGAAGGTTTTCCGCCGTTGTTGAAAACGCTCCAGCACTTCGTCGAGGAGCGCGTGCACCTCAAATTGCCGCTGGAGAGTTTTCGCCCGGAAAATCTGCTTGCGCACTGTTTCATGAATTTCCGGGTCATCGACGAACATGGGCGCGTGCTCGGGCAGTCCCGGCAACTGAGTGAATTGCGCACCCGGTTCAAGGATCGTGTGGCGGCGCGTTTCGAGGCAGCAATTCCTTCTTCTGTGAGCGGGAAAGGGGAATCTCATGGCCTTCCCTCCGTGTCATTCTGCGCGAAGCGAAGCGTAGTCGCAGAATCCACCCGCCGCATGGATTCCGCGACTACGCCTAACGGCTCCGCGCGGAATGACGGCGTGTGGGACGGCCCCTCTCCCGCAAGCGCAAGCGGAGAAAAAGGCTTCACCGCCTGGACATTCGGCAAACTCCCCGAACTGCTCGAAATCAGCATCGACGGACACGAATTCATCGGTTTTCCTGCCTTGAACGACGAGGGCGACAGCGTCTCACTGCGTCCGTTCGATACCCCCGAGGAAGCGGCGCGGGTACACCGTCGCGGCCTGCTGCGGCTTTTTACGCTTGCGCTCAAGGATCAGGTCAAAGCCATCGAACGCCTGCCGGGTTTGCGAGAACTGGCCTTGCAATACCGTGATTTCGGCAGCGAAACCGAACTCAAGACGCGTCTCGTCGAAGCCAGCCTCGCCCGCTGTTGTCTCGGCGACCCGTTGCCGGAAGACGACAAGACTTTCGATCTCCGTTGCCAGGAAGCCCGCCCGCGCCTGACGCTCGTCGCGCAGGAATTCATGCGGCTCGCCACGCAGTTGCTGACGGATGCGGCCATCCTCCAAAAGCGCCTCACTGCCTTGAACAAGACTTTCCCCGATGCCGTGGCCGATATGCGCGCGCAAATCGCCGCGCTCCTGCCAAAGAATTTTCTCACCGCCTTCGAGTGGGAGCGCCTTGCCCACTTTCCGCGCTATCTCAAGGCGCTGCTCATGCGTCTCGACAAACTGCGCATCGAGCCCGACCGCGACGCAAAACTCCTGTCCGAATGGAAAACGCTGGCCCAACCCTGGCAACGCGAAACCGCCGCTCAGGCCCGCAGTGGCGCGCCCGCCCCTGAGCTGGAAACCTTCCGATGGCTGCTCGAAGAACTGCGCGTCAGCCTCTTCGCCCAGACCCTGAAAACTCCGATGCCGGTCTCGGTGAAGCGTTTGCAGAAGATCTGGGAGAGCAGATAAGGGGTTGCCCCGTCCGGCATTTTGCTCAAGTGGCGGAAAAACGTGTGCGTCTATGCAAAATTTGGCAGAGTTTGTCAAAGACGCACACTATGGTGACAGGTCATTTCAATAGTTTTTCTTGATACGTTGTTTTGCTTCGCATGGAGAAGCGAAACCGCGTGACACCCGGAGAGAATCATGAGCCTGTTCAGGTCGAGTCACGAGAAGAAACTGGAACAAAAGCTAACCGTTGTTGAGATGGAAAAACAACGCTTGCAGGAACAGCTCTCGGCTGCGGAGCACAATCTCGAACAATTGCGGGAAGAATTCAGGCACGCAAGCGCATCCGTGCAGAACTGGAAACAACTGATGCGAAGCGTGGCGGTTTTCGGCGGCGGCCTGCAAGAGTCGCAAGGTTCGCTCGCCTCCATGACTGAGGCGCTGAATCAGGAAAGATCCGACGTCATCGAAGCGGAGACGCTCGCGCATTCCAGTCAGGCGGCAATCCGGCAGTTATCGGAAAGCATCGTGCTGCTCTCCAGTGACGCCCGGACGACGATGGAACAGGTGCGCGGACTGAATGCGCGCACAGAACAGATCAGCAATATCGTCAACCTGATCAAGGCAATTGCCGACCAGACCAACCTGCTTGCACTCAATGCCGCCATCGAAGCTGCGCGGGCGGGAGAATCGGGGCGCGGGTTCGCGGTCGTTGCCGACGAGGTGCGCAAGCTGGCGGAGCGCACAGCTAGCGCAACCGGCGAAATATATGAACTGGTGGGAACCATTCAGGGCGACACCAGCGCCACCCTTGGCAGAATCGAGGGACTTGCGGGCCGCGCCGACGATCTCGGTAAAAACGGCGTGCAGATGATAGAGGGCATGGACAGCCTCGTTTCGTTTTCACATCATGTCAATGAATCTGTCAAAACGACGGCATTGCGCAGCTTCGTCGAACTGGCGAAGTTCGATCACCTGGTGTTCAAGTTCGAGGTCTATAAAGTGTTTCTCGGCGCCTCGGATAAAAAACCCGAGAACCTGGCCGACAGCACATCCTGCCGCCTAGGGAAGTGGTATTACCAGGGAGATGGGCGCGCTACCTGTTCCCATCGCGACGGTTTTACCGCCATGGAAGCGCCGCACAAGGCCGTACACCGGTATGGCAAGGAGGCGCTGGAAGCATACTACGGGGGCCGTTTAGCCGACGGGATAGCCGCTCTGGGAAATATGGAGGAAGCCAGTAGTGGCGTACTGAGTGGTCTGGAACGCATTGCACAGTCCATGAGCGTTCCGGCGAAGGAAAAATGATTCCCCTCCAAGGAGGGGAATGACCACCCCGGCGCTTCGCGCCACCCCTCCAAGGAGGGGAATGGCTCGACCAATCGCTTCCCCTCTCCTGTGTTCAGACCGGAGAGATCCTGAACGCCTGAGCAGGTGGCGGGAAAACGTGTGCGTCTATGCAAAATTTGGCAGAGTTTGTCAAAGAAGCAGTCCATGATGAGTGACAAGTGGTTTCAGCAAACACTTCTGCATACGGTTTCACTTCGTATGGAGATGCGAAACCGCGTGGCATTTGGAGACAATCATGAGCCTGCTCAAGTCAAGTCACGAAAAGGAACTGGAACAAAAGGTAACCGTTGTTGAAACGGAAAAACAACGTTTGCAGGAACATCTCTCGGCAGCGGAGCACAATCTCGAACAATTGCGGGAAGAATCCAGGCGCGCAAGCACATCAGCGCTGAACTGGAAACAACTGCTGCAAAACATGGCGACTTTCGGCGAAACCTTGAAAGAATCGCAAAGCTCGATTGCTTTCATGACTGAGGCTATGAATCAGGAGAAAGTCGACGTTTCGGAAGCAGAATCACTCTCGCTTTCCAGTCAGGCAGCAGTCCAGTCGCTATCGAAAAACATCATGCTGCTTTCCGACAATGCCCGGAAGACGATGGAGCAGGTGCGCGGACTGAATGCGCGCACAGAACAGATCAGCAATATCGTCAACCTGATCAAGGCAATTGCCGACCAGACCAACCTGCTTGCACTCAATGCCGCCATTGAAGCGGCGCGGGCGGGAGAATCGGGGCGCGGATTCGCGGTCGTTGCTGATGAAGTGCGTAAACTGGCGGAACGCACGGCCGGTGCGACCGGCGAAATTTCTACCTTGGTGACCACCATTCAGGGTAATACCAGCGCCACCCTGAACAACATCGAGGGTCTTGCGAGCCACGCTGACGAACTCGGCAAAAATAGCGTGCAGGTGACAGAAAACATGAATAAGCTTGCCTTGTCTTCACATTTTCTTCTGGATATGGTCAAGGCGACGGCATCGCATGGTTTCATCGAATTGGTGAAATTCGATCATCTGGTGTTCAAGTTCGAGGTCTATAAAGTGTTTTTCGGGGCATCGGATATAAAATCCGAAGATTTGTCCAGTAGCGCATCGTGCCGTCTGGGTAAGTGGTATTACCAGGGTGAAGGACGCGCTACCTATTCCCGGTTTGACGGTTTTTCCGCCATGGAAGCGCCGCACAACGCCGTACACCGGCATGGCAAGGAGGCGCTGGAAGCCTACTACGATGGTCGTTTAGCCGATGGGATAGTCGCTCTGGGAAATATGGAGGAAGCCAGCAAGGGCGTGCTGAGTTGCCTGGATCGCATTGCAAATAGCATGAATGTTCCGACGAAGGAAAAATAATTCCCCTCCGTGGAGGGGTGGCGCGAAGCGCCGGGGTGGTCATTCCCTCCACGGAGGGGAATGGATAGTAGTGGTAATATTGGCCCCTGTCTGACGCTTCCATCTCGAAGGAATCCATCATGGCCAAACCCCACGAATCCGAACTCACCCTTTTCATGCGCGAATGGCTGAAGAAACATCCCGAGGAAAATGAAGTGAAAAAAACGGGGATAGCCCTGTGGTGGGATCGTCCTCAAGACCCCGAGACAACCCGTCGCTTCGAGGCTGCGCGCGTGTCGGTGAATCCGTATTACTACGACATTTCACACTGAATTACGGGCCCGCTTGCTTGCTATCGTTCCACACGAACGAAACCCGCTTCACGTTGCACAGCAGTTCGTAGGCAATGGTTCCGGCGGCTTGGGCGACCTGATTGACGGAAACCTGTTTGCCCCATAGTTCGACGACGCTGCCGATGCCCGCTTTCGGGAGGTCGGTGAGGTCGACAGTGAGCATATCCATTGATACGCGCCCGATCAGGGTGGCGGGTTTGTTGTCAACGGCCACGGGCGCGCCATCGGGGGCGGAGCGCGGGTAGCCGTCGGCGTAGCCTATTGCGACCAGCCCGACGCGGGTGGGGCGCCGGGCGATGAATCTTGCGCCGTAGCCAAGAGATTCTCCAGCGGCAAGGTCGCGCACGGCGATGATCCGGCTCTCCAGCGTCATGACCGGGCGCAGGTCGTTGCCTTCTCCCGGGAGGGGATCCGCGCCGTAAAGCATGATGCCTGGGCGCGCCCAGTCGCGTCTGGCATCCGGCCAAGCGAGGATGGCGGCGGAGTTGGCAAGGCTGCGCGCGCCGGGCAATCCTCGCGTGGCTTCATCGAAGACGCGGATTTGCTGGGCGGTGGCGTCGCTCCCCGGTTCGTCGGCGCGGGCGAAATGACTCATGAGACCGCATTCTTCCACTTTGCCGCTCGCCATGAGCTGCCGCCAGATCCGGCGCGCATCTTTAGGCGGGACCCCGGCGCGGTTCATGCCGCTGTTGATCTTGAGCCATACCCGGAGCGGCGCGGACAAGCCGGTTTTCAAGATCATTTCGATCTGGTCGGAATGATGCGCTACAAGCCAGAACCCTTGACGGGCGGCTTCGAGCAGCTCAGTGGCGTCGAATACGCCTTCGAGCAGCAGGATGGGCTTTTTGATGCCGGATTCGCGCAAGGCGAGCGCTTCTTCAAGAAAGGCAACCGCGTAACCATCGACATCCCGGGACAAAGCCTGCGCGCAGGCAATCGCGCCGTGACCGTAAGCGTTGGCCTTGACCACGGCCAGCGCCCGTCCGCCGTGGCGCTGGCAGGCAATATGGTAATTATGGCGCAGGGCGTCGAGGTCGATCAGGGCGCGGGCAGGACGCATGGGTAATTTGCCTTGAAGGGAACTGAAATCGACCGTAATGGTGTACCAGTTTGAGGGAATACCGCAATCAATGATGTTTCTTCACAGACGATGTGACATGGCTTATGTTTCCACGATTACGCTATAGTGAATCATCCTGGCATCATGGCCGGGGCTTTGGACTGGAGTCGTTTTCATGAGAATTTCGGGATGGATTGCGGTTTCGGCGGCATTGATCGGGGGGCTGGCCTCGCCTGCATCCGCCGAGGAAAAACCCCTGTGGGAGGCCGGATTGGGTGTGGGCGTGGTGTCGTTTCCGGAGTACCGGGGCTCCAGCAAACATCGCACATGGGTGTTGCCAACGCCTTATTTCATCTATCGTGGCAAGATTCTCAAGACGGATCGTGGCGGGGTGCGCGGCACATTTTTCGATAGTGATCGGGTGGAACTGAATCTGAGCCTTTCCGCATCCGTGCCCGTCGATAGCAGTAACGATGGACCTCGCCGGGGGATGCCCGATGTGCAACCGACGGTGGAATTCGGCCCATCGCTCGTGTACAACCTGTGGCGCGACAAGGAACGCAGGGATCGGCTCGATTTGCGTTTGCCGCTACGCGCGGCTTATAGCGTCAGAGGCGGAGTCAAATATGCCGGGCTGATCTTTTCGCCTTCCCTCAACTATAACGCAGCCGTTTTCGGCAATTCGGGCTGGTATTTTGGCGCGCTGGCCGGGCCGATCTTCGCCAACGCCCGCCAGCACAAATATTTTTACGAGGTCGAGCCGCGTTATGCCACGCCGGAGCGCCCGGCTTATCGCGCCTCGGGCGGTTATTCCGGGTCGCAGCTCACTGTTTCGCTCTCCAGGCGGTTCGACAGATTCTGGCTGGGCGGCTTCGTGCGCTATGACAGCCTGCATGGCGCAGCTTTCGCCGATAGTCCTTTGGTGGAACGCAAGAATGGTTGGATGGGCGGAATGGGCGTGGCGTGGATATTCGGCAAGTCCGACAAGACGGTCGATGCAGGCTCGGATGATTGAGTGCGAATCAATGCCCGGAATCAGAAATCTTCGCCCCTGCTGCCGGATAGCGCGCAAGGGCGATCAGGGCGATGACGCAGAAAAGAGCTCCGGCAAGAAAGGTGGCGGGAGCGCCCAGTTGATCCCACAGAAAACCGGCGGCGACGCTGGCGAGCAGCATGGCGATGCCGCTCGTGACGTTGAAAAGGCCGAAGGCCGTGCCGCGCAGTTCCGTTGGCGCGGTTTTTGCCACCATCGCCGACAGTAGCCCCTGGGTGATGCCCATGTGCACGCCCCAAAGCGCGACTCCGGTCAGCAGGGCGATCCAGTGTTCATGGGATGCAAGCGCCAGATCGGCGGCAATCAGCACGATCAGGCCGAGGGCCAGCAGGCGGCGGTGGCTCATGCGGTCGGATAGTTTGCCGAAGGGCCAGGCCGACAGAGCGTAGGTGAGACTCATTACAGCCATTGCCAGCGGGACGAAGGCAAGCGGGATGCCGCATTGCAGGGCGCGCAACACGAGGAAGGCTTCGCTGAAACGGGCCAGCGTGAAGACTGCGCCGATGCCGACGACCCGCCAGTAAGAGGCGTCGAGTCGCCGCAGGTTGTCGCGCTGGATCGGGTTTTCGCGTCTGAAAGAGGGGGAGGGTGGAGGTTCCCGCAGGCAGAAAACGAGCAGCGCAACACTGGCCAGGCCGGGGATGGCGGCAAACCAGAAGACGGCGCGAAAGTTATTGGCCCAGAGCAGCATCAGGAAGACGGCGAGCAGCGGGCCGATGAATGCGCCTACGGTGTCGAGCGACTGGCGCAGCCCGAATGCCGCACCCCGGATGGGCGGCGGGGTCAGGTCGGTCAGCAGGGCGTCGCGCGGCGCGCCCCGGATGCCTTTGCCCAGGCGATCGAGCAGGCGCGCGCCCAGAACGAGCCCGGCGCTCTGGGCCAGCGCGAACAGGGGTTTACACAAGGCGCCGAGCGCATAGCCGAAAACCGTCAACCCTTTGCGTCGGCCCAGATAGTCGCTCAGTGCGCCGGAAAAAATCCTGACGATCAGCGCGGTGGCTTCGGCAAGACCTTCGATCAGACCGATGGTCAGAGCGCTTGCGCCCAGCACGGTGGCCATGAAAAGCGGCAGCAGGCTGTGGATCATCTCCGAGGAAATGTCCATCAGCAGGCTGACGAAGCCGAGTATCCAGACGCCGCGCGGCATCCGGGAGTGCGGATTTTTATCGGTAGAGTGCATGTTTGGGGATGAAGCCCATCATTTCCAATTTTCCCCGTGCCCTTGTGACACAATATGCGGCGGGCCGTTTTCCTCAAGGCCCATTTTGCGTGAATTGTACCGATTCGGCACGCCCGCTACGGCGCTGGCGAGCGCGTTCAACCGCCATTCCCGGGATAGCCATGTTCTACCTCGACCTTTTTTCCGCGCTGCACCGGCGCCAAGTCGAATACGCGCTGATCGGCGGACTGGCCGTGGCCCTGTATGGCGTGGAACGCAACACGATGGATGTGGACATCGCGCTCGTGCTCTCGCCCGATAACGTGGATCGCTTCATACAAGCCGCGCAGGAACTGAGCCTCACCCCCGTGCTGTCCGAACCCATCGCCACTTTGCGCGACACCGAAACCCTGCGCGACTGGCATGCGCGCCGCCACTTGCAAGCCTTCGGCCTGCGTGCGCCGGGCGTGGCGGGCGTGACCCTGGACGTGCTGCTGTTTCCGCCCATCGACCCGCAGGCGCTGTACCAACGCGCCCTGCTGCTTGACATAGCGGGCGTCCCGGTGCGCGTGGTTGCCATCGACGACCTCATCGCCCTCAAACAACACGCTGGCAGGCCGCTCGATCAGGACGACGTGGCCCACCTCCAACACATCAAGGCCGCTAAGCCATGAAACCGGAAAACCCCGCCCCGCCTTTCCCCCCGCAGCCCGATCGCGGCCAGCGCCGCTACCGCGTGAGCGAGGAGCGCCTGCGCGCATTCGCCAAACTCACCCTTTACGAGCGGCTGAAATGGGTCGAAGAATGCGCCGCCTTCGTGCGTCTGGGGCAGCAGGCAATGGCGCGTTTGGGCGGCGATGAAGCACAGGCCATTCACCACGCGCCGCACGAACCGGCTGCGCAAGCGCTGCCGTAATGCGATTGCACTGGATACAGCAATCATTCCCAATTTTCCCCGCGCCCTTGTGACACAATATGCGGCGGGCCGTTTCCTCAAGGCCCTATTTTGCTTGATTTAGCCGGGAGTGAACATGAATCCTCAAGATGTCATGAAGTTGATCCAGGAAAATGAGGTCAGCTTCATTGACTACCGTTTTACCAATACCAGTGGCAAGGAACAACATTTCAGCGTGCCGGTTTCCGCTTTTGAAGAGGAAGCGTTCGAGCACGGTCTCATGTTCGACGGCTCTTCGATCGCCGGATGGAAAGGCGTCCAGGCATCCGACATGGTTCTGCTCCCGGACCCTGAAACCGCCTACATTGATCCCTTTTTCGATGAAACCACCCTGGTACTGGTTTGCGACATCATCGAGCCGTCCGACGGCAAGGGGTATGATCGCGACCCGCGCTCCGTCGCCAGGCGCGCCGAAACCTACCTGAAGAGCACCGGCATCGGCGATACCGCCTATTTTGGGCCGGAACCCGAGTTCTTCATCTTCGACGCCGTCGAATGGTCGGTCGACATGTCCGGGTGTTCGGCCAGGATATTTTCCGAAGAAGCAGCCTGGTCGACAGCCGTGAAGTATGAAGGCGGCAACCTCGGCCACCGTCCGCGCGTCAAGGGCGGGTATTCCCCCGTGCCGCCGGTAGATAGTCTCAACGACATCCGCGCCGCGATGGTGCGGGCGCTCGAAGACATCGGCGTGCCGGTCGAAGTGCATCACCATGAAACGGCCACGGCCGGGCAGTGCGAAATCGGCACCCGGTACACGACGCTGACCCGCCGCGCCGACTGGACGCAGATGCTCAAGTACGTGGTGCACAACGTTGCGCATCAGTACGGCAAGACTGCCACGTTCATGGCCAAACCCATCGTCGGCGACAACGGTTCGGGCATGCATGTGCATCAGTCGATCTGGAAAAACGGGCAGAACCTCTTTGCAGGCAACGGCTACGCGGGTCTCTCGGAGCTGGCGCTCTACTACATCGGCGGCATCATCAAACACGCGCGCGCGCTGAACGCCATTACCAACCCCGGAACCAACTCTTACAAGCGGCTGGTTCCCGGCTTCGAGGCTCCGGTCAAACTGGCTTACTCCGCCCGCAACCGCTCAGCATCCATTCGCATCCCCTACGCCACCAATCATCGAGGCCGCCGCATCGAGGCGCGTTTTCCCGATCCAATGGCCAATCCCTACCTGGCATTTGCGGCGATGCTCATGGCCGGTCTGGACGGCATCCAGAACAGGATTCATCCGGGGGATCCCGCCGATAAAAACCTGTACGACCTGCCGCCGGAAGAGGACGCCAAAATTCCGACCGTGTGCTCCAGTCTCGAACAGGCGCTCGACTATCTCGACAAGGGCAGGGAATTTCTGACGCGCGGCGGCGTGTTCTCCAACGACTTCATTGATGCCTACATCGAATTGAAGATGGAAGAAGTCACCCGCTACCACATGACCACGCACCCGGTCGAATTCGACATGTACTACAGTTTCTGATTGCGCAATGACGATAAAAGGAATGGGCAATGCCTGTCCTTTTTTATCTGAATGAGGAAAGGGTTGGCATTTGTTCTTTTTTTACATGGTGTAGGGTCTGGTGGCGGAGAGAAGTTTTTTCCTTTTTGGGCAAAGGACAAAGCCATGAGACATGCGCGCGCCGTTATTATTTCATCATTCCTGTTGGCGCTTGCGCCGCTTTCTGTTTCTGCGCAGGTGTTCAAGTGCGTCGATGCCAACGGGAAAGTCACCTACAGCAATGAAGGGGCTTCAACCAAGGGGTGCAAGCAACTGTCCGGCGAACAGACCGTTTCGGTCATCTCCATGCGCGCCAGTCCCCCGCCCGCTGCGTTTCCGAAAATAAGCGACGAGATGCAGAAGGAACGCGACAAGACCCGGCGTCAGATTCTGGAGAAAGAGCTGGATAGCGAACAGTTGGCGCTGGAGGGCGCGCGCAAGGAGCTTGCCGAACAGGAAGGCGTCCGGTACGGCAATGAGAAGAACTATCAGCGAGCGCTTGACCGCCTGCAACCGTACAAGGATGTCGTCGAGCGGCATGAGCGCAACATCGAGGCGTTGAACCAGGAGTTGTCCGGGTTGCGCTGAACGTGGCCGGAGGTTGATAAGGAATTCCATCGAAGCGAAAGCAAATGTGATCTCTGCGGTAGAATGCAGACTATTTGCTGCTGGATGGAATTTTCATGAATATTGTCGCGCGTCTGCCGCATTATGCCCATTTGATCCGCGTCGATTCGCTCGGTAAGCAGGTGGGGACGATGCTGCTGCTTTGGCCGACGATGTGGGGGCTGTGGATGGCCGCCGAAGGGACGCCCCCCTTGTATTTGGTGCTGGTTTTCGCGTTGGGCAGTTTCTTGATGCACTCTGCCGGATGCGTCGTCAATGATTATGCGGATCGGGGGTTCGATGGGCATGTGGAGCGCACGCGGGATCGTCCGCTCGTCACCGGGGCCATCAGCGTGCGCGAGGCGTTCTGGTTTGGACTGGGGTTGTTGTTCCTCTCGTTCCTGCTGATTCTGCCGCTCAAGAATATCCTCGTGATCCTGCTGGCATTGCCCGCCCTGTTTCTGGCCGTGAGTTATCCCTTCACAAAGCGGTTTTTTCCTGTGCCGCAAGCCTATCTGGGGTTGGCGTTCGGGTTTGGCATTCCGATGAGCTTTGCCGCTGTGCAGGATACCGTGCCGCCAATGGCCTGGCTGCTGGTGCTGGCGAATCTCTTCTGGGTGATTTCTTACGATACGGCGTATGCGATGGTGGATCGCAACGATGACATCAAGCTGGGTCGCATCCGTACTTCGGCCATCACGTTCGGCCGTTACGAAGTAGCGATCGTGATGCTGTGCTATGCGCTCGCCTTGTCCCTCATTACCGTGGTGGGGCTGGCGTTCGGGCGGGGTTGGATATTCCTCGCCGGAATGGGAATGGCTGCGCTGGTGGCGGGGCGCGTGTTCCTGCTCATCCGCACGCGGCAGCGTCCGGCCTGCTGGCGGGCGTTCATTTGCAACAACTGGGTGGGCGCGTCGGTTTTTGCCGGCATTGCGCTGGATTATTTTGCGCTTGGCTAAGGCATGAACATGGATTTCATGAGCGCCCTGCGAACCGCTTGGCGGGAGCGCGATAGTCTTCTCTGCGTGGGACTCGATCCTGATCCCGCCCGATTGCCGCAATCGCTGGCTGGCAACTCTCGCCCCATTTTCGAATTCTGCCGCAGCATCGTGGACGCCACCGCCGATCTGGTTTGTGCGTTCAAGCCGCAGATTGCTTACTTCGCAGCTTACCGCGCCGAGGATCAACTCGAAGCCCTGATCGAACACATTCACGCGCAGCATCCGGGCATTCCGGTGATTCTGGACGCGAAGCGCGGAGACATCGGCAGTACGGCGAACCGCTACGCGGAAGAAGCCTTCGCGCGTTATCGGGCGGACGCAGTCACGGTGAATCCCTACATGGGCTGGGATTCCGTGGAACCTTATCTGGCGTGGGAGGGCAAGGGGGTGATCCTGCTGTGCCGGACCTCGAACCCTGGCGGCTCCGATTTGCAGAATCTCGATCTCGGCGACGGCGAAAAACTCTATGAGCGCGTTGCCCGGCTTGCTTCCGGCCCCTGGAATGCAAACGGGAATTGCGCGCTGGTGGTGGGGGCGACGTTCCCGGATGAACTGGCCCGCGTGCGCGCGCTGGCGGGGGACATGCCATTGCTCGTACCCGGCATCGGCGCGCAGGGTGGAGATATTGCGGCGACAGTGTCTGCCGGACAGACGGATGATGGATTCGGGTTGATGCTCAATTCGTCGCGCGCCATTCTTTACGCGGGCGAGAGCGGAGGCGGGGATTTCGCTGCCGCAGCACGTCAGGCGGCGCTCGATACCCGCGCTGCGATCAATGCCTGTCGCGCATCACCATCCATGTAAGAACCGGTCTTCGATCGGCGCGCGCTCTTGCCGCTGCCGCGATCTGGCGCGCTCGGAAGGCGTACCGAACAGGGAACTGAACCAGTCGTCCGGCTCTTCTTCTTCCTTGGGCGGGAGCCGTAATGCCGGAGGGTTGTTTTCGGCGTAGTAGACGTCTTCGCGGCGACCGTCCTGCACTTTGGCGGTGGCAATGCCTGCTGGACGAGGGATCGAGATTTCCGGCATGCCGGCCAGCGCGGTGCGCATGTAGTCGATCCAGATCGGCAGCGCCGCCGCGCCGCCCGTCTCCCCCTTGCCGAGATTGCGCGGGTTGGGGAAGCCGATCCAGGAGACGGCGACGATTTTGGGGTTGTAGCCACAGAACCAGGCATCGACGAAATCGTTGGTGGTTCCGGTCTTGCCAGCAAGGTCGCTACGGTTGAGGCTGCTGGCGCGCGCCGCCGTACCCCGGCGCACGACATCCTGGAGCATGGAGGTCATGATCCAGGCGTTGCGCGCGTCGATGGCCTTCGGGGCGTTCTCGCCAGCGACCACCGGGGTGGCGCGTGCAATCGGCTTATCATTTCCATCCCGGATTTCCTTGATGACATAAGGACTGACGCGGTAGCCGCCATTGGCGAATATGGCGTAGGCGGTTGCCATTTCCCACGGCGTAACGGACCCGGCGCCCAACGCCATTGTCAGGTAGGGCGGGTGGTGTGAAGCGTCGAACCCGAAACGGCTGGCGTGGCGCTGCGCGTAGATCGGCGTGATGTCTTCGAGTACGCGGATGGCCGGAATGTTTTTCGAGTGCGCAAGGGCGTCCCGCAGGGTGATGATGCCGCTGTATTTCTCGTCGTAATTGCGCGGCGTCCATTGATCCTTGGAGATGCTGCCCGCCGGGTAGAACAGGGGCTCGTCCGCAATGAGCGTACCGGGCGCATAGCCTTTTTCCAGGCTTGCGGAGTAGATGAAGGGTTTGAAGCTGGAGCCGGGCTGACGTTCAGCCTGGGTGACGTTGTTGAATTTTCTGCGGCTGTAGTCGAATCCCCCGACCAGCGCGCGTACCGCGCCGGTTTTCGAGTCGATGGAAAGGAGCGCCGCCTCGACTTCCGGCAACTGGGTGAGTTCCCAACCCTGGCCGGCTTTACGGATACGCACCAGCGCGCCCCGGCGTATCCGGCGAGGTTGCGGGGTTTTTTCGCTCAGGGCAGCGGCGGCGAAACGCAGTCCGTCACCGTTGATGGAAAGAACCTGTCCGTTGCGGTAGACGGTGACTTCCTTGGGCGTGGCGGTGAGCACCACGGCGGCGAGCAGGTCGCCGAAGTCGCGCGCCTGGGCGATTTCTTCGTTCACCGTTTCGTTCGGCGCGCCGGGCGGCAGGGCGAGCGCTTTTTCCGGGCCGCGGTAGCCATGGCGGCGGTCGTACTCCATGACTCCCTTGCGCAGGGCTTCGTAGGCGGCATTCTGTTCGGCGCGCGTGATGGTGGTGATGATCTTGAGGCCGCTTTCGTAGGTGACCTGTTCGCCGAATCGTTCGACGGCGATCTGACGTGCGATTTCGGCCACGTATTCGGCGTGCACCGCAGTGTTGAGGATGCCCGCATCCCGCGCGGCTCCGCCGGAAGCGATGCGCAAGGGTTCTTGCAGGGCTTGTTTGTACTGGGCTTCGGAGATGAACCCGGCTTCGAGCATGCGTCGCAGAACGTAGCGTTGCCGCTGCTGCGCCAGGTTGAAATTGGAAATCGGATTGGCTTTCGTGGGCGCCTGAGGCAGTCCGGCAAGCATGGCGGTTTCGGCCAGGGTGAGCTTGTTGAGCGGTTTGCCGAAGTAAATTCGGGCGGCGGACGAAAAGCCATAGGCGCGCTGCCCAAGGAAGATCTGGTTGACGTACAGCTCCAGGATCTGATCCTTGCTGAGGTTATGTTCGATCTTGAGCGCAAGCAGGATTTCGTAGAGCTTGCGGTTGTAAGTCCTCTCCCGTGACAGGAAAAAATTGCGCGCGACCTGCATGGTGATGGTCGAAGCGCCCTGTCCGCGCGATCCGGAACGCATATTTTTGATGAGCGCGCGCGTGAAGCCGATGAAGTCGATCCCTATGTGCTCATAGAAGTTCTGGTCTTCCGCCGCGAGCAGCGCCTGCCTGAGATGGTCGGGAACGTCCTGGATTTTGACTACCGTTCGCCGTTCTTCGCCGAATTCGGTGATGAGATGACCGTCGGCGGTGTAGACGCGCATGGGGACGCGCGGCCGGTAGTCGGTCAGGGTTTCGAGAGAGGGCAGATTGGGCCAGGCCAGCAGGCAGATGACGGTCAGCGTGGCTAATCCAATTATCGCCAGAGCCAGTAAAGCGACGAACGGATACAGGAGCCAGCGCATGGGATGTCCGTGTGAAATTGAACAGATCACATTATATACGGGCAAGGGAGGGGTTTATTCATGGCGGTCGGCGCCGTTACTCATGGAAGGCAGGCCGCGAAGCGTCATCGGGATTCCCCCGGCCGCAAACAAAATGTTACGCGGGAAGGGGTTGATGTCTCTTTACGAGACAGCAAAGGGGAAAGTTCCTTGTTGCTCTTCCAAAGGCATGACTAGAGTAGGGGTATATGGCAGGAGGCCGGACTCGGGTTCTCTGTTCCCTAACGTAATGAAAAGGATTTTTTCGTGGCTGAAATTTCTCTCTTCGGTTCAAAGTCACGACAACTTGCCGGCCTCGACATATCGAACTCGTCGGTCAAGCTGTTGGAACTGGCATCCGGCGACCGTGGCGCGCGGCGCGTGGAACGCTACGTGATCGAGCCGCTTCCGAATGATGCCGTGGCGGACGGCAACATCGCCAACTTCGATGCCGTATCCGACTGCCTGCGGCGCGCATTGCGGCGTTTTGGCAACGGGGTCAGGAACGTCGCCATTGCCTTGCCGACGTCGTCGGTGTTTGCCAAGAAGATCATCCTGCCTGCGGGCCTGCGTGAACTGGACATGGAAATACAGGTCGAGTCCGAGGCCGCGCAGATCATTCCGTTCGCGCTCGACGAGGTCAATCTCGATTTCCAGCTCGTTGGCCCGGCGAGTTCTCCCGGCGAAGTGGAGGTGCTGGTTGCGGCTTCGCGCAAGGAACAGATCGAAGACCGGGTCGGCGTGGCGGAAAGTTGCGGACTGAAGGTGACGGTGGTCGATGTCGAATCCCTGGCGCTCGAAGCCGCTTTTGAACAGGTGACCAAGCAGTTGCCGGGCGCGAGCCAGGACAAGCTGGTGGCGCTGGTGGATATCGGCTCGACGATGATGAACTTCATCGTTATGCGCAATGGACAGCGAGTCTATGCGCGCGAACAGGCGTTCGGCGGACAGCAACTCACCAAGGACATTTCCCGCCAGTACGGAATGAGCCTGGATGAAGCCGAGGTGGTCAAGCGTTCGGACAAACAGCCGGATGATTACGCGAGCGTGGTGTTGCGGCCGTTCATGGAAAACCTGGCGCTCGAAGTCTCGCGCGCCTTGCAGTTCTTCTTCACTTCCACGCACTACAACGAGGTCGATCAAATCGTGTTGGCCGGGGGGTGCGCAGCCGTTCCCGATCTGACGGATGTCGTCGGCAGGCGCACTCAGGTGAAAACCACCATCGCCAATCCCTTCGCGACCATGTCAGTGCCAGCGAAGCTGGGGTCCAGAAAACTGCTGACCGACGCGCCTTCCCTGATGGTGGCGTGCGGGTTGGCCCTGCGGAGATTTGACGAATGATCCGGATCAATCTTCTTCCCCACCGGGAAGAAAAACGCAAGGAGCGGCGTCGGCAGTTCACCGTGACGGCCGGGTTGATGCTTGCGCTTGGGAGCGCTGTCTGGCTGCTGGTGCACATGGTCAACGCCGGAAGTCTCGATCGCCAGAATGCGCGGAACAGTTATTTTCAGAGCGAGATTGCTGCGCTCGATAAGGAAATCGACGCAATCAAGGATCTGCGCGGTCAGATAGATCGTCTGCTGGCCCGCAAGCAGGTCATCGAGACTTTGCAGAGCAACCGGGCCGAAACCGTACACCTGTTCAATGAGCTGGCCGCGCGCATCCCAAGCGGCGTCTTTCTGACGACGGTTTCGCAGTCCGAAAACAGGATCGCCCTGAAAGGCTACGCGCAATCCAACGCCCGCATCTCCAACATGATGAGCAGCCTGAACGAGTCTCCGTTCCTGGAAGGCTCGGAGGTGGTCAAGAGCGTGGCGGAACAGCTCAATAACCGGCGTGTGTATGGCTTCGAGATCAATGTCTATATCGAGAAGTCCGTCCAGTCCGCCGATGAACCAGCGGCGCCTGCCGCGACGAACCGGAAGAAGGGCTAGGAAATGAAAGGGTTTGACTTTCAACGTCTGCAAGACGATTTCCGGGGCTTGAACTTTAATGATCCCGGTGTCTGGCCGCAAGCGCCAAGGATTGCCGCCTACGCGCTGATCCTGGTCGTGGTGGTCGTGATGGGGTGGTTCTTCGACTGGTCGGATCAATGGAACGATCTGGAGCAAAAACAGAACGAAGAGTTGAAACTGCGTGAAAGCTGGGTGAGCAAGAAACGCCAGGCCGTCAATCTCGACGAATACAAGCGCCAGCTCGAAGAAATCAATCGCCAGTTCGATTCCCTCGTCCGGCAGTTGCCGGGCAAGGCCGAAATGGAATCCCTGCTCTCGGACATCAATCAGGCCGGAGTTGGACGCGGTTTGCAGTTCGATCTGTTCCAGCCTGCCAGGGATGATGTGCGGGAGTTCTATGCGGCGGTTCCGGTCAAGATCAGCGTGACGGGCAGTTACAACGACCTGGGGGAATTTGCCAGCGACGTTGCCAGGATGCCGCGCATTGTCACGATCAAGAACATGGTGCTCACGGCGGCGCCGGCTCCCGGCAACAAGGGCAAGACCGTGGCTTACGACGGCCGTCTGAAGCTGGACGCGACGGCGGAAACCTATCGCTATCTTGATGAAGAAGAACTGAAACAGAAAAAGCAGCAGGGAGGCAAAAAATGATCAAAACCGCTCTTGCTGTGATGATGATTGGGTGTGGCGTCCTGGCGGCCGGTTGTGCGAACGAACAGGAAGACATCACGAAATGGATGGCTGATCAGGCCGCCGACATGCGCGGCGCGGTCAAACCTCTGCCCGAAGTCAAAATTTTTCCGGTCGTCGATTACGCCGCCGGGGATGAGCTGGAGCCGTTCAATGCGACCCGCATCGAACCGGCCAAACCGGAGAAGCGCCTCGTAAACGATCCGCGCCTCGATCCCGACAGGCAGCGTGAGCCGCTGGAAGCGTATCCGCTGGAAACCCTGAAGATGGTTGGCGTGCTTGGGAAGGGCAATACGATCAATGCGCTTATCCAGGCCGACAACGCGCTCTATCAGGTGCGTATCGGTAGTTTCGTTGGACGCAATTATGGGAAGGTCATCGCTATTCACCAGGATTCACTGGAGCTTCAGGAACTGATTGAAGACTTGAATGAAGGCTGGATTGAAAAAGTTACCACGGTGCAGTTACAGGAAAGGCAGGAGTCAGGAAGATGAAAACAAAAGCAGGCGCGTTGTTGCTGATGGCGGTAATGGGGTTGTCAATATGCGGAGTTCATGCTCAGGAACAGGTTACCGCCGCTGTCAATATCAACAGCATCAAATCACTCAACGTGGCGGACGATGGCGGCACGCTCTATGTGCGGCTGACCACGAAAACGCCCCTCAAGCAGACGCCGGCCAGCTTTACCGTGGCCAGCCCGCCCCGGATCGCATTCGATTTTCAGGGCATGGCCAACGGCATCGACCAGAGCGTGCATAGCATCGAACGCGGCGATTTGCGCAGCATCAATGTCGTTCAGGTCGGCGACCGCACCCGCGTGGTGCTCAACATGTCGAGACTCCTGGCCTACGATACCCGCGTGAGCGGCAATACGCTGACCATCGCCCTGACTCAGGGAAGCAACGCTGCCTTGAAACCGGCCGAACCGTCCCCTGCCAGGGCGGCTGCACCCGCACCCGCATCCGCATCCGCATCCGCGCCCGCGCCCGCGCGGGTCATGTCGGCACAGGCGGGACAGAGCATCAATGACATCAACTTCCGGCGTGGCGAACGGGGCGAGGGCAGGGTGATCGTTCAACTGTCCAGCGCCGATGTCGGCGTCGACGTGCGTCAGCAAGGCGGCAAACTGGTCGTGAATTTTCTCAAGGCGACCTTGCCGGAGAACCTTCGCCGGCGGTCGGATGTCGTCGACTTCGGCACGCCGGTATCGCAACTGCTTGCCGAACAGCAGGGCGAAAACGTTCGCCTGACCGTGACGCCCACCGGAATGTGGGAACACAACGCCTATCAGAGCGCCGACCAGTTCGTGCTGGAAGTGAAGCGTGTCGTCGAAGACCCCAATCGGCTCGTGCAAAGGGGCGGCGGGCGCGTCAGGTACGCGGGCGATAAGCTTTCGCTCAATTTCCAGAACGTCGACGTGCGCTCGGTGTTGCAGGTCATCGCGGACTTCACCGACTTCAACATCGTCACTTCCGACTCCGTGCAGGGCAACCTCACGCTGCGGTTGAAGGACGTACCCTGGGATCAGGCGCTGGACATCATCCTTCAGGCCAAGGGGCTGGACATGCGCAAGAACGGCAACGTGATCTGGATCGCGCCCGGCGAGGAACTCGCGGCGCGTGAAAAGATGATCAACGAGGCGCGCGCGCAGGTCGAAGAACTGGAACCGCTGCAAACCGAGAGTTTCCAGATCAACTACCACCGCGCCACGGAAATCACCACCTTTCTGCAAGCCAAGGGCCAGACGGTGCTCTCCAAGCGCGGCAGCGTCGTGGTGGACGACCGCAGCAACAAGATTTTCGTCACCGATGTCGGCTCCCGTCTCGCTGATGTACGCCGGGTCGTTGCCGAGATCGACATTGCGCCGAAGCAGGTGCTGATCGAAGCGCGCATTGTTGAAGCCAGCAAAACGTTTACGCGCGACGTTGGCGTGAAACTGGGCCTTGGCAGCAAGGGGCTGGGAACGCTGGGCGGCGGCGCGCAAATCGGTTTTGGCCGATCCAGTGTCGGTTCTTACAATCCGAATGGCGCCACTACCGGGAGTGGCGCCAATATACCGGGCGCGTTTGGAATGCTTGGGCTTACGATCATCAACAGCGACCTCTCGCGGTTCCTGAATATTGAGTTGCAGGCGCAGGAATCGGACGGCAAGGCGCGCACCATCTCCAGCCCGCGCGTGCTCACCGCCAACAACGTCGAGGCGTTGATCGAGCAGGGCACCGAGATTCCATACCAGGAGGCGACGAGTTCCGGCGCGACGAGCACTTCGTTCAAGAAAGCGGTGCTTGCGCTCAGGGTCAAGCCGCAAATCACGCCGGATGGGCGCCTGCAACTTGCCATTCAGGTGAACAAGGATCGGGCGATTCTCGACACGAATGGAGTCCCTCCGCTCGAAACCAAGAGCGTCAAGAGCGACGTGCTGATCGACAACGGCGGCACCGTGGTGATCGGCGGCATCTACTCTGACGAAGAACTCAACTACGTAGACAAGGTTCCGCTGCTGGGCGACATTCCTTTCTTCGGTCATCTCTTCCGCAAGAGCGAGAAGGAGAAGAGGGAAACGGAACTCCTGATCTTCGTCACTCCGCGCATCGTCGATGAGGCTTTGACTCTGCGCTGAAACCGGACGCTGCTATGATGCGAGGCGGCGGGCCAAAGGGACGCCGCCTTTTTTCATTGCAACGACAAGATACAAGTGACCTGTTTGATTCTGATTGGCATGATGGGGGCCGGCAAAACGACGGTAGGGCGCGAGTTGGCCAGGCGTCTGAATCTGCGTTTTGCCGATTGTGACCACGAACTCATTGCGCGTACCGGCGTATCGGTTCCGACCATCTTCGAGGTCGAGGGCGAGGCTGGTTTCCGGCAGCGCGAGTCGCGCCTGCTCGCCGAACTGCTTGCCGAGCCCGACATCGTCATCGCTACCGGCGGCGGTATCGTGCTCGATCCCGCCAATCGCGAATTGCTGTCGGAATACGGAACTGTCGTCTATCTCAACGTGCCGACGCATGTCCTCTGGGAACGCACCCGGTGCGACCGCAACCGCCCGCTGCTCCAGGTCGAAAACCCGCGCGCGCGCATCGAAGAGCTGTACCGCCAGCGCGACCCCTTGTACCGGGAAGTGGCCGACATCATCGTCGATGGCGAGCGCGGCTCCTGCGCGTCGATGGCGAACCGGATCGAAAAGGCGCTGGCCGAATACACGAACAGGAAAACCTCATGCGTACTGTGAATGTCGAACTGGGCGCGCGCAGCTATCCTATCCACATCGGGGCCGGTCTGATCGACCACGCGGAACTCATCACCCCCCACCTGCGTGCGAAGAAGGCCGCAATCGTGACCAACGAAGTGGTCGGGCCGCTCTATCTCGAACGCCTATGCACGGGACTCGCCCGCGCCGGCGTGGAAATCATTCCCATCATCCTGCCCGATGGCGAAGCGCACAAGGAGTGGCAGACGCTCAACACGGTTTTCGACGTGCTGCTGCGCGAGCATTGCGAGCGATCCACGACGCTCATTGCCCTTGGCGGCGGCGTGGTGGGCGACATGGGCGGTTTTGCAGCGGCGTGCTACCAGCGAGGCATGCCTTTCATCCAGATACCGACCACGTTGCTCGCGCAGGTGGATTCTTCGGTGGGCGGCAAGACCGCGATCAACCATCCGCACGGCAAGAACATGATCGGCGCCTTCTACCAGCCGCGTCTGGTGCTGGCCGACACGGCAACGCTCAAAACGCTGCCAAAGCGGGAATTCTCGGCGGGGCTGGCCGAAGTCATCAAGTACGGCCTGATCCGTGACAGCGCATTTTTCGAGTGGCTGGAGCAGAACATCGACGCCCTGCGCGCCCTCGATGCCGCTTCACTTGCCTGGGCCATCGAGCATTCCTGCCGCAGCAAGGCGGAAGTCGTCGCGGCCGACGAAACCGAACAGGGCGAACGGGCCTTGCTCAATCTCGGGCACACCTTCGGGCATGCCATTGAAACGGGTCTTGGTTACGGCGAATGGCTGCACGGCGAAGCCGTAGCCGCGGGCACGATGATGGCGGCGGAACTCTCCCGCCGTCTCGGGTGGATCGAAAGTTCCGACGTGACGCGCATCGAGCGCCTGTTCGAGCGTGTCGGGTTGCCTACGTACGGCCCGGCCCTGGGCTTGCGGTGTTACCTGGGCTTGATGGCGCACGACAAGAAAGTCGAAGCGGGCAGGCTGCGTTTCGTGTTGTTGCGTGGCATCGGGCAGGCCGTGGTCACGGGCGATGTCGACATGAGCGACGTCTTCGCAGCGATTGATGCGCGTTGCCGGTGAATCGAGGCATGGGAGGGCTTGCCGCATACGCCGTCACCGAATCCGTTTCGCGTGGCCGCCGACATGCCGAGCCGCCGCCGCGCGAGCGGGGTGAATTCCAGCGCGACCGCGACCGCATCGTCCATTCGACGGCTTTCCGTCGGCTCGAATACAAAACACAGGTTTTCGTCAATCACGAGGGCGATCTCTTCCGCACTCGCCTGACTCACAGTCTGGAAGTGGCGCAGTTGTCGCGCTCCATTGCCCGCGCGCTGGGGCTCAACGAAGAACTGGCCGAGGCCGTCGCGCTGGCGCACGATCTCGGGCACACGCCCTTCGGGCATGCCGGGCAGGACGAGTTGAATGCCTGCATGAAGGCGTTTGGCGGTTTCGAGCACAACCTGCAATCGCTACGCATCGTCGACACGCTCGAAGAGCGTTACGCGGCCTTCGACGGCATCAACCTGATGTTCGAGACGCGGGAAGGCATCCTCAAACACTGTTCTGCGGCCAATGCCCGCGCGCTCGGCGAGCTTGGACGGCGTTTCATCGAAGGCACCCGGCCTTCGCTCGAAGCGCAGATCGTCAATCTCGTCGATGAACTGGCCTACTGCAATCACGATGTCGACGATGGCCTGCGCTCAAAACTGCTCTCATTTGAACAGCTCGACACGGTAGCGATTTTCGCGCAGTGCCATCGTGAGGCTGTGGCGCGCTGGCCGGGACTGACCGGGCGGCGGCTGGTGCATGAAACCATCCGGCGCATGATCGACGCCCTGGCGCTCGATCTCATCACCCGGACGCGCGCCAACATCGTGCAGAAGGGCGTGGAAACGCTTGGCGATGTACGCGCCGCCCCGACGCTGGCGGAATACTCCGGGGAAATGTGGTCGAAGCTGCGAGAACTCAAAACCTTCCTGTTCGACAACCTCTACCGGCACGAGCGGGTATTGGGCATGACCGACAGGGCGCGGCGCATCATCATTGACCTGTTCGCGGCCTACATGGCCGCCCCGAACCTGCTGCCGCCACAACACCATGCGCGCGTAGAACAATCCGGCGCGGAATCCGGCAAGGCGCGCGCCGTTGCGGACTACATCGCCGGAATGACCGATCGTTACGCGATGAAAAAACACCGCCGCCTTTACGGCAAAAGTGAAATCAACGATCTGCGTGATAACGATTGGTCTTGAGCGGCGCGGGCTGAAGCTTGCGCCGGGTCATCCAGTATTTGGCGCGCCCGGAAGGATTCGAACCTCCTACCCCTTGGTTCGTAGCCAAGTACTCTATCCAGATGAGCTACGGGCGCTTCTTGGGTGAAGCGGGGATTATAGGGAGAGGCGCTGGAAAGTCAAGTGCCGTATTTCACTCAACGCCTGCTTGTCTCCTTTCCCCCGCAAGCTCGAAACCGATCTAAAAGCAATACTGTTCAGATAATAAGCACTGGTATCGGCTGATGACTACAGTGCAGTGCTGCGTCGCGAGGGCGGATGTGGAAGTTGCTCATCTTGCGCTTGATCCCGCGTGGGTTGCTGCGCCCGCGGCTG
>Ga0209628_10000235_pt1 | contig 33048 bp, 29 predicted proteins | sample TergutCu122P4_FD_187285 | JGI IMG/M metagenome (GOLD analysis project Ga0209628, IMG submission 187285) | Cubitermes ugandensis P4 segment gut microbial communities from Kakamega Forest, Kenya - Cu122 P4 (SPAdes) (version 2) | ecosystem: Host-associated > Arthropoda: Insects > Digestive system...
TAGTCATATAATTATTACTTTATGATTATTATCTTATAATTATTATAAAATAATAATGCAAAGATAATAATTATTATTTATTATCCTATATTTTTTCAATTTTTATCTTCAAGATATACATCATTACCTAAATTTTATTTGAAAAATTATTAAATTTGCAAACATAACAATATTAATTGTTCATAAACGTTAAAAACAAATACAAACTACAATTAGTTATTAAATGGAAGAAGATATAAAAAAAGCCTGTGATGTACTGTTAAAAGGAGGAATCATCTTATACCCAACCGACACTATTTGGGGTATCGGATGTGATGCAACCAACGAAGAGGCAGTAAAAAGAATATATGAAATCAAGCAGAGAGCCGATTCGAAGTCGATGCTTGTGTTGCTCGATTCTTCTGCAAAATTAGATTACTATGTATCTGATTGTCCCGATATTGCACTGGATTTAATCGAACTTTCGGAATTCCCGAAGGGAATCGACCTGGCTCATAAACCGGTCACCATCATTTATTCGGGCGCAAAAAATTTGGCATCAAATCTTATTGCAGAAGATGGAAGTATCGGAATCCGTATCACTCAAGAAAATTTTTCGAAAGAACTTTGTCGCAGATTCAAGAAACCGATTGTTTCTACGTCTGCCAATATCAGCGGAAATCCTAGTCCGGCTAATTTTCCGGAAATAGAATCAGCAATCATCAATGCTGTCGATTATGTTGTTAATTACAGGCAAGATGACTTAACAAAATCAAAGCCATCTTCCATCATTAAATTAGAGAGTGGCGGCGTTGTAAAAATCATACGGGAGTAAGCGGCATGAAAAACAGGACACAATTGATTAAATACTTAATTGCCGATTTAGCATCGGTTTCTTTGTCGTGGTTCCTGTTTAATATCATCCGTTACTACAAAATGGAAATCGCATTTAGTAATTTGCCTAATTTTTTGATGAAAGATACCATTTTATGGGGACAATTACTTATTCCTGCCTTTTGGCTTATTCTTCATTATTATTCCGGATACTACAATAAACTGCTCGAAAAATCACGATTATTAGAGTTTTTCTCAACTTTCTTCGTATCTGTTATCGGAACAATAGTCGTATTTTTCACACTTTTATTAAACAAATTACCACATTCGTTAAATGTTTATTATGAACTATTTGCCTATCTGTTTTTGTTGAATTTCTGTTTTACTTATATTTTCCGTTTAATAATTACACAAGCTGCTACAAAAAAAATTCACAGCAGAGAATGGACTATCAGAGCTTTAATTCTCGGTACGACAAAAAATGCCATACAAACTAAAAAAATGTTGGAAAAACCTTCCAAATCAGTAGGCTATACAATAGTCGGGCATATTGATGTTTCAAAAGAAAATTTATCTGATTTAGGACAAATAATAAAAGAGCAGAATATCGAGGAATTGATTGTGGCCATCGATACGGAAAACAATAACGAACTGTTGAGTTTACTGTATTCTTTGTATCAATACAAACTGCCTATTAAAATACCGGCCACCTATACAAAAATTTTAACCGGAAAAGTTAAAATAGAATCTATTGATGCCGTTCCGTTGATAAATATTGCCGATAATAATTTTTCCGAATGCGAGAAAAATATAAAAAACACATTAGATAAGATTGTTTCGTTTTTTGTATTACTTTTGCTATCCCCTTTATATGTTTATTTGGCGTTAAGAATAAAGTTGGATTCACCGGGGAATGTTATTTTGAAACAAGAAAGAATCGGATATTTGGGTAAGCCGTTTACGATTTATAAATTCCGGACAATGAATGAAGATGCCGAGCAATCGGGACCTCAATTATCGTCGGAAAATGATGAACGGATTACCAAATTCGGTCGCGTTATGAGAAAATATCGTTTCGACGAATTGCCTCAGTTTTGGAATGTCCTGAAAGGAGATATGTCGCTGGTGGGGCCTCGTCCGGAACGGAAATATTTTATCAACAAGATAGTAAAAACGGCTCCATATTTCTACTTACTTCACAACGTCAAACCCGGCATAACATCATGGGGAATGGTGAAATACGGTTACGCATCGACGGTAAATCAGATGATTGAACGTATCGAATACGACATTTTGTATTACGAAAACATGTCATTATCGTTGGATTTCAAAATTTTGATATACACGATAAGAACTGTTATTACAGGAAAAGGCATTTAATTTTTATGACATCCGTAAAGTGGTTTGACTCGCTGCTCCTTTGGCGGGAAAAACATATCAAAGAGAAACATTTTATCCTTATAATCAGCTTTTTAGTTGGTTTATGTGCTGCTATTGCTGCCATTACACTCAAAAGCGCCATCCACTTTATCCAACATATTCTTATCGAAAGAATGGACATCAGCAATGCCAATTACTTGTATTTGATATACCCGATTGTTGGCATATTGATTGCAGGCTTATTTGTCAAATATGTTGTTAAAGAAGATATTGGACATGGGGTTACTAAAATCCTGTATGCAATTTCACAACGAAAAAGCCGTATTAAACCTCACAATACATGGACTTCGATAGTTGCCAGTTCGGCTACCATCGGATTTGGGGGTTCTGTAGGAGCAGAAGCGCCGATTGTCTTAACCGGTGCTGCGATAGGTTCCAACCTTGGTCGAATTTTCAAGATGGAACAAAAAACATTGATGTTATTGGTCGGCTGTGGCGCAGCAGGTGCCATTGCCGGAATTTTCAAAGCGCCCATTGCCGGATTGATTTTTACAATCGAAGTATTGATGCTCGATTTAACCTTGGGCTCTGTATTGCCTTTGTTAATAGCCTCAGTAACAGCTGCCACAGTTTCGTATATTTTCACCGGCACAGAAGCGATGTTTAGATTCACACAAGTGGAACCATTCGTAATGTCGCGCATACCATACGTGCTACTGCTGGGTATTGCTTGCGGATTAATATCATTATATTTCACTCGTGCCATGATTTGGGCGGAAGGAATTTTCCGGAAATTAGGCGGTTTTTGGAAAAAATTTATTGTCGGAGGTATCATCTTGAGCGTTCTAATTTTCTTATTGCCACCTCTTTACGGAGAAGGATACGACACCATTGGCGCACTCTTAAGTAACGAACACAACACCATATTAGACGGAAGTTTCTTTTATTCTTTGAAAGACAATTATTGGGGCATTATTATTTTTTCGCTTTTAATCATTTTCTTCAAAGTTTTTGCGTCGAGCGCTACCAACGGAGGCGGTGGATGCGGAGGAATTTTTGCTCCTACCCTTTTCTTGGGTTGTATAACCGGATTTGCATTTTCTCATTCTGCTAATTACTTTTTCAACCAATCTTTTCATCTTCCGGAAGAAAACTTTGCATTAATGGGAATGGCAGGAATGATGTCGGGCGTAATGCACGCGCCTCTGACTGCGGTTTTCCTTATCGCAGAATTAACAGGTGGTTTCGATTTATTTTTGCCTCTGATGATAGTCGCAATCAGTGCTTATCTTACCATTATTGCTTTTGAACGACACAGTATTTATGCCATGCGATTGGCTAAAAAAGGAGAATTATTGACCCATCATAAAGACAAAGCCGTGTTAACGCTGTTAAACTTAGACTCCGTAATCGAAACCGATTTGAAAATTGTACATCCCGAAATGACGCTGGGCGATATGGTAAAAGCCATCGCTCAATCAAACAGAAATGTTTTCCCCGTAACCGATGATGAAGGGAAAATGAAAGGAGTTGTTTTATTAGACGACATCAGAAATATTATGTTTCGTCCGGAATTATATGACCGGTTTAAGGTTCAGAAATTCATGGTTTCACCTCCGGCCAAATTAAACATCAACCTGCCAATGGAAAAAATCATGCAAATATTCGACGAAACCAACGCATGGAATTTACCGGTTATCGACGATGCCGGAAAATATGTGGGGTTTGTATCTAAATCAAAAATATTTAATGCTTATCGAGATATTTTAGTGGAAAATTTTTCTGATGATGAATAATTTTCTTATTCTTTCTAAAAACAACTCTTTATATCGCAGTTCTAAAATAGACAAAAACGATGTGGCGGAAATTATTACGCAATTCCTTAAACAAATGGGGAAATAATTTTGCCGGTTTTTGGTTGTTTGCATATTTTGTTTATTTGAGAAAAAATAATACCTTTGCAATCTAAGAAAAAAATAAAACGCTAAGAATATGAGGACTGTAACATTAGAATATAACTGCAATAACGTTGTGTTGAACGGCATTTTGGCGGCAGTTGCAAAAATGCCTGATGTTAGGATTATTCCAAGCAAAACAAAGGTTGCAACAAGAGCGAAAACTCGAAAAATGAGTAGAGAAGAACTGTATTTGTTAGCAGAAAAAATAGATAAGTCAATAAATACCAATGTTCCCAAAATGACAATGGAAGAAATCGTACAAGAAGTGAGAGATTATCGCAATGGGAAATAGAACAGTATTTGACACAAACATTTGGGTTAGTTATTTCATTGGCGAAAAAACCGGAGAAATAATGAATTTGACTGAAAAAAGCATTGTTTTTCTACATTCTACACTTTCTGTTGATGAGTTGAGAGAAGTGTTATCACGCAAAAAAATCAAGAAATATAATTTTGAAATTGAAGACCTTATTCTTTTCTATACCAATATTTCAGAGTTTTGTCATACAGAGCCGGAATTCGAGGATTGTCCCGACCCTAAAGATAATTTTCTTTTCGACCTTGCCATACAAGGAAACGCCAAGTATTTAGTTTCCGGTGATAAAGGAGTATTGGAAACACCGGTAGAAAACAAAACACTAAAAGTTACCACATTAACAGCGTTTAAAGAAGATTTAATTTCTCGCTAAACTGTCAAGTTTAGCAAAGTCCTCCGAAAATATCACTGCGTTGTCAATCGCCAAAGAAAAAAAAGATTCGATTGATTTACATGAGCCAATATGCGTTTGGCAATGCTGCCGATGACGGAAGATTTAGATAATGAGGCATGGCAATTGCTTATTGAATGAATTATTATTATGAACAAGAAATCTTTAAGAATAGTATACATGGGAACCCCCGACTTTGCTGTCGAAAGTTTAAAAGCGCTCGTCGAAGGAGGTTATAACGTAGTTGGAGTAATCACAATGCCTGATAAAGCTATCGGCAAAAGTCACAGTGAGTTATCCTGTTCCCCTGTTAAAAAATATGCGTTATCTCAAAACCTGCCTTTATTACAACCGGAAAAACTAAAAGACCCTGATTTTTTAGAAAAACTAAAAGACTGGAACGCTGATTTACAAATTGTAGTCGCTTTCAGAATGTTGCCGGAAACCGTTTGGAATATGCCTCGACTGGGCACTTTCAATTTGCATGCATCTTTATTGCCGCAATACAGAGGTGCTGCTCCAATCAATTGGGCCATTATCAACGGAGAAACTGAAACAGGAATCACCACCTTCTTTTTAACGCACGAAATAGATACCGGAAAAATCATTGATCAGGTAAAAATCCCCATATCAGATACTGATAATGCCGAAGTTATCCACGACAAACTGATGCACTTGGGAGCATCATTGGTTGTTAAAACCGTAGATAATATTCTAAACAATTCCATACAACCGATTGCACAGGAAGATTTGATACATAACACCGAAAAATTAAACTCTGCTCCGAAAATATTCAAAGAAACCTGCCAAATCGACTGGAACAGAGATATAAAATCTGTTTACGATTTTATTCGTGGTCTATCCCCCTACCCTGCCGCATGGACAATACTCAAAACTTCACAAGGAACAGAAATAAATCTGAAAATATTTGAATCGGAAAAGCGTTTTGAGCCTCACAACCTACAAGCCGGAACGATAAAAACAGACGGTAAAAACTATTTGGATATTGCCGTAAAAGACGGTTTCATACGTTTGCTATCTATTCAACAAGCCGGGAAAAAGCGCATGTCGGCAATTGATTTTCTGCGAGGAAACGGACATTTATTTGCGTAAAAAAACCATTTCGTAAAATCTCGCGTATATTTTTTTAGTTTTTAGTTTTTAGTTTTTAGTTTTTTATTATCTTTGCACTCGCTTTTAAGAGAAATAAGAAGCAGGTCCCATAGCTCAGTTGGTCAGAGCACCTGACTCATAATCAGGGAGTCCTTGGTTCAAGCCCAAGTGGGACCACGTTGATAGACAGCCACTTATAAACTATTATAGGTGGCTGTTCTTTTTTTGTTGCACACGTTTTGCACACGCTTTTGAAATGGCTATACAACCACGCACACCGGTAAAATATTCACATTCATAGCTTTACCTTGAGTATGCCCTTAAACGAGCTATTATCAAATTCTTACGAGTTTCTTTCCGGTGTGCAAGCATAGACAAATGAAAGTAAAAGTGAATAAATGCAAATGAGATAGTGAATGAATTAAATGCTTTTATAGAACTTTTACGCTTTATTTTGTATTTCAGAAACTTTTCCAATCGTATGACAATTGATGAGTATGAAGGTAATAGCAAATTCTTTTGAAAATTCATCGCTTAAATAGAAAATTTCAGTAACTTCGTTGGCTGTTAGCATGGCTGTGAGAATTAGTTATTTATTTGTAATTCAGCACTATAAAGATAGCCATTTTTACAATCTCATGCTAACTTTTTTAATTATTTCTTATATCGAACTCACGTTAAAATAATTATTGACACTAACCTTTGGATTTCGCTATTAATAGGCAAAAGAATGTCGGAAATGCGAAAGTTTGCACGCAACGAAAACTTAGTTATTGTGTAATAGTAAAACCGTTTCAGTTTACATTTGCAAAGAATTAATGACAGAATTTGTTCTGTTATTTAGTTGAAAAAATGCCTTCGCACAACGGGCGGAGAGTTTGGCGCAAGCCGTTTCTACGTTATATACGTTTGATTTCAGCAAAAAAACAACTATTTTGTCAAATGTTTATGCATAGCTGCCGCAGCCTTGCGACCATCACCCATCGCCAAGATAACGGTTGCACCGCCTCTCACAATATCTCCACCCGCATAAACATCGGATATATCGGATTGCATGGTTTCTTCATTCACAATAATTGTGCCCCATTTGCTCACTGATAATCCTTTGAAAGTGCTCGGTATTAATGGATTGGGAGAAACACCGACACTTACGATAACTTGATCGACATCAATCGTTTCTATAGCACCTTCGATAGGAACAGGTTTTCTTCTGCCTGAGGCATCCGGTTCGCCCAATTCCATTTTTTGAAGTCGCATTTGTTTTACTCGGCCTTTTTCATCTCCGATATATTCAACCGGATTGTGCAAAGTGAGAAATTCAACGCCTTCTTCCTTGGCATGTTTAACTTCCTCAATACGAGCCGGCATTTCTTCTTCCGAACGACGGTAAATAATCATTGCTCTTTCAGCACCCAATCTGCGAGCCGTGCGGACTGAGTCCATGGCTGTGTTTCCACCACCGATAACAGCCACATTACGACCTTTAACTACCGGAGTATCAGAGAAATCTTGTGCCGCTGCCATCAAATTTACGCGGGTTAAATATTCGTTTGAAGAAAGTACGCCAACTAAATTTTCGCCCGGAATATTCATAAAGTTAGGCAATCCGGCTCCGCTGGCAGCGAAAATTCCCTTAAAGCCTTCTTCGTGTAAGTCTTCATAACTGATGGTTTTTCCGACAATACAATTGGTAATGAATTTGACACCCATTTTTTGAAGAATATCGATTTCGACATCGACTATTTCATTGGGCAAACGGAATTCGGGAATGCCGTATTTCAACACGCCACCGATTTCGTGCAAAGCCTCGAAAACAGTTACGTCATATCCGAATTTAGCCATATCACCGGCAAAAGACAATCCGGCCGGCCCTGAACCTACAACAGCGATTTTTATGCCGTTAGCAGACGCTACTGCCGGAACCGACATTTGTCCGCTTTCGCGTTCATAATCAGCAGCAAAGCGTTCCAAATGACCGATTGCAACCGGTTCTTTCTTCATTTTCAGATGAATACATTTACATTCGCATTGCTTTTCTTGAGGGCACACCCGTCCGCATACTGCCGGTAAAGCCGAAGTTTCTTTCAATACCTTGGCAGCCTCCAAAAATTCGCCTCTTTCAATATTTTTGATGAATCCGGGTATATTTATTTCTACCGGACAGCCGGTTATACATGCCGGATCCGGGCAATCCAAACAACGCTTGGATTCGAGCAAAGCTTGCTCTTTGGTCAATCCCAAATTTACTTCTTCGTAGTTACGACTGCGAATTTCAGGGTTAAGTTCGTTCATGTGAACGCGGGTAATATCCGCACGTTCTTTATTTTTCATTTGTTTACGCAATTCTTCTCGCCATGGCTGATTGCGTTGTTCCTTTAAATATTCTGTTGTTGTCATTGATACAATTTTATTCTACGTCTTTATATGCGCTAAGCCTCATCAACATTTCGTCAAAATCCACTTGGTGAGCATCGAATTCAGGGCCGTCTACACAAACAAATTTGGTTTTTCCTCCTACGGTGATGCGGCAGGCACCACACATTCCGGTTCCGTCGACCATGATAGTATTGAGGGAGGCTACTGTCGGCACATTATATTTGGCAGTAAGAAGGCTTACGAACTTCATCATAATAGCCGGGCCAATGGTTACACAAAGGTCTACTTTTTCTCGTTGAAGCACCTCTTCCACACCGTTAGTTACCAATCCTTTTTTACCGTATGAACCGTCGTCAGTCATGATAATCACTTCATCAGAAAATGCCCTCATTTCTTTTTCAAGGATAATCAACTCTTTGGTACGGGCGGCCAATACTATAATAACTTTGTTTCCGGCAGCATTCAATGCTTCTACTATCGGCAACATGGGAGCGGTTCCCACACCTCCGCAGGCACAAACTACCGTTCCGAAATTTTCAATGTGAGTCGCTTTACCTAACGGGCCAACCAAATCGGTAATATATTCGCCCTCATTCAAGGCGCAAATTTTCTTTGAAGAATTACCAACCACTTGAATAACCAAGATAATAGTACCTTTCTCTTTATCGGCAGAGGCTATAGTCAACGGAATACGCTCGCCATGTTTCCCTACTTTTACAATAACAAAATGGCCTGCTTTTCTCGATTTGGCAATCAAAGGAGCCTCAACTTCAAGCTTGACGACATTTTCGGAGAGATACTCTTTTTTTACAATTTTATTCATTGTTTGTTATAAATGTATTGTTTTATTAAATTTCCAAAAACTGAATGGCAAAGGTATGCAAATAAATAGAAATATTTTTACTTTTGCAACCAAAATAGATGTTTCAAAATGATAGATCTTAAAGGCATTAATAAAACCTACTACGGAGGTGCTGCTTTACATGTATTGAAAGGCATCGATTTACATATTGCACAAGGCGAGATGGTTTCAATTATGGGCGCCTCAGGTTCCGGAAAATCAACATTGCTCAACATTTTAGGCATATTAGACACCTACGATACAGGTGAGTATTACCTAAATAATTTGTTGATACGAAATTTGAGCGAAACAAAAGCTGCTGAATTAAGGAATAAAATGATAGGTTTTATTTTTCAATCATTTAACCTTATCAACTTCAAGAATGCTGTGGAAAACGTTGCCCTTCCTCTTTATTATCAGGGAATAAGTCGCAGAAAACGAAATAATATCGCATTAGAATATTTAGACCGGATGGGATTGAAAGATTGGGCTCATCATTTACCCAGTGAACTTTCGGGAGGTCAAAAGCAACGGGTAGCGATTGCCCGCGCTTTGATAGCCAAGCCTCAAATCATTTTGGCCGATGAACCTACAGGTGCGCTCGACAGCAAAACATCGGAGGAAGTTATACAAATCCTGCGGGAAGTCAATAAAGAAGGAATGACAATGATTATTGTTACACACGAACATAGTGTAGCAAATGCGACAGATAAAATTATCAGATTGAAAGACGGAGTAATTGAAAGTATTAATGTGAACTGTTCGCCATAATTTATTATGTTTGATATAGACAACTGGGCGGAAATATTCAGTACCATTAAGAAAAACAAGATGCGTACTTTTCTTACGGGATTTTCTATTTCGTGGGGAATATTTATGTTTTGTGTACTCCTTGCTGCGGGAAATGGTTTGAGAAACGGTATGCAGTCGGGGTTCGGAGATCGTTCCGTCAATAGTGTGCAATATTGGGGACGCACAACATCTATGCCCTACAAAGGTTTTCCTGATAACAGACCGATAAGACTCGACGGCAAAGACTTGAAATTAATCGAGGGAAAAGTTCCGGAGGCGGATAAGCTTTCAGGCATGATTTTTTCCAACATGAATGTGAACCACGGAACTCGCAATACATCGAGCTCTTTTGTGGGAATCAACATTGATTATAAAGGTATTAGCGGACTTAAAATCAAAGATAATCAAGGTCGTTTTCTCAACGAAATGGACATCAAAGAAAAACGGAAAGTGGCTGTTATCAATCAAAGATTGAAAGAAATCCTTTTCGGTGATGAAAACCCTGTCGGTAAATTATTTATTGCCGGAAACTTGAGTTATCGTGTGATAGGTGTTTATGAAGAAAATACTTGGGGTGATAATGCACAGGCATATATTCCTATTTCGACTGCTCAATTATTGTATCGCGAAGGATATGGTTACGATAACATCGCATTTACACTGAAAGGTTTAACTTCAAAAGAAGAAAACAAAGCGTTTGAAGAATCGTTCAGAGGAAAACTTTCCGTCTTGCATTTTTTCGACCCTGCGGATGAAAGGTCTATCGGCATTTGGAACCAGCTGCAAAACTACCTCGAATTTCTTGGCATTTTTAACGGAATAACAGCATTTATTTGGATCATTGGAATTGGTACTTTGATTGCCGGAATCATTGGTGTCAGCAATATCATGTTGATTACCGTTCGTGAACGGACACGAGAATTTGGTATCCGCAAGGCATTGGGAGCCAAACCTTCCTCGATTTTGGGAAGTATTATCATGGAATCTGTTTTTATCACATCATTGTTTGGATATATCGGCATGTTTTTGGGTGTAGGATTGGGTGAGTTAGTCAGTTCGGTTTTAGAATCGCCCGGAATGGAAGAGGCAACAAGAATGTTTAAGAATCCGACGATTGATGTAGGTGTTGCTATCAGTGCTATGTTTGTATTAATTCTTTCAGGCGTACTTGCAGGATATTTTCCGGCCTTGAAAGCAGTGAGAGTTTCCGCAGTAGAGGCCATGAGAGCAGAATAATATGTTTGATTTAGATCGTTTTCAAGAAATATGGGTAACCATTACCCGAAACAAGGTAAGAAGTTTACTTACCGGTTTCGGTGTATTCTGGGGAATCTTCATGCTGGTTATCATGATGGGGGCCGGAACCGGACTCCAAAGAGGGATGCTGAAGGGAATCAAAGGATTTGCTACTAATTCTTGTTTTATGGGCGCAGCTCCAACCGGAGAGGCATATAAAGGATTTAAGAAAGGACGCAGCTGGAGTATGCGTAACAGAGATTTGGAAATTCTCCAACGTTCAGTGCTTGAATTAGACGTATTATCACCTGTTTTAATGGCAGGAAGATCTACTAATAATGTGGTTTATGGAAACAATTCCGGCTCTTACAATGTGCGTGGATTGCATGCAAATTATCAATTTATTGAAAATCAGTTTTTAACACAAGGCCGTTTTATCAACGAAATTGATATTGTACAACGTAGAAAAGTTTGTGTTATCGGAACAAAAGTATATGAAGATTTATTTCCGACGAGAGGGAATCCTATAGGCAGGCAACTGAGAGTAAGTGGCATCTATTTTCAGATTATTGGTGTGGCAGAAGGTGTACAAGGTATGTCTCTTGGAGCTCGAACTTCCGAATCCGTATCCATTCCTTTTACAACTATGCAACAAATCAATAACCAAGGAGACATTATTCACATGATTGCAGCGACTGCCAAACCCGGACATTCCGTTAAGGAAACGGAAGAAAAAATGAGAGAAATCCTGAAAGCGAATAATGGTATTTCTCCCACCGACACTCAGGCTATTTGGAGTTTTAATATGGAAGAACAATTCAATATGTTTTCCTATTTATTCTTGGGAATCATCATATTGATTTGGATTGTTGGTTCCGGAACTTTAATCGCAGGAATTGTCGGGGTTAGTAATATCATGTTGGTAACAGTAAAAGAGCGTACCAAAGAAATTGGCATTCGACGTGCTTTGGGTGCTAAGCCCAAAACAATTATCACACAAATCATGAGTGAAAGTTTAGTGTTGACTTCAATTGCCGGATTTTTAGGATTAAGTTTAGGTGTTTTGTGTTTACATTTGGCCGATGTTTATTGGCTACAAAAAGCAGAAGGTGTGTTTTTAAGCGATCCGATGGTTTCATTCGGAGTTGCCATCGGATCGACTATTATATTGTTGGTAAGCGGATTGCTTGCAGGTCTGTTGCCGGCAGCAAGAGCCTTGCAAATCAAGGCGATTGATGCTATTAGGGAGGAGTGATTATCAGCAGGTTCCTCACTGCGTTCGGAATGACGCAACTACGGATTACCGACTTTACCCATAAACAGCATTGTTCCGGTCGTGTTTTCCTGAATAACAAACAAGAACGGACGATTGGCATAAAAAACCGGTTTGGGCGGATATTCTTCAGAAGTTGGCATTTCAATAATTGTTACCGCTGCAGCCTCTGTACCTTTCTCATCCACTTCTATATATGTTTTTTGCCTTACTTGAGAAATAAGTAACGCTATATCCGAAATGCCGGAGAAATCAGCAGAAGTAGTAAATGCTTTTCCCATTCCCAATTCTTGTTTTCCGCACTGTTTTGCAACACCCAACGTATTTCCCTAATACATAGTTGATTATAAAATTATTTTTGTAATTTTGGGTGTTGCAAAATATTTATCATGTATATCAGAGAAGTCAAAAACAGGTCTGAAAGCGTTAGCATTCAGATAATTAGCAAAGCAAGAGGTAGCTATAAAGTTGTAAAAACTGTAGGTTGCGCCACACAACGGCACGAAATTGACCGTTTGAAAAGCCTTGCCCGACAGGAAATCGAACGACTCCAAGCTCAACCCAAACTTTTCAAATCAGAACAGGATGATTTGATAGAGGATGTTATTTCTTCCCTGTCCAATTCAAATATCAGCACCGTTGGTCCGGAGTTGATTTTTGGTCGCATCTATGATTATATTGGTTTTGGTTGCATCAAAGAAGAATTGTTTCGTCATTTGGTAATTTCTCGTTTAGCCTTTCCATTGAGTAAGCTAAAAACGACCGACTATTTGTATCGTTATCAAGGAAAAATGATTGCTGTAGATGCAGTTTACCGCTTTCTCGACAAATTGAGCGATGCTCTAAAGCCGGTTGTTGAACAAATCGCATTTGCACATACCTTGCGCACGCTTAAAAGCAATATCAGCGTTGTGTTCTACGATATGACTACGTTGTATTTTGAAGCAAGCGATGAGGATGATTTGCGTAAGATGGGATTTTCCAAAGACGGCAAACACAATCAACCTCAGATTCTGATTGGTCTGTTGGTCGGATTAGGCGGCTATGCCATCGGTTATGATATTTTTGAGGGCAATACCTACGAAGGACATACATTAATCCCTTTTTTGGAAACTATCAGTCGTAAGTTTAAGTTGGGTAAACCGGTTGTTGTTGCCGATGCGGGTCTGTTGACGAGCAAAAACATTGAAACACTCCAAGAAGGCGAATATGAATACATTATTGGTGCACGCTTGAAAAATGAATCCGAGACCGTAAAGGAGCAGATTCTTGAAAAAGAATATCAGGAAGGTTCGATTCATATTATTCATCAAGGAGAAAGTAAAAGACTGATTGTCAATTACACATCAAAGAGAGCCAAGAAAGATTTGTACAATCGTCAAAGAGGACTTAATCGTCTTGAAAAGCGTATTAAATCGGGTAAACTTACCAAGACAAGCATCAACAACAAAGGATATAACAAGTACTTGCAATTGAAAGGAGAAATAGCCGTAGAGATTGATTATCAAAAATTTGAACAAGACTCCCAATGGGACGGGTTAAAGGGATACATTACTAACACAAAACTCGCTGATGACATTGTAGTAGAGAATTACAGAAACTTGTTTCATATTGAACGTGCCTTTCGCATGTCGAAAACCGATTTACGGATACGTCCCATCTATCATCGGTTAAGGCACAGGATTGAGGCGCATATTTGTATCGCTTTTACGGCATATACGGTCTATAAAGAATTGGAAAGGGTACTCCACGAAGAAAAGTCTTCCATATCGTTGAAAACGGCAAGTGAGATAACACATAATATGTATCAAATTACATATCAACTTCCCGACTCAAAGCATATCAAATCAACATTGCTAAAAATGGATGAACAACAGAGCGAATTATACCAAATTGTCCAAAAATATTTTTAGGGTGTTGCATTGCGGAAAACAGGAGTTAAATAAACCAGTTTACTTGAATTTTATAAAAAAATAAAAAAATAAAAAATAATATAAAACTATTGCATATTAGCAATTTTTAATTTATTTTTGTTTTCTTTATTTGAAAAATGTTCAAAAAATGAAAGGAAATTTAATTTTATTCTTTAATCTTCTCTTCTTTTCCGTTACTTCTTTTGCACAAACAACAGTAACAGGACGAGTAATTTCTGAAACAGACAGAGAACCCATTATCGGAGCGTCTGTACAAGTGAAAGAACACAAAACTGTCGGAACAATCACAGACATGGATGGAAACTTCTCTTTATCTGTGCCCGCCGGCTCTAAAACGTTAATATTCTCTTATTTGGGAATGCAAACCAAAGAGGCGGCAATTAAACCGAGAATGGAAATCGTTTTAAGCGAAGACAGTAAAATGTTGACCGAAGTAGTAATTGACGGCTATCGAAGGATAGACAGAAAGTTTTTCACCGGATCAGCTTCTTCCTTGAGTGCTGAAAATACCAATGTAGATGGGATAACAGATGTAAGCCGGATGTTACAAGGGAAAGCTGCCGGTGTACAGTTGACCAATGTATCCAATACCTTTGGCGTTGCACCCAAATTGCGCGTGCGTGGGGCTACTTCAATCTACGGAAATTCCAACCCTCTATGGGTAGTGGACGGTGTAATCTTGGAAGATTTGGTCAATGTATCAGCTGATGATTTATCATCAGGAAATGCTGAAACTTTGATTAGTTCGGCTGTCGCTGGTCTGAATGCTGACGATATTGAAAACTACCAAATTTTGAAAGATGCTTCAGCTACAGCTCTTTACGGCGCAAGGGCCATGAATGGAGTTATCGTTATTACAACTAAAAAGGGGCGTAGAGGGAGTGCTCAAATCAATTATTCTGGAGAATTTACTGTACGTCTCAAGCCTTCTTATTCTCAATTCGATATTCTCAATTCACAAGACCAAATGTCGGTCTATATGGAGATGATGGATAAAGGCTCGCTCAATTCTTCTTCTCTATATAGTGCAAAACATGGAGGTGTTTTCAGTAAAATGTATAATTTGATTGCCGAGTACGATCCATATACCAGTCAATTCGGATTAGATCAAACACCGGAAGCTATGACTGCTTATTTGCAGAAGGCAGAACTAAGAAATACCGATTGGTTCAACGAATTATTTCGTTATAGCGTAATGCAAAACCACGCGGTATCCATCTCCAGTGGGACGGAAAAATCCAGTACTTATGCATCTATCAGCGTATTGACCGATCCGGGGTGGACTAATGTAGATAAAGTACAACGTTATACCTTGAACATGAGTTCAAGCTATGATATATCCAAACGCTTATCAATCTCTTTATTGGGAAATAGCTCGATTAGAAAACAGACAGCTCCCGGAACTTTGAAAAGAAATGTAAGTCTAGTGGAAGGTGCTTTTAGCCGGGATTTCGACTTGAATCCTTTCTCTTATGCCTTGAATACCTCCCGCACAATGGATCCTCAGGTTTCTTACCGGAGAAATTACGCTCCATTTAATATTTTGCATGAAATGGAGAATAACTATTTGGATATTTCCGGATTGGATACGAAACTTCAAGGAGAGATGACCTATAAACCTATAAAAGGTTTGGACATTTCGGGGTTAGTTTCTTACCGTTATGTGAAAAATTCCAGAGAACATAGCATCAAAGATAATTCAAATATGGCAGAAGCTTATCGGGCTGCAGGAACAGCGACAATTATCAACAGCAACAAGTTTTTGTGGACAGACCCTCAAAATGCTATTGCTGAGCCGTTTTCAGTATTACCTAGTGGCGGTTTTTACAATACAACCGACAATGCCTTGGAAACGTTTTATGCGCGTGCAACTGCCAACTATACTAACACATTCAATGAAAAACATGTAATTAACCTATTGACAGGGGGGGAGATAAGAGATACTGAACGTTTGAGTCGTTATAATTACGGTTATGGATACGTTTTCGCCAGTGCAGTTGCAGCTACTGATTACCGTATGGTACGGAAAATGTTGGATGCTGCATCCCCTTACTTTGGTCTATCTAAGGAATACGACCGTTCGGTTAGTTTCTTTGGAACCAGCACCTACTCATTCGCTGGAAAATACAATTTGAATGCAACCATTCGTACAGAAGGATCTAATCAAATGGGGAAAAGCAGTCAGGCTCGTTGGTTACCTACATGGAATGTCAGTGGATCATGGAATATAGCAGAAGAATCTTTTTTTGCTCCCATTCGAGAGAAACAAACCATTTCTACTTTATCCTTGAGAGCCACTTATGGAATCACAGCTAAAAATCCTCCTTCTACGTATGCTAGTGCTTTGCCTGTTATCACTGGAGATATTACTTATCGCCCCTTCCAAGAAGATCGAGAAAGTATGTTAGTATACGAATCGCCTGAAAATCAAAATTTAACTTGGGAGAAAATGACAGAAACTAATGTCGGCTTTGATTTGGGTTTGTTCAATAATCGTATTTCTATTAGTTTTGATGCTTATAAACGAAATAGTTATGATTTGATTGGTCAAATACAAACTTCCGGTTTGGATGGTTTTTTAACTCGGTGGGGAAACTATGCTGACATGGAATCGAAAGGGTTGGAATTTATTCTCAGTAGCATCAATATCAAAAACACCAATTTTACATGGGGAAATACATGGACATTTTCTTACAACAAAACAAAAATTGTCAACCTGAAAGCCACCCCTCGAGTCATCGACTTGGTTGGATTAGACATCTACCCCAAAGAAGGGTATGACGTTAGAAGTTTGTTTTCTATTCCTTTTATAGGACTCGATTCCGAAGGTATTCCTACTTTCATGGATGAAAATGGAGAGATTGTACCTTATCTGTATTTCCAAAACTCTGCCGACACTGAATTTCTAAAATATGAAGGCCCAATTGATCCTCGTATTATTGGCGGTTTTGAAAACTCGCTGACTTATAAAAACTTCAAATTTGATCTGTTCTTCAATTATCAGTTTGGCAATGTCATTCGCTTGTATCCCGAATTCAGTGCACGGTATTCCGATATGGATGCAATGACTCGAAGCATGAAAAACAGGTGGACTATTCCCGGTGACGAAAAAAATCCAGATTGCATTCCTGCTATTTTATCCGATCGGCAACTTAAAGTAGATGGACAACTCACGCAATCGTATAATGCTTATAATTTTTCAACAGCTAGAGTCGCCAAGGGTGATTTTATTCGCTTGAAAGATATTACGCTTACTTATTCTACTCCGCCAAGTTTTGCTAAGTCCATTGGACTTAGATCTTTGCAAATAAGATGTGTTGCCTCAAATATGTGGTTAATTTATTCCGATAAGCGCTTAAACGGACAAGATCCTGAGTTTACCCGAAGCGGAGGGGTTGCGATGCCTGCGCCAAAACAATTTACATTAACTTTGCGAGCAGGTTTTTAATAAAAAATTATTTAAGGAATTATGAAAAAGTATATTTATATTATAAGTTTAGCACTAATAGCTATCAGTTGTAACGACTTTTTGGAGAAAAACCCGGATCAACGTGCGACATTAGATGAATTGGGTAAAATTAAAGAGTTTTTAGTTTCTGCTTATCCTGTAATTGGATATCAATTCACAGAATTTAGCAGCGATAATGTTACAGACTTAGGGTTGAATTATGTTGCTGATTATCCGGAAATTACTGTTATGCAACGTCAATTATATCAATGGGAAACTCCGGATCTTTTGGAATGGATTGATAATCCCAATGATTATTGGTACGCTTGCTACTCGGCTATTGCTTATGCCAATTATGCACTTAAAGCTATAAATGAATTGGTTCAAAAAGAGCAGAAAACAGAGAGTTCGGTAGCACCTGTTCGGGCAGAGGCTTTGATGTGTAGAGCCTATGCTCATTTTATGTTAGTCAACCTCTATGGAGAACATTATGCTCCGGATACAGCCGATAAAGATTTAGGTATTCCGATTATATATCAATCTGCTGAATATTCCGGTGTAAAATACACCCGTAATACTGTGAAGGAAGTTTATGATTTTATCGAAAAAGATATTGAAGAAGCATTTCCTAATATTACTAATTCAACTTATCTCAGGCCTAAATGGCATTTCAATAGAGCAGCAGCAGCGACTTTTGCTTCTCGATTTTATCTCTACCGTGGATTGCCTTCCGATTGGGATAAAGTTATCCACTATGCGAACCAGGCTTTAGGTTCTAAACCTGCATCACTGATGAGAGATCTTATTGCTTCGCGAGCAGAATCCGATTATACTCAACAAGCAATCAATTTCTCTTTATCAGAATTACCATGTAATTTTCTGCTTATCAGCACAGTGTCTTATAACGGTTTTTTTGGTAATGCAGGCAGATACAGCATGAATACACCGTTGTATACGGAGAAAATTAGTGGTTTCGTTCACCCAACCGTGAATACAGTTGCTACAGGTCGTTATTTATGGAGACCCATGTTGGGATATGGAATAAGTTATCCTAATAAATTGGTAAATAAATACCACCAATACTTCAGACTTAGTGATATTAATTCCAATGAAGGATGGCCTTACGTTATGTATGTAGTCTTCTCAGCGGAAGAAGCATTGCTTAATATGATAGAAGCTTATGCAATGAAAAAAGAATTTGGCAATGCCGTAGAAGGGTTGAATAGTTATTATAGCAGACGGTTAGCCAACTATAATGCAACAGTAGATATCATTACCGAAAAGTCTGTAGAAGATAGATACAAAAACAATATGACCACATTGGCTCCTCATTATAGTCTGACGGAAAAACAAATTGCTTTCATTCAATGTGCTTTAGTCCTCCGTAATGCAGAATTTATGTATGAAGGATTACGCTGGTTCGATATCAAACGGATGCATCTTCGAATTGAGCATGAGGTCTATGATGGAGAAACGTTGATATTGGGAGCAAAAGATCCTAAAAGAGTCTATGAACTTCCGAGCAATGCCCTATCTGATGGAATCATTGGTAATTTTAATCCGGAAACAGACGGCTCCGATATCAGTAAGCCTCCCGTTCTCCATTATAGATGGGACAAAGGATATATTGAAATAGAGTAAAATATAGATAAAATAAATGAATATGAAAAAGACAATATTTTTATTTAACTTAATAGGAGTTTTTCTGTTGTTTTCATGTAGTGAAGAACAGTTAAGAGAACCTGAAACTCGTTTTCCTAACGATGGGGATCCAGCTTTGAATGAATGGATTAAGGAAAATTTCACAGATCCATATAATATTCAAGTGGTTTATGCATGGAAAACTGCGGGTTCTGATTTGGGAGTGGATTTGGTTCCGCCTAAGCTTGGTGTTATTCAGCCGTTTTTGAAAATTGTGATGAAAGTGTGGGGGCAACCGTATGTCAAAACCAGTCCAGAGGGAGCAATATTTTTAAAGAAAAGTACATTACGAGAGTTTCGTCTTTTTGGAAAAGATCACTCCTTTGCTGCCGCTACAGCTGATAATGGATATCGAATCACCATGTACGGAGTAGATGGTTTTACTCCTTCTACATTGGGAAAATACTCTAAAGCCATGTTGATCTATTTTTTCCATACAGTACATCACGAATATGGTCACATCTTGAATCAGATGTATAATTATGATCCTGAATTTATAAAAATTTCCGGACCAGATTATAAAGCAGACTTCAATGCCTACCCTCGCTACCAAGCTTTGAGTTGGGGATTCGTTTCCAATTATGCCATGAGTGCACCGGGAGAAGACTTTGTAGAAGTGCTCTCCATTTATGTGACAAGTACAATTGCAGAATGGAACGCACTATTGGAAGAAGCGAGAGCTGCCGATGAGAGAGTTAGGATTGAAACCGGTGAAGTGCGGCAGGGTAGAGATCGAATCATGAGAAAGCAAGCAGCAGTGGATAAATACATGAGGCAAATCTATGAAATAGATATTGACACTTTGAGGTATCATGTAATAAATGCAATCAACGAAGTTGTTGACGGTAACATTGAAATCAACTAAAATAAAAAAAACATGAAAAAAAATATATTATATAGCTTGCTATTAGCGATTTTGTTGATCACCGGTTGTAAAAACGAAGACGAAGTGGATTCTGCTACCGGAAGATACGAAGCATGGATTGCTCAATGCAAAACTACGCTTGTTGGAAGCCAAACAGGTTGGAGGTTCGATTATGATACTCCTACCGGGAAAAAAACTACATTCCTATTGAACTTTTACGAAAATAATTGGGTCAAAATAATAGACATGAATAATAGCGATGTACAAGATTCTTGTATGTATTCGTTTAATCGTGCACAAGGCCCTATATTGGTACTTTGTTCCACGGGAGGCACCCCCATCTCAGATTTGGCTGCTTATAAGTCCGGTAATACCGGAGACAGAGGTGATATTGAATTTATTATCTTGGATATCAAACCGGATACAATTCTGTTGAAAGGAAGAAAAAATCAAGATTTACGCACTTTTACAGAAATTATTGTAGGTGAAAGACACCGGATCAATTTCACTCGCGAAATGGATGTAGATTTGAGGTATGGCCGCAATTTTTTTCACATACTCAGATATAATGGTAATGTAGCAGACATTGCTTTAGGAGAAGATAAAGAAAGTATTGATCTTACTTTAAGTGAAGGGAATACTGTTAATTCCAAAATTACTTATACAGAAACAGGATTTAACTTAAACACACCATTAAATTTTGCAGGAGAAATGATCACTAATTTTGTGTGGAATGTTTCAACTAAAGGGTTCTTGGCTAATGGTTTAATTAAACTGGAATCGACCAATATCCCTCAGTACTCTGTCGGAGAAACAGCGGGCGAAGTAATAGGAAATTGTTATGATATTGATGTATATAGTTTATCGGTTGAAAATTGGATTTGGGCGGTTGAAAGAGCTTTCCCAAATCTCAAACGCCATGAAATTTATCTTGACACCAAAGTATTGATCGAAACGCGGACAGTTAAAGTAGAAAAAGCAGATACTATTTTAATTAGTTCTTCCGAACAAGAATTTGATGCCTACATCTCAAATAGTTATATCTTCAAAGAACCTAAAGCTACAGCAGAAAATTGGAACAATTTCAGAGGTTCGCAGATAGAAACACTGCGTAGTGATCGGATGAGAATGACTGCTTCTATGAGAGAAGGCAATGAAGTTAGTGCGTTGAATGTCAACGCATCTGTTCGAAATATCAATGGTTCATTTTACCATACTTCGGGTCATACGATAGTCATGAGGAATAATAGGATTTATTTGGTAAGTTCTGCCGACTCAAAGAATTGGATCGCCCTGAAAAAACGCGATGGCATAGCTAAACAAATAATAGTGCATATCGTACCTTGATTTTATATTTAAACATCTATTTTCTATTTATAAATTTTTAATAGAGTTTATATTGAATAAATAATTAAAGCGTTCTTTTCCATATCTTTGCATGTTGAAACACAAAAGCTTCACGCATGAAATACGACAAGGTTCGACGCAATGCAGTTCAACTGCTGTCATTAACGGGTTTCACGGTTGTAGAGTTTGAGGCATTTTTGCCGACCTTCAAATATCATTGGGATGAATATTACACCCATTTTACAATGAAGGGTATCCCTCGAACGCGCTTATCCTATAATCGTAAAACCAGTCAGTTGCCATTGATAAGTGATAAACTGTTGTTTATTCTTTCTTACCTGAAGAATAATCCTTTGCAGGAATATCACGGAGCAACTTATGGTATGACTCAACCCCAGTGCAATGTTTGGGTACATCTTCTATGTGAGATTTTACGCAAAACGTTAAAAACACTGGGAGAATTACCTGAACGCAACCATTTACGGGTTCAATATCTTTTGGATCAATGCGAAGACATATTCCTTGATGGTACTGAACGACCGATAGAACGACCACAGGATGAAGACAGGCAAAAGTCCTGTTATAGCGGTAAAAAAAACTCATAGCGTTAAGAATAACGTGATTAGTAACAAGCAAAAGCGGATTTTATGGTTGTCTAAAACATACGATGGTCACGTACATGACAAAAAGATAATGGATAAACAACCCTTAAGTCTCCCTGTTGGTATTACTTTGTGGCAAGATTCCGGATTTTTAGGTTATTATCCTGAAAATGCAACGATAATGATGCCCGCCAAGAAACCCAAAGGAAAAGACTTATCCCAAGAGCAAAAAGAATCTAATAAAAAGATTTCAAGCTACCGGATTCTTGTTGAACATGCCATTGGTGGTGTCAAAAAATGTCGTATTGTCAAAGAGCGTTTCAGATGCCGTAAGTTTGGATTTGATGACATGGTCATGATAATCGCTTGCGGACTCCATAATTTTAGAATATCAATGTCGCTGAATTTCAGCTATATATAATTTTATTGAATATAATGTCTAATGAGAATTGTTAATTTTTTGTTTTTTTGTTTTTTTAACAATTATAATGTTAATTCAACAATATTCCTAAAATTTAAATAAAATACTGTATCATTGCTAAGTTTACGGAATTTATTAACTTTGCTGCTAATTATCCGGTATAATAATTACAATTCGAAATGTTACAAGGAAAACATATTGTTGTCGGTATTACAGGCAGTATTGCAGCCTATAAAGCTGCATATTTAGTGCGCGCTTTGATTAAAAAAGGGGCAGAAGTTCAGGTCGTTATTACACCTGCCGGAAAAGAATTTATCACTCCGGTAACATTGTCGGCCTTGACCGGCAAACCTGTTGTCAGCGAATTTTTCACGGCCAACGATGGAACTTGGCACAGTCATGTCGACCTCGGACTTTGGTGCGATTTGATGATTATTGCTCCGGCCACGGCTGCAACTATCGGGAAAATGGCCAACGGAATTGCCGATAATATGCTTATAACAACCTATCTATCAATGAAAGCGCCCGTTTTTGTGGCACCTGCGATGGATTTAGATATGTATGCCCATCCTTCTACACAAAAAAATCTGGAAACACTGAAATCATTCGGAAATCATATCATCGAACCTGCCTCCGGATTCTTGGCCAGTAAGCTTGAAGGCAAAGGCAGAATGGAAGAACCGGATAAAATAGTAGAAATGATTGAAACTTATTTTTCCCAAAAAGAAGACCTTACAGGAAAAAAAATGTTAATAACAGCCGGCCCGACGTATGAAAAACTCGATCCTGTACGTTATATAGGAAATTACTCTTCCGGGAAAATGGGTTTTGCTTTGGCAGAAACTTGTGCCGAGAGAGGCGCGGAGGTTATTTTGATTGCCGGTCCGACTCAATTGCAACTCAACCATCCGGGCATCAAACGGATTGATGTTGAATCGGCCGACCAAATGTATGAGCAGGCAATGGCAGAGTTTCAACATGTCGATGCAGGAATACTTTGTGCAGCCGTTGCAGACTACAAGCCGGAAGTGTATGCCGATGAAAAAATAAAACGGAAAGAGGGCGACGAAACAGCGTTCGGCGGCAGCCAACTGGTATTAAAACTCGTTCCGAATAAAGATATTGCTGCCTCTTTAGGCAAAATAAAAACAGAAAAACAACTGTTAGTCGGTTTTGCTTTGGAAACTCATAACGAAGAAAAAAATGCAAAACTTAAGTTGGAAAAGAAAAATCTGGATTTTATCGTATTGAATTCTTTACAGGACGAAGGAGCCGGTTTCAGAACAGATACCAATAAAATATCGATCATCAATAAAAAAGGGGAAAAAACAGATTTCCCATTAAAAAATAAAAAAGCCGTAGCAAATGATATTATCGACACGTTTATCAAATTTATGTAAGAATATGATGAAAAAAAACTGTTATTCTGTTATTCTATTATTCTGTTATTTCAATCTATTTACTCCTGCTTTACTTCAAGCACAAGAACTTAACGCAAGTGTTTCTGTAAATAGTGCTCGAATAGAAGGCTCTAACAAAGATGTTTTTACTTCCCTTCAAACACAATTGAAAGAGTTTCTTAACACCCGAAGGTGGAGTGCATCTACAATTTCGCCAACAGAAAGGATAGAATGTAGTTTCGCAATCGAGATTTTAACTGCTCCGAGAGAAGGGTTCTATCAAGCAGCATTGACTGTCAGTGCAAAGCGTCCGGTTTATAATTCAACATACACAACTGCGCTGATATATTTCCGGGACACCGAATTTGAATTTGAATACGAAGAAAATGCACCGATAGAGTTTATCGAACACACCTTAAATAATAATCTTGTAGCTACAATCGCATTTTATTCGTATTTAATAATAGGTTTGGATTTCGACAGTTTTGCTCCTATGGGCGGGACCTATTTTTTCAGACAGGCTCGAAGTATTGCCACGCAGGCTCAAAGCAATTCGGGTTGGATAGGCTGGGCTCCTTTTGCAAAACCGAATAACCGTCATGCAATTATTACGGCTTTCACAGATGAATCGTTGAATGCTTTTCGCGAATTATGGTACACTTATCACCGGAAAGGGTTGGACGAAATGGCTACTAATCCCGATAGAGGTCGCACCAATATTTTGAATGCGTTGCCTGTTTTGAAACAACTCAACGACGTGCGTTCTTCTTCTGTGATGCTACAAATGTTTGCCGATGCGAAGTTAGATGAAATCGTATTGATAAGTTCAAAAGCCACACCCGAACAAAAAAAAGAGGTTTATGACTTGTTGTATGGCCTGTTCCCAACAATGTCGAACCGACTGGAACCTTTAAGAAAATAGCAAACCCGAACTTTATGTTAAAATCACTATCCATTCAGAATTACGCATTGATATCTCAATTAGAGGTCGATTTTTCCGGAGGTTTTTCCGTATTAACAGGAGAAACAGGTGCCGGAAAATCAATCATCTTGGGTGCGCTTTCTCTTATTTTAGGACAAAGAGCAGATGCCAAATCAATCAAAGAAGGCGAAAACAGATGTTTGATTGAAGGTGTTTTTGATATTTCTTCTTACAAATTACAACCATTTTTTGAAGAAAACGAACTGGAATATGATGCTACTCACTGTATTCTACGCAGAGAATTGCTCGTTTCGGGAAAATCCCGCGCTTTTATCAATGATACTCCTGTGGGATTAAACGAATTGAAACTGTTGGCCTCTCAATTGATCGACATCCATTCGCAACATCAAAATTTGATGTTGGCCGATGGAAATTTCCAAATGCAGGTACTGGATGTTCTGATAGAAAATAAAGATTTGAAAAAAGCGTATCAAGATGTGTTTAAGCAATATACGACTTGTCGAAAACAATTAGATACATTAAAAGAAGAAGTTTCTCGAAAAACATCAGAAGAAGATTATTTGAAATTCCAATACAATCAATTAGTCGACGCTAATCTGAAAGAAAACGAACAGGCCGAATTAGAAAGCGAATTAGAAATCCTTTCTCATTTGGAAGAAATTAAAACCGGACTTTTTAAATCGGAACAAAATCTTTCCGGTAACGAACAAAGTGTTGTCCCTATGCTCAAAGAGGTTTTGAATACCATAACGGCATTGAATAAGGTATATCCCGAATCCGTAGAAATGTCAAGCCGCTTAGAGTCATCTTATTTGGAGATTAAAGATTTGACTTCCGAAATCTCTAAAAAACAGGAACATCTTGAGTTAGACCCCGAACGCCTGCAATTTGTAAACGAGCGTTTGGATTTACTTTACAGTCTGCAAAAAAAGCATAAACTCGAAACCTGCGAGGCACTTATAGAGTTAAGAAACAACATCGAAATTCAATTACAGGCAATAAATAATTTTGAAGAACAGATTGCCGCCTTGGAAAAAGATTTGCAATCGTTTTACGAACAAGTAATTAAGCTTGCCGGAAATCTAACGCAATCGAGAAAAAAAGCTGCCGGAAAATTGGAGTCGGAATTAATCTCGAAAGTCTGTCCTTTAGGAATGCCCAATATGAAGTTTACTTGCGAGTTAACGTCGAAATCTCATCCTGATTCTACAGGAATGGATAATGTAAATTTCCTGTTTTCATCAAATAAAAATGTCGGATTGAAACCTGTTTCTGAAATAGCTTCCGGAGGTGAAATATCCCGGTTGATGTTGGGAATAAAATCGTTAATAGCAGGAGCAATGGCATTGCCTACCATCATTTTTGATGAAATAGATACCGGAGTGTCAGGTGAAATTGCCGACAAAATGGGCGATATTATGTACGAACTCGGCCAACAAATGCAAGTGATAACTATTACGCATTTACCACAGATTGCCGCCAAAGGAACTACTCATTATTTTGTGTACAAACATGATGTGGAAAACACGACTGAAACAAATATCAGAAAATTGAATCCCGAAGAACGTGTAAAAGAAATTGCTCAAATGTTAAGCGGCTCCGAATTAACAAACGCTGCTTTTGAACATGCAAGAAACTTAATGAAATTAAGAATGAAGAATTAAGAATTAAGTGAAATTAAGAATGAAGAATATTTTTTTAACGAGTGTGATTTTTCTGTTATGCACAAATATATTATGTGCACAAACAGATTCTTTGGAAGTAAGTATAGAGAAAACTTCTTGGCAAAAAACAGAAAAGGTTTTGAGTATTGCCGTTCCGTCTGCAATGATTACATACGGACTTATTTCTTTGGGAGATAACAGCATCAGGCAATTAGACTTTGATGTGCGCAAATCAATAAACAATAAATTTTGGAATACATCTGTAGACGATTATCTGCAATTTTCTCCTGCGGTTGCTGCATTTGGAATGAAATTAGGAGGAGTAGAAAGTACTCATAACTTCAAAGACATGGCAATTCTCTATACGTTAAGTAATGTATTGGAAACAGGAATTATATTCTCAACTAAAAGGATTGTAGGCAGGGAAAGACCCAACGGTTCAAATAATCATTCTTTTCCGTCCGGGCATACGGCAACAGCTTTTGTGGCTGCCGAATTTCTTCATCAGGAATATAAAGATAAATCTATTTGGATAAGTGTTGGCGGTTATGCTGCGGCATCCTTTATCGGAGCCTCTCGTATTTACAGAGATAAACATTGGTTAAGCGATGTAGTAACCGGTGCCGGTATTGGTATTTTATCAACGAAAGCTGTTTATTGGGCTTATCCATATATGCAGGATATTTTTTGTAAAAGAAAAAGTGATGGTAAATCTAAAAATACAACTCAAACATTGATTTTTCCGAGTTATAATCAACAATGCTTGAGCCTGAATTTTAGTTATACGTTCTAATTTTTTTCTGAAGTTGTTAACCGAAAATTATAGATAACGAGTTGTTGACTCTAAGCTACAAAGAACGACTTACAACTCCAGAAAAAAATTAGAACGTATAACTAAATTCAAAAAATCAAAAAAATAAAATTATGATTAAAGAAAACGAAATGATATTCGGCACCCGTGCTGTAATTGAAGCCATACAGGCAGGAAAAGAAGTCGATAAAATATTGATGAAACGCGATTTACAAAGTGATTTATCACGAGAATTGTTTGCCATCATCAAAGATACCAACATTCCGCTACAGCGTGTTCCGCAAGAAAAATTAGACCGTTTAACCCGAAAAAATCATCAGGGCGTTATCGCTTTTATTTCTGCCGTAACATATCAAAAAATAGAAGATATCGTTCCATTCCTATACGAGCAAGGAAAAATACCTTTTATTGTATTATTAGACGGAGTAACGGATGTTCGTAATTTTGGAGCCATTGCCCGCACCTGCGAATGTGCCGGAGTTGACGCGATTGTAATTCCTGCCCGCAACAGCGTTTCTGTCAATGCCGACGCAGTAAAAACTTCAGCCGGAGCTTTACACACACTACCCGTTTGTAAAGAATCGAGCATCAACGAATCGATTAAATTTCTGAAAAACTGCGGATTCAAGGTAGTTGCTGCCACAGAAAAATCTAAAAAAGACTATACAGCAATTGATTATACAGTCCCTACCGCTATTGTCATGGGAGGAGAAGACATGGGTGTCACCATGGATAACCTCCGGATTTGCGACGAAATGGTGAGCATCCCAATTTTAGGAAATATTGCCTCCTTGAATGTCTCGGCTGCCACCGCAGTATTATTATACGAAGTTGTAAGGCAAAGAAAATAAATATGAAAAAAGTAATTTCAACAAACGGTGCGCCGGCAGCTATCGGCCCATACAGTCAGGCCGTTAAAATAGGAGATATGCTGTTTGTTTCCGGACAATTAGGCATCGACCCAACTACCGGAAATTTTGTTCCCGGAGGAGTAAAAGAACAAACCGAACAAATTTTCAAAAACATAAAAGCTATCTTGAAAGAGGCAGGAGTTTCTCTTGAAAATGTTGTAAAGACTACGGTTTTTCTCGCCGATATGGCAGATTTCCCAACAATGAACGAAGTGTATGGAAAGGAATTTTCTGCTCCATATCCTGCACGCTCAACTGTTGCTGTGAAAACATTACCGAAAAATGGATTGGTCGAAATTGAAGTTATAGTTCATTTTTAAAAGTAAAATAGAACGCAGATGACACGGATAACGCGGATTATCGCAGATTTTTATTTTTATCCGCGTAAATCAGTGTTATCCGCGTCATCCGCGTTCCATTAAAAAATATGCAAAATATATTAGAGCAATTAAATTCCTCTCAAAAAGAGGCGGTTGAATATAATGACGGACCCTCACTGGTAATTGCCGGCGCAGGTTCCGGAAAAACGCGTGTATTAACTTATAAAATTGCTTACTTGATTCTTCAGGGAATATTTCCCAACAATATACTGGCATTAACCTTTACCAACAAAGCAGCACGTGAAATGCGTGAAAGGATTACCTCTATCGTAGGAGAAGACATGGCACGGTTGCTGTGGATGGGGACTTTCCACTCTGTTTTTTCGCGGATTTTGCGACGGGAAGCCGATAAAATCGGTTATGACCGTGATTTTACCATTTATGACGCTTCCGATTCAAAAAATCTGATTAAAAGCATCATCAAAGAAATGGCGCTTGATGATAAAATATATAAACCGTCTACGGTTCAAGCGCGTATTTCCAAAATGAAAAATGCCCTGATTGCTCCCGAACAATATGCACAAATTAAAGATTTAATTCAGGAAGATTTTGACACCAAACGACCGGCCACAAGGAATATCTATCAGGTTTATTGGAATCGTTGTCAAACAGCAGGAGTAATGGATTTCGATGATTTGTTGTTAAAGACTTATCAGTTATTCAAAGAATTTCCTGCGGTTTTATCCAAATATAAAAACATCTTCCGGTTTATATTGGTTGATGAGTATCAAGACACCAATTCTGCTCAACATGAAATTGTAAAATTATTGGCAGAAGACCACCATCGTGTATGCGTAGTTGGCGATGATGCCCAAAGCATTTACTCATTCCGGGGAGCGGTTATCGGAAATATCTTGAATTTCAGAAATACCTATCCGGAAACTAAATTATTCAAATTAGAGCAAAATTATCGTTCCACTCAAACGATTGTCAATGCTGCTAACTCGCTGATACATAAAAATAAGGAACAAATACAAAAAAAGGTTTTTTCCCAAAAGCACGAGGGAGAAAAAATACAGCTTATCAGCGCTTATTCAGACATGGAAGAGGCTCATATTATTGCCTCCCGCATCTCCGAAATGCGCATGTTGAAACATGATAAATACAATGATTTCGCGATTTTATACCGTACCAATGCCCAAAGCCGTATTTTTGAAGAATCTTTAAGAAAAAGAAATATACCCTATAGAATATACGGAGGATTATCTTTCTATCAACGAAAAGAAGTGAAAGACATTATCGCCTATTTCCGATTGATAACCAATCCCAACGACGAAGAGGCCTTCAAGCGCATCATCAATTATCCGGCACGAGGAATCGGAGATACAACCTTATCTAAGATTGCTGCTTGTGCAACAACACACAATGTCAGTTTTTGGAGTGTTATTTGCGAACCGTTGGCATATAATTTACCTGTAAGTCCGGCAACCGCCAAGAAACTTACAGATTTTCGCGACCTGATTAATCAGTTTATTGAGATGAGCGTAAAAGCCAATGCTTATGAATTGGGAGAGGCTGTCGTGCGTCAAACCGGCTTAGTATCAGAGTTATATCAAGATAAAACACCCGAAGGGTTAAGCCGCATACAAAACGTAGAAGAATTGATAAACAGTTTGCATGAATTTGTTTCTACTCGTCAGGAAGAAGGCATAGAGCAAATTTTGATGAGCGATTTCCTTGCCGAAATTTCATTAATGACCGACCAAGATTCGGATAAAGAAAATGAAAACGACAGGGTAACCATGATGACCATTCATGCTGCTAAAGGATTGGAATTCAAAAATGTATTCATTGTGGGTTTGGAAGAAGATTTGTTTCCGTCCTCATTAAGCAAAGACAGTCCGTCGCAAATAGAAGAGGAACGCCGTTTATTTTATGTAGCCATTACTCGTGCAGAAGAAACCTGCGTACTGTCTTTTGCCAAAAGCCGGTTTCAACATGGCAAAACTCAAATACAATCGCCCAGCCGTTTTCTGAAAGACATTGATAAAGACTATTTGAAAATGCCTGCCGATTTATCGTTTAACAGAGAAGAATCCATGTTTGGCGGTTTCAATCGCTTTGAAAAACCGTCTTCTTTTGGAAGTCAAAAAGAATATAATCCAAACAAATACAGTACTTCTCAGGAAGTTTACAAAAAACCTTGGGAGACAAATGATGATACAATCAACACCGAAATATCTTCCTATTCTCGTCCAAGAAAATTAACAAAAATAACTTCTTCCAATAATCAACCTGCAAATAATGTGCAGCATATTGGAGATTTAGCTGTCGGAAATACAATCAAACACGACCGATTCGGAATCGGGAAAGTAGTTGCGCTCGAAGGCGCCGGCGATAATGCCAAAGCAACTATTCAGTTTGAAACTTTCGGCTCAAGACAATTATTGCTTAAATTTGCAAAATACACGATTTTATAAAAACACCTCAAAAGTTGCACAATTAATCAACTTTATATACCTTTGCAAAATGAAAAGAAAAGTTATCGCCTACGGTCATTATTATAATGAGTTCATAAATACCTTAAATGAAAAAGAGAAATTAAAACTCAAGTACATTTTGTCTCTAATGGAAACAAGCGACCGCATGCCGGTAAAGTTTATGAAATTTATCAGAGATGGATTGTTTGAGTTAAGAATGGAATACAATAGTAATATCTACCGTATATTCTTTATTTTTGATGAAGATAAAATAGTGGTATTATTCAATGGCTTTCAAAAGAAAACGGAAAAGACACCATCAAATGAAATAGAAAAAGCATTAAAGTTAAAAAATGAATATTATGGATACAAACAATCATCTTATAACAGACATAAGTGAGCAACTTGCGAGAGAATACGGAGCACACGGAACGCCCGAAAGAGCAAAATTTGATGAAGAGGCATATGCCTTTTATACAAGTCAAATATTGCTCGACGCTCGGAAAGAGTCAAGAATAACGCAAACAGAGCTTGCCAAGCGATTGGGAGTTGATAAATCGTATATTTCGCGAGTTGAAAAAGGAATAACGATTCCAAGTGCAGCTACTTTTTTTCGCATTGTTGCTGCTTTGGGACGCTCTGTAGAATTAACGCCTGCATAAAATGAGACCCATGACAATCTCTCAAATCCCCTCTCCCTGCTACGTCTTAGAAGAAGACCTCTTACGCAAAAATCTCACATTAATAAAATCGGTAAAAGAACGCGCCGGAGTGAATATCATTTTGGCATTCAAGGCATTTGCTATGTGGAAAGCATTTCCAATTATCAGAGAATATATTCCGCATTCTACGGCAAGTTCGATTTTTGAAGCACAATTGGCATACGAAGAAATGGGAAGTCCGGCACACACTTATTCTCCGGCTTATACGGAGGCTGATTTTCCTGTAATTATGAAATATAGCAGTCATATTACGTTTAACTCTTTATCGCAATTTGAGCGGTTTTACCCAATGATTGTGGCTGCCGGCAATCGTATTTCGTGCGGAATACGCATCAATCCCGAATATTCGAATGTGGAAACGGATTTGTATAATCCTTGTGCGCCCGGTTCGCGATTGGGAGTTATCCGCTCACAATTTGGCTCAGGCCGAACTTCGTTTCCTGATAAATTACCTGCCGGCATCGAGGGATTACATTTTCATACGCATTGCGAATCTTCTTCTTATGATTTGGAAAAAACATTGATACATGTAGAAGAAAAATTCGGAGATTTCCTACACCAAGTTAAATGGCTAAATATGGGTGGCGGACACCTGATGACGCGCAAAGATTACGATGTGGAGCATTTAATCGGATTGTTGCAAAATTTCAAGAAAAAATATCCCAACCTCGAAATTATTCTGGAGCCGGGAAGTGCCTTTCTTTGGCAAACAGGTTTTTTACGTTCCAAAGTAGTGGATATTGTCGAAAACAAAGGCATTCAAACGGCTATTGTAGATGTTTCTTTCACTTGCCACATGCCCGACTGTTTGGAAATGCCTTATAAACCTGCTGTTCGCCAAGCCCGCAATGACGGGGCTTATACTTATCGCATCGGTGGAAATTCTTGCTTGAGTGGCGATTTTATGGGCGATTGGTCATTTGATAAACCTTTGCAAATCGGTGATGATATTATTTTTGAAGACATGATTCATTACACGATTGTTAAAAC
>Ga0209628_10000236_pt1 | contig 32897 bp, 42 predicted proteins | sample TergutCu122P4_FD_187285 | JGI IMG/M metagenome (GOLD analysis project Ga0209628, IMG submission 187285) | Cubitermes ugandensis P4 segment gut microbial communities from Kakamega Forest, Kenya - Cu122 P4 (SPAdes) (version 2) | ecosystem: Host-associated > Arthropoda: Insects > Digestive system...
CATCTACACGACCTAAACTATTTAATATAAGGGCTTGACTACCTAAAGACATTTGTAAATCATTTTTATTACCTAATTCACGACAAATATTCTCCTTTTCTTTAAGTAAGTTCATAGCTTCATTTAAACTCCAAGTAGGTACTATGCTAGCTTGATTAGATAAGGAAGATAGTATTCCATTTTCATTTAAACAATCCAGACTATTTAATATAAAAGTGTTATTAGTCAAATCTCCCTTCAGATTTCCTAACTCTAAAAATATCCTATTTAAAGCATTTTGGTTTATTTTGTAAGTAGGAAATTTAGTCTTCTTTTTTCTTTCTTTTTTTATTAAATTAACAGCCACTAATTGTTTTAAGTGTTTTCCAATTGCCTGTCTTGAAATATCAATTTCATACTTCTTAAGAAGTATTTCTCTTATTTTAAAAGCAGATAACGTATTATTGTGTTTATTTTCTTCAGCTATGATAGAGAGAATTTTTAACCGATTTTTATTACTAATTGCACTAATTGATTCGTATAACTCATCTAAAACATCTAGTTGATCTAAATCTAAACTCATTGTAGGATCTCCCAAGTTTTTTTAATGTTATTTTTCAAATCTAAATGAAGTATCACGATTTTACTAAAGAGGCGTTGATAGTTAGTTTTACTGATTTGTTCAATTTCTTTAATTTACAATTAAATGAATATAATTTGATTATTAACTTAAACTATTGATTTTTTTATAATAAAGATAATAAGAGTTATTGTTTATAAAAAATGACAAATGACATAGGTTATAGAGTCCCAAATTTTCAAAAAAATGAAGGCTTTGCAGTACTTGTTACATATGTTTAAAGATATTGTTGAATTGGGTTTCTAACAGTGAAAGTGGATTTCACTTAAATATTTGTAATATTTTAGTAAAGAACTCTAAACATGTAAAAAAAAGAATTAAATGCCTACGATTTTCCCAAATATCTAGGATCATATACAGTTTAAATATTACACTAACTACTATATAAATAGTAAACCAAAAAACTTACTTATATTCAGCAAATTTTTTGAACAAATAAGTTTATTATAGAAAAGCTTATATATGTGTCAATATAAAAGTTTATTATCGATTAGATCATATCAATTAAGTGGAGGAATTTATGATATAACTTATTATTGTTAATATCAGTCAAAAATTGGATTTACTTAAATGATATAATAAAATAGTATTTAATCGGTTTAAAGTTGTCAACTTTAAGATCGTAGAAAAAAAAAACAATGAAAAAACTTAATCTGGTATAAACCATGGAAATATCCGCCTAAAGAGATTTCCATGATCTATGGATCAGAATCAATCTTGAACACAATTAGTAAAAAGTATTCTATATACAGTCTGATACACTGACATATATAATTTTTCCTTTTTTATAATTTTGTTTTTAATGGTCTATTCTTTATCAAATTACTTTTTTCTGTTTTTTTTTATATAAAGGAGAGATAGACATGGTAAAAACAAAAAATTCCCATGAAATTAGACATTATGAATATAACGATGCTATAACTATTCTTGTTAATGGTTGTGGGACAAATTCGGGTGTAGCCTCTGGGTATGCTAAAATTGTGCTGGATATTACTGATTTAGACAATATTGGAGCGGAGGACATACTAGTTGTAGATCAATCAACTTTACTCATAATCCCAGCTTTAAAAATAGCAAATGGGATTATAGTTAGTAGAGGAGGAATAAATTCTCGTTTAGCTATTATCTCAAGAGAACTTGGAATTCCATGCATCATCGGTGCTGAAAAAGCTACTGAAAAACTAGTAGATAAGGAAAAAGTAATTCTAGACAGTAATAAGGGCATAGCCTTTCAAATGTACTTACCTCAAAGGGGATGACATTATGATGATTTTGTGCCTTGTCCCTTTAGGTTTAGTGTTTCTATTCATAGTTTTATTATTCTGGGTTTGGATTTACGACGTAATAACACAAGATTAGAATACAATTCTTTTATTAAAAAGAATGTCTAATAATTCAATTTTGGATTTCTAATTCTTAAAAACTATTTAAAAATTATTAAACCCAATATATTTATTTAATTAATGAGGTAAAACAATGGAAAACATTAAATTAATATAAATTAAATTGCGGATCTTTTAATAATTTTATTTGTAATTTATGTTTTTTTTGGATTAGTTCCAATTTGCTGTATAGTATTATTTGATAAATAGAAAGACTAATATGATGTGTAAACTTTACTAACTCTTATTTTATTCAAATTTACCTTTTTCTTTTTTTCAGAACCTATTATATTTCTCGTATTGTATTGTTTTTAGGGATATATTGATATATCATGCTTTGAATATGGTTTTTTATATCTTAAACATTCTATCAGCTATCTATTCTTTTATATTTTCTAAAATATTCATTACTGGTAATTACTTTCTTATTTTTATTTTTTTCTTGTTCTCTCATTTTTTTTCCAAATTCTTCTTGATTTGTTATTCCCATTACCTCATCTATTTCTTGCATATCATTTGATATCTTTTCTAAGCTTTTTTTATTATTCTTTCTAGCTACTTCCTTCTCTTGTTTATCTAATTGTTTTGTAATATTATCATCAATAGCTATGTCTTCATCAAAATTATTTTCTTCATCTTGATTTCCATAATCATCAAGATAAATTATACTATTAATCATTTGCATTTTAGTTGGATTTTGCATTTTTTCATTAAGTTTTATATCTAAAACTTTCATTATTTCAGCTATTGCATAATAATTAACATTGTCTTCTGTATAGCTAATTTCATAATCCACCAATAGCTTTTCTATAACATCTTTTCTGCTATTAGCTAGCTTAGCTATTTGCAATGGAGTAGCTACTAAATTATCATTTATTTTATACCATTCATGTTTTTTTTTGTTTAATTTAAATTTTAATGTTTCTATTAAAATTTTTTCATCCGTCATTTATTATTTCCTCGTTATAAAATTGTTGAGATTTCAGTTAATTCATATATATCATCAAAACTAACTGTAGCTATATAATTGCTATTTTTGTATATTTTTAGTCTTCGTTTATTAGGATTTACTACTATATCCTCTAAATTGTAGAAATAAATATCATTAATAATTAAATCAATTTCAAATTCTTTATCTAGATCAACCATGTTAGCTATATTTTCAATTATTTCATCTTCAGGCAATATTTCATTTTCTTCTAGTTTTTTACTATCATCTCTTATTTTTATATTATTAGCCTCGTAAGGATTTATTATTCCTGCTATTATAGCTTTTTCATCCGTATTTTTTAATAGTATGTGTTTATCATTAACCGTTATTAGATTATCAATGTCTATGAATTCAATATAATTGAAATGTACTTTTTCTTGTTTTTTTACGTTTCTTAACATGATATTATCATGAACTTCATAATCTTTCATGAAAAATCCCCTATTGAAACTATTTCTATCTTTGGAATTTTGTATAATCTAGCTATTTCATGTTCTATTTCTGTTTCTCGCTCTAATTCCCAAAGGGGAGCAAATACAATTATATTTGCTTCAGCTAATTTTTCAATAGCTTTAGATAGTAGCCAAACTGACCGATTTTTATCTTTTGATGGTTCTTCTTTTATATGACTATCAATTATTTCAAATTCATCATCTAATGTTTCTTCTAAAGTTTCAATAATGTTGTTCATTTCATACATCATTTCTTCTTCTGTTCTTTGATTCCTCCTCTGACTTATAAAAACTTTTTTCATTTTATCGCCTCTTATTAAAAATGAATTTTATCAGCTACTCCTATGATTAGCTATTTTTTTCTTTTATTTTTGTTATAACATTCATTACATGCTCTTAATGCCTTTCCATTTATGTTTATCCCTTGAATTATTATCGTTTTTTTTTTTTTGAAATATATTCTACATTTATAATATTCTATATTATTATTTTTATAATTTTTATTATTAATATTTTTTAAATTTTTTGCATTGACTCCACTATCCCATTATTAAAAGTTTTACTGTCCATTTTACTTTTTATTATTTCATCCATATTCTACTCCTTAAATTGTATTTTTGCATTAAATATTAATCTAAAAATAGATAATGCTGAATCTATTTGCTTTAAACCTGTTTTAAGAGTGTTTCTATATCCTTCAAATGTTTTTAAATCTTCATTTCTACTCGCTATGTATGTTGTTCGTGTCCAGTCATTTCTATTATATTCCGTCCATTTCTGCTTATCTCGTCTTATGAGTGTTAATAATCTTCCAAATTCTACTGTTCTTATTTTTTCTATCACGAACGAACATAAATCTACATAAGCTAATATATCTTTTTCATCATCTATTAGTCTTCTAATATTAGCTAATAATTCGTCAATTGATAATGTCTCAAGACCAATAGCTATGTTTTTATCTGTTACCCATGAATATTCATCATTTCTAATATTAGTTATCAATGTTTCCATTCTGTCTGAAATCGGTGTGTTTATTAATTCATCTAATATTTGTTTTTTTTGTTCTGAATATCCTTGATTCATAATATCCCCTCTAATTTATAACCTTTACTGTCCTTTTTCGTAGTTATCCATGCATTCTAGAGTACAGAAAAATATCTTTCTTTTATTATATTTCCCTGATGAAAAATGTTGTTGAAATTTCCCAAATGTTTTACCGCACATTTTACATTTCATTTTCTACCTCCTATTTTCCTTTTTAAATTCTCTAAACCTCATCTAAAACAACCTCATAAACAGTTTTTTAACAGTCTCTGTTATACATTCTTTAATGACTTATTTTTCTGATTTTACACAAATAGAATCAATTTTAGTACTACAGAAAGGACAATAGCTAATTTTATACCAAGTTCCATCATCATTGGGATCTACTGGATTATCACGAATACTAGCTGTCATTCCAATGAACTCTGAATTCCCATCTGTAAATTTAAATTCAGCTACTGCACAAATTGGAGCTACATCAAAAATTTGATATTTTCTAAAATTTTTTTCCATTTCCTTACAGCAAAATTCGATATCTTCAAGTATCACACTTGCTTTAATATGTCCAAATCTTGCTGTTTTTAATTTAGAATAAGGAATTATCATCTTTTTATCATATTTTTCGCGATAAATAGCTATTCTATTGTTTAAACTATCAATTTCTTTAATATAGCTATTTATTTTCTTTTTGTGTTTCTTTGTAACAGTTATAGCTTTTCTTTTTAAATCTTTAATCTCCTTATTTGTTTTGATTAATCTATTTTCTAAAACTTCATTTCTTTTAGTTTCAATTCTGATTTCTTTTTCTAATTTTCCTATTCTTAGATGTTTAATCTGATTTAGCATTCTATCCCTTTTCTTCTATTTTTTCAATTCATTGTTTGAAATAGCTATTTTCAATTGTTTATTAAAATCTAATGTGTCTTTATTGCTTAAATGATACGCATGACCTTTAATTATCAACCTTAATGTTTTATAATTCTCATTATATTCAAAAACAATTCCATACTGATTACCGATTTCTCCAATTTTTATAATCTTCATAGCTGATTTCTTTAAATTTGTAACAAATTGTATTTATTTCTTCAAATTTAGTATTTAGCATTAATTATACTTCTCTAATTAGATCGGGTTCATAATAATTTGTTAAGTGATATATTTCACCATTTCTGTAATTGTCTTCAATTTTAATACAGTAAATGTGAAAACCATTATCAACATTCTTTTTTCCGTAAATAACTAATGCTTTGTAGAGTCCCTTTTTTGTAATTACTGATTCATAATCAAATTTTAGAGGTTTCAATCCCTGTTCAGTATCTCCAGAGCTAAAACAATTGTTACAATACAATGAAGTAGGATAATAAGCATAGTTTTTAGCTGTTACTGCTTTTTCTTTACAATAAGGACAAAAAATATGTTCTTCAGTGTTTTATGGTTCTGGTCTATATATGTGTACTTCCCCATTTTCCATTATCTCACCAAGTCATCTTTATTTTTTTTAATTCAATTAAAATTCTTCATTTTTTTATCAATCATATTGCTAGGATTATTTTCCCAAATAGATACTCTGTTACCGTTGATGTACTTTACCCCGACTTTTAAGAATATTTTTTTCTTTCTTCTAACAGCTCCTGCTAATACATTCCCTACCGTATTCACTGAAAATTTTTCATTGCTTCTTATTTCATCAGACTCTATTATTTTTTTATAAATTTCTATTGTATCTGCCCTTTTGTATTCTTTAAGATGATTTTTAGCTATTCCTCTAATTAGTCTAGTTCTACATCGTAAGTTTATTATAACACCTCACGATGTGAAATATTTCTAACCTACAAAAATTTTAAAAAGAATCTCAATGATTATTCTAATGTAAATAATAGCTATTATTATTTTAAACAATTCTAGAATGATTATTTACATTTTTTACTTTTTGACATAGTAAACAATCATGTCTAGTTGTTTTAGCTTTTCTCATTTTACATAAAACATCGAATGTTCTCATAACTCTATTTTTGCATATATGAATCCTTTTTTCTGCATGCGATTGATTGTATCTTTTGCTTTTTTTGTTTCCTCTTTTGTTTCTCCTTTTGTTTTTTTTAGCCATGTTATCCCTTAATCAAATCAATATCTTTTTCAATTCCTTTAATTAAGTATTCTTCGATTATTTTTGTTTTTGTTTCTTTTTTAACAGTAACAATGATACTTATTACTTTTTGAACATCTTTTCTAATATAAAAAGATGTTTTAGACTTATTGTCATGTTTTTTCAAAATTTTTTCTTTATTCATTCATTATTTCCTCAAAAAAATTATATTTAAAATTAAGATCTAACCAGACTAACGACCTGAAAAATTCTCTAAAATTCGACATTCCTCAGAATGTCGAATTTGGAATTTTTTTGGTCGTGGACATCAATCCATGCACGACTTTCAATATACTCATTTTTTCCACGATTTCTGACGAAAGTCGAGCCTTTAGACCAGACTGGTTTTTTTCTTTTGGTTCTTTTATTTTTTTCTCAAAAAAAGAAAAGAACAAATAAAACAAATTATGACCCTTTTAGGCGTTTTTGTGGTCATTTTCCCTATTATAAATATAACATTGTTATATTTATTTATTAAATATAAAAAAATAGCTATTGAGACATTCCCAATAGCTATAAATAATAATTTAAACTTCTACAAATCCTAAATGCTTAAACATTTGTTTCTTTATTATTTTTCCGTTAACTTCTTTCTCTACACTCTCTCTTTTTGAGAATGCATATAGAGGAGTAATATTTCTTATTTTTAGCTCTGATTCAAGAGATGACATTAAAAATAATGCCCCTCCTATCATAGCGTGTTCGACTTCTACATTTTCAGCTATTTCAGCTATTGTCGTGACCTTTTTCTGTATTTCTTCCTTTGTAGGAATTTCTTCAAAATTTAATAAGTTTATTATTTCAGAATTATCTTTTAAATCAACAACTCTGTCTTCTAATTGTTCTACTGTTGCTTTGTACATAGTTAAATTCAATATCGTTTTTACACCTTCTTTTTAAAAAAATTAATAAAATAGCTATTTGAATACATTTTGTCTTTTAATTGTAAATGTAAAAGAATTTATAAAGCATTCACTTATATTGCTAATATTTCTTCCAGACCATTCACATATCCCATCTTTTTTAACGTATTTACATTCTGCAGTTATACACGCATATTTTCTTCCGTCTTTCATTATTTCACCTATATAGCTAAATTTAGGCCATTTTTGAACAATAATTCAAAAATTTCTAATTTCGGTGCTTTTGTATAACAATCACTGTTGGATCCTACTGTGAAATTTGAACAATGTATATTATTTTTTTAAAAAAAAAAATAATAAAGAGAAATAATTAATATTCCCCTAGCAGATCATCCTCCAATTGTTTTAGACTTTCATCTACATCTGTATGATTCTTTAAACTATAATCATAATAACTGTTATCAAATTCTGCTTCTTTTATAGCTTTATCCTTAGCTATCTTTTCTTTTCTGAAAAATTCTTCTGCATATTCTCTGTTTTCTTGGTTTTCATACCAGATTTCTAACATATTTTTCATATTATCGCTTCCAGACGATTTACAAAACTTTAAATGTATCTTTGTTTTTAAAGGTTTTAAAGATTTCTTTATATTTCAATTTTTAAAGAAATCTTTAATCCCTTGTTTTTATTTTGTCTTTTTTAGTATATAAATGTTTTGTTTAGGATATCAATATCTTAATTAAGATATTATTTTACTAAAAATTAAGATATTAGTATCTTGAAGAATAAATAAAAATACAAAACAGTACATTTATATCATAATTCAGACATACTAAAAAAAGGAGAAATGACATGACAAGAAAATTACAATTAAACTTGAAAAATAGCATACATAATGATATTGATGAACTATTAGCAAAAATATTCCTTAAAAAATCTGAAAAAATAAGTAAAAAAGATTTAGTAACAGTAGCTATTGACTGTTTTCTAGATTTAGATTTTGATGAACAAATTGAATTGTTAAGCAAAGCAAGATTGATATAATTTTTTTAAAATAAATATAACATTATTAAAATAAGTAAAAATAAAAAATCCCTGAGGATTCAAAAAGTGAAAAAATAGCTGAGATTCGATAGCTATTTGAAGAATAATAAAAAAAAATAATATCTTCAAATAGCTATTGTAGCGATTTAAAACATTTATTTTCGAAACACCCATTTTTTATGAACCAATTTTATTATACTCAATAATCTAAGCCCCCTTTACCCTTATGATTTAAAAAGTCATTTCCTCAGAAATGACAAAATTGTCTTTATCAAGAATATAGGGTATTTAATACGAGTTCCGTTAATAATCTGCGACCCGATAGGGTCGCCTTTAATTGAACTCGTTTTAAATACCCTTTATCTTTGCTATATGACGATGATTGCGATTTTTGCGAGCCCCTGCACATCGAAATAAAAAAAAAAAAAAAATACTTCGATGTGCAGGTTCCAGGGTGAGTAAAAAAACCGGAATCAATAGCGATATGAGCCACGACGGTCTCATAATAATAGACCGTCGTGGGTTATATCGCGAGATACTTCCAGTTTCATCGTTTTTTTGTTTCTTTTTTTTGAAAAAAAGACTTCTTTTTTTTTGTTTCTTTTTTTTTGAAAAAAAAAGAAAGCTATATACTAATAGAAAAACCAGTCAACCACACCATACACAATCCACACAACATATAATAGCTATAAACATCACTTAATTGATCCAACTTTCCTACAGTTGAGATTTTTTTCTTTTGGTTCTTTTCTTTTTTTCTAAAAAAGAAAAGAACAACTATAGCTGTCGTCCAGTTGTAGTTTTTTTTCTTTTGTTTCTTTTCTTTTTTTTACAAAAAAAAGAAAAGAAAGTTATAGCGGAATAGCACTATTAACATTTTTTTCTTTATCTTTTTTCAAAAAACCCATATATAATAATCTACGAAGCTAAAAAAAATTTAATAACAGTAGCTATTGATTATTTTTTGATCATGAGCAAATAGAATTGCCTTCGTAAAACTAGATTGATTTAGTTTTTTTAAAAAATTGTTATAACAATTGTTAAATCTTCCTATAAAAAATATCCCTTAAAAATATATCATTAAAAAAATAAAAAAATTTAATAAATATTAAAAAAAACAGTCAATTTATTTAAAAATAGATATTAAAACACTATTTTGACTTTGCTTTTTCTTTTTTATATTCAATATAATGATCTATTGCATTATTTAGTGCGTCAGATTTTGTAATTTTTTCCCTAATAGCTATTATACTTAGTTCTTCGTACAAACTTTCTTCTATAAATAGCGATTTCGCTTTTCTACCGTTTTTATTTCGTGACATATTTGACACCTACACCTTTATTATTATAGAAGTTGAAGTATTTAAATTTTTATTCAGTTTCTTCAATATCATGTATACTTTAATATCTTTGATATCAAAAAAATCTTTAATACTTTAAAATTAAAGATCCTAATGTGTCAAACATTAGTTACATACGAGAACAATTTTGATTATCATAAGTTTTATGATAAAGAAAAAAAAAAAAACGATAGAACTTATTCAATTTTAGCATGTTCATCATTAGCTATTTTCTTTTTTTTTTACTAACAATGAGTATAATTCCTTTTAATAATATTTATTTATCCTTTTCACTTGTTTTTTTATTTCTTAGTTTGACAAGTTTTTATATTACATTTAATAATTTAACCAACGATGTTTAAGTTGAGAAAAGTTTATATATATGTTGTAATAATGTAATCATATAGAAATAATATGCTAAAAATCAATAATATTTCTAAATGGTTAGGCGTTTTTATTCTCGGCCTAACCAACTCTTTGCTTCACAAAGAGAATAACGAGAATAAAAGCAAAGAGGGATTGACGAGAATAGGTCAGATTATCTGTATTAGCTAATGCTATCGCTATTTTTTAGTTCCTCGTATTTTAAGGAGTTTCAATATGGCGAAAGAAAGAATAAATATTTATGTTTCTCATAAGAGTAAATTCTATGGGAAAAGATGTAAACTAACGCATGGACAAATTTATGAGCTAGGATTGCAACAATACTTGAAAGAAAATCCTAGGTTTGAATTTGATATTCATTCACAGTATTTAGCAGAGCGTAAGAGAATGTTAGATGAAACAAAACTGGAAGCGGATCTAGAACATCAGCTATTGGTAATGGAATTAATTAGTGATGTTCTTAAATTTGATAGAATACAAAAATTAATATCTTCTTTAAATTGTCCTGAGGACGTATTGGTTGAAAGAATATTTGACTTTTACTGTACATATGTAAAATATGGTTCTTTTGAGAACATAACAAAAGGAGAATATATTATGTATGCTGATGGGTTAGATATTTCTATAGATGACTTTAAAAATCTGTGTCGTGAAGTTATTCATTATAACGTTTAATTTACTTTCATTTTTTTCTTATTTTCAATAATTTTCATTTAAAATTAACGCACATTTTCCTGTGCGTTAGCACCTATACTACTTTCTCCAAGTATACTCCAAAATTATTTTTAAGTTTTTATAGTTTATTTCTTGATATTTTAAACTAAATATTGTGCGGTATTTCATTATTATTTTTGTAAAAATTTCTTACAGGAGTCGATCGTAAGTGTGTGTAGGTGCTAACGCATAGATTTTTGTGCGTTAATTTTCAATGTTTAATGTTGAAAATATCTATTTCTTAAAATTTATATTAGAAAATAATTATTTTTTATTATTATTTATAATTTTTTTATAATTTTTTTATTATTTTAAATTTTGTCTTTGTGTTAATTTTATATCTTTTGTATTAAAAATAGCTATTCCTTATTTTTATTATAATTATTATTATTTTTTTGTTTATTTTTTTATATTTTATTTATCTTTATTAATATAAATTATATATATTATATTATCATAGTTATATATATTATATATATTATTATGTATTATTATTATAATTATTAATTAAAAAATAATTATTTCTTTATTTCCATATGCTCTATAACTTATTTTATAATTACTCAAAAACACAGGATTAATAGCTTTTACATAAAAAGTTGTAGGTTAAAATATGTCACAACCAAATCTTTTTAATATTATAGACGAAGAGGGGACTATTTTTCAAAATAAAGAAATGTTCGACCCTAGCTACACACCAGATGTTTTGCGATACAGAGATAAACAAATAGAACAAATCGCATGGTTAGCTCATAAACCAATAGACAATTTCACCCCTCTCAATATGAAATTCACGGGAAATGTAGCTACAGGAAAAACAACAACAGTTATGAAGTTTTTTGAATATATGAAAAATAAACATGGCAATAAAGTAGATACTGTACTGATAAATTGTAATATGAATCGTACAGAGTACAGAATTTACTCTAGAATACATGAAGAAATAATAGGAAAAGTAGAAAAAAAGCATGGATTGGGCATGTTTGACATCTATGATTCAGTAATTAGCTATTTAGCTGACAATGACAAAATTTTGTTAGTTGCTTTAGATGATTATGACCATATTCAGAGTACAGATTTGGACAAAACATTGTATTCTTTAGTAAGAGCTTATGAAAATAGGAAACATGCTAATATTTGTGTAATAGCTATTACAAATCGTAGAAAGCGAATTGTGTTAAGTTCTCAAGTGCATTCGTCTTTAAAGCTTTATGAAGTTTATTTCGATGATTATTCAGCTGAAGATATTTTTTATATACTTCGTGATCGTTGTAGGCTTGGTTTTTATGATAATGTGATTAGTGATAGTGTTATTATGCATGCAGCTCGTTTGACTTATTATAATGGGGACTTGCGTAGTGGTATTAGATTGGTTTATGATGCAGGTCGTATAGCTGAAAGTGAAGGTTATAGAAAAATTTTTAAAAAGCATTTAAATGATATTGAAAAGCAATATGAACAAAAAAATAAACAAAAAATGTTACTTATTTAATCAAAATTTTTAAAAGAAGATAAAAAATAATTGTGATAATTTCTCATTTTATGTATTTTTCACGATTTATCCCACTTCTTTTTGCAATAAAGCAGATAATTTTTATGCCAGTCCATTTTCTGTAATATTTTTTTATCTGTTTCATTTTGTATTTTCTGTTCAATATGTATCAATGAATTTAATGCAATTTCTTTAGTTATTTGTTCTTTACCTAAGTAATCAAAAAAATAAATACCATCAAAATCCTTTTTAATCAAATTCTTTTCTAAAATATCCTCATAATGTCCTTTGGCTTTTAAAAGTTTATTATATTTTTTAGCAATATTAATTATATTATCATCAACAATTACTCTTGGATATAATGCTATTGAATTTTCTAGTTCATACACACGGATTATCGCAGGTCCCCAAACTAGATGATCATCAATAAAAAAATCTCCAAAAGTCACGGCACCACGGGAAAGTAGATTTCTTTCTAAAAAATATCTTTGAATATATCTTACAGAATTTTGTATGCCAGTCAGTGATTTTAAAAAAGAATTATCATCTGTTTTATTGTTTTGACATGGAATTGCTATAATAATGTTATCTGAAAAAACCTTTATTTTATAATCTTTAATATTCATATGTGGCATAATAACTTGTAAAAAATCAATATAGTGTTTTATGCTAATATGTAATATATTTAACAAGTCATTGTTTTTTTTAGAATAAGTAATATCCTTTGTACCTAGTAAATCTAAGTAACCAACCATATATTTTTTTGTTTTTAATCTAAACATATTAATTTTTTTTTCCAAGTATCCTTTATTTTTATTCTCAATTATTTTCACCGATTCAATCCTTGTTTTCATAGAGTAGGTTATGCAATTTAAGTCTAATTTTTTACCCAAAGGGCACTATGCTAAGTTGCAATCCTTGTTTTAATAGAAATAGCTTAGAACTCCGAAAAACAATATATAAAAAAATTAGAGTTAGCATTAGCTAATGCATTGAAATTATTATAAAAAAAAGAATATAAGGAACATAAGAATCAAGAAAAAATCTTGATTCTTAACCTCATATAATTACCATTATTAATTAATATGTAGTAAGTAGTATATAAATTTTTAAAGCTAATGAAAAATATAATTAATTTTGTAGGTTGGATTTTAAAATATAAGGGACAAATTTTTTATCTAACTGAATAATGGTCATTATCACCATTTTTAGAAAAGTAAAATAACACCTCATATAATTACCAAAAATATTAGGCTGTTTTTTATTTTTACTATTGCCTGGAGGTGATAGTAATGGATATTTATTATTCATTATCTCTAATTTTAGTGATAGTTTTAATAATTTATAATCTATTAACTATCTATAATCTAGTCAAAAAGTAAATAATATTTAAATGGTTCACAATATTTTAAACTATAATCCAGCCTACATTATTTTAAAAAATAATATTATTTATGAGTGAAAATATGTATAATAAAAAATTTTATAAAAAAATGTTGCTAATGTCAATATCAATTTTTTTAATAGCTACTTTAACTATTGGTACGATAAGTATGGTTAGTGCTAAGGATATTACTATAGATTCTAATACATCAGGCGGATTAAAAAAGGCTATTTCTACCGTGAAAAATGGTGATACTATTTATTTAAACAACGGTGTTTATTCTGGCAGAAACAACACTAGAATTATAACTAATAAAAATATCAACATCAGAGGGAATGGATCTAATGTTGTGATTGATGGTGAAGGAAAAAATCCTTTTTTAAAAATGACAGGAAAGAAAGTATCATTACAAAAAATAACATTTACAAATGGATTTAATGAGTTCACTAGCACTCCTACTAACTTTGGTCATGAAGTTATTATTTCTGTAAATTGTCAATTGACTGTGAGAAACTGTATATTTACTAATAATATTGCATATCAAGGTGGAGCTATTTATTCTTGGAGTGGTAAATTAACTGTGAATAACTGTAAATTCATAAATAACACTGCAACAAGATATGATGGAACTATTAACTGTGAAGACGGTGTTTTAATAGTGAGTAAATCTACTTTTAAAGACAATACAGCAAGGGCTGGTGGAGCTATTGCATTAGGTTTTACAGTAGGTGGTAGAGAATATTCGATTAAATCAACCATAAATAACTGTGTTTTCACAAATAACACAGCAAAAGAATTTGCAGGAGGAGCCATATTTACGCATGGTAACACAATCATAAGCAATTGCAGTTTCAGTGATAATAAAGCAGTTAAATTTGGGGGAGCTATCTATAATGTCGCGAAAAACAAAGTTGAAGTTAGTGATTCTAAATTCACTAATAATAAGATAGACAATAAATACAATGCAATATATACTTGGTATAAATCTAATAAAGTTTCATTGAAAAATGTACATTTTTCACCTAAAAAAGATAGTGTTGAAAAAGGGAATAATAAAATGGAATTACTCATAGCTGATCCTGTAAGTCCTGTTGTTAATAACATAGAAAAGGGTAATTTTAAAGTCGAAGGTAATTTAATATCTTATGAAGTTAAAAATACATGGAACTATAATAAAAATAAATTGAATAAAAATGAAGTTGCTATAATATTTTATAAAGGCAAGTTCTTTCAACAAATTTATTTGCTAAAAAAGACTAAAAAAACTCAGATTAAATCCTTTTATTTGAGTGAATATATTAAAGGAAAACCACAGTATAAGAACTTAAAAACTTATATAACTACAAAAAGTGTTGAAAATTTCTATTTTAAAAATTATAAACCTGAAATTATTAAAAAAGTGAAAATAGAATCTATAAAATGGTAAAAAAGTTCGATTCAGAAAAATTTAATCATAGAAATCGAGCTTGTGTCATGAATTTCTATTGTTTAATAAGGTATGGAATTTTTATTTGAAATTTATGATGAAAATAGAAATAATTAATATAAAATTAATTTTATATATTATTTTCAAATTAACCATTTTTTTTAAAATTGATATTTTTAGAGAGTGTAAAGTTGTTGGCTCCTGCAAAAAATTTTATTCTATAATACGGGTTATTTTTCAATATGTGCATTGGAAATTTAAATAATAATTTTCAAGAGCCAAAAATTTTACTTCCACTATTTTTAATCATCTATAAAATTTAAGTTTTTTTTATAAATGGCTATTAGTTTTTTTAAATTTATTTTTATAATATTTAAAAGTTATATGAATGAGTTATTTAATAAAAAACCTTGTAGCTAAGTCAAACAACACAAGTACAATAGATGATACCATCACTATACGCCAAGATTTTTCGTTATCTCTATAGTCGTAAAAAGATTTTTGTATTTTTGACATATTTTCAATGAGTTTATCATTAGCTTTTTTAAGTTCTTTTTCTGTATTTTCGAGGTTTTCGATTTTTATTTCAGCTTCAGCTATTTTTCTTAGTTTACTATTATCATTGTTTTTGATTTTTTTTAAATCTTCTTTGATTTCATCAAAGGACTTGTCATGACCTTCAAGCAATCCAAAAATTCGTGCAACATCATTGGTCGCCATGACTACTCCTCTTCGATAATATTTTTCTCGTCTTTCATTTTTCCTTTTTGTATTTCTTCTTTATTACCAATAGCTGCAATAGCTAAAACCCCCATAATAGCTATTTTATTATTATTTATTTTCATTATAATTCCTCAAAAAATTAAATAATATAAAAAACTTTTAAGATTGTCGAATAACACCACGAATAGCTTTTTTATTAGTCTCTTCTAAGAATCCAACACGGCTTTGAATGTAAATCTTGGTATACTTAGGCAATTCATCATTAATGATTTTTCTAAGTATTTCAATGACTGGTTGGAAGTCGTTACCTTCAATTCCCACAGGAGCTGTAGTTGTCCCTGGAGTTCGAGAATACAATAGTTTAACTGGAGCATCACGATAATCATAAGCAACATAAGCTAATTCAGGAATCCTTGCCCCACCATCGCTCGTAGCTGTTCCAATGACATCTATATTATCATTGTAGAAATAGCTTTTAATTTCTTCATAAGGCTCAACTTGTATATTATTAGCTTTAAAAAGTCGTTTTATAGCTGTAATGGTTTTATAATTCACTAAAGCAAGGTTCATATCTAAATAGTCGCCTATTTTTTCTTTAAAAAATTCTTGTGCACTAATGATAAAATCATCAACAGGTTCTCCAGCTGTATTGTCAAATTCTACGATATTTGAAGAACCAAATAGGATACTAGCTAGTTGTTTTTCAAGTGAATTTCTAATAAGAGCAGAAACATCTTTTAACATATCTGCTACAGAGATGATGTTTTTATCTAACATGTTTTGATTAATGTTTAAAACTCCTCCAACTGCATTTATGCTTACTGTTTTGTCAATTGGCTTTCTCACGTTAAGTTCTTGTAAGCTTACGCCTGGAGCAACAGGTTTAATTTCTCCTAATTGACCTTTCTCCATGGCTTCTTCAATATTAATAGTTTGAGCAAAGTAAGTGTAAAAATCACTATCTTCCTTAATCTCGTTTTTTGTGAAGTATCTGCCTAATTTCATTCTACGAGTAACATTGTCGGTTACAACTTGTGCAATGACTTCATTGCTAAATTTTGGGTTATTTCCTTTATTTATCATTAATTGTAACCTCCTCTATGGTATATTAAACGGTCTTAAAACATCAATAAATTGATATTCTGTTTGGTCTTCAACTGGGTGCAAAGCTACAAAATCACCATCAGAATTATCTTTAATAGCTCCATCTTCTCCAATAGCTAATCTATCCAGAGTAGCTATATTATTTTGTCCTTTTGCTAATTTCAATCTGAATAGCTGACCTAAAATAAGAATACCAGTTTCTCGCATTTTCATAGTTGAGTTATTGATAGGTTCATTAATAGCTATTCCGAGTATAATTTCCCCATTTTCATATTTTTTAGCTATTGGGATTCCTATGTCTGATTTTGGAGAAATAGAAACAGTTTCATCTACATTTATTGGTTCTGGGTAAACTGTAGCTAATGTTTCACCTGTTGCAGTCACAACTCTTTGTTCTTTACCTTTTCCCTCGTCTAAGAAAAAGGTTGTAGTTTCTTTTTTTTCTTCTAACAATACTACTGTATCTGTCATATCACAATCCGAAAAATTATAAATTTTATAAATTTTAAATAAATTTTAAAAATCTCATTCTATTTATATTATTAATATTTAAGCTTTGAACTGTATTATTGCCGTGAAATATCTCAATTGTTCTTTTTAATTTGTTCTTTTTAAAGTTTAGAACAATTTTAGATACTTTTTCATAGCTATTTTCAGTTCTATTTTCATCATCCATGATTACTAATAAAGTATTTCTCTCTTCATGATAATCATAGAAGTCTCTTCTGCCTTCTTGAATGAAAACTTGTCTTAAATTGTGTTCACGACTTCTTAATGTTCTTATAACAAAACTAGCTTTCATTCAGTTCACCAGAAAATTTATTCAACTTTTTCTTTTTTTTGTGTTTCTACGTTTAGTAGCAGTTTTTTTAGCAGGTCGACCTGGTTTTCGTGGTCTTCCTACTTTTTTTCTTGTAGAAGTTTTTCTTTTCATAGCTATTGTAAAACCTCCTTGTTTCTTAGTAGTTTGGTTACTGCTTATAATGATTTTTCAAGTTTAGCTATTGTATATAAAGATTTATTTTGTTTGTTGCACTAATTTATCATCTATGCTTTGTTGATAATTTTGTTGTATTTCTTGTAATGTTAAATCTCTTAAATAAAGTTTAAAATCTCTAATTTCTCCTTTAAACATCCTATCAATTGCATTAAGTGTTCTACCTAATCTTATTGATTGTATTGTACTGAATGATAAATTAGCTGTCCACGAGGTTATTAAATTTCCATTGCTATATAATTTAAGTGTATTTCCGTCGTATGTCATCACTACTTCATTATGTTCATTTAAACCATTTGTTAATATTGTTGTTCTTGTAATGTCTTGAGTAGTTCCTCCTGGGTCAAATCCATATTTTAATTTTGTTCCATTGCATTGACCTAATACTAATACTCCTGCTGTTGTTACATTTCCATTATCTCCCATTAACCCTCTGTTATCTTCAAATACATCATATTTAGCTGTTGTTGACAAAGTGAATGGATTTCTTAATATGCTTTGTGATCGCGGTATTGAAAAAATATCATTTGTAGATATTCCTTCAAGTTGCATTCCCATGTGTGTTTTTTTTATGTTAAATCCTGATCCACTCAAGTGTGGATTCACGATATTGCTAAACCATTGCATTAATACTGGATTATTACCATAAGGATTTAAAATATAATTGCTCTTTATCCCTGAAAACCAAATATCTAAATCATTTAAAATGGTATTATCTGTATATTGATCATTTTTCCACACAATCTTACCATTTCTAACGCAATTAGCTATTTTTCTATTTTTCAATGGTTGTTCTGTTATTTCTTCGTTTCTAACTACTCCCATGAAATCAATCCTCTGACCAAAATACGTAGCTATCTTCATTTTTTTTGGATGTAGCTATTGCTGAAGTTTTGTCCGTTTCCCAAATTAATAAGTTATCTATTAAATTCTGTAAATTAACTATATTAGTAGTTAAATTAGTTAATTGTGTTGTAATTTTATTATAATTGGATGTCAATGTTACTATATCACCTTGAATAGTTGAAATATTTGATTCTATTGTTGAAATCTTAGCTATTTTTTGATTTATAGTAGTTATTTCAGTTTCAAGGTTGTCTAATTTTTGTTCCATTTCTTCTATATTTTCACAAGTTTCTCTTTTTACGAAATATACAGATCCATTTTCTTTTTCAATGTCAGATAGTTGATCATAATCTGCTTTATCCATAAATCTGTAATTGTTTAAAAAACCATCTTGAAGTCCATAGGGATAAATTCCTGATTCATTCACTCCAAATAGTGTATTATTTTGTTTAGTTTCGTTAAATAATGGAATTGTATCTCCTGGCTTAACTTTTTCTATTATCCATGATGTGCCGTTCCATTCTCTTATTTCCATTGTTGTATTGTTTATTATTGCATATCTATATCCTATTATTTCTTGAGCTATGAAGTTCTCGTCACTGGTAATAGCTACTACTGGAGCTTTAAATCCACTAATTCCTTTATCCCCAGTAGCTCCAGTTTCACCAGTAGCTCCTGTTGTTCCGATTCCTGTAGCTCCTGTGGCTCCTGTATTTCCTCTTAAATTCCCTATATTTTGCCATTGTAAATTGTTTGGATTCCATACATATAATACACCGTTAACCAAATAGCTATCTCCAATATTTCCTATAGGGTGTGAATTAATTAGGTCTTGATATGTTGGAAAGCTTCCTTTTATCGTTGTTGATGTTCCTGTTGCTCCAGTATTGCCTGTGTTTCCAGTAGCTCCTGTGTTACCCGTGTTTCCAGTTGTACCTGTGTTTCCTGTTGCTCCAGTATCACCCTTTGGACCTTTAATTGTTCCTACATTTTGCCATTCTTTATTAATATGGTTCCATACAAATAGATTTTCTCCTACTAAATAGCTATCTCCTTTATTTCCAGCTGGGTGTGCATCTCTTAATTCACTTTCTGTGTTAAATCCTCCAAGTATTGTTGTAGATGTTCCTGTTGCTCCTGTATCTCCAGTTGCTCCAGTTGTGCCTGTATTCCCCATATTCCCTGTTGCTCCAGTTGCTCCAGTGTTTCCTGTTGCTCCAGTTGCTCCTGTATTGCCTTTGAATGTTCCAATATTAAGCCAATCATTTAAAGTTACATCCCAAATAAACAAATCTGTTCCAACTATGAAAGCTTGACCTTTTACTCCACTTGGATTTTCATTTCTCATTTCCTGTTCTGTATCATAATACCCTAAAACAGTTATTGATTCGCCAGTTGCACCAGTATTCCCTGTTGCTCCAGTGTTTCCTGTTGTACCAGTAGATCCTGTGTGTCCTGTTGCTCCGGTAGCTCCAGTAGCTCCTCTAATATTTCCTAAATAAAACTCTGTCATATCACATTCCGAAAAATTAATAAATTTAAATAAATCATGGAATTATTGTTACATACAAATCTCCATTAGGTTCTAATCTAAAAGCTACAGATGGACTAACAGCATTATTTCCCCTAGCTCTTATACCAGAATCTTCAAATTTTAACAAATCTTCATTCCACTCAAACCAATTTCCATTAGGAGAAATGTAAGGTGCTTTTTGATTAGCTAAGCCAATTATTTTAGATGTCATTATATTTCACCATTCATGTCATCATCGTAAAATATGTCTCCGTTTGGTTCTAACCTAAATTGTGGTTTTGGTTGTCTCCCATTTGGTCCTTGAACTTGTTTATCTGTTTTTATCCAACATGTTAAGCTCCATTCTTTCCAAACAGTTCTATCATTGTCTGTATCATTTATTTTAGGTCCTATTTCTGTTAATTTTCCTATAATTATTTCTTTTTCTTGTTCAGATTGCATTAATAATCACAACCTAACCAGTTTTTTAAGATTTCATCAGTATAATTATCTCTTTTAAATTTAATAGTGTTGATAATAGCTAAATCTGGAACTTTTAAGTAAGTATTCCCATAATTTCTTTTTGTTATCTCTGATTGTTCCATAATATTTCCAGTTGGAACATCCATAATCAGGACTCCTTGCTCTTGTCTAAATGTTAAATCTGATAAATCAACACAAGTTTGAATGCTTGGTGTTAAGTGATAACCACTTGGATTTCTCACAACAATAGCATAATCATTTTTAGATCCACTTTCTACATTATGAGTAGCTAAAAACCCTATGTCTTGACCTTTATCTGCACTTAATCCATTTTCATTAATTAAAACTTTTTGATTTACTTCCCATCCATAATTACCAGATGTTAATTTGTCTATTCTTAATCTAAACATCTGACCTACAATCAAAATTCCTGCTCTCTCATATTTTTCGTGTAAATCTGGACTTCCTTTTATAATCACATATCCAACAGCTATATCATTCTTTTTAGCTTTTTTAGCTACCCAACCATCTATTTTTGAGTCTTTTGTTAAACTTACTAAATCCCCCTCTACTAATTCTTCATCATAATAGAATACTTTTACATTATCCGTCGTGTAAGTCCAATGTCTTTCTCCTCTATCTAACCAGCAGAATGTCAATTCCTTTTTTTTAAATTCTGGTTCTTTTTTATCAATAGCTAAATTAATTGTATTTGTTTTTGCTCTTCTCATAGCTATTCCTCAAACAATTCTTCAGAAATCATAATGTCCTGCCCATTACAAACCTGCTTATTTCCATTTTTATAAACTTCACAATATCTATGCCCAAATCTCATAACATCTATACAAGTATATTTATATTCTTCTGTAACATCTGTTTCTTCTATAATTTCTCCTTGTTCTATATTATAGCTGCCTGTCGATTTAATATAGCTATTATATGCATATACCATTGAAATCATTATATATCCATCAAGATAGTTTCCTCCAAATATGTGAAATCTACCTCCAGAATCTAAATTTAATCCTAAGTTTCTATAGCTAATTTCATTTCCCTCGATGAAATCTCCCACAATTTCGCAAATATCATTATTTTGTCCTGAGTTGTCTTTTGTATAGATTGTGAACAATTTAAAATCGAAATTAGTGTCACCTTGTACAAAATTAGTTATTATAGTTCTAAAAGCTCCCGCCCCAGTATGAAGTCTATTTATCCCTCGTTGCACCGCTTTTAATTGATTTCCACTACCTGTGACGAATAATGCAGATTGATCATTTACTTCTGCTATAGTTCCATCGCCATTTTTTCTAAATGAACAAGAACTATCATTTATAGAATTTGAATATCTTCCTGAGAAGAAAATAGCTAGTTCTGTATATTTATTCTCTGCATAATGTTGTTTTAAGACCAATCCCAAGCGTGTTTGTTGTGCTGCGTGTAATCCTGCGACTAAATATTGATCATGGTTCTTGGTAGAGGACATATTAGCTATTTTTTTGCTGTTAAATTCACGAATATAATCTAAGTTAATCTTACCTAATCTGAAATCTTGTAGTGTTGTAAATATATCTCCTTCAATTTCTGTCCTTAGTTTTCTTCCCATTATATCTACAATGATGTTTATTTTGTTAGCTAAAGCTTTGTTTGGAACTCCTACTATCATCCACATGTTTCTTTGTTCTTGTTTTCCTGCATAATATTGTACAAAATGACCATTAACTCTAACATGCATATTTCTTAAATCATGCCTTAATTCTGTAGACGTAGCTTGATTTAGTTTAACTACGAATCGATGATATGGATCTCCTTGTTCAGTAGCTAATTGTTTAGCTAATGCTATTTGCTGTGGTTCTACATTTAAGGTTAATGCAGTTTTTATTCTTCTCCGTATTTTGTTTTCAGGTTCAAAGTCATAATCCATATATGTTTCTGTATAAACTGTTCCTCTTGCTTGATTTGGTGCTTCCATTACCACTAATCTTCTAATTTGTGCAGAATCAGAACCATTATGGAGTGCTAACATTGTTCCATTTGTGTAACTTGGTATATGAGCTTGTGAATAAGCTATATTTTCTCTTGGATAGTTATCTGGGTCTGTCCTTGTTGACATTCTAGTATTTTCATTTGTTCCATTTCCTTGAACAATGAAAATTAATGGCATACCATCAAAGTAAGGATAATCATTCCTATATCTTCTAACATTTTGTTGTTGATTTCTTAATCCGATTCGTGCATACCAATTATTAACTAATGGTGCATGTCCTTCTATATTTGGAAGTAAATTACCATCGTTAGCTAGAAAATCAGTCTGATTTATTCCAAAATAGCTATTTATTAATAAAAATTGTCTTATTGGGTTTAATTCCATGTACACCATTTTATTATTAAAATTTTCACCAATATCTATTCCTAACCAAGATCCATTATTCACTAAATAATTATTAACTATTGTTGGAGTTCCACCATTGGATTGTATCCATGATGAAATTCCATCTGTTATTTCCCATTTAAAGTTAAAAATGTTGTCATTAGCTATTGATGAGTCGTGAATTTCTAAAATTACATAAGTTAAATAAGATAAAGCTTCTTTTGGTACTTTAATTATTAATACATTAGTATTTTTAATTTTGGTACTGTATTTTTTAACATGCAAATCTTTTATCAATGTTCGTGCGGTAATATTGCTAAAATCACTAAATATTTCGGGATATTCTATTTTTGGTACTTCATACAGCACTATACATTCTCCCTCGAAATCCTCTTCAAGCCCTCCAAGAGAGTTTCCTTCAAGTCTTACTAATATTTCTTTTATTATGGTCATAATTACCCTTGGATTTTAATAATTTTTTCAAAAAAAAAGCTACTGATTACAAATAATAATCAGTAGCTAAATTTTACTTATTTTAAACCTATTTCACTATTCAAACCTATTTCTTTCAGTATTTCATCATATTCGTCTCTATTTTTGAAAGTTTGATGTTCTTTTTCTTTTTTCTTGATATCTGTTAAATTTAAGTCATCAACTTCTAATTTTGTCCCTTTCGGTTTTTTATCTCTGATAAAATCTTCTTCTTGTTTGATAATAGCTCTTCTTTCAGCTAATTCCTCCATTAATGTTAAATCAACGTCTTTTTTCATGATTTTTTCAATAATAGCTAATTCTTCTTCTTTTTCTGTATCAAACTGATACTTATCAGCTATTTCATTGATTTGTTTTGCTTTTGCTTCGTTGTCATACTTGGTTATTCGAGCTAAGATTTCATCTTTGCTTTCTAAGAACTCTTTGTTTTCTTCTAGCTTATTTTTATATTTTGACACTTTTTTATTGTCTTCTAATAGCTTTTCATTCTGTTTTTTTAGTTTATCAATCTCTTTATTTTTCTCATTGAGTTCATCTAGAAGTGTTTGAACTCCGTCTTTATCTTTTTTAGGGTCTTTTTTATCTCCCTCTAGTGAATTACACAAAATGCGTGTTCTTGGAGTGTCAGTAATAGCTATATCTCGTAATCCAAAAGCTGTAGCATAGAAAAATGCTTCATCTTCTGCATCAATCTTTACATCAGCTCTTGTAGATATTCCTCTTCCTTTCATGTCAATATCGTTTGGCACATCAACAAATAGCTTTTCATCTTCATAGCTAATTCCTTTAACAAAGCCTATTATTTCGTTACTGTGTTCATCAGTTAATTTTATAATTTCATCCGAATAATGATTAGCTATTTTCTGTAATAGCTCTGCAGGATGTACTACTTCTTTGCACAAATCTTTTTCATTCTCATAATAAAGTGGTTCTGTGTTTAATAATTCTATTTTCATCTTAATATCTCCTAATTATGTTACATTTTTTCTAAATTCTGCCATTCTTCTAATTTCGTTATCTATCCCTTTTCCGACAATGTATCCCCTTGGCTCGTATTCTGTCATTGTGCCAGATTCCTTGTCTTTTTTATCGAACGTAATATCAGCAAAATTCAAATAAATGTCGGTGGGTTCAATGTCTATTAATAATAGATGTCTATTTAATATTCTGTTTAAAGTTCTTAATATCCATGTTCTAATTCCTCTAAGTGTTAATACCCAGCCAGTAACTTCGGATTCTGCTATAACTTGTAATGATGAAACATTGCTTATTTCACTACCTGCTTGACTTGGTAATGATTGCATAGTGTTAATAATTTTCTTTTCATGCCTAGCTATTTTTGGGTCATAATCTATTGTTTTGTTTTGTGATATTCGTGAAGTAGCTATTCCTCCTTCAACAAAGACCACGCCATCTTTACTTTCATCTGAAAACTGCGTAGCTATATTTTCTTGAACTTCAAGCGGGATGTTTGGTATTATTGGCTGATTTTCTGAGTCTAACTGTGAAGAAACAATAATTACATTATCTCTATGAGTTACTACTGCTTGCTCGATTTCATAATCTTTAATGAAATATAGATCATCCATGCATGCCATAACAGGTGAGCGTGGTTTTCCATTTCTCTGATTGTACATTGGATTTAGCAAGTCATTTGGTGTATATTCTTCTGTTTCATATTTTTCTTCCTTTTTTGTTTCTATTTCTTGAAAATGAGCAGATAATTTTACTTCTTTTTTAGGAAAATAATGAATATATTTTTCAATCTGTAAATTGTCATCTCTTATTTTCTTCATGAAATGATCTACATTATTTACTTCAAGAAAAATCGGTTGAATATAATTTGTTAAATATTCATCGTTGAAAATAGCTAATCTAATGAATGATTCTCCTTCTATCATCCCGTTACTGTAAATATCTTTAGCTAATTGGTGTACGTCAATCTTATTTAGCCAATTCAGCACTTTTTTTAAATCCAAATCTTTCAATTTTTCTTGTTCATCAATTAGCTGAATATTAATGACTACTTTATCAAGCAAATTATTAATTATTCCATACAATGGTGGCTCTTCTGCACAAAGTCGAGCGTTATATATTGATTTTTCAATTCTAGGAGTGAAATAATCGTCCCAATCAGCAGAAACATGATTTGAATCTCTCATTTCAGAGTTATAGTTAATATCTCCCACTGTTTCAACTAAGGCATTAGCTAATGTCTTAACTATTGAATGTCTTAATTGCTTAATTGCTCCCACATAATCACCTTTTGGTTACAATCAAGCAATTTGGATGTGATATAACTCTTATATAGCTTTGCATATCTTTAAATGACCTTTTTTCAAAATATCCAAGATAGTTTCCATATTCATCTTTGTTTCCTAAACTATTGATTATTCCAATAGTTTCCGTGTTTCTATTTATGAAATATCCACATTCATAATGTCCCCATTTTAGCCTGTAAAATGTATGAAATCCAATAGCTTTATTAGAGTCTTTATAAATGTCTTCTATTCCTTTCCATCCAATATCTGAGAAATATTCCCATTTTATGTCTATTTTTTTATTATCTCTATTAGCTAACCAGTTTAAAGCTTTATTTAATCCCTCATGAATTGTTCCATTCAAATTATTTTGTGTCCCTGCAATCTTACCTATATCCTGCTCTTTTGGAATAACCCCAAATATTGTGTACCAGATATTTTGAATTATGTTTGGTCCACAAAAATAAGGCGTTTCTTGTCTTATATTCCAGTCTTTGAGGTATCTGACTACATAAACATTACCAGTTTGCAAGTTCGGCGGATTTAATGGTGTCCCAATGAAAACACAGTTAGGTTCTGTCTCTTTTTCTTTTATCCAGCTATTCCATCTTTTTTCCATGTCAAAGAAGTTTTGAATAGCTATCCAGTCTTTTTTACTATTAAAATCAGTATATACTATCTTAGGAGCTTTTTTATTAGTAGCAATGTAAGCATTTTTTCTTCCTAGCATATTTTTAAAAGTCTTATTGTCTATACACAAACTTTTATCAGTTAATAATCCCATTTTTTTATACCATTATTAAAATTATTTATAAAGATATATTTACTATCTTTATTTTTATATATATATTTATTAGTAAAGAAACATTTATATACTTTAAGAGTAAAGATAATAAATGTTGACATAAAGAGTGTTTTTCAGTTAAATATCGCTTCCAGATTTTTTGCTTGATTTGCTTTGTCAATAGTTAATATGTCGACATTTTAGCTATTCCTTTCTAATATTTCGTGAGGAATAGCTATTCTCTTTTATTAAGATTTTTGAATTGATTTTTGGCATATTTTCTTCCATAAATCTTTAGGAAAGCGAGTTTTTCTGCTACTTCTCGCTTTCCTGCCTCTATTTTTTTAAATCAGACTTTTTAAAGATTGAAATTTACAACTTTTTAAAAAAGATTTCACCTTTAAATACAATCAGACTATTTGAGAATACTTTTTTTTTTTTGATAAAAAGGCACACAATATTCATTTAAAAATAGCTAAATCAGTTTATGATAAAAATAAGTTTTATTATAAAAATAATAATAAAATTGAAAGAAAAATTAGCTATAATACTAATTTTAATAATAAAAAAAGTATAACAAAAATATATTTAAAATTATATCTTCTAAAAGAATTAAGAAAATTTAGAAATTTAAAAAAAAATAATATTATTTTTTAAAAAATATTTATTATAAAATAATTATAAAATAACTTTATCAATATGAGCTATTCTTTCATTCAAAATAGCTATTATTTCATAACCATGTTCCCTAGCTATTGAGCAAAATGCTAAGTCTTCACTTAATCCTGTGCCGTCTGGATACCATATCGACCTGTAAACTTGTGTATCAAGTATTTTTTCCATGATATCCTTAAAAACATCCACTTTTATTAAGATTCCAGACATTCCCACTCCTGTAACTTTCAGAGATGTTGCGTGTTTTCTCATATTTTCAATATCAGCTACTTCATAATTATGTTTATCATCATAGCTACCTTCATTATTGAAAAATAAGTTAGATTTAGTATTAGCTCCTCTTCTTTTTGTCCAAGTAGTAGCTATGTCTACATTGGCGTTAATTAAATTCTGTAAAGTAAATTCATTAATGATTTGGTCGCTATCTACAAAGAATAAATGAGTATAATCTCCATTAATAGCTATTTCTACGCCTTTATTTCGTGAATTGTCAATATTATATCCTCTTATGATTTTTAGTTTTGTATATACATTTGAGCTAAATTGTTGATTGTATATTGATTCTATACATTCATTTTCTACTTTATCCCCGCATGGAATAGCTATTAACACTTTTCTATACATTATATTCTACTCCTTAGATTTTCCATTCCACGCCATTTGCTCCAATCAACAGTATTTTTAGCTTGTTTTCTTACTCTTTTGTCTAATTCTAGCCAACATCCAGCAAATGATACTGGAATATCGTCATGAACATTTTTTGAAGGAAATGCTGTCATTTGTTCTCTAAATTTGCGTACCCATGGATAGTATTCATCTATTTTGTTTTTAGCTACTACATAAAATCCTTCGGCGACATCTGGCTGAATTAGTTTAATTCTATCAACTTTGTTGTCTCTAGAATTTCCATAATTACAAGGAATTCCTGCTTCTCTTATTCTTTTTACAACCATTTTACCAAAATTTTTCCCTGTTGCTCCGTCTAATTCCACAGTTTGATTATTTTTATCATAAATAGCTGTTTTCACTATATTATCTAATAAATCGTCAGCTTCTTTTCTTAATAAAACTACATTGTCCATATATCTATTATAATTTATGTCTACAGCTAGTCTAACGCCTGCAGTGTAATCTGGGTCATCATTTTCAGAATCTGACTCTTCAGTAGCTGCCATATCCCAATATCTATGTCGGAATAGGGTAGGTATTTTCATATATTCGTTAATACCTATTTCTTCCCAATGTGAATGTTTTAATAGCTTCCCTTTTATTGTTACATAGAAATTTCCATGTTCTAGCTGTTCTCTTGTGATTGGGTCTAAACTGGCTAAAAACTGCTCATATTCTACTTGGTCTAGGAATTGATTATCTTTATAATTTGATTCAATTAGTAGAGGATCTACTCCCTCTAATTTATCTTTATCTTTTTTTTCATAAAATCTGTTTTTAATCCACTCATCATTTGCTCCAGGATTACTTGCTCCCATATATCTAAGCGGAATTAAATCGTCTAATTCCTTTCTTACACGTGTTTTCATGTATATGTAGTTATATCTTTTCTGGTGACTCGCCTCGTCAATTCCAATAAAGTGATAACTACTTCCTTGATATGTTTGTAAATCTATTTTATTTCTTAAATATCCAAAGTCTAGAATAGCTCCATTTGGAAAAGTAAAACGATGTTCAGAAGCATTATATTTAACTTTTAGTCTGTTGTTATTCTTTATGCTAGGTCTTAATAGCCACTGAATAGCTAAATTTAACAAGCTATTTTTTCTTTTTAGGTCTTTTAATGTCTTTCTTAATATTAATGCTCCATAATTTGCTTCTGTAACATATTGAAGACTGGCACCTAGTAAACCGTAGCTTTTTCCTCCTCCAACGCCTCCAGCCAAGAAAGTTTCTTTATTATCAGTTACAAAAGTCATTAGTTGCATTGGAGTAAAATCGCCTAATGGAATATATGGATTTTCATATATAGTATTTTTTAGAATAGCTTTATCATATGCAGACAAATAAAATCTTCCTTTTTTGTCATAAGCCATTCTATCACATTAATTAGCTATTTCCTGCTATAATCAGCTTCAATGAATCTTTCTTCATCTCTTTGTATTCTCTTGAATATTGATTCCTCATTGTTCATAGCTGTTTCTTGCTCTCTTCTTTCATTAGCTAGAGCTATTAATCGATTTGTTTCGTCATTAATCATTCTGTTTTGTATAGATACTGATTCATTAGCTACTTTAAAGAATTTTATTTTTAAATCGGCTAATGCCATCATATTTAATGTTACATAGTTTTTCTCTGATTTAATTAATTTTTCTAATTCCTCAAAATCTATTGTTATTGTTTTAGCTTTAGCTATTATTTTATCAAGTACTTTGATTCCCGTTTTCATGTTTTCAATAGCTTCATCTCTCATTTGAAGTATGTCTAGCTCTTTATCTGTTATTGTCACTGTTGATACTTGTGTTGTTGTGTTTTTTCTTTTTTTCCCAATTGAAGGTCTGTCTATGTTCTTTCTTTCTTTTTTTAATACTTCTTTTACTTCTTTTTCCTTTTTTTCTTGTTTTTTCACTTTATTTTTAGTTTTTTTAGCTATTTTCTTAGTTTTTTTTTCATCTTCCTTTGTTTTTTTTACCTCTGTTTTTTTAATTTCTTGCTTCATTTTTGGAATTAATTCAATTATTTTTTCCCTATTTTTTTCAGCGATTTTATCCATGTTTTCTAAGAGATATCTTCTTAATGCTTCATCAAACATTACTTTTTTAAAATTATCAATTACTGTGTATCCTAAATCAGTAATTCCCATAGATTTTAATGTTTCATGAATTATATAAGTAGATTTACCCTTTTTTATTAATTTTACCACGAATTCAAACCTTTCATGCTGAATTAGTTTCATTCCTATCATAGTTTTATTTTATTAAAGCTAGTAAATATACCTTTGTTTTCTTTACTGCCTTTAAAAATAAAGAAATAATTACAAAATCATGAGAAATGCCCAAAAGACCAGAGGTGGGATAATTTATAATGATTAATCATGATAAATAATATTAGTTAAAAAAAATAGCTATCCTAGAATATTCCAGAATAACTAATTTTCTTTTTGTGTAGGTTTTAGAAAAATATTTCACATTCAACAGAAATAATAAATTAAATAAATTATTTCAATTTATATAAAATTTTTTTTTTGACTGTTTTCCAGTCAATTAATTGTTCTTTATCTATTTTAATATTTTTTATGGTAGTTTGGAAAGTAATTGATTTGTATTAAAAATAATTAATAATTTAATAATTTTGTATTAAAAATATTCTTATTTTTAATAATTATTAATTTTTTATAAAAAATTATCTTTATTAACTATTAATAAAACTTTATTAAGTGTTAATAAAAATCTTTTAAAGTTTTAATATTATTATAAAATATATTTCTAAATAATTAAATAAAATTAGAAAAGTAGCTATTTTGGAGATTATATTAAAATTATTTAATTGTTAAATATTGTATTTTATAAATAAAAGAAAAAATTTATATGATAGCTATACAATCATTAAATAGCTTGTAAGCTGTCATTTGTCACCTCATAGCTAATTATTTAGCTTTTCTAATATTGTTTTTTTCATTGCTTTCTTTAATTTTATTATTATAATCAGCTTTAAAAGTCTTGATTTTATTTTTAAATTTTTTAGCTAAAGTAACTATTACAAAAACAGTTTTACCTTTTCCTATTGCTTTAACATTAGCTTTTTTAATTAGTTTTTTACCATCATAAACACCTAAAACACTTTTTTTAGAATTTACTAGACCAACATTTTTAATAAAGATAACATGAGTATTAGCTCCTTTAGCTATTTTAGATATTGTAAGATCTGGCATAAGATGTGTATCATCTTTAGGACTTATTGTAACATCCTTCAGAAATGTACAGTTTTTCACATTGGGCACACGATAAAAATCACTTCCAGATTCTTTTGCTGTGTTACTTTTGAAAGTACAATTAATAACAGTAGCAACATATGAAATGGCTCCCCCATTTTTTGCGATGTTATTTGTGAAAGTACAATTAATAACATTAGTAACTTTTGAAATGGCTCCCCCATTTTCTCCTGCTTTGTTATTTGTGAAAATAGAATTACTTATTGTATCACCCCTATCATCCCCTGAAATTGCTCCTCCATAGGCACTTGCTGTGTTATTTGTAAAAATACAGTTTTTCAAAGTAAAATTGTCACACCAAGCAGTAATTGCTCCTCCTGCAGATGCTTTGTTATTAATGAAAGTAGAATCTCTAACAATAAAAGAAAAAGGGATGTTTCCAGAAAATTTGGCATACAACCAATCGTAATTAGAATAAAGTGCTCCTCCAAGATTTTTCGCTGAATTATTAATGAATGTAGAGTTAATAACTGTAGTGTCACTACTTATAATAGCTCCTCCACCTTTTGCATTGTTATTTATGAAAGTACATTCAATTACAGACAGTTTATTTTGTTTAAAAGCAATTGTTATATGTTCATAATAAGAATCATTTTGAGCAGTATCAACATATATGGCTCCACCGTAACCTTTTGTTTTTCCATTTATCATTGTTAAATTTTTTAATGTTACTGAATATTTAGGAAAAGAAGATACATCTTTTTCTATCCAATATGCCAGTGTTAAAATTCTATCTTTACCTTGTGCATCAATAACAACATTTTTTCCCAAACCTTCAATAGTAACACTTTTATTAATAACTATGCCCCTATTGTCTTCACAAGTATAAACACCATTTCTCATATAAATAGTATCACCATCTCCAGCAATTTCAACAGCTTTTTTCAAACCACCAGAAGTATTAGGACCAATAGTAATATCCGCTGCATTAACACTACTCACCGAACTAACAATCAAAATACTAACTAAAAAAATAGAAAATAAACACAACAAACTTCTTTTATCCACACATTTTTCTTTTAAAAAAATTTTCATCACCTCTATTGTTATAATAAGAATATTATATATTCATAATATAGATATTATTAGCATTTAAACTATTCCAAATTAATTTATTTGAGACTGTCAAAATGTTAGTGTGCGACAAGATAGGGTCTCCTTTCTTCATTAAATCAATGGGATATTACTAGATGTATTATCTCAACCTCAGTTGTGTGAGGTTTTTTCGCCAAAAACTTCTAATTAAGCAATTATTTAGGAGGTTGCAGGATGATTAAGTGTCTAATCGGCTTTTTTAGTATCTAAATAGTCGAGGGCTAGAGAAAAGAACGATAAGGCTAATATTATATGAACAACTTTAAGCATCGTAAACACCAGCAGTAGTGAGGTACAACTCCTTAAATGAGGATACTACTGTATTACAGATAGGT
>Ga0209628_10000237_pt1 | contig 32807 bp, 31 predicted proteins | sample TergutCu122P4_FD_187285 | JGI IMG/M metagenome (GOLD analysis project Ga0209628, IMG submission 187285) | Cubitermes ugandensis P4 segment gut microbial communities from Kakamega Forest, Kenya - Cu122 P4 (SPAdes) (version 2) | ecosystem: Host-associated > Arthropoda: Insects > Digestive system...
GGGGGAGGGGGGGGTATTTTGCGTTACAAAACGTGGTGAACAATCCATGACATGGTTCTCCTTTTTCCGGTGCGTGGTGGGCATTACGTGCGAATTGACAAGTCCAGTCGGCCCAATTGCCGTCTGATACCCAACTATCCTAAGCGCGCAAATACAATAAAACCGTGCAAATTTGGCCTAATCCCGGATTAAAAGCGAACTAAGCCGCTGTTTTTATTGATTTCTGCTTGTGGGTGTGGTAACGCAGCTTGCTGACTGCCCGGGAAGCTGAACGGTGCGGGCGTGGGTGAGTGGCCGCGCCACGGTGGCGCGGGCGCAACGTCTTTTTTTGACGCCATTTGCCCGCAGCCACGCGCAAGAGCATGGGTTTGGCTTGCATCACTTTGAAAACATCATTATGATGATTGCCTTATGATACGCCGCTTCGAATGAGACCAGGCCAAGAACCTGGCGAACCAGCGCAAGCATGGTTTGAGCTTTGAGGAAGCGGTTGAGTCGTTCCGTGATCCCTTCCTGCTTACGGTGCAGGATCGGATCGAAAACGGTGAATATCGCTGGCAAGCATTTGGGTTCGCGCACCACACGCTCATCATGGTCGCTTACACAGTTTGGGAAGAAGACGATGACGACGCCAAAGAGACCACTGAGGTGATTCGCCCGATCTCGGCCAGAAAGGCTACATCACGTGAAAGACGCCGCCATGAGCAAGAACATCGTTAGCTATACCCTGGAAACCCTGCCGCCGCTCACTGATGCGCAGCGTGCCAATCTGGATCGTCTGGCCGCGTTGCCGGACGATCAGATCGACACCAGCGACATCCCGGAAATGACCGATGAGCAGTTCAAGGCGGCGGTAAAAAGCCGCTTCCACAAGCCGCGCAAGGAGCAAGTCACGACCCTGGTCGATGCCGACGTGCTGGCGTGGCTGCGGGCGCAAGGCAAGGGCTATCAGTCGCGCCTGAACGCCATCTTGCGCCGGGCGATGTTGCAGGCGCTGCAATCGTGAGTGCATAGGTTGGGCTGAGGCGAAGCCAATGCCCAACATGGCGGCGCGGCAAACTAAGGAACCTCTGAATAACCTTGCGTGAGCCGGCGCGCTTGGGTTTGGGATGGGCTGCAAGGCGCAAACCGCAGACATAGCCGTAGCCATGGCGAGGATTTGCAACGCGGCAGGCCGCCCAAACCCAAGCGCGCCGGCTCACGCAGGGTTTTTCAGAGGTTCCTCAATTCGCCACGAAATCAATCGCCCCCCAGCGCCGCGCGCGCCATTGCTTCCAGCACGCCGGGGTGCGTGCCTATGGCGGGGGCCAGACGCATGGGTACGTTGGGGTGTTGCTGGCGCAATTGCTCCATCAGCCGCGGCATGTCCAGCCGCGCGTGGCGGCCTGCGCCCAGGAACATGGGCCAGACGGTGATGGATGCCGCGCCCGCGGTCAGCAGGGCGCTTGCCGCCGTTGACAAGTCGGGCGCGTTTTGTTCCAGATAGGCGCAGGCAACGATGGCGCCGGGGTCCAGCTCGCGCATGCGCGCGGCGATGGCTTCGAGCGGGCCGCGCCAAGCGGCGTCGCGCGAGCCGTGGGCCAGCAAGGCGATGCCGCGGCGGGTTGGTGGTTGGTTCATGGCGCTATTGCCTCAGCACCAGCCAGCCAAACGCGCCCAGCGATAGCAGGGAGTAGATGATGCCGGGCGCGGCGGCGGCCAGCCAGGGTTCCCAGTTGCGCAGGTTGCCCATGAAGCCGAATACGTTGTTGAGCAAAAAGAAGCTGATGCCCACCAGTACGCCCAGAAATACATAGCCGGTGATGTTGCCGGAGCGAAAGTGCAGGTACGCAAAGGGCAGCGCCAGTACCACCATTACCAGGCAGCTCATGGGGTAGAACACTTTGCGCCAGAACTCGATTTCGTAGCGCTGGGCGCTTTGGCCGTTGTTGCGCAGGTGGCGGATGTACTGGAACAGGCCGATGGTTTGCATGCGGTCGGGGCTGAGCAGCGCGGCGGCCACCATGTCGGGCGAGATGCTGGTGCTCCAGCGCCATTGGTCCAGTTTTTCGATGGTGACGGCCGGCTGCTGCGCGGCGGCGGCTGGCTCGAAGACGCGGCGTTTGACATCGTGCAGCTGCCAGCTGCCGCCGCCGGGGTCAAAGCGTCCTTGCGCGGCGCGGATGTCCGATAGCGGGCGTCCGCTGGCGTCGTCAAATTCAAAGATGCGCACCTGGCTCATGACGCCGTCGGCCGATAGCGCAGCGACGTTGACCGAGTAGCTGCGCGCGCCTTGCCGGTCTTTCATCCACGCGCCGGTGCGGCCGGTGGTGATGTCGCCCATGAAGCGCGTTTGCAGCGCTTGCGCGGCGCGGTTGGCCGCCGGGGCGGCGTAGTCGCCCGCCACGAAGGTGACGATGACAAAGCCCAGTCCCAGCAGCAGCAGTGTGCCCAGCGCGCGCAGCGGGCCAAGGCCGCTGGTGCGCAAGATGGTGTATTCGGAGCTTTCGGCCAGCCGCGCCATGACGTAGATGGCGCCGATCAGCACCGCGATGGGCAGCAGCTCGTACAGGTGGCTGGGCACTTGCAGCGCCACGTACATCAGCGCATATGACACGGTGTAGCCGCGCGCGGCGTTGTCGCCCAGCGAGCCGAGCTGGTCCACCAGGTCGAAAAAGAAGAACATCAGCAAAAAGGCCAGCGCGACAAAGCCGATGGCGCGCACGATTTCGGCGTAGATCAGGCGGCGGATGGTTTTCATGCCGCCGCCTTTGCTGTTGGTTCTGGCGCTGGTTCGGGCTGCGCTGCCGCTTGCACGCGCCGCGCCGGGCGCAGGCGCGCCAGCCAGTCGCCGTGGCGCGCCAGCAGCCAGGCGGTGGACAGCACAAAGATGCCGCCGTGCACCAGCAGCAAAAAGGCCGTGATGCCGATGCGCTGGCTGGCGATCCAGCTGGCGCCGACGTTGATCAGGTTGTAGTAGCTGGCAAAGGCAAACAGCGCAAACACCAGGCTGGCGCTGCGCCCGGCGCGCGGGTTTACGCGCGTGGCCGCCAGCGCCAGCAGCACGCAGTTGAAGGCGGCCAGCATCAGGCCCAGCCGCCACGACAGCTCGGCCATGTGGCGCGGGATCGGCTCGCGCAGCAGCGTCAGCGTGGACTTCATGGTGGGCGAGTTGTTGGTGGTTGGCCCGCTGGCGCCGGAGCTGACGCGGTTGCCGTATTCGGCAAATTCGCTCAGGCGCATTTTGCCGGTGGCCACTTCGGTGTCCAGCCGGTAGCCGCTGTCCAGCACCAGAAAGCGCTCGCCGTTGATGGCGTCCAGCTTGCCGCGCGCCGCCGAGGTCACGCTCTCGCGCCCGCGCTCGTTGGCGGCGATGAAGATGTTGTTGCCGCTGGCGGCGTCGGCCGAGTCCTTGTCGATGAAAAACACGCGCTGGCCGCCCGCCGATTCGATAAAGCGCCCGGGCGCCACGCGGTCAATGTCGCCGCGCCCCTGATAGCGGTCGCGCAGCTCGCGGATTTGCGTGTTGGCCCACGGCCAGACCAGCAGTGCCAGCACCGTCACCGCCAGCAAGACCGGAGCGGCAAAGCGCAGCAGCGGACGCACAAAGGTGGTCAGCCCCTGGCCGCTGGAAAACCACACCACCATCTCGCTGGTGGCATACATGCGCGTGAGCGTGGCCGTGATGGCGACAAACAAACTCAGCGTCAGTATGGTGGACAGGTGGCCCAGCACCGTGAAGCCCATCACCAGCAGCACCTCCGACGGATTGACGCGGCCAATGCTGGCCTGGCCGAGCGTGCGGATCAGCATCACCGTCATCATGATGGTGACCAGCACCACAAAAGTCGCGCCAAAGCCCCGGCCCAGCTCCTTGCGCAAAGAAGAATCGAATAACATTGGTTGCAACCGGGTCTGTTTACGCTATTTTCGCAGCCGTTAAAACAGACCCCAAAACAGGCTCTGATTATGGACTTCCAACTCAAATCCCTGCGGCTGACCGAGGCCGCCGCCGCCAAAACGCCAGCTTTGATCGTGCTGGTGGCCGATGGCTTCAAGCCCGGCGGCGGCGATGCGCTGGCGCGCCTGACCGGCAAGGCCGCCGCCGACGGCAACTTCAAGACCGAAGCGGGCAAGCTGCTGCCGTGCTACGGCGTGCCCGATGTGGCTGCCGCGCGCGTGCTGCTGGCGGGCATTGGCGATGCCAGCCCGGCCAGCGTGCGCAAGGCCGTGGGCGCGGCGCTGGGCGCGCTCAAGGGCGGGGCGGCCAAGTCGGCCACCATTTGCTTTGCGCAAGACGCCACGCCCGCCAGCCTGGCCGCCGCCGTGGCCGCCGCCGCCGACGCGGCCTATGTCTATTCAGCCACCAAGGGCAAGCAGGCACGCAAGGAGCAGCCTGAAATCGGCCACATCGCCATCGCCGTGCCGCGCCCCAGCAGCTCGGCGCACGCCGCCTTCAGCCAGGCCGTGGGCGTGGCCGCGGGCGTGCGGCTGGCGCGCGAATGGGCCAACCGGCCCGCCAACCACTCCACCCCAACCATGCTGGGTGAGGCCGCGCGCGCGCTGGCCAAGCTGCCGCGCATCGGCTGCGATGTACTGGGGCCAAAAGAGATCGCCAAACTGGGCATGGGCGCGCTGCTGGCCGTGGCGCAAGGCTCGGCGCAAGAGCCGCGCTTTATCGTGCTGCGCTACGGCGGCGCGACCAAATCGTCCAAGCCGTCCAAGCTGCGCGCGCCGGTGGTGCTGGTGGGCAAGGGCATCACGTTTGACTCCGGCGGCATATCGCTCAAGCCGGGCGCGGAGATGGACGAGATGAAGTTCGACATGTCCGGCGCGGCCAGCGTGCTGGGCGTGTTTCGCGCGCTGGCCGAGCTGCGCCCGGCGCTGGATGTGATCGGCCTGATCCCGGCGTGCGAAAACCTGCCCGGCAGCCGCGCCGTCAAGCCCGGCGACGTGATCACCAGCCTGAGCGGGCAAACCATAGAAATCCTCAATACCGACGCCGAGGGGCGGCTGGTGCTGTGCGACGCGCTGACTTATGCCGAGCGCTTCAAGCCGCGCGCGGTGATTGACATCGCCACCCTCACCGGCGCGTGCACCATCGCGCTGGGCGGCGTGCGCAGCGGGCTGTTTGCCAGCGACGACGCGCTGGCCGCCGCCTTGCAGGACGCGGGCGAGCGCGCACTTGACCCGTGCTGGCGCATGCCGCTGGACGACGAATACGCCGAGGGCCTGAAAACCAACTTCGCCGACGTCGCCAACGTGGCCGGGCGGCAGGCGGGCGCGGTCACGGCGGCCAAGTTTTTGCAGCGCTTTGCCAAGGCGTATCCGTGGGCGCATCTGGACATCGCCGGCACCGCCTGGAAAAGCGGCCCGGCCAAGGGCGCAACTGGCCGCCCGGTGGCGCTGCTGCTGCGCTACTTGATGGACAGCGCCGCGCCAGCATCAACCAGGAGCGCGTCCTGATGCACCCAATGGCTGCGGAGCAAGCCGTGTCAGGGCACTCGTGGCCGGGGTTCCCCCGGCCACTGAGTGCGCCCCCTTTCAGGGGGGAGGCGAAGCATAGGCGCAAGCCGAGTGGAGACCGGGGGTGATAGATTTTCACTTTAACCTGCCGGACAAACTGGCCTACGCCTGCCGCCTGCTGCGCAAGGCGTATGCGGCGGGCGGCCCGGTGGGAGTGGTGGGGCCGCAGCAGGCGCTGGGCCAGCTTGACGGCCAGTTGTGGCGCTTTTCCGCGCTCGACTTCATCCCGCACTGCAGCGCGGGCGCGCCGCCCGATGTGCTGGCGCACACCCCGATCGTGCTGGCTACCGGCTGCGCCGAGCTGCCCGATGCGCCAGTGCTGGTCAATATCGGCGACGAAGTGCCCGCTGGATATGAACGCTTTGCGCGCCTGATCGAGCTGGTCGATACCAGCGAATCCAGCCGCGCCCAGGCGCGCCAGCGCTGGCGCCACTACGCCGCCAGCGGTCACGCCATCGTGCGGCATGATCTGATGACCGCCAAGGAGTAAACATAATTGGAACAAGAAGACATCGCCCCGCGCCAGGTACGGCGCTTTGTCCCGACGCTGACCGAAGTCATCGCCCCGCAGCCGCAAGAAGAAGCCGGCCAGCCCATGCTGCCGCCGCTGTTTCCGGAGCCGGGCGGCACGCAACCGGCCAGCCTTGCGCCAACGCCGCCGCCCACGCCAGTGGCCGGCGGCAACCGCGAACTGGCCGAAGCCGTGCTGACGCTGATCGGCGCCGACCTTGACCGCGCCATCAGCGAAACCGTCGCCCGCGTGCTGCACGAGCAGATGCTGGGTTTCAACACCCGCCTGCAAAAAGCCGTGGCCGACGTGGTGCGCGAGTCGGTGGCGCGATCGGGGATGTAGATTGCGCCCAACCAGTGCGCGGCATGGTGGTTGTTTTTCTCCCTCGCCCCGCTTGCTGGGAGAGACTGATGTAGCGCCGCGCGCTACCGGCTTGCGCCCTGGAATCGGCCTGCGCACGCGGTACAACTTTTCCTTCGTCATTCCCGCGCAGCTCCCGCCTGCGCGGGAATGACGATCCAGTGAGTTGGTTCTTCAAGCGTCTTTTTGCGCCGCCCGAATCTCGGCCCTGATCTGCTCAAGCGTCACCGTTTCCAGTTCGCCAGCGCGTGCGGCTTGCATGGCGGCGATGGCCGCCTTGCTTGGGTTCAGCGCAACCGGCCCGCCCGGCGGGTGGGCGCGGCGGTGCGGGTGGCTGGCTGACTTGGCGGTTTTTTCGCTCCAGCGGCTGGCGCGCAGGGCGTGGGCCAGCGAGCGTTCGACTGGCAGCGGCTCGGCGTGCAGCCAGGCAGCGGCGATTTCGGCAGCCAGCACGGCCAGCGTGAGGCCGCGCGAACCCAGGCCGGTCAGCACCAGTGGCGGCTGGGCCGCGCCGGTGTCAGCCAAGGGCAGCGGGCCGGTCATTGGCAGCCGGTCGGGGATGGTGCAGCGCACGCCCGCCCAGGCGCTGGCGCGGCCATCGTCCCACTGGGGCGCCAGCAGGGCGGCGGCGGGCGGCAGCAGCTCGGCCAGGCGCTGGAAGTTGGCGGCGTGTTCTGCGGCGCGCGGCGCCGTGCTGGTGTCATCGCGCACGAAGGTGGCGCCGCTGACCCAGATGGCGCCTTGTCCATCATCCGGCAGCGGCCCCGTGAAGTTGCCGTTGCCGTTGACCGGAAAAGGCGGCAGCGCGGCAGCCGCCGCTGGCGCGGGGCCAAAGGCCAGTTGGCCGCGCAGCGGGTGCAGCGGCCATGCGGCGGCGGCGTTTTGGGGCGCGGATGCGGTCAGCAGCGCCAGCGTGCCGTAACCGGCGGCCAGGCACGCCAGATCGGCTTGCGCCAGTACGGCTCCGGCGGCATCCAGCGCCTGCCAGCCGCCCGCGTGCGCGGCGATGCGCGCCACTTGCGCACCGCCAATAAAGCGCACGCCCGGCGCGGCCAGCATGGCGCGCACCAGCGCCGCCGGGCGCAGCCAGCCAGCGCGGGCGTGCCAGAGCGCGGCGTGTTCATCATCGGCCGCCAGCCCGGCCTGCCTGCATTGCTGTGCGCTGGCCGGGGTGGACAGGGGGCGGGCGGCTTCGTTTTCGAGCGCGTCTTGCCAGCTCTGCGGGGTCTGGCGCTTGCCGCTTTCGTGGCGCTCCAGCACGCCGCATTCGGCAAAGTCGGAGCCTTCGCGCAGCAGCAGCGCGCGGGCGCGCTCGAAGGTAGCGGCCACGCCTGCGCGGGTCAGGCGCGAAATCGGCCGGTCATCGGGCGATACGTGCGGCGCTGTCACGCCCGCGGGCAGGCCGCTGGCGCCGTCGGCCGGCTGGCTGCCGCGCGCCAGCACCGTGACTTGCCAGCCGCGCGCGGCCAGGCTCCAGGCCAGGCTGGCCCCGGCCAGACCGGCGCCGATGATGAGGCAGGTGTTCCCATCGTCATTCCCGCGCAGTTCCCGCCTGCGCGGGAATGACAGGGAATCCGGTGGGCCGTGGTTATCGCCGGAAGGTGGATGCGCTGTCTGGATTCCCGCCTGCGCGGGAATGACGAGGGTGCCCAGCAACGCATGCCGCTTGGGCGCCAGCCCCGGCACGCGCTCGACGGTGAAGCCGCATTGCGCCAGCCGCTCGCGCACAACGCCTGCCACGCACCAGGTGGCCAGCCGCGCGCCGGGCCGCGCCATGCACGCCGCAGCGCGCAGCACTTCGGGCGTCCACATGTGCGGGTTCTTGTGGGGGCTGAAACCGTCCAGAAACACGCTGTCAAAACGCCCGCTCAATTCATTCAGCATGGGCTGCGCATCGCCTGCGGCCAGCGTCAGTTGCAGCGCGCCTTGCTCAAATTGCAGGCGGTGCACGCCGGGCAGCAGGCCGCGCCAGCGGGCTGCCAGTTGCGCGGCCAGCGGGGCCAGTTCGGCAAAGGGCGCGGCGCTGCGCAGGATGTCCGCCGCGGCCGGAACATGCGCTTCCACCGCGCTGTAAAACAGGCGCGCCGGGCGCGCCGGGTCTTGCCGCCAGGCGTGCCACGCGGCCAGAAAGTTCAGCCCCAGGCCAAAGCCGGTTTCCAGTATTTGCCACACCGGCTGCCGCGCCCACGCGGCGTGCGGCGGCAGCAGGCCGCAGCCGCCCAGAAACACTTGCCGCGCCTGCGCCAGCGCCCCGGCGCCGCCGGGGCGGTAGATGTCGTCAAATTGCAGACTGACGGGCGTGCCGTCGGGCTGCCAGTGCACCGTGGCGGACATGGGGCGGCGGCTGGCTTGGCTCACTCTTTCGGTACGTAGCCGGCCGCTTGTTCCGCGCCGCCGCCGAAGAAGTGGCTTTCCATCTGGCGCTTGAGGTATTCGCGCGCGCGCTGGTCGGCCAGGTTCAGGCGGTGTTCGTTGACCAGCATGGTCTGGTGCCTGATCCAGTCTTGCCAGGCCTGCTTGCTGACTTGTTCCCAGATGCGCTTGCCCAGCTCGCCGGGGTAGGGCGGAAGGTCAAGTCCTTCGGCTGGTTTGCCAAGCATGATGCAGTTGACGGTGCGTGCCATGTGCGGGTTTCCTTTGTGAGAGCGTGAAGGCGCATTGTCCAGCAAAGATGACCAATCGAAACTGCTGATTTGATAGCTGCCAGCGCTTGCCGTACACGGATTTAGGCATTGTTTTGGCCTGAAAATGCTGCATGGCAAGCGCGGGCAGCTATTTTTTATGTAGCCCAAGTCAAATAGCGCTTAAATCGGTACTCACCCTGATAATCACGCTTCAATGAATTCCATTTTGCTGATCTCTCACGCCCCGCTGGCCAGCGCGCTGCGGGCCGGGGCGCTGCATGTGTTTGCCGATGCGGCCGATGCCATCGCCGCGCTGGATGTGCGCGCCGACGCCGCGCCGGAGCAAACCCTGGCGCAGGCGCAGGCCGCGCTGGCGCGGCTGCCCGCTGATCAGGGCGTGCTGATTTTGTCCGATGTGTGCGGCGCCACGCCGTGCAACGTGGCGCGCGGTCTGTGCGACGGCGTGCGCACGCGGCTGCTGGCGGGCGTCAATTTGCCGATGCTGCTGCGCGCCATCACTTACCGCCACGAGCCGCTGGAGTCCATGATGCAAAAGGCCATGACCGGCGGCGTGCAGGGCATCTACGAACCCGATCCGGCAGGCAGCCACGCATGATCACGCGCGAAGTCACCATCAGCAACAAGCTGGGCCTGCACGCCCGCGCCGCCGCCAAGCTGACCAAGCTGGCGGGCAGCTTCGCGTGCGAGGTGTGGATGAGCCGGGGCGAGCGCCGCATCAACGCCAAAAGCATCATGGGCGTGATGATGCTGGCCGCCGGCAAGGGCAGCCAGGTCACGCTGGAGACCAGCGGCGCGCAAGAGCAAGAGGCCTTGCATGCCCTGCTGGAGCTGATCGACGGCAAATTTGGCGAGGGCGAATAACCCCCGCGCAATCAGGGCAGCGCCACCACGGTCATGACTTTTTCCGTCCACGGCATCACGGTCTCGCGCGGCGTCGCCATTGGGCGCGCGGTGCTGGTGGCCTCCAGCCGCCTGGATGTGGCGCACTACTTCATCGAGCCGGATCAGGTCAAGGCCGAAATCGCCCGCCTGCGCGCCGCGCGCGATGCCGTGGCCGACGAACTGCAGCGCCTGCGCCTGGACATGCCGCGCGAAGCGCCGCCCGAGCTGGGCGCGCTGCTGGACGTGCACCTGCTGCTGCTGCACGACGAGCTGCTGACCAGCAGCGTGTACCAGTTTGTCACCGAGCGCCTGTACAACGCCGAATGGGCGCTGACCACGCAACTGGAAATCATCGCGCGCCAGTTCGACGAAATGCAGGACGCCTATCTGCGCGAACGCAAGGCCGACCTGGAGCAAGTGGTGGAGCGCGTGCTGCGCCACCTCAAGGGCGCGGCGCAGCCGATTGCGTCGCAGCCGCCGCGCGAGCCGCCGCGCCAGCAAACCCTGCTGCCAGACGGCGCGCCGGACGCCCCGCTGGTGCTGGTGGCGCACGACCTGTCGCCCGCCGACATGCTGCAATTCAAAAAAAGCGTGTTCGCCGGTTTTGTCACCGACGTCGGCGGCAAAACCACCCACACCGCCATCGTCGCGCGCAGCATGGACATCCCGGCCGTGGTGGGCGCGCGCGCGGCCAGCCAGCTGGTGCGCCAGGACGATCTGGTCATCATTGACGGCGACGCCGGCATGGTGATCGTCGATCCCTCGCCCATCATCCTGACCGAATATGGCTTCAAGCAGCGCCAGGGCGCGCTGGAGCGCAGCCGCCTGGCGCGCCTGAAAAACACCCCCACCATCACGCTGGACGGCCAGCACATCGAGCTGCTGGCCAACATCGAACAGCCCTTTGACACCGCCGCCGCGCTGGACGTGGGCGCGGTGGGCGTGGGGCTGTTCCGCTCCGAATTCCTGTTCATGGGCCACGACGGCCTGCTGCCCGACGAAGACGAGCAATACCGCGCCTATCTGGCCGCCGTCGAAGGCATGCACGGCATGCCCGTCACCATCCGCACCATCGACATCGGCGCCGACAAACCGCTGGACGACCGCCGCCCCGACACCCACCTGAACCCCGCGCTGGGCCTGCGCGCCATCCGCTGGAGCCTGACCGAACCGGCCATGTTCCTGACCCAGTTGCGCGCCATCCTGCGCGCCGCCTCGCACGGCCAGGTGCACCTGCTGATCCCCATGCTGGCGCACGCGCGCGAAATCCGCCAGACCTTCGAGCTGATCGCCCGCGCGCGCGCCCAACTGCAAGCGCGCGGTCAGGTCTTTGGCCCGGTCAAGGTAGGCGCCATGATCGAAGTGCCGGCCGCCGCGCTGGCGCTGCGCATGTTCCTGCGCCACTTCGACTTTCTGTCCATCGGCACCAACGACCTGATCCAGTACACGCTGGCCATCGACCGCGCCGACGAATCCGTGGCGCACCTGTTTGACCAGCTGCACCCGGCCATCCTGCACCTGCTGGCCGACACCATCGCCGCCGGCGCGCGGCAGGACAAGCCGGTCAGCGTCTGCGGCGAAATGGCGGGCGATCCCGCCATGACGCGCCTGCTGCTGGGCCTTGGCCTGCGCAGCTTTTCCATGCACCCATCGCAAATGCTGGCCGTAAAGCAGGAAATCCTGCGCGCCGACACCGCCAAACTGGCCCCCTGGGCACAAGCCGTCCTGGCCAGCGATGAACCGGCGCAACTGCTGGCGGTGTGATCCAGGCTGGCGCCTTGCACGTCATGGTGGCTGTTTGCTCCCCCGGCCCGCTTGCCGGGCGAGGAAACAAGGCGGGCCTCCACCAGCCATTGCCATTTATTGCAGACAGCAGTGCGCTTGTTCCGGCCAACCCATATTGCAGAGCACCAAACCAAGCCGCGCGCATGTGCCAATGATGGTTTTTTGCATAGAGGCGGCGCACTAAAAACCGCGCATGTTGCGCTGCAACAAAAAAAGCGCCGTCCGGACTTTCTTTTTTGCCGCTGGTACCTAACATGGGCGGCATGGACACTGAAACCATCACCCGCCCCGCAGACGCACAGGCAGCGCCGGTCACAAGCCGCGCGCTGGCCCGGCCCGCGCGCGGCGCCATCGTGCCGATCCGCGAGATCGGCGCGCGGCAGCGCGAGCAAATCGCGCGCCACCTTGCCGGGCTGGAGCCGCGCGACCGCTATTTGCGCTTTGGCTATGCCGCCAATGACCGGCAGATCGGACACTACGTCGATTGCCTGAATTTCGAGCGCGACCGCGTGTTCGGCATCTTCAGCCGCGATCTGGAGCTGGTGGCCGTGGCGCACTTGGCCTATCCGGGCGTGGCCGCGCCGTCCGGTTTGGCCGAATTTGGCGTTTCGGTGTCGGGCCATGTGCGCGGGCGCGGCTATGGATCGCGCCTGTTTCAGCGCGCGGCCATTCATGCCGTCAACGACGGCATCAAGACGCTGTACATCCACGCGCTGAGCGAAAACATCGCCATGCTGCGCATCGCCAGCAACGCCGGCGCGGTGGTGGAGCGCATGGGCAGCGAAAGCGAGGCCCATCTGGCGCTGCCGCAAGCGAGCTTGCGCACCCGTTTGAACGAGCTGATGCACGGCCAGATGGGCCGCATCGATTACCTGCTGAAAGCCGAGGCGTCGCTGGCGCGCGATGTGCTTGCCAGCGTGCGCGGCACGGCAGGCAAGGGCCGCGACAAGGCCGGCGCCTGAGCAAGCGGTGTTTTTCCATCTGCCAGCTTGTTTGATTGAAGATGGGAAAGTACCAAATACTAGAATGCTCTGATCAAGGCTTGCCTTTTTTGCAGCATGGTCCCCCATCTCACCACCGCGCTGACCGGCCCCATCAACGAGCTGGAGCAGCGCCTGCTCGACGCCACGCCAGTGATCGAGCGCTGGCTGCGGCTGGAGTGGATGGAGCACACGCCGCCGCTGTATTGCGCCGCTGACATTCGCAACGCCGGTTTCAAGCTGGCGCCGGTGGACACCGACCTGTTTCCCGGCGGCTGGCACAACCTTGCGCCCGACATGCTGCCGCAGGCGGTGCAGGCGGCGCAGGCGGTGATTGAAAAGATTTGCCCCGAAGCGCGCAACCTGCTCATCGTGCCTGAAAACGGCCTGCCCAGCGGCCCCTATCTGGCCAGCTTGCAGCGGCTGCGGGAGATTTTCCGCATGGCCGGGCTGCACGTGCGCTTTGGCTCCATCGATCCGGCGCTGGAGCGCAATACCGCCGTCAAACTGCCAGATGGCGAGCGCATCGTCATCGAGCCGACCCAGCGCACGCGCCACCGCGTGGTGCTCAAGGATTTCGATCCCTGCACCATCTTGCTCAACAACAGCCTGCCAGCGGGCGCGCCCGGCATTCTGGAAGAGCTGCACGAGCAGTACCTGATGCCGCCGCTGCAAGCTGGCTGGAGCGTGCGCCGCCGCAGCCGCCACTTTGCCAGCTACGAAGAAGTGGGCAAGCGCTTTGGCAAGCTGATCGGCATTGACCCCTGGCTGATCACCCCGTGGTTTGCCAATTGCGGGCTGGTTGATCCGCGCACGGCCAGCGGCGGCGAATGCATACGCACCAATGTGGACGCGCTGCTGACCAGGCTGCGCCGCAAGTACAAGGAGTACGGCATTACCGACAAGCCGTTCGTCGTCGTCCGCGGCGATCGTGGCGGGCGCGGCATAAACGCGCTGAGCGTGCGCGACGCCAGGGAGCTTGACCTGGGTGGCGCGGTAGCCGCGGGCGAGCTAATCATTCAGGAAGGCGTGCTCACGCACGAGCGCATTCGCGACGCCGTGGCCGAGCCGGTGGTCTACATGATCGACCGTTACGTGGTGGGCGGTTTTTACCGCGTGCACGCCGGCAGCGGCAATGACATGGAGCCGGGCGAGCGCTTTGAGCCGCTGGCGTTTGCGGGCGCGGCCCAGCTGCCCAGGCTGGGCGCCAAGCCCGGCGTAAGCGCGCCCAACCGCTTTTACATGTACGGCGTGATTGGCCGGCTGGCGATGCTGGCCGCCAGCTATGAACTTGAGGCAACCGACCCGCAGTTGCTGACAACGCAGTGAGCTCCGGCAAATCATCCCTGTCCGCGCTGACCATCGGCGCCATTGGCGTTGTCTATGGCGACATCGGTACCAGCGTGCTGTACACGCTCAAGGAAGTGTTCGGCTACGGCCATGTGCCGTTCACCCACGCCAACGTGTATGGCGTGCTGTCGCTGGTGTTCTGGACGCTGACCAGCATCGTGACGCTCAAATACGTAACGCTGGTGCTGCGCGCCGACAACAACGGCGAAGGCGGCCTGGTGGCCATGCTGGCGCTGGCCTCGCAGTCGGTCAAGGACAAGGCGCCCGCGCTGCGCAAGTGGATGCTGCTGATCGGCATCTTTGGCGCCTGCCTGTTTTATGGCGACGGCGTCATCACCCCGGCGATCACGGTGCTGTCGGCGATGGAGGGGCTGGACGTGGTCTCGCCGGGTTTTGGCAAGGCAGTGATTCCGCTCACGCTGCTGGTGGTGTTCACGCTGATGTGGTTCCAAAAACGCGGCACGGCCGGTATCGGAAAGTTTTTCGGCCCGGTAATGGTGCTATGGTTTGCCACCATCGCGGCGCTGGGCCTGTACCGCATCGTCTGGCACCCGGAGATCTTGCTGGCGCTCAGTCCGCACCACGCGCTGCGCTTCATCGCCGGGCAGCCGGTCACCACCTTCATCATTTTGGGCGCGGTCATCCTGTGCGTGACCGGCGCCGAGGCGCTGTACGCCGACATGGGGCACTTCGGCAAAAAGCCGATCCGCCTGACCTGGTTTGTCATCGTCATGCCCTCGCTCACGCTCAACTACTTTGGCCAGGGCGCGCTGCTGCTGGCCAACAGCGAGGCGGTGAAAAACCCCTTCTTCATGCTGGCGCCCGAATGGCTGACGCTGCCACTGGTGGTGCTGGCCACCGTCGCGGCGGTGATCGCCTCGCAGGCGCTCATTTCCGGCGCGTTCAGCGTCACCAAACAGGTCATCCAGCTGGGCTACCTGCCGCGCCTGCGCATCCTGCACACCAGCACCCATGACACGGGGCAGATCTACATGCCGTTCGTCAACTGGAGCCTGTTTGCGATGATCGTGCTGGCGGTGGTGCTGTTCCGCTCATCCAGCAACCTGGCGGCGGCCTACGGCATCGCGGTGACGACGGACATGCTGATCACCACCGTGCTCACGTTCTTCGTCATCCGCTACGGCTGGGGCTACCCGCTGGCGCTGTGCATCGGGGCGACGGGGTACTTTCTAACCGTGGACCTGCTGTTTTTCGGCTCCAACCTGCGCAAGCTGTTTGACGGCGGGTGGTTCCCGCTGCTGATCGCCGGCAGCGTGTTCCTGCTGATGACCACCTGGAAGGACGGCCGCGCGCGGCTGACCGAATCGCTGCGTCAGACCTCGATCGATCTGGCCTCGTTCATCGAATCGGTGTTTGTCACCCCGCCCGCGCGAGTGGCTGGTACAGCGGTGTTTTTGACCGCGCAGCCGGGTGTCGCGCCCAACGCGCTGATGCACAACCTGAAACACAACAAGGTGCTGCACGAGCAAAACCTGTTCGTCACCGTGCGCAACCACGAAGTGCCGTGGATCGGCATGGAGCAGCGGCTGGAAATGCAGCCGCTGGGCCACGACTGCTGGCAGGTGATGGTGCACTACGGCTTCAAGAACGACGTCGATCTGCCCAAGGCGCTGGCGCTGCTGGCCGGGCGCGGAGTGGACCTGAACCCGATGAGCACCAGCTACTTCCTCTCGCGCGACATCGTCACGCCGGCATCGGGCGCTGGCATGGCCCTGTGGCGCGAAAAGCTGTTTGCCCAAATGCACCACAGCGCCAGCGCGGCGGCAGAATTTTTGAACCTGCCCAGCAACTCGGTGGTCGAGCTTGGTTCCAAGGTTGAGATATAAAAACGGCCCTGGCGCAAGCCCAGCTTGCGCCAGCAGCTATCGTTAGCATAGCGCGCCGCCAACATGTGCGGTTTGTGCGACAGTACGCCCGTCATGAACCTGCTTTTCATCGCCGATCCGCTTGCGTCCTTCAAGACCTGCAAGGACAGCACCTACGCCATGATGCGCGAAGCCGCGCGGCGCGGGCACCGCCTGTGCGCCTGCGAGCCGCGCCATCTGCGCTGGCAAAGCGGGCAAACGGTGACGGCGCGCGTGCTTCCGATCGAGTTGACCGGGCGCGCTGACGGCTGGTTTGACGCCGGTGAGCAGCGCGAGCAGCCTTTGACCAGCTTCGACGCCGTGCTGATGCGCAAAGACCCGCCGTTTGACGCCGAATACATCTACGCCACCCACCTGCTGGAACAGGCCGAGCGCGAAGGCGCGCGCATCTTCAACCGCCCGCGTGCGCTGCGCGATCACCCGGAAAAACTCGCCATCATGGAGTGGCCGCAATTTGCCGCACCCACGCTGGTCACGCGCTCGCCCGCCGACATCCGCGCCTTCCACGCCGCGCAGCGCGACATCATCCTGAAACCGCTGGACGGCATGGGCGGCATGGGCATCTTCCGCGTGCGCGAAGATGGGCTGAACCTGGGCAGCATCATCGAAACGCTCAACCACGGCGGTGCTGCTACCCTCATGGTGCAGAAGTTTTTGCCGGAGATTGCCCAGGGCGACAAGCGCGTGCTGGTCATCGGCGGCGAGCCGGCACCCTACTGCCTGGCGCGCATTCCGCAAGGCGGCGAAGTGCGCGGCAACCTGGCCGCTGGCGGCAAGGGCGTGGCCCAGCCATTGACCGACACCGACCGCGCCACCGCCCGCGCCATCGGCAGCGCCTTGGCCCCGCGCGGCCTGCTGCTGATCGGGCTGGACATCATCGGCACCCGCGTCACCGAAATCAACGTCACCAGCCCCACCTGCTTCCAGGAAATCCGCGACCAGACTGGTTGCGATGTGGCGGCGCTGTTTATGGATGCGCTGGAGAAGGCAGCAAATCGGTAAACACAAACCCGTCCCGCTCGACGGTCTCGCCCACGGTCATGGCGACGGGGGCGGTGAACATGGGGCCGTCCCAAGCGAAGGTGTGGAACTCACCGTTTTCGCCGCAGGGATCGACGCTGGCGGGAAGCTGGTCCACAAACGCCGCGCTGTAGTCCCGGCCCGCAAAGGTTTTGGGAACGTGCTTGGGGTTGAGGCAGGTGATGGTGGCTTTCAGCCCGGCGGCGATCATGGTTTTTGACAGCTCGCGCGTCGCATGCCCCCAGAGCGGAAACACCGGCGCGATGCCGCTGCCCGCCAGCCGCTCTTCGCGGTAGCGCCGAACATCTTCCAGGAAGATGTCGCCAAAGGCGAATTGCTCCACACCGCCGGCCTTCGCCGTGTCCACAAAGGCGCGCATCGCCTCGGCATACATCTCGTTGCTGCACGGGTAGGGAATTTCGATGATGCGCAGCGGCAGCCCGGCATGGCGGGCCTGCTGTTGCAGCAACTCGGTGCGCACGCCATGCATCGCCACGCGGCTGAACGCCTGGTTGACGGTGCAAAACAGCCCCGCCACATCTATATCCGGGTTCTGCCGCAACACATGCAGCGCCCACGCGCAGTCTTTGCCTGAGCTCCAGGAGAGGAGGGTTTTTTTGGGCATGGTGAATGGTTTTTCTGATTGTTTTGCGTCATTCCCGCGAAGGCGGGAATCCAGAGACGTTTGTTTCGAGGAGACGTTCCTGGATTCCCGCCTTCGCGGGAATGACGAGGGAAGTTTTTAGGCCAAATCCATATCAAAGCCCCAGCACCGCCCCATCCACAAACACCTTCAACTCCCCCGGCGCGAAGGGCGTCCATGGTTCGTCGGTGGTCAGGGGGGTGGTGGCGATCACGGCCACGCGGTCGGTGGGGGTGGTGTGCTCGGCGAAGTCGACCGTCAGGTCCTGGTCGGCCAGGTGCGCGCGGGTGAAGGGGTGCTGGCGCACCACATAACACAGCTTGGTGCTGGCGTGCGCCCATAGCGCGCCGCCGTGCGAGAGCAGCATGTTGAAGGTGCCAAAGCGCGCCACTTGGGGGACCAGCTCGGCCAATGTGCGCGTGAGTTCGGCCACCGGCGGCGCGTGCGCGTGGGCCTTGCTCAATTCCTGCAACAGCCAGCAGAAGGCGCGCTCGCTGTCGGTATCGCCCACGGGGCAAAAGCGCCCGTGCAGCGCGGGGGCGTAGTCTTTCAGGTCGCCGTTGTGCGCGAACACCCAGTAGCGGCCCCACAGCTCGCGCACGAAGGGGTGGCAGTTTTCCAGCGCGACGGCGCCCACGGTGGCCTTGCGAATGTGGGAGATGACGTTCTTGCTCTTGATCGGGTAGCGGCGGATCAGCTCGGCCACGGGCGAATCGCAGGCCGGCTGCGTGTCGGTGAACACGCGCGCGCCGCGCCCTTCAAAAAAAGCGATGCCCCAGCCGTCGGCATGCGCGTCGGTGCGCCCGCCGCGCTGGGCAAAGCCGGCGAACGAGAAGGTCACGTCGGTCGGCGTGTTGCAGTTCATGGCTAGCAGTTGACACATGACTTCATTGTTGTTGTTGAGAAATCCATTCTTGCCGGCTGGTCTGGCTCAAGTGGCGCGCGGCCAGCATGGCCAGCGCGCACAGCGCGGCGAGGATCAAAAACACCTCGTCAAACGCGGCCAGCCGCGCGGCCGGGTGGGCGGCGTCGGTCAGCGCGCTGCCGTGCGCGGTCAGCCGCCATTCCAGCACGATGCCGCACAGGCTTACGCCCGTTGCGCCGCCCAGCATACGCACAAAGCTGATGGCGCTGGCGCCATGCGCCACCAGCGGCGCTGGCAGCCCCCGCATGGAGCCGCTGTTGAGCGAAGGCAGGATAAAGCCCAGCCCGATGCGCCCGACGATGCCAAAGGCCATCAGATGCCACAGGCTGGCGCCCAGATCGATCGTCACCATCAGCGCAAATGACAGCGCCAGCAGCGCCAGCCCCGTGCAAACCAGCAGCGCCGGCGGCTGCCGGTCGGCCAGCCGCCCCACCACGGCGATCGACACGGCCAGCGCGATCCCCGACGGCAGCAAGATGCTGCCCACGCTGGCCGCTGGCAGCTCCAGCGCCACCAGCATGTAAACCGGCAGCAGATAGGTGGAGCCAAACAGCGCCGTGCCATAGATCAGCGCCACCAGTGTGCCCATGGCAAATGGCTGCCAGGCAAACAGCGCCAGATCCATCAGCGGCGTTTGCCCGCGCGCCTTGCGCTTGCGCTGCCAGACCACGAACGCCAGCGCGGCCAGCAGCGCCAGCACCAGCAGCGCCAGCGCCTCATGCGTGTCCTGATGCAGCGCCACCAGCCCGTTGAGCAAACTCAGCGTGCCCGCCGTGCCCAGCGTCAGCCCGATCACATCCAGCGCCGGCTTGCCGCTGGCGCTGGCTTCAACCGGTCCGGCAGTGGGCACAAAGCGCCGCGCCAGCCACAGGCAGGCCAGGCAAAACGGCGTCACCATGAAAAAGATCGAGCGCCAGCCCAGCCAGTCCACCAGCAGCCCGCCCACCGACGGCCCGATGGCCGGCGCCAGCACCACCCCCATGCCAAACAGCGATCCGGCGCGGCCCTGCTCGTGCGGCTGAAAGGCGCGCATGATGATGGTGGCCGGAATCGGCTGCACCACGCCCGCGGCCAGCCCCTCGGCCACGCGCGCGGCCAGCAGCAGCGGGTAGTTCTGCGCAAACCCGCCCAATATGCCGCCGGCCATCAGCAGCAACATGCTGCCGGAGTAAGTCGCGCGATAGCCAAAGCGCGCCAGCAGCCAGGGCGTGGTCAGCATCGCCACCGTGCTGGCCACCATGAAGCCGCTGGTCACCCACTGCGCGCGCGCCTGCCCCAGCTCGAAGTGGTGCGACAGACCGGGAATCGCCACGTTGATAACCGTGGACGACATGATCGCCGCGACCGTGCCCACCATCACCGACGCCAGCAGCAACCAGCGGTAGCGCGCGCCATACCGCGCGCGCAGCGCGGCGGCGGAGCCGGGCGGCGCTGCCTCTTGATCGGCGGGTGGCGTGTCGGGCGCGGACATCGGTGCGGGCGCGTGCGGTTGTCCGCGCGCAAGTCGAGCCGGCAAGCATAGCCCAGGCGGCGTTAGCTGGCTGTTGATGTGGCCCGTGCCGCGCCAGCGGCCACGCAAGCGGGGCAGATGCAGGCTTTGCGGCGCGCCTGCGGCGGCACGCGCTCCAGCAATTCAGCTGGAAAGTCCGCTTGCGCGCACCAGCAGGGTTGCGGCGGCGCCGCGGCTGGCGGCGCGCTGGCCATGCGGCAGCCATTTGGGCCGCCGCACAGCGGGCAGCGGGCGGGATCGACAGTGGCGTTGGATGGGGTCATGCTGATGGTATTCTGTATGGTTGGACACGCCGCGTTTGGTGCGGCGCTTGGCTTTGGATGATCGCAGGAGAAATCGACATGACGCAGGCTCTGACCGCGCACCAACTGAATGATCTGAAGGCGCTGCTGCTGGCGCGCCGCGCGGATTTGCAGGCACAGATGGATCGCAACCGCGCCAGTCTGGCGCCCGCCGAGAACACCGCTGGCAGCGTGTCGCAGGACGAAAACGGCCGCCTGGCCAACCAGACGCGCGAGGTGGATACCGCGCTGACCGCGATGGACGCGCAGGATTTGGCGCGCATCGACCGCGCGCTGGAAACCATTGCCGAGGGCAGCTACGGCAAGTGCGATGAGTGCGGCTGCGACATTCCGTTCGGACGGCTGAAGATTGAGCCGATGACACAGCACTGCGTGCAGTGCAAGTCGCGCTGGGAGCAGACGCAGGCGGCTAGTACGCGGGTTGTTTGACGCGCCAACCAGCGCCCCCATCCCAGCCCTCTCCCGCAAGCGTGAGAGGGAGTTTTTTTATCAGGCTCCGGCCTTGACTTTTTGCCGCCAGGCGTGCAGCAGCGGTTCGGTGTAGCCGCTGGGTTGTGCCACGCCTTTGAAGATCAGGTCGCTGGCGGCCTGGAAGGCGGCGGATTTGAAGTTGCCGGCCATCGGGCGGTACAGCGCATCGCCCACGTTTTGCCGGTCCACCAGCGCGGCCATGCGCTCCAGCGTGGCTTGCACTTGCGCGCGCGTGACCACGCCGTGCAGCAGCCAGTTGGCGATGTGCTGGCTGCTGATGCGCAAGGTGGCGCGGTCTTCCATCAGGCCGATGCCGTGGATGTCGGGCACTTTGGAGCAGCCCACGCCCTGGTCGATCCAGCGCACCACGTAGCCCAGGATGCCCTGGACGTTGTTGTCCAGCTCCTGCTGGCGCTCGGCGGCGCTCCATTTGGCGCTGCCGGCCACGGGCACGGTCAGCATGCCGGTCAGCAACTCGTCGCGCAGCGCGGCGGGGTCGGCCTTGGCCAGTTTGGCTTCCATTGACTGCTGTACCTGGCTGGCCAGCACCTGGTGGTAGTGCAGGGCGTGCAGCGTGGCGCCGGTGGGGCTGGGCACCCAGGCGGTGTTGGCGCCGGCCCTGGGGTGGGCGATTTTTTGCTCCAGCATGGCTTTCATCAGGTCGGGCATGGCCCACATGCCTTTGCCGATTTGCGCCCGCCCGCGCAGGCCGCACGCCAGTCCGGCCAGCACGTTGTTGCGCTCGTAGGTTTGCAGCCAGACGCTGGTTTTCATGTCGCCCTTGCGGTACACCGGGCCTGCGGCCATGCAGGTGTGCATTTCGTCGCCGGTGCGGTCCAGAAAGCCGGTGTTGATGAAGGCCACGCGGCTTTTGGCGGCATGGATGCATGCCTTGAGGTTGAGGCTGGTGCGCCGCTCTTCGTCCATGATGCCGAGCTTGACGGTGCTGTCTTTCAGGCCCAGCAGTTGCTCGACGCGGCCAAACAGCTCGGCGGCAAAGGCCACTTCGGCCGGGCCGTGCATTTTGGGTTTGACGATGTAGACGCTGCCGGTGCGCGAGTTGCGCAGGCCGCCCTGGCCCAGCCCTTTGAGGTCGTGCATGGCGATGGCGGTGGTGATGACCGCGTCCATGATGCCTTCGGGGATTTCTTTCAGGCCGCCACCCTCGGCGCGGTACAGGATGGCCGGGTTGGTCATCAGGTGGCCGACGTTGCGCACAAACATGAGCGAGCGCCCGGGCAGCGTGACCTGGCCCTTGCCGCCGGGGGCGGTGTAGATGCGGTCTGGGTTCAGGCCGCGTGTTACCGGCTGGCCGCCCTTGTCAAAGGTGTCGGTCAGCGTGCCGCGCACAATGCCCAGCCAGTTGCCGTAGCCCAGCAGTTTGTCTTGCGCATCGACGGCGGCCACCGAGTCTTCCAGGTCGAGGATGGTGGAGACGGCCGCCTCTATCACCAGATCGGCCACGCCTGCCGGGTCGGTTTTGCCGACGGGCGAGCCGGGGTCGATGCGGATGTCAAGGTGCAGGCCGTTGTGCACCAGCAGCACCGACGATGGCGCCTTGGCATCGCCCTGATAGCCCACCAGCTGGCTGGCATCCTTTAGCTTGCTGGCGCGCCCGCCCTTGAGCTTGACCGCCAGCGCGCCGTCCTTGATGGCGTAGCCGGTTGAATCGACGTGCGAGCCTTGTTTGAGCGGCGCGACGCGGTCCAGCACGTGGCGCGCCCATTCAATCACCCTGGCGCCGCGTTTGGGGTTGTATTTGCGCCCCTTTTCCAGCCCCTTGGTCTCGGCGATCACGTCGGTGCCGTACAGCGCGTCGTACAAGCTGCCCCAGCGCGCGTTGGCGGCGTTGAGCGCATAGCGCGCGTTGAGAATCGGCACCACCAGTTGCGGGCCGGCCTGCACGGCCAGCTCGGCGTCTACATTGGCGGTGCTGATTCTGAATGGCGCAGGCTCGGGCAGCAGGTAGCCGATGCGCTCCAGAAACGCGCGATAAGCGCGCAAGTCCTGCACCGGGCCTGGGTTGGCGCCGTGCCAGGTGTCCAGCTCTTTTTGCAGCCGCTCGCGCTCGGCCAGCAGGGCCATGTTCTTGGGCGCCAGATCGCCCACGATGGCCGAAAAGCCGCTCCAAAAAGCTTGCGGCGCAAGGCCCAGATCGGGCAGCACGTCCTGGTTGACAAAGCGGTAAAGCGCGGCGGCGACATGCAAATCGCCCGTGATAATGCGGTCGGTCATGGCAGTGTGAAATGCGTGAAAAGGGTGCATAAAAGCTGAATCGGCGCATGCGTGGCGCGCGGGCCGATTTTGCGGCAGGATATGGCAGCCGCAGCAGCAAAATGACGATCGTACAACACACAGCAAAACCCCTCATCCTGTGCGCCGACGACTACGCCGCCAGCGCCGCCGTCTCGCGCGGCATTGCCGCGCTGGCGCACGCCGGGCGCATCAGCGCCACCAGCGTAATGACGCTATCGCCGCGCTGGCCGCAAGATGCGCCCGCGCTGCGCGAGCTGCGCGGCCAAATCAGCGTAGGACTGCATCTGGACTGGACCAGCCACTTTGCCCGCGCCGCCGGGCACGGCGCGGCGCTGGCGCGCGTCATGCTGCGCGCCGCGCTGGGCGGCTTTGACTTGGAAAGCGCGCGCGGCGTGATCGAGCGCCAGCTTGACGCCTTTGAAGCCCACTGGCACGCCCCGCCCGATCACGTTGACGGGCACCAGCACGTGCAGCAACTGGCGGGCATCCGCGACGCGCTGGTGCAAACGCTGGCGCGCCGCTATCCGCGGCGCCCGCCGTGGCTGCGCATCGCGCGCGCTGGCGCGGGGCAAGCCGCCATCAAAGGCCGCGTAATCACCGCGCTGGGCGCGGCGCGGCTGGAGCAACTGGCCGCGCACGCCGGCCTGCCATGCGCGCACCAGCTGTGGGGCGTGTACGGCTTTGACGGCGGCGCGGCGCGCTACGCGGCGGCCATGCAGCGCTGGCTGGCGCGCGCGCCCGCGCACGCGGTGCTGATGTGCCACCCGGCCAGCGGCCCGGATGACGCGCACGACGGCCCCGACCCCATCGCCACCGCGCGCCGCCGGGAATTCGACTTTCTGCACAGCCCTGCATTCGCCCAGGCGCTGACGCAGCACGGCATTACGCTGGCGCGCGATTGCTGCTGAAAAAATAGCTGCCCTCGCTCGTTATACGGCGATTTGAGATATAAAACATCACCAAATCCGGCATAGGCGAGCGCTGCCAGCTATCAAAATCGTAGTTTTGGCCAAAGCGGATTCACTACAGTTGTTCCATTTCTCGTTCAAAACGCAAACCCCAACATGACCACCGCACCCGCGCCCACCCCCGCCGCCACCGGCCCGCTCAAGGGCATTCGCGTGCTTGACCTGACCTCCGTCGTGCTGGGGCCGCTGGCCACCCAGACCCTGGCCGACTTTGGCGCCGACGTAATCAAGATTGAGCCGCCCGAGGGCGATCTGATGCGCGCCAACGGCGTCGCGCTGCATCCGGGCATGGGGTCGATCTTTCTGGCCATCAACCGCAACAAACGCTCGGTGTGCCTGGACCTCAAAACCGCGCCCGGCCGCGCCGCGCTGGACGCGCTGATCCCCGGCGCCGACGTGCTGGTGCACAACATGCGCCTGCCCGCCGCCCGCAAACTGGGGCTGGACTACGCGCGCGTTGCCAGCCTGCGGCCAGACATTGTGTACTGCGCGGCGCTGGGCTTTGGGCAAGACGGGCCGCACAGCGGCAAACCGGCGTTTGACGACATCATCCAGGCCGGCTGCGGCCTGCTGGGCCTGAGCCTTGGCAGCCCCGGCGCGCAGCCCGGCTACGTACCCAGCCTGATCGCCGACAAAACCTGCGCCCTGGCCGTCTGCAACGCCATCATGGCCGCGCTGCTGCACCGCGCGGCCAGCGGCCAGGGCCAGTACATCGAAGTACCCATGCTGGAAACCATGGCCGCCTTCGTCATGGCCGAACACATGGGCGGCCTGACCTTTCGCGGCTCCCAAATCAAGGCCGGCTACCACCGCCTGCTGCACGGCGGGCGCCAGCCCGCGCCCACCCAAGACGGCTGGATCGCCATCATGCCCTACACCGGCAAACACTGGCGCGCCTTTTTCGACTCGGTTGGCCGCGCCGAGCTGATCCAGCGCTACGACGTTGACGACCGCCACCAGCTCAACGCCCACGTGCGCGAGCTATACGCCCACCTGCGCGCCGCAACCCGGCAAAAAACCACCGCGCAATGGATGACGCTGTGCGAACAGCTCGACATCCCCGCCACCCCCATCTACCTGCCCGACGAGCTGCCCACGCACCCGCACCTGCAAGCCGCCGGACTGTTTCAAGACGCCCAGCACCCCACCGAAGGCCCAATAAGACAACTGCGCCCCACCACCCGCTTTTCAGCCACCCCCGCCAACATCTACCGCCAGGCCCCCGCCACCGGCCAGCACACCCACGAAGTACTGCGCGCAGCGGGCCTGAGCGAAGGCCAAATCGCGCGGCTGGGTGAATCGGCAGCCACGCGGGGGCGAAAAATCTTTCGCACTGCGGCAGATACACGGTACGGGTGAGCACCCAACGTGTCAGACGCTATTAACCCGGATATTTCACCGTGGCGGCGCCCTGCGCGCCCGCTGCCGGGATGCGCTGGGTGCCCGAGTGTTTTTGCCAGGTACAAAACGGATTTCGCCATTGAAGATGACCTCTGCCTCTGAATCAGGCTGGCAAAAACACGGCCACGGTGAAATATCCGGGTTAACCCATCGGCGGCCACTGCCGCGCACCGTGCAACACGCGCAGGATGCGCACCAGGGTGCCGTCGTCTGCCAAGTCGTAAATCTGGAAGCAGTTTTGGTGCACCAGCAACTCACGTGTGCCGGCCACGCGGCCACGGCGGCCCAGACGCGGGTGCTCCAACAGCACTGCCGCCTTGCTCTCGAACAGTTTGTCCATGCGGACAGCGGCGGCGGGGTTGTCCAGCTCGATGTAGCTGCGTATTTCTCTGCGATTACGGCGCGCGGACGGGGACCAAATCAGTTTCATGCGACGCCGTGCTTGCGCTGCATTTCAGCGCGCCAGGCGGCGGCTTCGGCTTCGACTTCTTCGGCTGTGAAGAACTCGCCAGCATTGACTTCGTCAATCCCGATCTGCACCTGCTGGCGGAACCAGGCGTCATGAGCTGCTGCCTCACGCCGGCGCTGGGTGAACTCGCGCATGTAGTCGCGCAATAGCTGCGCGCTCGTGCGGTCACTGGCCTTTGCCGCCGCGGAGAATTCTTCTTTCAGGGCTTCATCGACCCGGAAGGTAAAAGTAGCCTCGGCCATGGGATAGTCTCGATGTGTTACACGATCAGTGCAGGATAACACATCTATCAATCGAGTCTGACCCAGATCACCGGCACATGCGAAAGGGCGGATTATTGAAACCAAAACGCCCGGCGCTGGCCGGGCCGTTGGGGTAGTGGCGGCGCGGCAAAAAACGGGCAGGCACGGGGGCCTGCCCCTGCGGTGGCAATGAATTGGGCTGAAAAGGAAAAATTACCAAGGCTTGATTACACTGCGCATCCGTCCTGCCCAATCTAGCCCACGCCATGTCATTGCCCGCAGCAACATCAGCCGCAGCGCCCGGCGCCGGGCGCTGGCGGTGGTGGGCGCTGGTGGCGGGGCCGTTGGCGCTGTTGCTGATTTTGGCGGCGCTGCGGCCGCTGGCGCTGCCTGACGAGGGGCGCTATGGCGAGATCGGGCGCTGGATGGCCGCCAGCGGCGACTGGCTGGTGCCGCGTTTGAATGGGCTGCCGTTTTTTCACAAGCCGCCGCTGCTGTACTGGCTGGGCGCGGCGGCCAGTACGCTGTTTGGGGCTACGCCGTGGTCGGCGCGGCTGGCGCCGGCGTTGCACGCCGCGCTGATGCTGGCGGCGCTGCTGCTGGCCGCGCGCGCGCTGGGCAGTGCGCCGCTGGCGCGCCGCGCGGCGCTGATGCTGGGGTGCAGCCCGGCGTTTCTGGCGGGCGGGCAGTACGTCAATCACGACATGCTGGTGGCGGCGTGGATCGGGGTGGCGATTTGGTGCTTTGCGCTGGCTTTCATGCGCGCCGATGTTGACCGGCGCAAGCCGCATACCGGCTGGGCGCTGGCGGGTTTTGCGGCCTGCGCTTTGGGGGTGCTGAGCAAGGGGCTGATTGGCGTTGTGCTGCCCGGGCTGGTGCTGTTGGTCTGGCTGCCGTGGACGCGCCGCTTTGGCCTGGTTTGGCGGCTGCCGTGGCTGCGCGGGCTGCTGCTGTTTGGCGTGCTCGCGGTGCCGTGGTTTGTGCTGGCCGGGCGGCGCTATCCGGGCATGCTGGATTACCTGTTTGGCGTGCAGCAGCTGGAGCGCTACACCGGCACTGGCTTTAACAACGTGTGGCCGTGGTGGTTTTATTTGCCGTGCCTGGTGCTGCTGCTGTTTCCGTGGTCGCTGCTGGCGCTGTATCAGGCAGTGCGGCAGGTGCGCGGGCGCGCGGCGGCGGCCGGTGCGCCCGCGCGCGATGTGCTGCTGCTGTGCTGGATTTGGATTGGGGCCATCGTGCTGTTCTTTTCCGTTCCCAGCTCCAAGCTGATTGGCTACATGCTGCCGGTGATGCCGCCGCTGGCGCTGCTGGCCGCCGCTGGCTGGGACGGCTGCATGGCTGGCCGCCGCCATGCGGGCGCGTGGTTTGCCGCGCTGGCGCTGCTGACGGCGGCGGCGCTGGGCGCGGCCAGCGTGGCGGCGGGCCATTATTCAAGCCGCGAAAGCACGCAAGGCATCGCCCGCCAACTGGCGTGCGCCGCCGCGCCGGATGACCCGGTGTATGTGGTGGATGCCATTGCCTACGACTTGCCGTTTTACGCGCGCCTGACGCACCCGCCAATTCTGGTGCGCGACTGGGAGCGCCTGCGCGCGATGGCGGGCGATGACCGCAAGCGCGAGCTGCTGGATGCGGGCGCGTTCGACCCCGAGCTGGCCGCCCGCGTGTTGCAGCAGCCCGCCGCCGCGCTGGCCGCGGCGCGCGCCGCGCCCAATGCGTGGGTGGTTGCGCCCAAGGATGCGGCGCTGGGAGACGCCGGCTTTCGCCTGCTGGCGCAAGACGGGCGCTGGGCGCTGTATGCGTCGCCGCTAGCGCCTGAAGGCCCACCAGCGGCTCAGGGCAAAGGTCAGCGCGGCAGCGGCTGCGGTGGCCGCCAGCCAGGCCAGTGACGGCGGCCAGCCCAGGGCGCGATAGCAGGCGGCAAACACCAGCGCGTTGCCCGCAAAACCGGCCAGCGCCGTGACGGCAAAGCGCCACAGACTTTGGGCCGCCGTGGTGCCCGCGTCGCTAAAGCTCAAGCGCCGGTGGCCCCAAAAGCTGACCCAAAACGCGATGATGAACCCAGCCGCGTTGGCCGCCTCGGGCCACACCGCGCGGCGCGTGATGGTGAACACCAGGAAGTGCGTCAGCGCCGCCGCGCAGCCAACGGCGATGAACCACATGGCGGAGCGCAGGGCGGAGCGTTTTTGGGCGTCGTTGACTAAAAACTCGGCCACTTTATCCAGCACTAGTTCGATCACGGCTACGCCTGTCCGTCAGCGTCCGGGCGTGGCGGCAGGCCGCTGCCTTCGCGGCGGTCGATCAGGTAGGACGGGCGGCGCTTTACTTCGTCGTAGATGCGGCCCACGTATTCGGCCAGCACGCCCAGCGCCAGCAGTTGAATGCCGGACAAAAACATCATCCCGGCCACGATGGTGGCGTAGCCCGGCGGCGGCACGTCGCCAATGAAGTAGTCGCCCACCACCCACACGCCATAGCCCAGCGACAGCACCGACAGCAGCAGCCCCAGCGCGGAGATAAAGCGCAGCGGCGCGGACGAAAACGCCACCATGCCCGTCAGCGCCAGCGTGAACGCGCCGCGCAGCCCAAAGCTGGTTTGCCCGTCCACGCGCGGCAGCGGGTCGTATTCGATCGCCGTGCCTTGAAAGCCAACCCAGGCGTACAGCCCTTTCATGAAGCGGTTGCGCTCGGGCAGGCCGCTTAGCGCCTGCACCACTTTGCGGTCCAGCAGGCGAAAGTCGCCCGCGTTGGCCGGGATCTGGACCCGGTTGCCCCAGTTGATGAAGCGGTAAAACAGCCCCGCCAGCCGCGCGTGCAGGCGCGACTGGTCGGCGCGCGTGCGGCGCACGGCGTACACCACGTCGGCGCCGGCGCGCCAGCGCGCCAGCATTTCGGGCAGCAGCGCGCTCGGGTGCTGGCCGTCGGCGTCCATCAGCACCACCACGTCGCCGCGCGCGGCTTGCAGCCCGGCGGTCAGCGCCGCTTCTTTGCCGAAGTTGCGCGACAGCCCCAGCAGCACCAGTTGCGGGTGCGCGCGCGCCAGCTCGCGCGCCGCTTCAAGGGTGCCGTCACTGCTGCCGTCATCGACCACGATCAGCTCCACCGCATCGGCCAGTTGCGCCAGCGCGGCCAGCACTTGCGGCACCACGCGCACCAGGCTGCCCGCCTCGTTATAGGCGGGCATGACGCAGGAGATTGAAACCGGGCCGGCGCGCGTGGCAGTAGTCATAAGTCAAATGATCGCATGGATGGCGCCCCGTGCGCCCAAAAAGCGAAAGCCCCGCGCGGGCGGGGCTTTTGGCGGTGCAGTGTGTGGTAATCAGGCGGCGGCCATGCAAGTCTTGATGAAGGCTTTGCGCTCGGCGCCTTTTTTGCCTGCGGTCTTGGCTTGCTTGTTGCATTCCTTGCGCTTTTCCTTGCTGGCGTGGTGCGCGGCGGTTTTGGAATGCTTTTTGTCGTGGCGGGCGGCGGCTTCATGTTTGTCCTTGCCCAGGCACTCTTTCATGAATGCCTTGCGCTCGGCGCCTTTTTTGCCTTCGGCCTTGGCTTGCTGGCTGCAGGTTTGGGTTTTGGTTTGATGCGGCGTCAGCGGCTTTTCAGCGCTTTTGCCAGCATCGGCGGCATGCGCAAAGCCCATGCTGCAAGCCATGCACAACGCGGCGGTCAGGGAGAGGAGTTTTTTCACGGTGGTTTCTTTCTTCAAGGTAATTGATCGGTTTGTTGATCGGTTTGCGCCGGGTCAGCCCAGCCAATCCACGCTAACGCCGCGCGCTTGTCTGACGTTGACCGGGCTGATGTCAAACTTGCTGGCGCTTTGATTGTTATAGCTGCTGACGCTTGTTTGGCAATGATTTTTCGCTTGAATGCTGTGCAAATGCTTGCATGGCAAGCGCTGACAGCTATTAAATTTATTGTTTCAGCACTGGCGCACAGGCGCCAGCCGGTCTTTCCCCTACCCAGGAACCTCTCCGAAGAATAGGTTGTTTATAACAACTTCGATATAAACCTCGTCATTCCCGCGAAGGCGGGAATCCAGGAACGTCACCTCGAAACCACCCTCTGCTGGATTCCCGCCTTCGCGGGAATGACGAAAGAAAAGTTGTGCCGCATGCATAGGCCGGTTCCGGGGCGCAAGTCGGTGGCGCGGCGCGCTACATCAGTCTCTCCCACAAGTGGGAGATGGAGAAAAACCATTGACCCCACCCCCCGCACTTGAATTCATCCCGTTTGCCCTTATGATTAGCACTCGCTGGAAACGAGTGCTAACAACGGCGCACGCTTTCCGCGTCATCCACGGCGGCTTGCGGCCTCTCTTGCCTTGAGCGCTTGCCGGCCCTGAAAACCCGTTTCATATCAATGTGTTAGGAGATTTCATGAAATTGCGTCCTCTCGCCGATCGTGTGATCGTCAAGCGTCTGGAAAACGAGACCAAGACCGCCTCTGGCATCGTCATCCCCGACAACGCCGCCGAAAAGCCCGATCAGGGCGAGGTGATGGCCGTCGGCCCCGGCAAGAAAAATGACCAGGGCGAGCTGATCGCCATGAACGTCAAAAAGGGCGACCGCGTGCTGTTTGGCAAGTACAGCGGCCAGTCGGTCAAGGTCGATGGCGACGAGCTGCTGGTGATGAAGGAAGACGACCTGTTCGCGGTAGTCGAGAAGTAATTGCCCGCTAACTCACATTTTCATAGCTGCTAGCGCTTGCCACACCTGCGCTAGGGCCATTTTTCATTCATATTTTCAGGAGCCAATCAAATGGCAGCAAAAGACGTAGTTTTCGGTGCCGACGCCCGTGCCCGCATGGTCGAAGGCGTCAACATTCTGGCCAACGCGGTCAAGGTCACGCTCGGCCCCAAGGGCCGCAACGTGGTGCTCGAGCGCAGCTTCGGCGCGCCCACCGTGACCAAGGACGGCGTGTCCGTGGCCAAGGAAATCGAGCTTAAAGACAAGCTGATGAACATGGGCGCGCAGATGGTCAAGGAAGTGGCTTCCAAGACCAGCGACAACGCCGGCGACGGCACCACCACCGCCACCGTGCTGGCGCAAGCCATCGTGCGCGAAGGCATGAAGTACGTGGCCGCGGGCATGAACCCGATGGACTTGAAGCGCGGCATCGACAAGGCCGTGGCCGCCCTGATCGTGCAACTCAAGAAGGCCAGCAAGGCCACCACCACCAGCAAGGAAATCGCGCAGGTGGGCTCCATCTCCGCCAACAGCGACGAGTCCATCGGCAAGATCATCGCCGACGCGATGGACAAGGTGGGCAAGGAAGGCGTGATTACCGTCGAAGACGGCAAGAGCCTGGACAACGAGCTGGACGTGGTCGAGGGCATGCAGTTCGACCGCGGCTACCTCTCGCCCTACTTCATCAACAACCCCGAAAAGCAGGCCGCCCTGCTGGACGATCCGTATGTGCTGCTGTTCGACAAGAAGATCAGCAACATCCGCGAACTGCTGCCCACGCTGGAAGCCGTGGCCAAGGCCGGCAAGCCGCTGCTGATCGTGGCCGAGGAAGTCGAAGGCGAGGCGCTGGCGACGCTGGTGGTCAACACCATTCGCGGCATCCTCAAAGTGGTGGCCGTCAAGGCGCCGGGCTTTGGCGACCGCCGCAAGGCCATGCTGGAAGACATCGCCATCCTGACCGGCGGCAAGGTGATTTCCGATGAAGTGGGCCTGTCGCTGGAAAAAGTGCAACTGACCGACCTGGGCCAGGCCAAGCGCATCGAAGTGGGCAAGGAAAACACCACCATCATCGACGGCGCGGGCAAGGCGGCGGACATCGAGGCGCGCGTCAAGCAAATCCGCGTGCAGATCGAAGAAGCCACCAGCGACTACGACCGCGAGAAGCTGCAAGAGCGCGTGGCCAAGCTGGCCGGCGGCGTGGCCGTCATCAAGGTTGGCGCCGCGACGGAAGTCGAGATGAAAGAGAAGAAGGCCCGCGTCGAAGACGCCCTGCACGCCACCCGTGCCGCGGTGGAAGAAGGCGTGGTCGCCGGCGGCGGCGTGTCGCTGCTGCGCGCGCGCCAGGCCGTGGGCGCGGTCAAGGGCGACAACGCCGACCAGGAAGCGGGCATCAAGCTGGTGCTCAAGGCCATCGAATCGCCCCTGCGCGAAATCGTCGCCAACGCCGGCGGCGAAGCCAGCGTGGTCATCAACAAGGTGCTGGAAGGCAAGGGCAACTTCGGCTTCAACGCTGCCAACGACACCTATGGCGACATGATCGAGATGGGCATTCTCGACCCCACCAAGGTCACCCGCACCGCACTGCAAAACGCCGCCTCCGTGGCCGGCCTGATGCTGACCACCGAGGCCATGGTGGCCGAAGCGCCCAAGGAAGAAACCCCCATGCCCGCCGGTGGCGGCATGGGAGGCATGGGCGGCATGGACGGGATGATGTAAATCCGGCCAGTCCAAACGTCCGCAACCAAAAAAGAGCCGCTGCCAAGCGGCTCTTTTTTCTTTCCCCTCTTCCACTTGTGGGAGAGACTGATGTAGCGCCGCGCGCTACCGGCTTGCGCACCGGCCGCCGGCCTGTGCACACGGCACAACTTTTCCTTCGTCATTCCCGCGCAGGCGGGAATCCAGAGAGGGTGGTTTCGAGGTGACGTTCCTGGATTCCCGCCTTCGCGGGAATGACGAGGTTTATATCGAAGTTGTTATAAACAACCTGTTCTTCGGAGAGGTTCCTGGGTAGGGCCGG
>Ga0209628_10000238_pt1 | contig 32737 bp, 26 predicted proteins | sample TergutCu122P4_FD_187285 | JGI IMG/M metagenome (GOLD analysis project Ga0209628, IMG submission 187285) | Cubitermes ugandensis P4 segment gut microbial communities from Kakamega Forest, Kenya - Cu122 P4 (SPAdes) (version 2) | ecosystem: Host-associated > Arthropoda: Insects > Digestive system...
AGATGATTAACAGATAATTTTCTTTCAAAGAACTGTTCATAATTGTATCGTGTATTTTTTGTTCAATGCCATTGATTTGTTTTTTGACCCGTTCTATGTCCCGCATCGAACTCTCGTAAACCAATCTGGCTATTGTATTCCGCTTGATTACCCGGCGCATTTCATTGGCTGCTACTTCAAGCGAAACTTTGATTTTCACCAATCTGCTGCGATAAGAAACGAGTAACTGCAAGGCTTCTACTTCTTTTTCTGCCGGCTTGTAGGCAATTGCCTTGTCAATGTGCCGACAGGCGTACTGTGCAATATTAAGCGAATCGAAAAGGTCGTTCTTGGCTCGTTTGATGCCCGAACACCGCTTGATTTGCAAAGGGTTTTCAAGCCAAATAAACAAATGCTTTTTAGCAAGAAAATTAGACAATCCTAGCGAATAAAGTCCGGTATGTTCACCACAGAACCGCCAATCATCACGATGGATTTTAGACTGTCGAGCTACCCATTTCAAAAACTCGCAGTAACCTTTTTCTTCGTTTTCAAAGGTCGCCTGTGCATAATCTTTTTGTTCTGCACTTTCGATAATCGATACATCGAACTTACTTTTTGAGAAGTCAATTCCGATAAATAAAAATCTTTTCATACTTTTGTAAATTAGAATTTTTAAGTTGGGATTAACCAATAAACTGCTTTAGACTAACACCTTTATTAGGCTTTGAAGCCTACAATTCTATTTGGTATTGCAGTTTTGATACTTAAAAGTCTAGTTCGGTGTATAAAGTCCAAATACTCTTGAGCATCGCCATTAGTTTACTTTTAAGTATCGGTTAATTCCTTCTTTCTTACAACAAAAGTAAGAAACCAACCTTGAAAACTGTTCATTATTTTTTCGAGTGTAAATCTAAAGGAATTCTATGAGTGCAACCTAATTCAGATGTTTTTCAGGGAATTTTCCAACGGTTCGAATTTTTGAAATCGTAAGATAAAAAGAGCTGCTCATTGCCGGGCAGCCCTTTTTATTTATTCAAGAGAATTATTTACTTTTGCCTGATTAAAATTTAAGTCTTTTCTTATTGTTAAAAATTCAAACAAATATTCATTCCATAGGCATAGTCCTTACCTGTTAGTAAGTTGTTCTGTTGTATTATTGTCGGCTGAATTTTCAAGTATGTATTGTCTGCAAGACGGTAGCCTCGTGCAATATTTACTCTTTTTGCAATTTGAGCAGCATTACTAATAGAACTGATATTCCATACTAACGCAGCCAAAAGACCAAGAGTAAACACTGTTTCATCTTCTGCATTCATCCATATAGAATTCAGTATAATATTACCGCCTAAATACATAAAGCCTGCGCCCACATCACCATTGTAAAATTGTCCAACTCCTGGAATGAGGAAAGAAAGAAAACCTGCAAGAAATGGACTTTTTTCTGCTCCATAAGGACTTATTTGGTTTCCGAAAGAATATTTTAACACGGGAAACTGTTGTTGAGAGTTAACATTACTATTGTAAGGATTAATTGCTGTTTGTGTAGGTGGTGTAGGTGGTGTAGGTGGTGTAGGTGGTGTAGGCGTAGGAGGTGTTGTAGGTATCGGAGCGACAACTTCATTAAATACATCTTTGCTGCCATTTTCATACCTAATCGTAAAAATTTCCGACTTTCTCAACGTATAACTTGGCCCGTTGGGGTTGTCGAATTTCTTATACTTAACATCATCTGCTCCGATTTCCAAAACTATGGCTTGAATATCATTGCCGTTTTTCAAGATAATGATGTCTTGTGCAAATGTGCTTGTTATACTTACAACAAGCAGCAATCCAAAACTTAAAAACATTTTTTTCATTTTAAAATCCCTAATTTGTGTCGGGCGCAACTTTTAAAAAAATTAATAATATTAGATTACACCGCTATTGGCGTTGTTTCTTATGTGCTTTTTAGTCATTACCAAGGTACTCTATTGCCACCTTCATCGAAGAGATTGCCCGTTTCTATATCTCGATACCGTGCAGTTGATTTCGGAGAATATCCAATATCCTTTCCCGCATTGTTTACCATTCCTGTAAAAATAGCGGTTGCTGCTAATGCTGTACCTCCGATTGCAAGAGTAATTTTCCCGATTTTTTTAAGATTGTTAAGACCAAAATCCCTGATACGTTGGCTCGGTGTGCACTTTAATAGTTCTTCTTGTAATGCAATAATATTGCAATAATCTTTATAAAGTTCTCCTTCTCTGTTGTTTTTGTCCAGTATTAATTCGTCAGCTCTATCCTTGCAGGGAAGAAATGTTTCAAAATAAAAACGGTGAACTTTTTCAAGCCTTTCATTATAATTTTCTTGCAATATATATACACGAGAGCCACGAGGCAACAGATTAAAACGCCACGGATAATTTTTAAATTCTGTTTTTGTTTCTTTTGGAAATGCTCTTAGTTGTTGCATTTTTTTACTTTCTGGATAACTTTTGTTTGGTTTATAGTGTTCGCCAAGCATCCGATATTCTTTGGGTATCGTACCAAATAGAAGGTCAAGGCTGTCTCCTGTTGTATATTTTACTATATTTTGAATTCCATTAGTTTTCATCTGCTTACTCATTATTTCATCAATATCATTGATTTGTTCATTCAATTTAGAAATTTCTTGGGCAGCAAAATAGCATCCTCCTACCGCCTCCTCAAAAGTGAGGTTTCGTGTAGTATCATCAGGCTTTTTCTTATAATCATAAGCTCTTGGTACGTTTATTCGATAAATAATATAAATAAACCAAAAAATAAGAACTACAGGGCCAACAAAAGGAATTAAAAGTATACTTCCTATCAATTTCCAATACCATTTAATTCCATCAAATTTATCTAATATATTTCCTATTTTATCTAATATATTTCCCATAATTACAAGAATTTAATAAAGTTTCCCCTACTTATTTGGCTTTTCGGACTCGCCCCGTTTTTGAAATGGTCTCTGGTCTCCATTACTCTGCCTGCATTTGTGTTTAGTCGCATAGCTTTAATTTTAAGTTGTTAATATTAAATGAATTATGAAATTATTGTTACGATATGCAACCATACGAAAAAAAGCGTGAAACTATTCGTTGATTGCTTATTTATTATCTGAGGCTCTACCAAAACCTTTGCGTTCAAATAAGCACGAACAGTCCACGCCCGCAGACGTGAACTTTCACCGCTTATTCTCGAACGCTTGTGAAATTTGGTAGATTTCAGATAATGAGAATAAGAGCGTTAAGCTCAATATTTTATGATATTATTTTTGTTTTTCTACATATTTTGTTGATTTTAATTTATGTGCCAAATGTAGTATTAATTTTTGTAATACCTGCAATTTTTATTTGGTGAATAAAATATTTTGTAGTATATTTGCAATGTTTCCTTGATTGGTGGCCAAACTGAGTGTTGGATTAGAACTGCCAAGCGAGGATTCGGGTATAACTTCTTGGTTTTCAGAGCCAAGAAGTTTTTCTTTTAATGTTACTTCGTGAACGTAGAGTTTGAATATTTTTTCTGCAAACATTCTGATGCCTTAGATTTTTTTTTATACCTTTACTCAATTAAATATATAAAATGAAAATATATAAGGCTTCTGCAGGTTCAGGGAAAACTTACACGCTTGCGTTGGAGTATATCAAAGAACTTCTTGTGAGTCCGTCGAATCAGGCGCACCGGAATATTCTTGCCGTAACATTTACTAAGGATGCTACGGGAGAAATGAAAGACCGTATTCTGGCCGAACTCTACGGCTTGGCTTTCAATTGTGAAGATTCAAAGAAGTTTTTGAATTCATTACAAGAAGAATTGGCAAAAAACAACTGGCCAATGGAGGAAAAAGTTATCCGTGATAAAGCGAAAAGTGTTTTACAGGAAATCCTTCATGATTACAGCCGGTTATACATCACCACTATCGACAGTTTTTTTCAGAAAGTATTGCGAAACTTAGCTCGCGAACTGGGGAAAGGTTCGAAATTCAACCTCGAAATGAATAGTTTCAAGGTATTGTCGGATGCCGTGAGTTCGATGATTGAAAACGCTCACGAAAAACCGCAGGTATTGGATTGGCTCACCACTTATATCGAAGACCGGTTGGAAGAAGGAAATAATTGGCGAATCGACCGCGAAATCCTGAATTTTAGTCGCTGTATTTTTGACGAACATTTCCAAGAACACGAATCTGTCTTGAAAAATCAATTAGAAGGAAACCCTAAAATCTTCGAGCAAATTTGGAATCAACACATACAAATTCAAAAAGAATGCAGAGAGTTTTTCAAGACAACATACACCGGAATTGCAAAAATAATAGAACAAAACAATTTTTCTTTGGGTGATTTCAGTCGCAATGGAACCGTCATTAATTTCCTGAAAAAATTAGCCGATGGTGATTTTACAACCGCTAATCCCAATAGTAAAACCGTGCAGGATTGTTGTGTTGATGCGGAGAAATGGGCTGCCGGTAAAAGCAAAAACAAAGATGTAATAACTTCTTTGGCATCTTCCGATTTGATGTTGCTGCTGAACCAAAGCCTCGATATGTTGCGTAAGTTCAATACTTCGCGCATGATTACCAAAAACATTCATCAATTGGGACTTATTTGGGATATCACCAACGAAATCGAACAGCAAAACGCAGAGAACAACCGCTTTATGCTGGCCGACACGGCACTGTTTCTCAATCGCATGATCGACGATTCGGATGCTCCTTTTATCTACGAAAAAATCGGAGCCGAAATACGTCATGTGATGATTGATGAATTTCAAGATACTTCGCGTTTGCAGTGGAAAAACTTTAAAGTGTTGCTTTCTAACATTCTTGCTGATAATTATTTCAGTTTGATTGTGGGCGACGTGAAACAGTCTATTTACCGTTGGCGCAATGGCGATTGGAGTATTCTCAACAATATAGAAAACGAATTGTCCGGTTCGGATGTTAAAACGCTCGAATTCAACTATCGCAGTGAGGCCGAAATTATCGAATTTAACAACTTGGTTTTCACTCACGCAGCTAAAGTGTTGAACGAAAAGTATTATTCCCTTTTCAAAGATGTTTACGATTGGCTACCGTCGAACGTTGTTTCTCCTTTCGAAACGGCTTATGCTCCGGTCAATGTCGTGCAGCATACACATAAAACGGAGAAAAAAGGCTATATTTCCATTGATTTCATTCCCGATAAAGTCGAAGATTTTAAATATAACGACTTAGTATTGGAGCGAATACCTCAACAACTTCAACAATTAAAAAAGCAAGGAATTGCAGCCGAGCAAATTTGCATTCTGACGCGCACAAATAAAAACATCATCACTATTGCCGAATATTTGGCCGCGCAAAAAGAACAATATCCCGATTTATTGAAAGGCAATTATTTGAATGTCGTTTCAAACGAAGCATTTCAATTAAATTCATCGATTGCAGTAAAGATTATTATCACAGCATTGCGAGTACTTTCCGACCCCGAAAATCCGGTGCATGAAATGCAATTGAATGCATTTTTAGAACCATCAAATGTTCCGGCGGCACGTAGAGACGTTGCGCGCAACGTCTCTACAGGAAACATGCCTCTATTTGAATTAATCGGCCACTTGTTCCGAACTTTCCAATTGGAAAAAATCGAAGGACAAAGCAGCTACATGTTTGCATTCTACGATGCCGTCAACAACTATTTAAAAGATTATCCGGCAGATATTTATACTTTCCTCAAATTTTGGGATGAAGAATTGCAATTCAAATCTGTTCCTGCGGGCACGGCTGTGAAAGGTATTCGAGCAATGACTATCCATAAATCGAAAGGATTGCAATTTCATACAGTACTTTTGCCTTATTGCGATTGGGATTTATATCCCGAAAAAAATCCCATTGTCTGGTGTGGCCCTAAAGATAATCTGTACAATTTGGAGTTATTACCGGTAAGATATACGCAAAAAATGTACGATACGGTTTTCTTCCCCGAATATGAAAAAGAAACCCGGCAATCGTGGATGGATAATCTCAACGTATTGTATGTCGCTTTCACTCGTGCCGAACATAACTTGTTGGTATTGGCCAAAAATAAGAAAAAATTAGAATCGCTCGAAGATGTCAAAACTGTTTCTGATTTGTTGCAATATATCGTTTGGGAATTGAAAGGCATGTATGATTCCGAAACATTCCGGTTTGAAAAAGGAAAATTAGCACAACACCTCCCCCTGCCCCCTCCAAAGGGGGATAGCGTCATCCCGAACGCAGTGAGGGAACTCAAGAAAATCCAAGATAACCTGTTAAAGCAAACTCCCGAAACATTGGAAGTTTCGTTTCTTTCCGAACCATTTAATCCCGATAAAGCCATTTTCAAGCAATCGAATAAATCGCGCGAATTTATTGCTAACAATGAGGCTGTTACCAAACGCAATGAATATATCCAACGAGGAAACCTGATGCACGAACTATTTTCACGCATCAATACCTTGACCGATATTGAAAAAGCTGTCGATCAACTCTGTTTTGACGGATTGATTGCCCCCGACGAAAAATCATATTATACCGAATTGGTAAGGAATACCATTGAAAAATCAGGCAATTCTGATTGGTTTTCAGGAGATTATCAATCTTACAACGAATGTACAATTCTTATGAAAGAGAATGGAGAAGTTGTAACTCGTCGTCCCGACAAAGTGTTGATAAAAGACCAAAAAGCGATTGTGATTGACTATAAATTCGGAGAACCTCATGCTGCCCACAAAAAACAAATGAATCAGTATTTAGAATTGATGAAACGAATGGGTTATCAAAATGTCGAGGGATATGTTTGGTATATTAAATTAACTTTGCGCTTTTATTTTTCAATAAATCAATCATGAGAGATTCGAAATTGATAGCATACAGCGGTTTTACTCGATGCAATTGGGTAATAAGCGATATGTCGGATGTTGTTTTTCAAACCAGAGGAATCAATCCTTTCTATCAGGAAGAAGAAGATATTGAGATAATCGTTTCGGAGGTTTGCGAAAAAATGAGCATAGAGAGAGTTGATTCGATTCATTTTTATGGAGCAGGTTGCTTTTTCCCTCAGAAACAGGAGATTGTCAGAAAAGTTTTATCACATCACATACTGGGAGTAAATATTGAAGTTGAAAGTGACTTGTTGGCTGCCGCCCGTGCGTTGTGCGGACGAGAACCGGGGATTGCATGTATTTTAGGAACCGGTTCAAATTCATGCTTTTATAATGGTTTCCTTGTTGAAAAAAATGTTTCTCCATTAGGATATATTTTAGGAGATGAAGGCAGTAGGATTATCATCGGAAAAACATTCATCAATAATTTGTTGAACAATCAATATTCCAATCGTTTATACGAAGATTTCATGAAGTATTATTATACTTCTCCGCAAGAAATTGTAGAATCAGTTTATAAAAAAACTTTTCCTGATCGCTACTTGGCACAATTTACAGAGTTTATCGCAAAAAATATCAACGAACCGGCCATGTATGATTTGATATTCAATGCGTTTTCGAATTTCATAACCAAAAACGTTATGCAATATAACTATATGGATTATCCGGTGCATTTTACCGGCTCTCTCGCTGCCTGTTTTGAAGACATTTTGAGAGATGCCTGTCTTACAAATGGAATCAGACCCGGAGAAATCGCCCGAAATCCGTTAAAAGGATTGATCGAATATCATCATTGAGTTGCGATTGTGGCTAAAATTTACTTACTTTGCACCTCTTTTTAATTGAAAATAATATGGCACAGCAAGAAGATGTTTTTAAAAAATTAGTATCACATTGTAAAGAATACGGATTTGTTTTCCCTTCATCCGAAATATATGATGGCTTGGGAGCCGTTTATGACTACGGACAAAACGGTGTAGAATTAAAAAACAATATCAAAAAATATTGGTGGGACAGCATGACGTTGTTAAATGAAAATGTAGTCGGTATCGACTCGGCTATTTTCATGCACCCAACCATTTGGAAAGCCTCAGGGCACGTAGATGCTTTCAACGATCCGTTGATTGACAATAAAGATTCTAAAAAACGCTATCGTGCAGATGTTTTAATCGAAGAACAACTCGCTAAATTTGAAGATAAAATCAATAAGGAAGTCGAAAAAGCCGAAAAGAAATTCGGTGAAGCCTTTGATAAAGAGCAATTCTTGAGCACCAATCCCCGTGTGTTGGAAAATCAGGCGAAGAAAGACGAACTTCATGCTCGTTTTGCTAAAGCATTAAACGACAGCAATCTGGAAGAATTGCGCCAAATTATTTTAGATTATGAAGTTGTTTGTCCGATTTCCGGAACACGCAATTGGACGGATGTACGCCAATTCAACCTGATGTTTTCTACCGAAATGGGTTCGACTTCCGATGGAGCAATGAAGATTTATCTTCGTCCGGAAACCGCACAAGGTATATTTGTAAACTTCCTGAACGTACAAAAAAGCGGCCGCATGAAAGTTCCTTTCGGCATCGCACAAATAGGAAAAGCTTTCCGGAACGAAATCGTTGCCCGTCAGTTTATTTTCCGCATGCGCGAATTCGAACAAATGGAGATGCAATTCTTTGTTCGTCCGGGAGAAGAGTTGGAATGGTTTGCCAAATGGAAAGAAATCCGCTTGAAATGGCACAAAGCGCTCGGCATGGGCGATAACATGTATCGCTACCACGACCACGAAAAATTGGCTCACTACGCGAATGCTGCTACTGATATAGAATTCCGTATGCCATTCGGATTCAAAGAAGTGGAAGGAATCCACTCTCGCACAGATTTCGATTTGGGCAGTCATGAAAAATATTCGGGTAAGAAAATGCAATATTTTGATCCCGAATTAAATCAATCATACGTGCCTTATGTGGTAGAAACGTCTATCGGTGTCGACCGTATGTTTTTGAGCATCATGGCCGGATCTTTCTGCGAAGAAGAATTAGAAGGTGGAGATACCCGCGTGGTGTTGAAATTACCTCCCGCGTTGGCTCCCATTAAGTTAGCCATTCTACCTTTGGTTAAAAAAGACGGTTTGCCCGAAATGGCTCGCAAAATCATGAACGAATTGAAATTCGAATTCAATTGCCAATACGACGAAAAAGATACGGTTGGAAAACGCTATCGCCGGCAGGATGCCATCGGAACTCCTTATTGTGTAACAATAGATTATGATAGTTTGAACGACAATTGCGTTACCATTCGCCACCGCGACACAATGGAACAGGAACGTGTTGCAATCTCTGCGCTCCGCGACATTATAGCGGATAAAGTCAGCGTTAAAAATTTACTAAAGAAAATAGTAGAATAATGAAAAGCAAGTTATTTTATCTTTTGTTGATTCCGTTATTTTCTTTTGCTTTCCAATCGTGCAAAGATAAAGACGATAACAGTTCTGCTTACGCCGAATGGAGAGCGAAAAACGAGGCACATATCGAAGATATCAGAAATAATCCGGCATACAGGGCAACTATCGAGCCTCAAGGAGGCCCCGGAGTTGTTTACTACAAAATAGATAAAAGTGGTAATGGAAAGCGACCACTTGATACTGATAGAGTGAAAGTTCGTTACGAAGGTTTTTTAATCAACAGCGATAAGCCTTTTGATGATGCCAGCAACCGGATTGTAGAATTTGCTGTAAACGGAGTTGTACCCGGATTTAGAGTTGCACTTCAAAATATGAAAGAAGGCGATAAGTGGGAAGTACACATTCCATGGCAATTGGGATATGGTGCTCAAGGTTCCAGTCCGAAAATTCCACCATATTCTGCATTGATTTTTAAAATTGAACTGGTCGAGGTTATCCTGTCGAAATAAAGAATGGTTTCTGTTGATGGACTTGCCGTTGAATTTGGCGGCACAGCATTATTTTCCAATATATCTTTTGTGATCAATCCCAAAGACCGTATTGCCTTGATGGGTAAAAACGGTGCGGGAAAATCTACTTTATTAAAAATCCTTGCCGGAGTGCGTGAGCCTTCGAAAGGACGTGTTTCTGCTCCCAAAGATTTCACAATTGCCTATCTTCCGCAGCACTTGATGACCGAAGATAACCGTACCGTTTTTGAGGAAACAGCACAGGCATTCGCGCATTTGCACGAACTGAAATCGGAAATCGACCGGTTGAACAATGAACTGACCATTCGTACAGATTACGAGTCTGACGAATATATGCAAATCATCGAACAAGTATCGGCCTTAAGCGAGAAATATTACAGTATAGAAGATACAAATTTCGATGCCGACGTTGAAAAAACGCTGATGGGACTTGGATTTGAGCGGTCTGATTTTACTCGTCCGACAAGCGAATTCAGTGGAGGTTGGCGGATGCGAATAGAATTGGCAAAAATCCTGCTCCGGAATCCTGATGTCATTCTGCTCGACGAGCCGACAAACCACTTGGATATTGATTCGATACAATGGTTCGAAGATTTCTTGATTAATGCAGGCAAGGCAGTTGTCCTTATCTCGCACGACAAAACGTTTGTTGACAATGTTACCACGCGCACCATTGAAGTTACCATGGGGCGCATCTACGATTATAAAGCAACTTATTCTCATTACCTCGAATTAAGAAAAGAGCGTCGCGAGCAACAACAAAAACAGTACGAAGAACAGCAGAAAATGATAGCCGAAACGCAGGAGTTTATCGAACGTTTCAAAGGCACCTACTCCAAAACACTGCAAGTACAGTCGCGTGTAAAAATGCTCGAAAAGCTGGATTTGATAGAGGTTGACGAAGAAGATACATCTGCATTGAAGTTGCGGTTTCCGCCATCTCCCCGTTCGGGAAGTTATCCGGTAGTGGGCGAAAATGTAGGGAAGAAATATCCTATTGGTAGAGACGTTGCGCGCAACGTCTCTACATTCCACACGGTTTTTTCAAATGCCAATTTCACGATAGAACGAGGACAAAAAGTTGCTTTTGTAGGACGAAACGGTGAAGGAAAATCAACATTGGTCAAATGTATCATGGGTGAAATTCCTTTTGAGGGAAACCTGACCTTGGGTCACAATGTAAAAATCGGCTATTTCGCTCAAAACCAAGCATCTTTGCTCGACGAAAGCTTAACTGTTTTTCAAACAATCGACGACATTGCCGTTGGAGATATACGCACTAAAATACGCGATATCTTGGGAGCATTTATGTTTGGGCGCGAAGACATCGACAAAAAAGTGAAAGTGCTTTCGGGAGGTGAAAGAACACGCCTTGCCATGATTAAACTATTGCTTGAACCTGTCAATCTGCTGATTCTCGACGAGCCTACCAATCACTTGGATATGAAAACCAAAGATATTCTCAAGCAAGCTTTGGTAGATTTCGACGGCACGTTAATCGTTGTCTCTCACGACCGTGATTTCTTAGATGGCTTGGTAACCAAGGTCTACGAGTTTGGCCAACAAAAAGTTACCGAACATTTAGAAGATATTTACGGCTTTTTGCAAAAAAAGAAAATGGAGAATTTGCGGGAAATAGAGCGGGCGCGATAGCTTTTTGTTCTGTGTGCAGAATAAAAATATATCATTTTTGTTCTGTCGATAGAATAAAAAAGTAATATTGTTACTGAAAATGGTGTAGGCATTGAGGTTGTTCCTACTTGGAAATGGATTTTCGATTGACTTTTACAATTTTTTCAACATTCCTATTATATTAATTATACAAACGTTTTACGGCTGTAATATCAAAATTATATGAGTGAACTAAAAAACTTTGGTGATGTAGTGTGTGATTATCTGCATAAGAGTAAGATAAAAGATAGAAATATCCAATATTGTATGCAACAGACAGAATTACACAAGGTTATCGAAATCGCAGCTTGTGCTGTTGATGAAAACAATAAAATTCATGAGCACCAACGGCGTGTTGGAAAGATTAAATTACAAGAATTTGCAAACTTACTCAAACAGAAAGAACAAGAAATAAAAAAAGTGAAAAAATTTGATGAACTTTTGAATATTATTAAATCTATTAAATGTTATAGAATTGGTGAGTTGGTAAGATATGATACGGCGGAAAGAATAGGTTTCTTTTTGAAAATATATCCGGAGAAAATATACTTGCATGCTGGAGTTAAGGTCGGAGTTAAAAATTTATTAGGCAATTTGTATAGAAAGAATTTTTTAATTATAGATGATTTACCTTATGAATTGAAAAAGTATAAGTCAGAGTTTAATTTACAATTCTATGACTTTGAAAGTATATTTTGTCAATATAAAGATAAATTTGAACAATTGCATTTTAGAAAAAGTAACCCTTAAAAACACAAAAAACTCCTGCAATTTAACATCACAGGAGTTCATTATATAAAAGAAAAACTTTCTTACTTGCTTGTTTCTTCAATGCAAACCGCTACCGCTACAGTAGCTCCTACCATCGGATTGTTACCCATGCCAAGGAATCCCATCATTTCTACGTGAGCAGGAACAGATGAAGAACCGGCAAATTGAGCGTCTCCGTGCATACGACCCATAGTATCTGTCATGCCATAAGAAGCAGGACCAGCAGCCATATTATCAGGATGCAAAGTACGTCCTGTACCGCCACCTGATGCTACCGAGAAGTATTTCTTGCCATTTTCCATACATTCTTTTTTGTATGTACCGGCAACCGGGTGTTGGAAACGGGTTGGGTTGGTTGAGTTACCTGTGATAGATACGTCAACACCTTCGGTACGCATTACGGCAACACCTTCGCGAACATCGTCCACGCCGTAGCATTTTACTTTGGCACGAAGGCCGGTAGAATATGCTTTTGTGTTTACAACATTCAAATCGCCTGTGCTATAGTCGAATTGAGTTTGCACGTAAGTGAAACCGTTGATACGTGAGATAATCATTGCAGCGTCTTTTCCAAGACCGTTTAAGATAACACGCAAAGGCTCTTTACGCACTTTGTTTGCCATTTCGGCAATTTTGATAGCACCTTCGGCAGCAGCGAAAGACTCGTGTCCTGCCAAGAATGCGAAACATTTTGTTTCTTCGCGAAGAAGGCGAGCGGCCAAGTTACCGTGTCCGATACCTACTTTGCGGTCGTCAGCTACAGAACCTGCGATACAGAAAGCTTGCAAACCTTCGCCAATAGCTTCGGCAGCATCAGCCGCATTTTTGCAACCTTTTTTGATGGCGATGGCGCCACCTACCACGTAAGCCCATTTTGCATTTTCGAAACAGATTGGTTGTGTTTCTTCACAAATTTGGTAAGCGTCGATGCCTTTTCCCAAACAGATAGCTTCAGCTTCTGCTATATCTTTAATGCCATAAGAATTTAATACTTTATTAATATTATCAATTCTACGGTCTTGACTTTCAAATTTTACTTCTCTTTTCATTTTTTAATTTAGAATTTAAATATTAATAATTAATCGTGTCTTGGGTCAATATATTTAGCGGCTTCAGCAAAGCGACCATAAGTGCTGGTTGCTTTTTTCAATGCTTCGTTAGCATCGGTTCCTTTTTTTACATCGTCCATGAATTTACCTAAGTGGATAAATTCGTAACCGATAACTTCGCCGTCAGCATCTAAAGCCATGCGGGTACAGTAACCTTCTGCCATTTCAAGATAACGGGGACCTTTTGCCAATGTTCCGAACATGGTTCCAACTTGTGAACGAAGACCTTTTCCTAAGTCTTCCAAACCGGCTCCGATAGGAAGTCCGCCTTCAGAGAAAGCAGATTGTGTACGCCCGTAAGCGATTTGAAGGAATAATTCGCGCATTGCTGTGTTGATAGCATCGCAAACTAAGTCGGTGTTCAATGCTTCGAGGATTGTTTTTCCGGGAAGGATTTCAGAAGCCATAGCAGCCGAGTGAGTCATGCCCGAACAGCCGACTGTCTCTATCAATGCCTCTTGAATAATACCGTCTTTTACATTCAATGTCAGTTTACAAGTGCCTTGTTGAGGGGCACACCAACCAACACCGTGAGTCAAACCTGAAATGTCTTTCACTTCTTTTGCTCTTACCCATTTACCTTCTTCCGGTATGGGCGCAGAAGCATGATTTGCTCCTTTTTTTACAACACACATGTGTTCTACTTCGTGAGAATAAATCATAATTACTTTTACTTTATTTAATATTGGACATAGTTCTCGAAATTCAACAAAAAAGCCCTTAAATTGTAGCTAACCTGCTAATTTAAGGACTATCTGCTTTGTCGGGGTGATACGATTCGAACGTACGACCACACGCCCCCCAGACGTGTACTCTAACCGGGCTGAGCTACACCCCGCTCCTTTATTTTGCGAGTGCAAAAGTAATGATTCTTATTGAAACAGACAAACTTTTCAAATGAAAAATCTTTTTGAATATTTATTGATTTCCAATAATGCGTTGGGCTTTTACATAACGAGTTTTATAATAGCCCGATTTGCTGTTGTCAACTTGCACTCCGGAACTTGCAGCATGAATAAAATAGAATTCTCCTTTGTTTGCTTTGGTAACGATGCCGACATGCCCGATGTCTTTAGATTTATCATTTTTCCCTTTGAAAAAAACCAAATCACCTGGGTTTAATTTTTTCTTCTTGACTTCGGTTCCAATTTTGGCTTGCTCTTTGGTGGTTCGAGGCAGCGAATATCCGATACTGTTTTTAAAAGAATACTGAACAAATCCGGAACAGTCGAATCCTTTGGGAGTAGTACCTCCGGCTGCATAGCGGGTGCCAACATATTTATTTGCAAACTCAATTAATTCTTTGGCCTCTCTTTCTGATTTTCTTTGAGCCGTTTGTTTAGCAGTCGCGCAGCCGGTTAATAAAATTGCAAAGAATGTTATGTAGATGAGTTGTTTCATAGAATCGAATTATTTGGTAAATATACCAAAATTATTCGTGCATAAAAAAAGAGTGAACTTTTGTCCACTCTTTTGATGATTTTTCGACGAATATAAAGTGCTTAATTCGTAGGTGCCATGATTCCGTGTAAAACCTAAGCCATAGAAACAAAAACTTCTTTTTCGTTTTCTACAATCGTTACTTTGTCTTCTCTTGATAACCAACCAAGAGCAGCATACAAGTCTTTTTCTGTAAGTTTGGTCACTTTTTTCACGTCTTTTAAATTCATTTCACCGTGTCCGCTTAATGCATTCCAAACCATACCTGCATTACTTCCAATTTTCTCTTTCATTTTTTACTATTTTTGATTAAAACCATAGAATGGAATAATTTTTTATCCACTCGTTAATAATTTCGGGGCAAAGTTAAGTATTTTTTGTGAAAAAAATTAATTTCGTATGTTTAAAAACATATTTTTTTTAAGAATGGATGGTTTTTTCTCGAAATTTAATGTAATGAATAAAAAATAACACTAATGCCAAGAATATGCAGAATCCGAATGTTAGGAGAATAGACCTTAATGCCCCTGTTCCCTGTACCCAGTAGGCGAATCCAATAATCAGGATATTTGTAAAAACAAGTACCAATACGGCTTGCCAATGTTGCAATCCTAAGTCTAATAATTTATGATGTGTATGTCTTCTGTCGGCTTTAAATGGAGATTGTTTGTGGCAAAGCCGAATAACAAATACAGAAAGCATATCAAAAATGGGCACGGCGATTACCCCCAACGCAATGGTTACAGGCATCGTAACAGTGAAAAAAGAACCGGTAATAGTCTCTAATTGCATCACACGCAATGCTATACAGGCGAAAATTGTTCCCATAAACATAGAGCCTCCGTTACCCATGAAAATTTTAGCCGATTGCCAGTTGAAAATCAAAAATCCTACTAATGCACCGGAAATGCTTACACATAATAATGCCCACAGCCATTCTCCGGATTCATAAAACATGACACCAAAAGTAATGGCTCCCAGCAGAGATAAAGAACCCAGCAATCCGTCTATGCCATCAATCATGTTATAGGCGTTTATACATGCAACAATAAATACAGACGTTAAAGCAAAACTTGTCCAGTAGGGTAACACATTAATGAAAAAAATTCCGTACAGGTTTGTAATGCGAATATCTGTAATGTATATGATGAAAAAAGCGCACAGGAACTCATAAGCAAGTCTTCTCCATGGAGCCACAGGTTCCATATCGTCTTTTACGCCAATGAAAAATAACAGGATGGATATGGAGAATAGTTTGTCGGGACGCAGTGCATCGGAATAACCGCTAAATGCAAAATAAGTGAACATCGATGCCATAAAAACGCAAACTCCTCCCAAGTTAGGAACCGCTTTTTTATGTATTTTTCTTTCTTCGTTTGCAGCATCAACCATTTTCTGACGATTGGAAAATCCAATGACATGATCAGTTGAAAATACTGCTATGATGACACTTGCTACGAAAGCAAGCAGCATTGCTTCGTCGTTATACATTTTTTTCTTTCTTTATTTTATATTCCGAACAAAATAATCGTGGAAACGTCTTAAATATTAGCCAACATCTCCCTATCTGTTTTTTAGGTTCACTGAAAATACGATGTATCCATTCTATTTTGCACTTGATCATCCATTGAGGAGCACGTCTGTGACCGGATAAACCTGAGAAAAACTTGAATGCAGCACCGACACCGATACAAACTCCTCTATTGAGATGCGGTTTTAAATTATACATGAAAATTTCCTGTTTAGGCATTCCTAAGGCAACCCAAATAATGTCGGGATTTTCTATGTTGATAGCATTTGCAATTTCTTTGTAATTAAAATCTTCCACAGCCCTAAAAGGCAAGGAAGAGAAAGGCATATCCAATATCCTGTGATCAATTTTAGAAATGTTTTCGCGAAGAGGTTTCAAAATGGAGTTGGATGTACCGAGAAACATCATTTTATACTTTTTCTTGTGCAAAATACTTGAAAAAAGTTCGCTCCCCGAAAGCTGTTCTCTTTTAATCCCATAAATCCATTTCAGGAAAAGAGGCACCCAACCACTATCGCAAGTAACAATATCAGCTTCGTCCAGTATCTTTTTTAGTAAAGGATAATTTTGAGACATGGATAAAGTTACTCCATCGGCAACACATACATATCCTTTATGACCTGATTGTACAAGACAGTCAATTGTGTCAAACACAACAGTTTTGTCGAACTCGTAAGATATTCCAAAATATTTTTCCACCTTGAGAATATGCGTATTTACGGCAAAAGTACAAAAAAAAACTTATCTTTGCTCAAATTTTAGAAATGATTTTTAATCTTCAATATACAGACTCCAAATCGAATGCTCGCGCGGGACTTATCACTACCGATCATGGTGTAATCGAAACGCCAATATTCATGCCGGTTGGAACACAAGGAACGGTCAAAGCTGTTCATTTTTCGGAATTGAAAGAAGACATAAAATCCGAAATTATTCTGGGAAATACATACCATCTTTATCTTCGTCCGGGAATCGATGTGTTGGAAAAAGCCGGAGGATTACACAAATTTAACGGATGGGATAGACCCATTTTAACGGATAGCGGAGGATTTCAGGTGTTTTCTCTGTCGGAAAACCGGAAATTAAAAGAAGAAGGAGCCGAGTTTCGCTCTCATATCGATGGTTCCAAGCACTTGTTTACTCCCGAATATGTGATGGATATTCAAAGGAGTATCGGAGCGGATATTATCATGGCTTTCGACGAATGTACTCCCGGAGATGCCGAATATAGCTATGCCAAACAGTCTTTGGAACTGACGGAACGCTGGTTAGACCGTTGTCTCAAGAGATTTGAAGAAACAGAGCCGAAATACGGTTATTCACAAAGTCTTTTCCCCATTGTTCAGGGATGTGTATATCCTGATTTAAGGATTAAGGCGGCCGAAAACGTGGCCTCTAAAAATGCCGACGGCAATGCGATAGGCGGGTTGGCAGTTGGAGAACCTACCGAGAAAATGTATGAAATGATTGAGGTTGTAAACGAAATATTGCCCAAAGATAAGCCTCGATATTTAATGGGAGTGGGCACTCCGGCCAATTTATTAGAAACGATTGAAAGAGGTGTAGATATGTTCGATTGTATTATGCCCACTCGCAATGGCCGCAACGGACAAGTGTTTACGAAAGAAGGAATAATGAATATGCGCAATGCCAAATGGGAGTATGATTTTTCTCCATTGGAAGAAAGCGGAGCCTCGGTTGTTGATTCCCGATATTCAAAAGCTTATCTTCGTCACCTTTTTAAAGTAGATGAAATATTGGCTTTGCAGATAGCTTCGATACACAATCTTGCATTTTATATCTGGTTGGTCAAAGAGGCTCGCAGACACATTATTGAAGGCGATTTTTCTACATGGAAATGCAGTATGGTTAAAAAACTGCAAAATAGATTGTAAAATAGATTATGATACTTAAAGCGATAGGATTAAAAAGGATAGATACTTACATCATCAAGAAATTTCTTGGGACTTATATTTTCTCTATTTTATTGATTATTTCGGTTTCGGTGATGTTTGATTTCAACGAAAAGGTTGATAGTTTCATTAAAAACTCAGCGTCTGCTAAAGCCATTATTTTCGACTATTATCTGAATTTTATCCCGTACTATGCCAACTTGTTCAGTTCGCTGTTTGTTTTTATATCGGTTATATTTTTCACGTCCAAACTTGCTGATAATTCGGAAATTATCGCGATGCTTTCCAGTGGAATTAATTTCAGCCGGTTGATGCGGCCTTATATGATTTCGGCTTTTATTATCGCTTTAGCTACTTTTGTGCTTAATAGTTTTGTCATTCCGCCTGCGAATGTTACGAGAATTGAATTTCAAAATAAATATATAAAAAACAGAAGGGTCGACTTCGATACTTATGTTCAGTTTGAAATAGAACCGGGATTGGTCGCTTTCTTTGAATCGTATAATGCCGATACCAGAAAAGGAACTAATTTTTCGTTAGACAAGTTCGACGGAAAGGAATTGGTTTCGAGATTAACCGCAAAAACTATAGTGCACGATTCTGCATATCATTGGACTATAAAGGATTACATGATTCGTAATTTTATAGGAATGAAAGAAGAAATTGAAGAAGGAGAAAAAAGAGATACCATATTGCGGGTAATCCCTTCCGACTTTTTGATTTCAACGGGAGATTGGGAACAAATGTCGACTCCGGCACTCCGGAAATATATCAATCGCCAAAAACAGCGAGGAATAGGCAATATTCAAAACTTTGAGATTGAATACCATAGGCGATTTGCCATGTCGTTTGCCGCTTTTATTTTAACCGTAATCGGAGCATCTCTTTCCTCAAGAAAAGTAAAGGGCGGAATGGGTTTTAATATTGGAATGGGATTATTACTCAGTTTTTCTTACATCTTGTTCATGCAAATTTCTTCATCGTTTGCCATTTCAGGAACCGTTAGTCCTTTCGTCGCGGTTTGGATTCCGAATGTTTTGTATAGTTTTATTGCAGCTTATTTATATGCTAAGGCACCAAGGTAAAATTTGTAGAGACGTTGCGCGCAACGTCTCTACGAAATAAAATCATCTCACCTCTACATCAAAAGGCATCCTCGCTTGAATATTATCTTGTTTTTCCAAGTTTTTAATCAACGAGTAATGACGATATTCTGTTTCGCTCAACATGCTTTTCAGCAGATTCGCTTTCACTCCTCCAAAAGAATCTTCAAGTAATAAAGTGAGGAAATCTTTTTGTGCAGGATAATGATTGATAACAAATTTTTCCAAATTGGCTCTTTCTGCCGCAACTTCGATGGCTCTATTTAATCCGCCGAGTTCGTCGACCAATCCGAGGTCTTTTGCCTGTGCGCCTGTCCAAACGCGACCTTGTCCGATGGCATCAATTTCTTCTTTTGTTTTTCCGCGACCATCTGCGCAGCGAGTTAAAAATGTATCATATCCTTTTTCTACAAAACTTTGCAATAGGCGTTTTTCATCTATGTTCAAAGAGCGGCTTACATCCCCAAAGTCTGCAAATTTGTTGGTTTTTTCAACATCAGTGGTTACTCCGATTTTGCCCATTAAACCTTCAAAAGTCGGAACAATACCGAAAATACCGATAGAACCCGTAAGTGTGGTAGGCTCAGCAACAATCCAATCAGCTCCGCAGGAAATGTAATATCCTCCGGATGCTGCATAATCACCCATGGAAACGATAACCGGTTTAACTTTTTTCGTTTCTACAACTTCTTTCCAAATTTGCTCTGATATGTATGCGCTACCTCCGGGAGAATTTACTCTGAAAACAACTGCTTTAACGTTTTCGTTTTCGCGAAGTTTTCTCAATTCTTTAACATATTCTTCTTCACTGATAACAGATGACGAACTGAAAAGCCCGCTCGATGCCTCGGTAATTTCTCCTTCCGCAAAGAGTACGGCAATTTCTTCTTTGGCTTTATTTTTCGTTTCAGACAATGATTTCATATCGCTGATAGTAGCTATATTCAAATCATCTTTCAAGTCTATACCTACTAGTTCTTTAATGTAATTAGCGGCATCGGTACTATGTAATAAGGTGTCGACCAATCCTACACTCAACAAATAATCAGAACCTTTTAAAAGTAAACCCTCATTTACAAGATTATTCAAATCTTCTTGTTTTAGGTTTCTGCTTTCGGCAATATTCAAAGTAATATTGTTCCACATACTTCCGGTATACGATTTGACTTGCTCTCTGTTGGCATCGCTCATTTTATCGAGCATAAAAGGTTCGACTGCTGATTTGAAAGTACCGACTTTGAATATTTCTACTTTAATACCCAATTTTTCCAATAATCCGACATAGTATGATGGAACCGCAGCCAATCCGTGCAAATCGACCATTCCTTGTGGATTAAGAATCACTTTGTCGGCAACCGAAAGTAAATAATAAGCCGATTGAGAACAATTTCCTCCATAAGCAACGACAAATTTTTCACTTTCTTTGAAGTCGATTAACGCCTTTCGAATGGCTTCGACCGAAGATGTTCCGGCAATCAAAAGGTCTCCTTTCAGATAAATACCTTTGATATTTTTGTTTTCTTTTGCTTTTTCTATAGAAGCAATAACATCGACCAAACTTAATTGTTGCGTGTTTTTTCCTCCGAAAAGTGCAGCAAAAGGATTATCAACTACGCGGTCGCTCATTACACCGCTGAGGTCAATCTTCAATACCGTGTTTTTCTTTGGCACAAATGTTTGACTTCCTGAACTGGCAAGAATTCCGATAAGTGTAATAATCGAGATTATCCCGATAATAAACGATGCGATGAATACTCCGAATATGGAGGCAAACATCATTTTGAAAAAATCTTTCATTACTGTAATTGTTTTATGTTATTAAATTAAAATTGTTAAATTCTTCCCGACAAAGGTATATATTTTTTCATTCTTTTTATTAGTCGCTAAAAATATTTGAGATGTCACATTATTTTGTACATTTGTCCTCTTAAGGTTAAAAAAATGAAATTATGGATAATAATGATTTATTAAAACAGGTAACAGCCAAGGCACAAGCATGGTTGACCAATGATTATGATGAGGCAACCCGCAAGGACGTGCAACGTATGTTAGATAATGAAGAAAAAACCGAACTGATTGAGTCGTTTTATCGGGATTTGGAATTCGGAACAGGTGGACTTCGCGGCATCATGGGTGCCGGAACAAACCGGATGAATATATACACTGTAGGCGCTGCCACACAAGGTCTTTCTAATTACCTGAAAAAAGAATTTGCCGGTCTGTCTGAAATAAAAGTCGTTATCGGACATGATTGCCGGAACAACAGTCGCAAGTTTGCTGAAATTTCTGCCGATATTTTTTCGGCCAACGGAATCAAAGCTTATCTTTTCGACGATTTGCGCCCAACTCCGGAGGTAAGTTATGCCATTCGTAAATTGGGATGCCAAAGCGGTATTGTTCTGACAGCCTCTCATAACCCGAAAGAATACAACGGATATAAAGCGTATTGGGACGATGGCGCACAGGTTGTTTCTCCTCACGACAAAAACATTATTGCCGAAGTGAATAAAATCCGCTCGGTTTCTGAAATCAATTTCAAAGGAAACAAAAAACTGATTGAAATACTGGGAAAAGCAATGGATGATAGTTTCATCAACGATTTGCTCACCATTTCTCTTTCTCCTGAGGCGATTAAAGCACATAACGATATAAAAATTGTTTACACCCCCATTCATGGAACAGGCGTGCGTTTGGTCCCGGCCGGATTGAGTGCGTTGGGATTTACCAATATTATTCATGTGCCTGAACAAGACGTAGTAAGCGGAGATTTCCCAACCGTTGTATCTCCCAATCCCGAAGAACCTGCCGCTCTTGATTTAGCAGTGAAAAAAGCACAGGAAACCGGAGCCGAATTGGTAATGGCGAGCGACCCCGATGCCGACCGCGTAGGAATCGCCGTCAAAAACGACAAAGGAGAATTTATCCTCGTAAACGGAAATCAAACCCTATTACTCTGTCTATATTACAGAATAATCCGTTGGAAAGAATTAGGCAGAATAAAAGGAAATGAATATGTAGTAAAAACCATCGTATCTACCGAGTTGGCAAAAACAGTAGCCGACCGAAATGGTATCGAAATCTTCGACTGCTATACCGGATTCAAATGGATTGCTGCCGTTATAAAAGAAAATGAAGACAAGAAAACATACATCGGAGGCGGTGAAGAAAGCTACGGGTTTTTGGCCGAAGATTTTGTGCGCGATAAAGATGCTGTTTCTGCCTGTATGTTGATTGCCGAAATAGCTGCTTGGGCAAAAAGTAATGGGAAAACGATTTTCGAATTACTTCAAGACATCTATGTAGAATTCGGTTTCTCTAAAGAAAAAGGAATTTCGGTGGTTAAAAAAGGTAAGTCGGGTGCGGAAGAAATTGAGGCCATGATGAAAAACTATCGTGAAAATCCGATTAAAGAAATAGCCGGTTCAAAAGTCATTCTGATTAAAGACTTTGCTAAATTAGTAGCAATCGATTTGAATGAAAACGAGAAAATCTCTCTTGATATGCCGACAACTTCAAATGTACTTCAGTACTTTACGGAAGATGAAACTAAAATATCAATCCGTCCTTCGGGTACGGAACCCAAAATTAAGTTTTATGTAGAAGTTCATAGCAAAGTTAAATCACGCGCAGACTTGGCAGCAGCCGAACTTGCCGCAGAAGAAAAAATAAACGCAGTTAGAGCATCTTTGGGTATATGATAGTTCCCCTGTGTATGTAACGTGTGCGGAAACAACTGTTACGATTTTACGAAAATGCTTATCGAAAACATTTGGAAACTTACGTCGTTTTCACGATATTTGTTCCTTGTTATCACAGGCTTATTAAAGATGTCATAACAGGAACAAAGTATGAAATATTTAATTTTCTCTATTGTATTTTTATTTATCCATTCGTTAGGATTCGCTCAATCAAGTGCAGCACCTTCTTTGCAAAAGCAAGGAACAGCTACTCAACTTATAGTCAATAACCGGCCATTTCTGATTCTGGGCGGTGAACTTGGAAACTCATCTGCATCTTCTATCGAAGACATCGAGCAAATTTTCCCGAAATTGCAACGAATGGGATTGAATACGGTATTAGTTCCGGCTTATTGGGATTTGATAGAACCGGTTGAAGGCACTTTTGATTTTACTTTAATTGATAAAGTTATTCGTCAAGCACGCGAAAATAACCTGAAAGTCGTATTCTTGTGGTTTGGTGCATGGAAAAATTCCATGAGTTGTTATGCTCCTTTGTGGTTTAAGAAAGATTACGAAAAATATCCGTGCGCGTATACCAAAGCCGGAAAACCTCTTGAAATTGCCAGTTCTTTTTCTGAAAATGTGCTGCAAGCCGGCAATCGCGCTTTCTCTCAATTGATGAAACACATTGCATCTATCGACAAAACCAAAGGAACTGTAATCATGATACAGATAGAAAATGAAATCGGGATGTTGGAAGATGCCCGTGATTATTCAAAAGAAATTGGTGTTGATGAATTTAGCATTTTGCATGTAAAATTTATGAGTACAGATAAGTTTAGGTTAGATTCCTCACTACGTTCGGAATGACGACGGGTGTTTATAAAGAACAAGGGGAGAGAAGTGGAGGCAAAATTTTTTTAAAAATATATCTATGGCAGTTTATCGTTTTACAGTAAAAAACAATGGTGTTTGTGGCGTTGTAAGATACACCGCAGGAATGAATGTCGAAGTTGCAGACACCCAAGCAAGACAAGGCGACAATCCGTTCAACACAAGAACTAAGAAAATTTTTATTCAAGAATTTGCAAGCAAATATAATCTTAAACAAGATTTTTCTACAACTTCTGCACTTGAAGCAATGTTCAAAAGAGATAAGCTTGATGCGCAAGAAATCTCTGTTAATATACAGCAACCGCAACGCGGCAGAAACAGCGGAGGCAGCAGCAGAAACAGTGGTGGCAATAGAGGTCGTTCTGATGCAATAGAGGTTGAAGTTTGTTCTATTATCTGTGATAGGTGTAAAAAATGGTTTGATGTTAATTTTGATGTGAGTGATGATTATGACTTGTATTATTGTAGTGAATCTTGCAAAAGACTTGATTTTGCGTGCGGTAAGAAAGGGCGTGCTTTTATCGCCCCGAAAAAAGGTTTGTTTTCACGATTATTTAAATAACAATAATGAACACAATAGAAATATTGAAGGAGAAATGCGATTTGATTTCAAAGCAAATTGAGCAAATTGGAATAAAAAACAATAGCCATTTTGTTATTGACGGAATTATTGACATAGAAAAGTATCTCAATGCAAAATATCGTATTTTGTGGGTGTTGAAAGAGGCAAACTCGGAATGTGACACTTGGAGTTATCTTGAAAAATTTAAGGATAAGGAATGGCTTTACAGATGTGGAAAAAGTGTTCCAACATTGAAAAGAATGATTTATGCAACTTACGGAATTTTGAGAGATTGTCAATGGAGTGAAATTCCTGACGCAAACGATGAAAAATCTTTTGAGCCTTTACAAGAAATTGCAGTAATCAACATTAAGAAAATTCCGGGCGGAAGTTCTTCTGACGCAGGAACAATACAAAGTGCTTATTATGAAAATCAGGAATTACTAAAACTGCAAATTGAAACATACAATCCCAATGTTGTAATATTCGGAAATACAATGCAATTTTTTTACAAATCAAATTTTCACGGTTTGGAAAATGCAGAAAAACAAATAACAGAATACGGAAATCACTATTACGACACCAACGAGAAATTATACATTCATACTTGGCACCCAGCCATAAGAGGAGTAGCAGACGAAGATTATGTAATGGACATTGTGAATATAGTGAAAGAATGGAACAAACAAAAAAAAGGTTAAAATGCAAAGCCGCTTGTAGCAGCAGTGAGAAATCTAACGCCAACTAAGCAAAATTAAAGAACAACAAATAACAATACAAAATGAAATCTATAAGCAAAGCAATTATTCTCTTGTCCTTTTTGGGGATAATTTTTGCTTCCTCAGCACAAGTTCGCTTGCCGCAATTAGTTAGCGACGGAATGATTCTTCAACGGGATGTCCCTGCCAAAATTTGGGGATGGGCATCACCTAACGAGAAAGTCAACTTTCAACTTTCAACTTTCAACTTTCAACTTTCAACTCAAGCCGATGCCAACGGAAACTGGGAAATAACACTTCCTGCTCAAAAAGCCGGAGGCCCATATTCCATGATTATTAGCGCAAGTAATAATATTACTATTCAAAATATCTTGTTCGGAGACGTATGGTTGTGTTCCGGTCAATCGAATATGGAAACACCGATTTCCCGGACGATGACCCTGTTCAGCGATGAAATCAGCAGCTATTCCAACCCGAAAATTCGCTATGTTAAAATTCCCATGGCCTATAATTTTCATGCACCTAAAACCGATGTGCCGCCTTGTTCGTGGGTAGAACTCACTCCCGAAACCGCGCAGGATTTTTCGGCCGTGGCCTATTTCTTTGCGAAAGAAATGTTTAACAAAACAGGTATTCCTGTCGGACTGATTAATTCCAGTGTGGGAGGTTCTCCGGCTGAGGCTTGGATTGGCGAAGAATTTTTGCAAGATTTTCCTGCCATGTTGAATGATATGCGTATGGCTCAATCGGATGAATTTGTAGCTGAAATGCAACGCTTGGGTTCTTTGCCCGGTCAACGTTGGGATACGGTTTTGAATGAACAGGATAAAGGTTTGACCGGAGTTATTCGATGGTCATCACCCGATTACGACGATAGTTCGTGGTCTACCGTTAATTTATTGGATAACAGTTGGGGACGCAAAAATTCCCGTCCGGTAAATGGCGCTTTTTGGTTCAGGAAAGAAATTGAAATTCCGGCAGAATTAGCCGATCAGGAGGCAATGCTGTATATGGGACGAATCATCGATGCCGATTACGCATATATTAACGGAAAACAAGTGGGCGTTACTTACTATCAATATCCGCCCCGAAACTATACTGTTCCCAAAGGCCTGTTGAAAGCCGGTAAAAATACGATTGCAGTGCGATTAATCAGCCAAAGTGGTTTTCCCGGATTCGTCAGAGATAAACCATATAAGTTGGTATTCAAAAATCAAGAACCCATTTCGCTCGAAGGAGATTGGAAATTCCAGCCCGGTGCTTTGATGCCACCCGTGAGTGGAGGAGGAATTACTTTTCAATATAAACCTACCGGATTGTATAATGCGATGATTGCTCCATTGCAAAATCACGCTTTCAAAGGTGTTATTTGGTATCAAGGGGAATCGAATACTGATCGTTATTTCGAATACTACGATTTGATGAAACAACTAATCAGTAATTGGCGCAAATTGTTTGGAGAAAATTTGCCATTTTTGAGCGTCCAATTAGCCAATTTTATGGAACCTGCTTTGTTTCAACAAAATAGTGGTTGGGCGGAACTACGGAATATACAGCGAAGACTGTCGCAAACTATTCCAAACACAGGCATGGCGGTAGCTATCGACTTGGGCGAATGGAACGACATTCATCCGTTAAATAAAAAAGATGTAGGTTTGCGCCTTGCTTTGCAGGCTCGGAGATTGGTTTACGGTGAAAAAATCGTGAGTGACGGCCCTGTATATCAATCTCAAACCATCTTCAATAATAGAATTATTATTTCTTTCAAAGACGGTACTGATAATTTGCAGCCGGTACACGAATTAAGAGGTTTTGCCATTGCCGGAGCCGATGGGATTTACAAATTGGCTAATGCCGTAATTGCTGGAAAAACTGTTGTAGTATGGAATGACGAAATTACACAACCCGTAAAAGTACGCTACGCTTGGGCAAACAACCCCGAAGGAGCGAATTTGAGAAATACAAGCGGATTACCCGCCTCACCGTTTCAAACGGAAAATAATTCACAACTCACGAGTAACATACCCGGAATCAACACTGTTCATGAAACAGATGATTCGGGAATTTGAATAATTATATGAGAAATAAATTCAAAAGAATAACGATAAAGATCGGGAGTAACGTCTTAACCAAAAAAGATGGTTCCCTTGATTTTACCCGCATGTCTGAATTGGCCGATCAAATCGCTGAATTACATAAGCAGGGAGTAGAAATTATCATTGTTTCTTCCGGTGCGGTGGCGGCAGGTCGCTCCGAAGTGCAGGTCGAAAAGTTAGATTTGGTTTCTGCCCGTCAACTTTTTTCGTCTATCGGACAAGTGAAATTGATAAACCGGTATTACAAGCTCTTTCGTGATTATAATATTGTCTGCGGACAAGTGCTTACAACGAAAGAAAGTCTCAGTTCGCGAGGTCATTATTTGAATCAACGCAATTGTATGCAAGTAATGCTCGACAACGGTGTTATTCCGATTGTCAATGAGAATGATACGATTTCTGTTACCGAATTGATGTTTACCGACAACGACGAATTATCCGGATTAGTTGCCACGATGATGGATTCCGAGGCATTAATTATCTTGAGCAATATAGACGGAATTTACAACGGAAATCCCAACGATCCGGGTGTAGAAGTCATTCGCGAAGTGCTGCCGGGAAAAAGAGATTTATCGGCTTACATCCAAACTTCTAAATCTTCTTTCGGACGGGGAGGTATGCAAACCAAAACCAATATAGCCGGAAAAGTGGCCGACGAAGGGGTTGAGGTTATCATTGCCAACGGCAAAAAAAACAATATCCTTGTCGATTTATTGACAAATCGGGAGCAAACCGTTTGTACCCGTTTCATTCCTTCCGGAGAAGGAACTTCAAGTGTTAAAAAATGGTTGGCGCACAGCGATGGTTTTGCCAAAGGAGAAGTGCATGTCAATGCCCTTGCTCACAAAGCATTACTCAGCAATACGGCAACTTCTATCTTGTTGGTCGGAGTTACCGATATTAAAGGCAATTTCGAAAAAAATGATATTGTAAAAATTTTCGACGAAAAAGGAATCCAAATAGGAGTGGGCAAAACGCAATACGACAGCGAAAAAGCCTGCCAATTAATAGGCAAGAAAGGGCAACGTCCGTTAGTGCATTACGATTATTTGCATTTAGATTAGCCACAGGTTAACCTCAACGGTTAACCATAAACCATAGGTTAAAACCTACGGCTAATCACAAACCATAGGTTAAAACCTACGGCTAATCATATGCCGCTCTCCGAGCGAAGAGATAGCGAAGTCGTCCGTAGGACGATATATGAATAACCGCAGGTTTTAACCTGTGGAGAGAGAATGAATGAATGAATGAATGAATGAAACAAACAAAATGGAAAATATTTCTTGGGGAGAGACATCTTTAATCGCCTCCCGCAAATTAAACTTAATTTCGGATGAACTCATCAATAAAGTGCTTCATGCAGTTGCTGATGAGGCTGTTGCCAAAACAGATATGATTTTGGCTGCCAATCAAAAAGATTTGGCTGCCATGGATAAATCCAATCCGATGTACGACAGGTTATTACTCAGTGCCGATCGCATTGCCGGTATTGCCTCCGACATACGAAATGTCGCATCTTTACCCACGCCGTTGGGAAAATTATTGGAGCAACGCACCCTGCCCAACGGATTGAACTTATCGAAAATAAGCGTTCCGTTTGGCGTTATAGGCATTATTTATGAGGCTCGTCCTAATGTGAGTTTTGATGTCTTTTCGCTCTGTTTTAAATCGGGAAATACATGTGTATTGAAAGGCGGAACAGATGCTTATCATTCCAATTTGGCCATTGTTACGTTGATTCAAGAGGTATTGGGACGTTTTGAAATCGATAAAAATGTAATCCATTTATTACCTGCCGGACGTGAGGCCACAGCCGAACTTCTCAATGCTGTCGATTACGTCGATTTGATTATTCCACGCGGAAGTCAAGGATTGATTAATTTCGTGCGCGACAATTCCCGCGTGCCGGTCATAGAAACCGGAGCCGGAGTTTGTCATGCCTATTTTGATGAATTTGGAGATAAAGAAAAAGGTGCAAACATCATCAATAATGCCAAAACAAGGCGTGTGAGTGTGTGCAATGCGCTCGATTGCTTGATTATCAACGAAAAAAGATTGCCTGATCTGCCTTATTTATGTCAGAAATTAGCAGAAAGCAATGTAGTAATAGAGGCCGACATCAAAGCATATACTTTTTTAGTTGGTAAATATCCTTCTCAATTATTGGAAAAAATAACCGAAACAAGTTTTGGAACGGAATTTGTAAGTTATCGTATGAGTATCAAAACAGTATCCGGTATTCAAGAGGCGATTGAACATATATCGACATACAGTTCTAAACATAGTGAGGCGATTATTACTGAAAATCAAGAAAATATTGCTATCTTTGACAAGCAAGTGGATGCAGCTTGTGTGTATAGCAACGCATCGACCGCTTTCACCGATGGTGCACAGTTTGGAATGGGTGCCGAAATAGGTATCAGCACGCAAAAATTGCATGCTCGCGGCCCTATGGCATTGCCCGAATTAACAAGCTATAAGTGGATCATTAAAGGAAACGGACAAACACGTCCCAGGTGAACACCGTGTCGGGCACCGCGTACCCAAATAACAAATTTTAATATATAAACGAAAAATAAAAGTATCATGAAGTTATTAGCAAAAACATTAAATAAATTGATAAACCCATGAAGAAAATATTTATATTATTGTCACTAATCACATTCTCCGGCATAGTTTTTGCACAGAATCCTTTTATTAAAGGTCAATTCACTGCCGACCCATCGGCAAGGGTATTCAACGGCAAGGTTTATGTATTTCCTTCTCACGATATTATCAGTCCGATTGAACCTGAGAGGAAATGGTTCAGCATGGAAGACTATCACGTATTCTCTTCCGACAACCTTGTCGACTGGACAGACCATGGTGTTATTGTAACCCAGAATAAAGTGCCTTGGGTACGCGAGGATTCTTATGCAATGTGGGCGCCCGACGCTATCGAGAGAGATGGAAAGTATTACTTTTATTTTCCTGCTGCGGTTAAACCGGAATTCGGGCGCGGATCGATGATTGGAGTTGCCGTTGCCGATAAGCCGGAAGGACCTTATCTCACGGTCGACATCCCTGTTGCAGGTGCAAATGGCATAGACCCGTGTCCGTTCATTGACAAAGACGGTCAGGCATATCTTTATTGGTGCGGGCGTGGTATGTGGGTAGCTAAATTAAAACCCAATATGATAGAACTCGACGGAGAACCTCAAGAAATTCAAGGACTTCCTGCCGGTGGCGGTCTTAAAGAAGGCCCATTCGTATTCGAACGTAATGGCCTATATTACTATACATATCCGTGGGTTAAAAACAACACAACAGAACTTCTCTATTACTGTGTGGGAGACAGTCCGATGGGGCCGTTTAGAGACGGAGGAATTATTATGGATGAATCTCCTGCCGGATGCTGGACCAACCACCATTCTTTCGTAGAATATAAAGGCCAATGGTATTTGTTTTATCACCATAACGATTACTCTCCTGATTTCGACAAGAACCGGTCGGCGCGTATCGACAGCGTTAAGTTCAATCCTGATGGCTCTATACAAAAAGTTATTCCTACACTTCGCGGTGTTGGAATAACAGATGCAAAAAAAGAAATTAACATTGACCGTTATACAAGCATTTCCGATAGCACAGTTACCGTTACTTTCATAAATCCTGCTAACCCGTTCGAAGGTTGGAAAACTATTTTGAATAAAGAAGGGACATGGATAAGATATAACAGTGTCGACTTCGGACAAAATGCCCTTAAAAAAGCAAAAGCGCGTGTGTACTCAGCGCGAGGTGGTACCCTTGTAGTCTGTGCAGGTAAAAACACAGATGAATCCATTATTGCAAAAATAGAGGTACCGGCAAGTGGCAGATGGTCGGTAATCGATACTCAACTGTTGAGAACAGTAACGGGAATACAAGACTTATTCACATCTCTCGAAGGTAATAATCCGGTACAGGTTGATTGGATAAGTTTCGAATAACAATGATGAGGTAAAAATTATTTTAAGTTAGAAGTATATGAAAAAGTTTATCATTCAAGCAGTTTTACTGTTAAGTTTCAGTTTGTATGCAAGCGCAGGTAATCCATATCTGCCGCTATGGGAACATTTGCCTGACGGAGAGCCGCGCGTTTTTGAAGATCCCGACAATCAGGGAAAATACCGTGTTTATATTATCGGTTCCCACGATGTCAAATACACCGAATATTGCGGACCGGACACAAGGGCATGGTCGGCGCCTGTGGAAGATTTATCCGACTGGCGAGATGAAGGTCCTATCTTTTCATACAAGGTAAACAACCAGTGGGATCAATTGTTCGCACCCGACCTCGTTGAAGTAAAGAAAAAAGACGGAACGAAAGAATATTATTTGTACCCACACCCAAATAATAGCAGGAGAGGGATAGTAGCAAAAGCGAGCCGTCCCACCGGTCCTTTCACTACCATTAATGCCAACGGATCAAATTTGCTGTCCGGAAGTATTATCGGGTTTGACCCGGGTGTGTGGATTGATTACATAACCGATGCCGGCGACCCGGACTTTGCTACCGGATTCAGAGCGTATGCGTATTGGGGGGCAGGGTTCTTCAATGATAAATCATGGGCATGCGAACTTGACCAGAATAAGATGTATTCGGTTAGACCGGGTACCAGCGCCATACAGTACTTTATGCCATGTAGCAAAAGTGGTTCCGATCTTACTCCCGATCCGTCGAATGTTACTTATGCGTACATCTATCCGGACGAAAACCTTACCGATTTCAGGTTTTTTGAGGCATCATCTATCCGTAAAGTAGGGAATAAATATGTCATGATTTACAGCGGATATTCAGGCTCCGAGTATGGACTGGGCAATACCAACGCTGCTTTGCGTTACTGCTTTGGCGATACTCCGCTCGGCCCATGGAGGAGCGGCGGCGTTCTTGTCGATGCGCGTGCACCGGTACTGAACCAAAGCGGTAGTGCATTACAGACGACTTATGGAGGGCATAATACCCATGGCAGCATAGAACTTATCAACGACCAATGGTATGCGTTCTATCACAGGGCGCCAAGAGGTTTTGGTTTTGCTCGTCAAGCTATGGTGGCTCCGATTATCATTGACTGGGACGAAGAATCCGTAGCAGATGGCGGAAGAGTTACCATCAGGGCATACGACCCTTATGCAGCCAATAATATATGGACTGCAAAAGATAATAGCGGCAGGGAATATACCGGAGCCGAAGTAACTTCGGAAGGTTTCCATATCTACGGTTTGGATCCTTATCAGTATTATTCTGCCGGATATGCCTGCTATCTTTCCAACGCAGGTAGTCAGCAGGATTCGTGGGATATATGGGACAATCACATGCCCATTACAAGTGTGTCGAGTGGAAACATCATCGGATATAAATACTTCGGTTTCGGAGGACTCGACCAAGACAAAAACGGTCTGAAAGCCTTTGAAGGAACCAAGCCGGGCAACAATAC
>Ga0209628_10000239_pt1 | contig 32709 bp, 24 predicted proteins | sample TergutCu122P4_FD_187285 | JGI IMG/M metagenome (GOLD analysis project Ga0209628, IMG submission 187285) | Cubitermes ugandensis P4 segment gut microbial communities from Kakamega Forest, Kenya - Cu122 P4 (SPAdes) (version 2) | ecosystem: Host-associated > Arthropoda: Insects > Digestive system...
GTCCAAACATTTCGTTAAAGATGTTTCTCTATACGAACGCGCCTTTTGGCATTCTTTTAATTTTTTTTACGGAGCCCCGAGCGAATACTGTTTCTTGGCTTTATTACCCGGTTATTTAGAACAAAAACATTCCTCATTAATATATATGATGAATAAGTTGATTTCAGATTCAAAATATACGGAAAGTGGCTTCTATTTGTACAATTATGATGAATTATATGAAAAAATAATCACATTAAAGCAAAAAAAGATAAAAACAATTTTGTTTGGTGTGTCGTTTGCTTTGTTAGATTTTGCCGAAAAATTCACTTTTGAAGCTCCAGATTTAATAGTATTTGAAACCGGTGGCATGAAAGGTCGGCGGTATGAAATAGTAAAAGAAGAACTGCATAAAATTTTATGTAATGCATTTGGAGTAAAACAGATACACTCAGAATACGGCATGTGTGAACTTTTGTCGCAAGCATACAGCAACGGACAAAATTTATTTGCCACCCCACCGTGGATGAAACTCTTACTTCGCGATGAGAAAGACCCGCTACATTGTAGTGAAACCTTGAGTACCGGTGTTATTAACATTATTGATTTTGCAAATATACACTCTTGCGCCTTTATTGCTACTGATGATATGGGAAAGAAAACCGGAGATAACATGATGGAAATTTTGGGCAGATTAGATACTGCTCAAATAAGAGGATGTAATTTGCTTTATGTTAATGAGACGATATAATGTATAATCTTATAGAAACTTTATGAAAAAAATACTTGGAATCGGAAATGCTTTAGTAGATGTGCTTGTTGAGGTAAAAGACGAAGCACTGTTTAAAAAATTCGGCTTAAAAAAAGGAGGCATGGAGATGATTAGTGCCGACTTGAAAAACGAAATTCATAGAGAAATAGATGGTTTAAAACAAACAATCGTTTCTGGAGGCTCCACCTCAAATACCATATACGGATTGGCGCAATTGGGCGCTCCGGTAGGTTACATTGGAAAGATTGGAGAAGATAAGATGGGCTCTTTTTTTAAAAATGATATGGAAAGAGCCGGAGTAGCTACGCATCTCGTTCAATCTAAAATAGATACGGGAATTGCTACCACATTTATTACCCAAGGGGGGGAGCGCACTTTTGCTACTTATCTCGGTGCGGCGGCTACCCAAACGCCTCAAGATTTGCACGAACACATTTTTTCTTTGTACGATATAATCCATGTAGAGGGTTATCTGATTTTTAATAGAGATTTGATTTTGAATATCTGTCAATTAGCGAAAAAATGCGGACTGAAAATCTCAATGGATATGGCAAGTTATAATCTTGTGGAAACCATGCGCCCTTTGGTAGATGAACTACTTCGCGATTATGTGGACATTATTTTTGCCAATGAAGAAGAAGCATTTGCCTTTACAGGGAAAAAAGAGCGTGAAGCGCTAGAAATTTTATCTTCCTATTGTCCTGTTTCTGTGGTAAAATTGGGTGCAGGAGGTTCGTTGGCGCATGTGCACGGCGAAACCACAGTAATTCCCGCCATAAAAGCGCATTGCAAAGACTCAACCGGTGCCGGCGACATCTTCGCCGCAGGTTTTTTATACGGATTAACAAACGGTTATACCATTGCCGAAACCGGCGCATTAGCCTCAAAATTAGGCGCCAAATGTGTGGAAACACTCGGCGCAAGAATTTCGTAAAATCATCGTTATATATTTTATTATGAAATTTAATTTATGAACACAAAACACATACTTTTCTGCCTTCTGCTTTCTGCCTTTTGCTTTCTGCTTTCCTCCCCTGTTTACGCCCAAAAGAAAGAAAAACAAAAGAAACCCGCCAAACAAACAGAAGCGGTAATTAACGAGCGGACCCAATCTGTTGTTTTTGCCGATGGGCTTCGGGAGTTTTACTCGCAAAATTATTCAGGTGCCAAAAAATCGTTTCAAGAAGTGTTGAAAGAAAATCCTAAAAATCACGCTGCTTATTATCTCCTTCATAAAATAGCTGTGGAACAAAATGATTATCTTTTGGCTTCCCACTATTTGAAAGAAGCCATTAAATTAGATAAGAAAAATGAGTGGTATCACATTGATATGGCAAATGTTTATGAAAAATTAGGCGACCATGTAAATGCCGTAAAAATTTGGGAAGAAATTTGTAAAGTAAAATACACCAATGAATATTACTTAATGTCGCTGGCAAACTGTTATTTGAATTTAGGAAAATTGCAAGAGGTTATAAAAGTATATGATAAATTAGAGAATATTTTAGGAAAAAATGACGATATCACTGAAACAAAGAAAAATATATGGCTCTATTTGAATGATGTAAAAAATGCAGTGCGAGAATATGAAAAACTAATCCAACTCTATCCTCATGAAATTGAGTATTATATCATTGCCGGAGAAATCTATTTGTCGAACAACATGCCGGAAAAAGCATTTCCTCTTTTTCAGCAAGCCATACAAATAGATGCACAGCACCCAACATTGAATTTGGCACTGTCAAATTATTATGAACGAATCAAAAAGCCAACTGAAAGTTTTGAATCGTTACTCAGGGCTTTTTCGAGTAAAGAGTTAGAAATTGAGGAAAAACTGCCGATCTTAAAAACATATTTGGCAAATGCTTTTCGTTTAAAAACTCCTGAAATATTGGAAAAAACAGAAAAATTAGCCCAAATTACAACTGATGTTCATCCTTACGATTTGGAAGGCTGGGCTTCTTTGGCAAAACTTTATACACTTGAAGAAAAATTTCAGGAGGCTAAGTTGCTCTACGAAAAATGTATCGCGTTAGATGAAGCACAATACTCCATTTGGGAAGATTATTTTTTTGTTTTATCGAAATTAGAAGATTATCAAACTATTGTTGCAAATGAAACATTGATTGAAGAATATTTTCCGACTAATGCCACTATTCAATACGGAATGGCGTTGGCACTGTTTAAAGAAAAACAATATGAAAACGCTTTAAAAGCGGCTAAACAAGCGCTTGCATTCACTTTTGAAAACAGTTTCGTAGCAGAACTGAATCTTTTGTTGGGCGACATTGTTATTGAGTTAGGACAAAAAGAGGAAGCGGTAAAATATTGGAAAACAGCGCAACGACGCGGTATGAATACACCTGAGTTGAAAACCAAAATAGAGACCAATCAATAGCGTTATGAAACGACTCTTTATTGCTGTGGATATTGAACTGTCGGATGAATTTCAGAAATTAACCCAACAACTGCAACACGATTTAAGAAATGATGATATGGTGTGGGTAAAGAGCAAACTACAACACCTTACGTTGCGTTTTCTCGGCGAAACTCCTGAGACAAAAATTGAGCCTGTCGCTAATGCTTTATCTTCTATCGTAAATTCAACGCAATCTTTTGAATTGCAATTAGATAAAATGGGTGTCTTTGGCAGTAAATATAAACCCGAAGTTTTGTGGTATGGGTTTTCCGAGTTTTCATTATTCAAAAATCTGTTTGACAATTTGGAAAAAAAATTACACGATATCGGATTTCAAGAAAACTATGGCAATTTTGTACCCCATATTACGATAGGAAGAATAAAAAAGATAGACCATAAAAAACGTTTTTGGGAAACTATTGAAAAACGGCAACCCTGTTTTTCGCAAACCATACCTGTTTCCCAACTCAAACTCATTCAAAGCAAACTCACTAACGAAGGTCCGATATATAAAACACTTTTTGAATTTGAATTGAAAAGTTTTATGTTGAAAAAATAATATTTTTGCATCGTTCAAAAGGAGAAGCCGAAAATCCTATAAAGAGTAGGCAAAATTAAAAATTTATAAATTTATGAAAAAATTATTATGTTTATTATTTATTGGAGGTGCGTTTGTAGTGTTTACTTCTTGCAATAAAAGTGGAAATTGTACTTGTAAAGAATCTAAAACAGGAGTATCTGAGGAAGTTACAAAAGAAGAACTTGGTGGATTGACATGTAAGGAGTTTGAAAAACTATTAAACGAAGTTTCAATGGATCTTTTAAAATGGAAATGTAAATAAGCATTCTTTTCAAAAGAAAAAGCGGCTTGCGAAAGTCGCTTTTTTATTATTCACTATTAAAAAATAGCTACTTATGAAACTTTACAATAAATACATATCTCTCGGTTTGCGTATCTTTGTTGGTTTGGTGTTTATTACATCGGCAATATTAAAATATATCTCCATAGATATATTTGATTTGTACGTTTTTGAACATAATCTGTTTTCTATTTCGGTAACCGAAACATTAACCCGCTTGCTGATTACCGCAGAGTTAGTATTGGGCATTATGCTCATTTTCAATCTCCTTGCACGATTGGTTTATTACACTGCCATAACTTTTTTGGCAGTTTTTACCATATATTTGCTTATTCTTCCCTATTTCTTTGATGTGAATATTATGAATTGTCATTGTTTTGGTGAGGCTATTGTTCTTAATCGTGCACAATCTATTGGTAAGAATATAATTCTGTTGTTGTGTTTCATATTTATTTCTCCAAAGTTTTATGTTCATAAAAAATGGAAAGCATGGATTGCTATAGTGCTGGGCATTGTAACATTCATTACTTTTATATTGATTAATGCACCTAATTACTTATATACTATTGTACGCAAAGAAAAAATACAAATAGATATTCCTCTGTATGAATCTGCTTTGTTTAATAGTGGTAGAGAAACCGGATTTACTGCAGGTAAACAAGTAATTTGCATGTATTCTGCGGGTTGTAAATTCTGCAAACAGGCAGCACTGAAATTACATCTGATATTAAAAAATAACCAACTTTCGGAGGCTCATGTAAAAGCTGTTTTTTGGGGAGGTACGACCGACAGCCTGATACATAACTTTTTTTGCGAGCAAAAAATACCGCTACCCGAATATACCACTTTCCGCGTAGATACGTTTCTGAATATAACCTCCGGCAGTATGCCTGTTTTACTATTTTCAGATAATGGAACCATTGTGCGAAAGGCTAACTATGTTACTTTGAGCGAGAAAGAGGTGGTGGGGTTTTTGAAGGAGTGAAGGAGTGAAGGAGTGAAGGAGTGAAGGAGTGAAGGGAATCAATGATAATTACAAATACTAATGAAAAAAAATTTTAAATCATAATGTCAAAAATAATTATTCTTGGTACTGCTTATCCCTATCGTGGAGGAATTGCCGCGTTTAACGAACGTTTGGCACAGCAATATATGAAAGAGGGACACGAGGTGGAGATTTATACATTTACACTTCAATATCCCAATTTTCTATTTCCGGGAAAAACGCAATATAGTAATGAAACAGCGCCCAAAGATTTAAAAATTATACGAAAAATTAATTCCATTTCTCCCATAAATTGGTTTAAAACAGGAAAAGAGATTCGTAAGAAAATGCCCGATATCGTGATTATTCCCTATTGGATGTCGTTTATGGCGCCTTGTTTGGGAGCCCTTGCAGCGCGAATTAAAAAGAATAAGCACACGAAAATTGTTGGATTGGTGCACAATATGATCCCGCATGAGCCTTCGCTGTTAGATAAAATTTTTCCTGCATATTATGTCAAAAACATAGATGTTTTCGTTTCTTTATCCGAATCTGTTTTGCAAGACATCAATAAATTTGACAAAAAAAATAAACCGAAAACATTTTCTCCGCATCCCATTTATGACCATTATGGAACTTTATTATCTAAAGATGAAGCTAAAAAGATGTTGAACTTGGATGTTAACATTTATTACGTATTATTTTTCGGATTTATTCGCGCTTACAAAGGATTGGATTTATTATTGGAAGCCTTTGCAGATGAAAGAATAAAGAAACTTCCCTTGAAACTTTTGGTTGCCGGCGAATTTTATGAAGATGAAAAAACCTATTTGGAAATCATCAAAAATAATGATTTGGAAGATAAAATTTTGTTATTCAAAGATTTTATTCCCGATACTAAGGTAAATCTATTTTTCAGCGCTTGCGATTTGGTAGCGCAACCGTACAAAACCGCTACGCAAAGCGGCGTTACGCAAATTGCCTATCATTTTGAAAAACCGATGGTTGTAACCAATGTGGGTGGTTTGGCAGAGATTGTTCCTCACGGTAAATGTGGCTATGTGGTTGAACCCAATCCAACCGCCATTGCCGATGCCATTACCGATTTTTACCAACATAACAATGAATCTGCTTTCATTGAAAATTGTAAATCTGAAAAAGAAAAATATGATTGGAAAAAAATGACGGAAGAAATAAGGCAACTTATCGGTTTTTTAAAGCGCAAAAATATATATTTTTCTAAACAAATAAACTGCTCAAAAATTCGTTAATAGGCAAGAAAAATTTTATTAACTCATGGCAATAAAAAAGAAAAAAAAATCCACCTTCTCATTAAAAAAACTACTGACCATTCCTCTATTTCTTTTGAATTGCATAGCAGCTTTGGGATTACTTTTTGCATTTTTGGCACAATATTTCCCACCTACGGGGTATGCTTTTATAGCGTTTTGTGGCTTGGGATTTATCTACATTTTAGCATTGAATGCATTATTTGTAATATTATGGCTTCCAATTAAATATCCTTATGCGTTACTTTCGCTTTCATTAATTTTACTAAATGTAGGAACAATTGACAAACATTTTCAACTTAGAGAATCCGAAAAACCACCTAAATGCGTAAATTGCATTAAAGTAATGAGTTATAATGTAAAATTATTTGGCTTATACGATACCGAAGATAAAAAAATACGCCAACAGAAAAAAAATGAAATTCTCAGGTTTATCAATAAGGAACAACCTGATATCGTGTGTTTTCAAGAATATTTCTACGATAAATCAAAAAAGTTAAATTTTAATACTACCGACACATTACTTTCTATTTTAAAACTAAAAGATAAAAATTATCACTTTGAATATTTTACGGCTAACAGAAATGATGAATTTTTCTATGGTATGGCAACGTTTTCTAAAAATAAGATGTTGGAAAAAGGAATTGTTGAGATGCCCGATAGTACCGTAATTGCCACATATATAGACTTTAAATATAAAAACGATACCATTCGTGTGTACAATTGCCATTTGGCTTCCATTCATTTTGAAAATGAAGATTATGAAATAGGAAAACAATTGATGATTTCTCACATGAATGACCCGAAATGGCAAAAAAAAGCGAAAGTGTTGTATAAAAAATTGAAACTTGCTTTTGAAATTAGAAAAAGTCAGGCGAAAGTATTAAAAAAACATATTAGAAATTGTTCTCATTACATTGTTGTTTGCGGCGATTTGAACGATTCACCGGCTTCGTTTGCTTATAATAAACTGACAAGAAACTTAAACGACTCCTTTAGAGAAAGTGGCAAGGGGTTGGGTAAAACTTTTACAGGAGAAACATTTCCCGAATTTAGAATTGACTATATTTTGCACGACAAAGTCTATAAATCTTACGGGCATACAGTTTGTACAGAAATATCCACATCCGACCACTATCCTGTTTATACGTGGATTTCGTTATTGCGGAACTGATTCGAAAAATATTTTTTCATTCTGCGTTTAATTGGATAAAAATTGTAGATATTTGCACCAACATTCTGAAATAGATTATTAACATTATAAAACATTAATTGTATGGCATTTAACCTAAGAAACAGAAACTTTTTAAAGTTATTGGATTTTACTCCGGAAGAAATTAAGTATTTATTGAAATTGTCGGCTGATTTGAAAACCGCTAAATATGCCGGTACCGAGCAGCCCAGATTAAAGGGGAAGAACATCGTGCTTTTGTTTGAAAAGGATTCTACCAGAACACGTTGTGCATTCGAGGTAGCAGCTTTGGATCAAGGTGCGCACGTAACCTATTTGGGTCCCTCCGGCTCGCAAATGGGTAAAAAAGAATCTATGAAAGATACTGCACGTGTTTTGGGCAGAATGTACGACGGCATCGAGTATCGCGGCTATGGACAAGATATTGTGGAAGCGCTCGGAAAATACGCAGGCGTGCCTGTTTGGAACGGACTAACCAACGAATTTCACCCTACCCAAATTTTGGCAGACTTTTTAACGATGCAAGAACACAGCGACAAACCGTTGCACCATATTTCATTCGCATATCTTGGCGATGCACGTAATAACATGGGTAACAGTTTAATGGTAGGCGCTGCAAAAATGGGCATGGATTTCCGTGCAGTTGCTCCGAAACAATGTTGGCCAGAAGAGACATTAGTAGCCAAATGTAGAGAAATTGCCAAAGAAACCGGTGCTAAAATTACCCTTACCGATAAAGTAGAAGAAGGTGTAAAAGGCGTAGATTTCTTATACACGGACGTTTGGGTGTCAATGGGAGAACCCGCAGAAGTTTGGGAACAACGTATTAAATTGTTAAAACCTTATCAAGTAAACATGAATGTAGTGAAAGCTACAGGAAACCCCAAAGTGAAATTCTTACATTGTTTACCGGCATTCCATAATTTGGAAACAGAAGTAGGTAGAGACATTCATAAGAAATTTGGTCTTGAATCTATGGAAGTTACGGAAGATGTTTTTGAATCGCCCATGTCAATTGTATTCGACGAAGCTGAGAACAGAATGCACACCATAAAAGCTGTAATGGTGGCAACGTTAGGGGATTAATAACGAATGAAAAATGCAGGGGAGTTGCATACAATGTCCCCTGCATTTTTATTCCAGCCTGATTTTAAATTTTTTCAAGCTGATTATCAATAACACCAATGTCATAAAACAAAGGATGATAAATTCTTTATAGATATACAAAAAATCTAATCCTTCAATCATGATTTTGCGGATGGCTGCGATAAACCAACGTGCAGGTAATAATGTGGAAATGAAACGTAGTAGCCAAGGCATATTATCTATCGGAAAAATCATTCCGGAAAGTAATGCAGTGGGCATCATGAGCCCCATGCCAGATATTAACAGAGCAATCACTTGATTTTCAACTAATGTAGAAATCAATAAGCCTAAAGCAAGCATGGCAATCACAAATACAAGAGACACCAAGCTAAACGTGAAATAACTGCCTGCCATCGGCACTCCCAGCATAAAAACAGAGAGTAAAATAATAAGCAACATAATAAAAACCGAAATGGCTAAATAGGGCAACATTTTGGAAATCATTATATGAATAGGTTTTATGGGAGAAACTAAAAGCACCTCCATAGAGCCACGCTCTTTCTCGCGTACAATAGAAACGGCAGTCATCATAGCGCAAATAATTGTTAATACTAATCCCATTACTCCAGGCACAAAATTAAAAGCCGATTTCATCTGTGGGTTATATAACAATCTGATTTGAGGAATAATAATATTTCCTACGGATGTTTGTATTGCATTTTCTTGTTGAAATTTTTGAATAATTTGATTAGCATAATTGACAATGGCGGTAGAATTATTCGGGTCTATTCCATCCGTAAGAATTTGAATATGTGCATTTCTCTGATGCGTAAGTTTGTATTCAAAATTATTTTCAAACACCAAAATCATATCTACTTTATTTTTCTTAAAATAAGTATCGAAATGATTTGGGTCTATAATATCTTCAATATAGGTAAAATAAGGATTGTTTCTAAAATGTTCTTCCCATTTCAAACTCATAGCATCTTTGGAGGGATTGAACACACCAAAACGTACATTCCTTAGTTCTGTTGAAATTGCAAACCCAAATAATATCATCTGCATAACAGGCAACCCAATCACTATCAATATAGTACGTTTATCGCGCCAAATATGCATAAACTCTTTATAAACAAAGGAGAGAAATTGTTTCATGTTTAAAATTTCGCAGCAAAAATACACGAAAATTAAGATTATTAAATATTTCTACTATTTTTGCCCAAAGCAAAACACTAAATTGTATGAGTTAGAAATAGCATTTTTAAAAACCAATATAAATATGCGCATATTTGTGGAAACTACACCTTCTACAAATTTATTACTCAATGAAATTGTAGAAAATAATAAAAATGCAGGAATAAATTTGCCCGATTTTTTCTGTTTGACTGCTAATTTTCAAACTGCTGGAAAGGGGCAGGGTAACAAAGTGTGGATGAGCGAAAAAGGCGAAAATATTTTGGCAAGTTTTTATTTTCAACCTCAAATTTTGCCAAAACAACAAATCTATTTTAATTATTTTTTTGCGTTAACAATTCGAAAAATAATATCGTTATACGTTAACAACGTAAAAATTAAAAAGCCCAATGATATTTACGTTAATGCTCAAAAAATTGCCGGAATTTTAATTGAACATCACATTCAGGGAGGAAAATTGAATTATTCTATTGCCGGTGTGGGAATTAACATAAACCAAACTCAGTTTAATGCCATACTTCCAAATCCCACATCGTTAAAATTAATTGTAGGTAAAGAATTTAATAGAGAAATTATTTTGGAAGAAATTGTACAAGCAGGGAAACTGTATTACGATAAATTGCAAACCGGCGCATTTAAAGAATTAGAAAATGAATATGAATCGTATATTTTCAATCCCTCACTCCTTCATAAATCTTTTCATGCACCAACAACCTGATTTTACTTTTGGAAAGCAAATTCGGTTCCACATTCGGATGTACACGATTGGATAAAAAGATATAGATTAAATCTTTTTCCGGATCGCACCAAAACACGGTTCCTGTAAATCCTTGATGGCCAAAAGTTTTTGCGTTTGCTTGTTTCGGCAAAATATCCGATGGCTTTTCCACATTAGGTGTGTAAAAGCCTAAAGCACGTTGCTTGCTTCCGTTGCAAAAATACGGAGATGTAAAAAGTTGCACCGTTTTTTCACTGAGGTAGCGTTTGCCGTTGTACGTACCTTTATTCATGAGCATTTCTAAAAGAACAGACAAGTCGGTTGCCGTTGAAAATAATCCGGCGTTGCCTGCAAACCCGCCAAACAGGGCAGACATTTGGTCGTGAACGTAGCCATGCACCGTTTGTAATCGAAATAAAGTGTCGGTTTCTGTTGGAGCGATTCTTTCCAAATCAATACCTTTTAGTACGGGATTAAAATAGGTATTTTCTAATCCGATTGGTTCATAAAATTCGGAACAGATATATTCTTCGCACGATTTTTTTGTAATCTTTTCTATCATTTCTTTCAATAAAAGTAGCCCCAAATCGCTGTACAAGTATTTTTTAGCTTTTAATTCACTTTCGCAAAATATTCTTCTAATCGTATCCTGATATATAGGATTTAAAAATAGATTTTTTGCTACGGGAATATTATAATTTTCTGTTTTATAAGTGTTTAAATAACGTGCGTTGGTAGAATCAGGCAGTAAGTCTTTATAAAAAGGAATAAAAGCTCGTAAACCTGAAGTATGTGTCAATAATTCTTCAATACGCAAACCACTTTTATCACTTTCAGCTAACCATGACACATATTGCCCAATTGTATCTTTTAATGAAAATTTCTTCTCATCATACAACTTCATGAGTGCCAATGTGGTTGCAAGCGGCTTGGTAATAGAAGCCACATCGTACATAGTATTTGCAGTTACCGGAATATTGTTTTTATAATCCGTTGTTCCATAATTTTTTACAAACAGTGGTTTTCCATTTTTAAATGCCAAAATCTGACATCCGGGAAACACTTTCTCCTCAATGCCTTTTGTAATTATTTTGTCAATTTCCTTTTCTAAGACCGTAAGACCGTAAGAGCGTAAGACCGTAAGAGCGTAAGATTCTTCTCCTTCACTCCTTCGCTCCTTCACTCCTTCATCCTTTTCTGCCTTCTGCTCAACAGGTAGCACCCCTTCAAACGGTACTTCTCCAAAAATAGCTTGCAGTGCTGCGCGTGTGCTGTTTTCCGTGCGCTGGTAGCCTACAATTACTGCCTCAAATTTGTCTAACGATTTAAATTGAGCCAATGCGTAGGGATTTCCAAACAGCGACAAAATCATTTTTTTAGATTTGCCCAATTCATTTAAAAAAGCAACCGATTCTTGTGTAATGCCGTAATTTTTACTTGGCGTTTGATTGGTACTGAGGTAAATAACAATAATTTGGTCGAATTTTGAAAATTTTGCCAATGTTGCAGGAATTTCCTCTTTTTTGACGTTTTTATCAACTTTTATAAACGGCAAATTAAATTCTTGGCTTATTTTTCTTGCAAAATTTTCATTTTCAGCATCTCCGATAAACAAAAAGCCTGTTTTTTCTTTTCCGGCTAAGGGTATAATTTTTTTGTTGTTCTTTACTAATGTCAATGCTTTTGTTTCTATCAGTTTTATTAGATTTTTTATCTTTTCATCATTCAATTTTTCCACAACATTTGTAGAATTTAAAGGTTGAAATGATGTAATTCCCCATTTTTCTTTCATTTTCAGCACTCTCAAGCATTTTTTATCAATACTTTTTTCGGAAATTTCACCATTTTCTACTGCTTTTTTAATGGCGGGAATAATGATGCTCAATTCATTGGGCAAAAGCAACATATCAATGCCGGCTTGCAGACATTTTATTTCAGCAATGGCGCCTTTGGGGTAAGTTTTTCGCAATCCTTCCATTTCCATACCATCGGTGATAATAATTCCAGTAAATCCCATTTCGTTTCTAAGCAGTTCTGTAACAATTTTATAAGAAGTTGTGGCGATGGAATTGGGCGTATCGTCTAACGCCGGAATATTCAAATGCGAAACCATAATCATTTCGCAACCGTTTTCAATCATTTTTTGAAAAGGGTAAAGTTCTGTTTCCCAAAGTTCTTCTTTTGTTTTTTTAATTACCGGCAAGCCGTAATGAGAGTCAACTTCCGTATCGCCGTGTCCGGGAAAGTGTTTTGCGCAGGCAATCAAGCCATTGTCTTGCATGCCGCGCATATATTGCAGCGATTTTTCTACTACCTGCTCTTTGTTTTCGCCAAACGAACGACTGTTAATGACGGGATTTTTTGCATTATTATTAACATCCACACAAGGGGCGTAATTGAGGTGGATGCCCAATACATTGCATTGCTGGGCAACTGCGGCACCCATTTTGTAAATTAATTCGTTGTGTATGGATGTTAATGCACCTAAGGTCATTTGTCGTGGAAAAACCGGCACACTATCCAAGCGCATGGCCACGCCCCACTCAGCATCCATGGAAACCATTAACGGAATTTTGCTTACCGCTTGAATTTTATTGGTTAAATTAATTTCTCTTATGGGACCTCCTTGAAAAAAGCACACCCCTCCAGGTTGATATTTTTCTATTTCTTTGATTTTTTGAGCGTTGTATTGTTCATCTTTATTAGAATGAATACGAATAAAGATGAGTTGGGCAATTTTTTCTTCCAATGTCATTTTTTGGAGTTGTTGTTCTGCCCAGGATGTTTCTTGACAAATCGTTTTTTGAGTGAAAAATAATAGGAAGAGGATTGAAAACAGGATGATTTTTTTGCACACAGATGATGCAGATTTCATAGGATTTACGCAGAATTTATAGGTATTTTTTTAAGATTTTTTCCACTTCGCCGTTAAAATTGGGTATTACGATGGTTTTAGCTTTTTCCTCTAACAATTCTACTTCAGAAACGATTCTTTGTTGAACATCAATCGGAGGAAAAGGAATTTGAATGTTTTCTAAATTATTTCTATTCAAACCTCCTTGTGCTGTTCCGGTAACATTGGCTTTAAGTATTTTTTGCCCTTGTTCTGAATAAAGTATATAAAAAACATATTTCTGAGTAATTTCATTGTCTGTTTTTAAAGCAAAAACGTGTTCGTTTATCATTCCTTTAGAATATTGAAAATCAGATTTTTTAAATAATGCCACTTTCCCAGTTAACGCTCCATCCTTACACAATAAAATATCTAAATCTTCTAAAATTCCTTGCTGTGCAGATTTAAAGTAATCTTCGGGAACAAATTTCATTTTGGAATAATTCATTTTTCCGTCAGGTCCGATGTGTTCACCGCCCAAACTTGGAATTCCGGAACGATACTGGGCAACTCCACCTTTGGGACGTTTTCCACTTTCAATTTTCACAAAAATATTTCCTAATCTTTTTTTGTCTAATTTCGTTTCAAATTCAACTTTTTCTTTGAATGTTAATGATAAATCTTTTTCAAAATTTGCATTATTAAATGTAAGCAAATGTACTAAATCACAATAAGAGATATTATCTATTAAATGAGTGCTAATTGGTAAATTAAGATTGCCGTTGAAGGCTTGGAAAATATAACTACTTGCTTTTTGTGGATTTTCAAAATTTTCATTATCAAATAAATCTGTACATTCTTCTATTGATTTTCCTATTTGCATCGGCAAAATGCCTTGCGTTTCTCTTCTATCGCTATATTTATAACCTAAAAAATGTTTTTCATCTTCTTTTTCTCCGGTTTTAATCAAAACAATTTTTTGCGGATATGTCAAAATAAAATAAAACAATTTTTCTTTTTCTGTTTCGATCAATTTATCCCAAAAATCTTTTTCTGTTTTGGCTTTTATATTATTTTTATACTCTTTGTAAATATCGTGTTCAAGAATAATTTTGTTAGGTTCTTTTTTTAATAATGTTACATAATCATCAAAATTTATAGTTTCCCAAACATGAGCAATATATTTAGAAATAGGCTTTTCTATACCATTTATAGTATTATCATGAAGAGTATTTAAAGAATTTTCGAGATACAATGCAAAATTTTGACAGTTAGAGTTATTTCTACGGCGTAAAAATAAGATAACTGTTTTTACGCCTGTTGCCATAAAAGCATAGCTTCCTAATTGAACAATAGCAATTATTTCAAAATAATTAAAAATAATTTCACGGGCTTTGGTGTAAATACCCTCTTTTTCCAAAATTGACTTCGGCAAAATAATTCCCGCCACACCACCATCTTTCAAAAGTTGCTTTGCGCGTTCTACAAATAAACATTCTATTTCTTTGCTATTATCTGTTAAATATGGATAAAGAGAAAACTCTTTAAAGGAGTTTATATATTCCAGGTCATCTTTACAAAAATCTACAGAGTAAGGTGGATTGGCAACCAAAATAGAGAATTTATTTTTAGTAGAATCTTCGTCATTTCTGTTTTGTTCCAATAGACCAATATACGATTTTGGTGGATTTGTCAAACTGTCTAAACCGTCTCCGTGAATAATTTGTGCTTGTCCGTCTCCATAAAAATAGCACCCCACTTTAGCCACTTTAACTAAACGATAATCTTTTTCTATCCCATAAATATATGATGATGCCCAAGAATAGGGTTCACCCTCCTGTGACCAAACTTTTGCTTTTGTTTTTGCATTGGGATAAAAATTTGAGGTATCAAGTTTGTCAATAATATCTTGAAATTCCTCCATTATTTCCGTAATAAAATGCCCGCTTCCCGCGGCATAATCAATTACAGCCGGAAGTTTTGGTGTAGGATTATTCAATTCCTGCTCAATCATTGCCGGAATAGGGAGTGATTTTACAATAAATTTTGCAATAGGTTGAGGTGTAAAGTATTGTCCAACTTCTTGCTTTAAGCCAGTTGTTAGAAGCAATTCAAAAAAATCGCTCAAATATTTTTGCTTTCTGGGGTAACGAATCCTGTATTTTTCAATGAGCTGAACAACTTCTTTCAAGACTCGTTGATTTTGTTCAAAATCATCATCATTCAACACACTTTTTATATCGAAAAGTTTATTGAATTTCAAAAGTTTTTTCTTTACTTTATACCTCTCTTCAGCTGTTTTAACATCAAAATCTTTATCATAGATACCTTCAATCTCTTTATTAAGAAAATCGTTTAATCCTTCTTTGTGCAAATTATGTAACCGTATTTGAAAATCAACGGGGTCATCATTTTCCTTCCATTGAAACTCCAATTCGTCATCCTCTCCTTTTTGTTCATCATATAATTTTGCAAGAAAAAGGTTGAAAATTACATTAAAGGCATTGGGTTTATCAGATACAGAATGTTTTCGTAAAATAGTAGCAAAACCATGAAACAGTTTCTTTCCTCTATCTTCCGTAAGTTCTACTAATTGTGCTTTTGTAAAAACTTTTTCCTTTAACTCATACGGCGAAGTTTCCCAAAAGTTTAAATCATTAAAAGTACCCTTCCAAAGTTTAAAAACGTTTTCTATATTTCCGGCACTACGAAATTCTTCTTCAATTTTAATGATTTTATATTCCGAAACTATTTTATCTTCTACCAAAGCAGAGGCATAAAGCATTAACCACTCCGTTTTCGTATCCTGTTGAAAATAGGTAAACAATTGCCCACCATCTTTTTGTACTTTTTTTAATTCATTGTTAAATTGCTCACCGTATGTTTTGCATTCAATCATCAAATACGGCTTTTCTTCTTGATAAACCAAAATATCTAAATATTTGGTTGTTCCGCGCCCTGCAGGATAGGCCTTCTCTAGAAAAATTGATTCGGGTTTGTAACCTGTAGTTAAAAGTCTGTCAACACATTCCAACACTACAAAATTCTCCTGTTTAGTAAAATTTTGTGTTGTGGCATTGTCAAACCTGATTTTTTCGCCGTAATGGATGAGTTGTTTTTCAAAATCTACTTCAATACAATAGTTACCTGCCTGCGGATATTCCTTAAAAAAAAGAGCAGCAGAATTTTCTTTTGGTTTAAATTTCAACGAGATAAGTAAGTTTTTGTAATTCATGCCAAGTTATTATTTAGTTTGGCAAAGATAAAAGAAAAACAGTTGTTGAGAAAAGCAAAAAATATATTTTCTCAAATACGCATTGTTAATTTTCGCTATTTAGTTTCCACCACCACTTTCTCCAACGGAAGAACCCTTTTAGTCTTCTCCAACGCCGCATTTACCCACCGGAGCAACCCCGTGCAACAAGGCACCTCCATAATTGCCGCCGTAAGCGATGCTATTTGCGCCTCATCAATCAATTGGCGCAATTTTTCTACATAAATTTCTTGCTCGGCATCTAATTTTGGGCAAGCAATGACCAATCGTTTTCCTTTTTTCAAACATTGAAAATCGGGGAGCATAAATGCGGTGCAATCGGCTGCCAAAAGCAAATCGGCATTTTTAAACTGCGGGTTTTGCGGATTGATAAGATGCAATTGTATGGGAAATTGCGGGCGGTTTTGCGCCGTATGCTCTACGCAGCAAGCCGTTTTCTGAATTACCGGTTTGTCTTGCTTGGGCTCATCCATTTCTTTCTCAATAAAAGAGATGGCATCCGATGGGCAGTTGCCGATGCAACGTCCCAGTCCGTCGCAGTGGTGCTCATTTACCAAAACGGCTTTTCCGTTAATCATTTGGATAGCGCCTTGATGACAGGTTGCGGCGCACTGTCCGCAGCCGGTACATTTTTCAGGGTTGATTTGGATGATGGTTTTCATAACTTTTATTTTCATTTTAGTAAAACATTTGCAAAAATACCATATTTTTGCATTTAAATAAGTGCTATCAAATTATTAATTTTTTAAAATAAAACGAATGAACATATTATTTTTAAAACAAGATAGACTTTTAAATTTTTTTATTCCTGTTGGCTTATTGTTTCTTAACTTTATTCTTAAAATAATTTTTCTCGACAGCATGCCTATTGCGGGAGATGAGCCTTTTTCTATTTATCATGCTCAAATGGACGTTTCTGCAATCATAGCACAATTAAGTCAAGGCAACAATCCCCCTCTATTTGAAATTATATTACATTTTTGGATAAAATTGTTTGGAATATCTGCTTTTTCTGTTCGTTTTTTGCCTTTTTTATTTAGTGTTGCTACTGTATATTTTGTTTACAAAATAGGTATTTCTTTCTTCAATGCTCGAATTGCAATTATTGCAAGTTTACTGTTTTCCTTTTCAAACTATCATATTTTCTTTTCACACGAGGCAAGGGTTTATTCTTTATTTGCATTGCTATCAACCATCTCCATGTTTGCTTACTTAAGTTTGTTAAAAAAAGAGAAAAACAATCTATATCTATTGCTTCTGATTATTGCAAATATTTTGTTATGTTACGCTCATTACTTTGGATTCTTTATTCTTTTTATACAGTTGGTTTGTTGTGTAATATTTCAACCCGTTCGTTCAAAAATTTTTAAGAAATATATTTTTGCTTCTTGTGTATTCATCATTGCATATATTCCTAATATTGCAGTAATAATCAATCGTTTCCTTTTATCTTATTCTGATGGCTGGGTTTCGCCTGTAACGTATGATGCTTTATTTAACATGTTGAGGCGTTTTTCAAATGTTCCGGTTACAGCAGTATTATTTTTAACTATTTTAACAATAGCACTTATTAAACTTATAAAAAATCGATTTAAAAATGGTTCAATTTATGACAAAATAATCATTGTATGGTTTTTGTTGCCTTATTTCTTGATGTTTTTTATTTCCATGGAGTATCTACCGCATAATATCCCTATATTTCTTGACAGATATGTGATTTTTATATCCATTGCTTTTTATTTATTGCTTGCTATTGCCGTCAATTATTTATTTTCAGATGTAAAATTCGGTTATATTTGGTTGTCCATTCCTGTTTTTTTGATGTTATTTACTTGTAAACCTAATGTAGATAATAAACGACGTGTTGTAGAGGTGGTAGAAAAAATAAAAGAACTGAAAACAGAAAAAACGATTATTTTTTATACACCTTATTTTTTCAGTTTTAATTTTGTCTATTATTATAATATAGACTATTTTAAAGATTACAATCAAATCAATCCCTATCAAAATATTGAAACTTGGTTAGCCAAAGAAAATATTTTTCCATTAGAAAATGCTGCACATATTGATTCCACTTTAATTGTTGAAGCCGAAAAAATTGTCTATTTGTTTCTCGGAGAAATATCCTCTGACAACAAAGATATTTCAACATATTGGAAAGAGGATTTTGAGGAAGAAACATTTTTCTTTCCTGCAGTGTTTAACATCTGTGTATATGAAAAAATAAGAAAATAAAACGATATTTAACGAAAAATATGCTCAAATTTTTAGTATTTTTACAAATCATTCTTTTTGGACCTTATATTCCGGCTGAAAAACCTAAGAAATCATTAGCACAACTTTCTACCGTTGAAATCAATAAATTGTTTCAAGAAGCGAATATAACCTTTAAATTGCATGCACGCGAGGTAGAGTTAGATAAATTATGTGAAGATTTGAACGGCAGCGTACTATTGGCTTTTGGAAATGAAATTGTTTATAAAAAGGATGTTGGCTTTAAACGCTTAATAAAACAAACACCAGAGAGTGCCATCAATTCGGAAACACTTTTTGAGTTGGCTTCCATTTCGAAACAGTTTACAGCAGTTGCAATATTAAAATTAAATGAAGAAAAAAAATTAAATTTGGATGACAACATTACAAAGTTTTTGCCGCATTTTCCTTACAAAAATATTACTATTCACCATCTTCTGACTCATACTTCCGGCTTGCCCGAATACATGGATTTCCCCGAAAAAGATTTTGACCAAAAAGAACCGTTGAGTAATGCCCAGATAGAGGAATATTTAGAAAGCAATAAACCAAAAATATTATTTCAACCCGGCGAAAAATTCAAATATATTAATACCAATTATGCTTTATTGGCCTTGATTGTTGAGAATATAACCGAAACTTCTTTTGAACAATACGTTAGAAAAGAGATTTTAAAACCCGCCGGATTAAATGCTACCTGTTTCACTACAGAATTAAAGAACAAAACCAATTATGCCATGGGGCATTTAGCCGATAGAAGCGAGCGCCCGTTTCATTTTCAGAATGGAGTTATTGGAGATAAAGGAATCTATTCCAATGTAGATGAGCTATATCGTTGGGTAAAAGCCTATTTAATAGATTATCAAGTGCTTTCAAAAGAGATAGTGGACTTGGCAGTACAGCCTCAAAACAAACTTTTAAAAGGAAAACCTGCGGAAGATTATGGCTACGGTTTACGCATTGAAGATGAAGCATACGGATATTTAATATATCATGGTGGCTTATGGCGTGGTTTTCAAAACAATATGGTATTTCGCCCCAGCGACCAATATATTTTTATTGTATTAAGTAACTTCCGAAACAAAGCGATGATTGGAGTGAATGGAAGGCTACTCCAAATTATTGATGGAGCGTAGATAAAATTGATTTGTAGAGACGTTGCGCGCAATATCTTTACAACATTTTTGCTTGTTGCCACAACGTTTCCATTTCTTCCAGCATCATTTCTGACAACAGTTTGCCCATTTCTTTCGCCTTTTGTTCAATAAAATTGAACCGTTTAATAAATTTTCGATTGGTTTTTTCTAATGCGTCCTCGGGATTAATATTTACAAAGCGTGCATAATTAATTAACGCAAACAAAACATCTCCGAACTCATCTTCCATTTTTTCGGAGTTTTTGGTTTTTTCTTGATGAAATTCTTTCAATTCTTCTTGCACTTTTTCCCACACTTGCTCCGTATTTTCCCAATCAAACCCTACCCCGCGCGCTTTTTCCTGAATACGATACGCCTTTACCATTGCAGGCAACGAGTTTGGGACACCGCCCAATACCGATTTGTTGCCCTCTTTTAATTTGATTTTTTCCCAATTTTCTTTTACCTCATTTACCGAATTTACATGAATTTTGCCAAAAATATGCGGGTGACGACGAATCAATTTTTCACAAATACCGGTAATCACGGTTTCGATTGAAAAAAGATTTTGCTCTTCCCCAATTTTTGCATAAAAAACAATATGTAACAATAAATCTCCCAGCTCTTTACCAATATCTACATATTTTTTATCAATAATGGCATCCGATAATTCGTATGTTTCTTCAATGGTTAAATACCGGAGTGTATCGAAAGTTTGTTGGCTATCCCAGGGACATTTGGCGCGCAGTTCGTCCATAATATCAAGCAATTTTTGAAAAGATTGGAGTCGTTTATCCATGTCGTTTTTTTTTGAGCGACAAAAATACAGTTTAGAGTACTCAAAAACTGCTTTTGTTAAAAAAATACACTTATTACAAAAGAAAATGTAGTGTAATATTTTTATTTTTGTTGCGTTACATGTTTTGAAAATAAATAATGATGAAGAATATTTGTAAAATTGTTATAATCAATATTTTAATTTATATTATTGGAAATATCCCCTCTGTTTTTTCACAAGTTACCTGCACAGCAAGCGCCCCTCCGCAAGTTGCAGTAGGGCAAGCTTTTACTTTTACTTTTTCGCTTAACCAACGCGCCCAACAGATAGCCGCTTTACAGTTTTCGGGGTTTGACTTGCTTAGTGGTCCTAACTCAAGCCAATCTTTTTCTACCACTATTGTAAACGGACAAACCACGCAAAGTAACACGTTTTCATACTCTTATACGCTTCGGGCGCAAAAAGAGGGCACATTTACCATTCCTGCTGCCACTTTTATTGTAGATGGAAACCAAGTAAAATCAAATAGTATTCAAATTAAAGTAGTGGCATCTCAACAATCGAGCACTCCGCAACAACAGCAACAGCAAGGGACACATAAGCAACAACAAATGCCAACCTTTGATAATAACGAAGTGTTTGTTCGCGCTTCTGCCTCCAAAACAAATCCTTATCAAGGAGAACAAGTGATTATTACCCATAAACTGTATGTAGGACAAAGTGTGAATGGCGGATACCGCATAAATAGCGCTACCATGCCCACACAAAGTGGGTTGTGGTCTTATACGTTAGGAGACCCGAATGCTGAAAATGTAGCAAAACCGGAGGTATTGAATGGAAAAAAATATAATGTTCATGAGATTAGAAGAACAGCTGTTTTCCCACAAAAAACTGGTGAAATTACGGTAACCCCCATGGAACTTGACTTTCTTGCCAATGTAATTACACAGCAAAGCTCCGGCGACCCTTTCTTTGACCATTTTTTTGGCGGCAGACAAAATGCACAAAATTACAATCTTGATTTGAAGTCAAATACTGTACAACTTAATGTAAAATCGTTGCCTCAAAATAATAAACCTGAAGATTTTAGCGGTTTGGTGGGTCAATTTACCATGTCCTCTTCTCTAAGTAGAGCGCAACTCAAAGCAAATGATGCCACCAACTTAACCGTCACGCTCAGCGGAACCGGAAATATTCAACATATTGACCCACTTGATATTATATTTCCATCAGATTTTGATGTAACGGAACCGAGAGTAACGGATAATATTAATACAAAAGGAAATTCTATTACGGGGTCGCGTATTTTCGAGTATGTAATCATTCCCAGAAATGAAGGAACTTTTACCATCCCGAAAGCCATGTTTTCGTTTTTTGACCCTCAAACCGGTACGTATAAAATACTTATGACAGAGGAATATACGCTTCAAATAGAAAAAGGAACAGGACAACTATCCGTTTCAACTACTTCTTCACAAAAAGATATCAAAGTATTGGGAAATGATATTCGTTTTATTCGAACCTCTAATCTCAATTTAAAACCGATGCGTGTTGTTTTTTTCGGTTCACTTCAATATTATGCCGCTTTATTATTGCCTGTTTTGCTATTGTTCATTTTTATTACTATTTGGAGAAAGCAAATTGAGATAAAAAGCAATGTAGCTTTGATGCGCAATAAAAAAGCAAATAAAGTGGCGCGAAAAAATTTAAAGACTGCGAAAAAACTTTTAGAAGAGAAAAACAAAGAGCCGTTTTACACGGAAATATCTCGTGCACTTTGGGGATATTTAAGTAGTAAGTATCATATTCCCGTATCCCAACTTTCTATGGAAAACGTGGCGGTAAAACTCACGCAGTTGGACGTTTCTGCTCAAACGATAGCTCAATTTATAGAAACATTGCAACAATGCGAATTTGCACGTTTTGCTCCGGGCGACAGCACTGAAATCATGCAGGAAATGTATCAAAAAGCTACTGATTTCATATCACAGTCTGAACTGTAATGCTACGGGATTAAAAAAAAGCTGCCTTGTGGGGCAGCCTCTTCTTTTCAATTTTTATGTCGTGTTGATTATTCTTCGGCAACTTTTGAAAGCATTTTTTGAACATAAATGGCTTTCATTTTTTGATCTCTTTTAATAACAGAAGGTTTGGTAAACTTTTGGCGCACGCGCAATTCACGAACTACACCGGTTTTTTCAAATTTTCTTTTTAATTTTTTCAAGGCTCTGTCAATAGTTTCGCCTTCTTTAACACTTACAACGATCATAAAAAATACCTCTTTCTTTTTTTTAATTAATACTAAATTTTTGGGCGCGAAAATATAATTTTTTTTGAATAATAAGCGTTCAAAATTTCATATACCTTTGTGCGCTAATTAAAAATTCAAAAAAATGAGAACACTACTAACCATTTTATTAAGTTTATTTATTGTGAACCAATCGCTTACAAAAACTATTGATGCCGATATTTTCAAGGCAAAAAATGGAGAAAACATTACCATTCACTTTATTCAACATGCAAGTTTCTACTTTACTGCACAAGGTATCACTATTTACGTGGACCCGGTAAGTTATGAAGGCGTAGATTATAAAACGCTACCCAAAGCGGATGTCATTCTCATTACGCATGACCATTACGACCATTTTGATAAAAATGAGATAGCTAATATCTCTACGTCTCACACCAAAATATTTTGTAATCCAACCGTTCAAAAAGCACTCGGAAAAGGCACTGCGCTTGAAAACGAAGATGAGATTTCTTTTCAAATTTCGATGTTTGGTTCTTTAAATCATAACATTACTGTTGAGGCGGTACCGGCTTATAATACTACTGAAGGTAGAGGTATTTATCATCCGAAAGGTCGCGACAACGGCTATATTCTTACGCTTAACGGTTCGCGTATCTACATTCCGGGCGATTGCGAAGATATGCCGGAAATGAGCGAGTTTAAGAATATTGACGTGGCTTTTCTCCCTGTTAACCAACCTTATACCATGACAGTAGCGCAGGCTATCCACGCCGCCAAAACCATCAAACCCGCCATTTTATACCCCATTCATTACGGCGATACCGATTTAAAAGAATTGTCGGTATTAAAAAAGGAAGGAATTGAGGTGAGGATTTTTAAAATGTAATTTTAATTATCTATGCCAATTCCTTTTAAACGCCACATATTTTCTAACGGTTTGCGCTTAATAGTGCACGAAGATAGCAGTACGCCTTTGGCATCTTGTTCTATTTGCTATTTTGTGGGTTCAAGAGATGAAAATTCCAACCAAACCGGATTGGCGCATTTGCTTGAACATTACATGTTTTGTGGTTCTAAAAATATTCCCGAATATGATGTTCCTTTAGACAAAGTAGGTGCACAAAACAACGCATGCACCACAGACGATGTTACGTGTTATTACATTACATTGCCGGCAAACAATATGGAAACAGTTCTTTGGTTGGAATCAGATAGAATGCTAGAACTTGCTTTTCAAAAAAAAGAGTTGGAAGTGCAAAAAAGCGTAGTTATAGAAGAGTTTAAGGAACATTTTTTGAATAAGCCCTACGGCGATATGTGGATGCTTTTTAATGAAGCTATTTTTGAAAAACACCCCTACCAATGGTTACCTATAGGGAAAGAAGTTTCTCATATTGAAACGGTTACTATGGATATTATCAAAGCGTTTTATCACAATTATTATGCGCCCCAAAATGCGGTAATTGCCATTGCCGGCAATGTACGTTTTGAAGAGATGGTGCCATTGATAGATAAATGGTTTGGTGTTATTCCCAAACGTGGTCATATTGAGCGTAATATTCCTCAGGAACTGCCACAAACCGCTCCGAAAAAAATAGAAGTATCGCGACAAGTACCTTACGACATGTTATTGAAAGGCTGGAAAATGTGTGGACGTTTAGCACCGGAATTTTACGCTTTCGATTTGCTATCAGATATGTTAGGCACCGGAAAATCCTCTTTCCTATATCAAGAATTTGTAGAGAAAAAACATCTCTTTACTGATATTTCAGCGTGTATTACAGCAACTTACGACCCAGGTGTTTTTATAATTTCCGGACGTCCCGCCCATGGCGTTTCTTTGCAAAAAGCAAATGATGCCTTGGATAAATATTTGTATTCATTTACAAAAAATGCTAAAATTGAACACGCATTGCAGAAAGTGAAAAACAATGTGGAATCTATTTTGTTAAAAAATGAGATAAAAATTGAAGATCGCGCATACACCTTAGCGCTTTCAGAAACATTTCACAGTGTGGAAAGATTTCAAGACGACAAGGAACGTTATTTTAATGTTACTGAAAATCAATTAGTAGAAGCTTTTGAAAATACTATTGTTCCGATAAATGAGACGACGTTGTTTTATTTTTCATAATTAAAATAATGTGTATTTTTGCCGTAAATTTTAATCATACTTAAAATAAACTTCAAATGAAAATCATAAAAAACTATGTAACACGGCAACGATATATAGATAAAATTCAGCCGTTTATTGATAAATCTATTATTAAAATAATTACCGGTCATCGACGGGTGGGAAAAAGTTACATTCTCTATCAACTTATGGATGTTATTGCTAAAAATAATCCCAAGAGCAATTTAATTTATATCAATAAGGAGGATATCGCTTTTGATAGCATAAATGATTACAAACAATTGTATGAGTACATTGACGGAAAATTGAAAATCAATACAAAAAATTACATTTTTATTGATGAAATACAACTCATTAAAAACTTTCATATTGCTATTAAGTCTTTGGCATTGAACGAAGATAATGATATTTACATTACAGGAAGCAATGCTCAAATGTTGTCGGCAGACTTGGCAAATGAACTCGGGGGCAGGTATATAGAATTTCCGGTTTACAGTCTTTCCTATACTGAATTTCTTGATTTTCATAAACTTGAAAACAATGACATCTCTTTAGAAAACTACATTCATTATGGTGGACTACCCTATCTCATTCATTTACCGCCGAAAGATGAAATAGTACTGGAATATTTACAAAGTATTTACGCAACTATCGTTCTAAAAGATATTATTCAACGTAAAAACATTAGAAATTCTATTTTTTTAGAGCAGCTAATAAAATTTGTAGCACAAAATACGGGGCATCTATTTTCTTCCAAAAGCATTAGCGATTATCTTAAAAGTCAACATGATAATAGTTCTGCAAACTTAGTAATTGAGTATATGACCGCACTTACCGATTCGTATTTAATTCATTCTGTGGGTCGTTATGATATTGTGGGCAAACGTTTATTTGAGCGCGGTGAAAAGTATTATTTTGAAAACATGGGCATTCGTAATATCATTGCCGGTTATAAGCATCAAGACAGAGCCAACCGGTTAGAAAATATTGTTTATAACCATTTGCGCTATTGCGGCTACAAAATTGCAGTGGGCACAGTAGCAGGCAAAGAGATCGATTTTGTATGTGAAAAAGATGGCGAAAAGCAATATGTGCAAGTTACTTACGAACTTTCAAAAGAAGAAACCATTGAAAGAGAGTTTGGAAATTTATTGAAAATAAAAGATAATTACCCAAAGTTGGTGGTTTCCGGTGAACGCTCCTTTGAAAATTCCTTTGAAGGAATTAAGCATATTTATATTCGCGATTTTTTGAATAATTTTGATTAGCATTTTTTCGTTTTTGTACAAAACAAACAACTTTTTGCTATTTTTGCACTTACTATATAAGTATACAAATTGTATATAATATTAAAAATCAATAAAAACCAAATAAATTATTTCAAATGAAAAAACTTTTATTCATCATCGTTTCCATTGTTTTAGCATTTTCAGTAAATGCACAAACTATTATGTTGCAAAACAGCAACACCGGCGTTAGAAAATCTAACGACCAATTCTCCGGCTTCCAAGCTACTTTTTCTTACGACAAAATTGAAAGCACAACGATTACAGGCACAGAAAGAGGTACTTTTTCTTCAATCACTATTGAAGGGGCATTTCCCGCAGGCAATATCGGAACTCCGCAAGTACCGGTGTTTAAGAAAATGATTGCCATACCGGTGGATGCGACCCCTAGAATTGTGGTAAAAAACTATACCACCACTGAGTATAATCTCGAAAATTACAGTATTCAAACGCTCTATCCGGTGCAACCGCCCGTAAGCAAAAAACAAAACATTAATGAAATTCCGTTTGCTTATGATGAAAAAGCATACAGTTCAAGCGAATACAATAATCTTCCTGTTGCAGAAGTTGAAATTTTAGGGCAAATGCGTGGTCTCATTATCGGTATGATGGTGGTACGTCCGGTGCAATATAATCCTGCTGAAAATTCTATCATGGTTTACAATAACATTGATGTGGAGGTTGTTTTTGAAAACGCTAATCTTCAGAAAACAGAAGAGTTATATGTGAATACGTTCAGCCCGTACTTTAAAAATATGTATGATGTTGTTTTCAATAGAGGAACAAGAGACTTGTTTGATGACCATCCGGATTTATACAAGACACCAGTTCGTATGCTGGTGGTTGCCAACGAAATGTTTCAAACCACACTGCAACCATGGCTTGAATGGAAAAAGAAAAAAGGGTTTTATGTTGAAGTTCAATATTATCCTAATAGCACACCGGCATCAACCATTAAAACCTTTTGTCATAACAAATACAATCAAGGAGCAAGCAATGGAACGGCTCCTACTTTTCTTGTGATTGTGGGCGATACCCCGCAAATACCCGCCAGCGGACTGGGGGTTGCGCACAGCAGTAGTGACGCTGATTACCACCGTTCAACAGATTTTTATTACGCCGAAGTGAATGGTGGCGGAGATTATTTCCCTGAAATGTATTACAGCCGTATGTCGGCACAAACTACACAGCAATTAGAAAATATTATTGAAAAAATATTGTATTACGAAAAATATCAATTTACCGACCCCACCTATTTGGATAATGTATTATTGATAGCCGGTGCTGATAGCTACGGTTGGAATTCCACAGTAGCACAGCCTACCGTAAACTATGCGAATACCTATTATTACAATGCAGCACACGGCTATGCCAATGTTTATAAATATTTAAACTCATATACAAATTGTTATACTAATTTAAATAATGTTGGATTTGCAAACTATACTGCACATTGTAATGAAACCAGTTGGGGAAGTCCTTCTTATGAATTATCCCAAATTAGTTCTTTGACCAACGTGAATAAATACTTTGTAGCTATGGGCAACTGCTGTTTGGCTGCCGATTTTGGCTATGGAGAGTGTTTCGGAGAAGCGATGATTCGCGCCCAAAAGAAAGGTGCAGTAGGATATATTGGTTCAGCTCCTCTTTCTTGGTGGCACAATGACTTCCATTTTGGTGTAGGTGCGTATCTCGGTAACTTTAGTAGTTCTGTTCCTGCAAACCCAACTCTACAAAATACTAAGGAAGGATTTTACGACCTCTCATTCCATGATGCTGATTTTAACACGCTCTGTTCGCAAGTTTTCGGAGGTAACTTATCGGTAACTTATGCCACAGTTACTCCCGGATATACTACAGATGTGCCAATCTTGTATTATTGGGAAGCCTACAACGTGCTGGGCGATGGCTCGCTAATGCCATATAATGGTCAGGCTGCCGTAAATAATGTTTCACATTTATCTGTTATTTACATTGAACTACCTACTTATGAAGTGCTGGCTGTCCCGGGTTCCTATGTGGCTATCTCTAAAGACGGCGTATTGCTCGGCGTGGCGGTTGCCAATGCTTCCGGCGTGGCAGTGGTGAACATAACCCCAATCACTTCCGGCGGTAATGTGGATATTGTAGTTACCAGAAACCAACGCCAACCCTATGTGCAACAAGTTCCGGCTGTGGCGCAAGAAGGTGCCTACATTGTTCCCGCCGGCTACACCGTTGTTGGCGCGGAAAATTTAACCTATATTTCTACCAATCAAGAAATTGAAGTAACCTTGAAAAACGTGGGTGTTGCCGCCACCACCGGCACCACCAACGTTACCATCTCTTGCAATGACCCACAAATTGAGTTCAATACCGCCACCGCCACCTGCGGTACTATTGCTCCCGACGGAACCGCCACAGTGAAATTTAAAGTTACTATTTCCAACGATATTGTGGATGGCAAAAGTTTTGCTGCAAAATTAATGGTAACCGATGCCAGCAAAAAAGAATGGGAAAATAATATCTCATTAAAAGCCTACGCCCCAAAATTTTCATTAGCAAAAGTATTAGTTAATGGCACTGAAAACGGCAATTTACCCAAAGGTTCATTAGTAAAAATTACTGCTGTAGTGGAAAATAAAGGCGGCGCGGATGCTTATAAAGTAAATGGCGATTTGGCAATCAGCAGTCCGTATATTACTTTGGCTTGCCCCGACATGAATAGTGTAGCACAAAATGTACCTATCGGTGGAAGTATCAATTTAGACTTTTTTGTGCTGACAAGCCCGAATATGCCTTCCGGATACGAAGCCAATCTTAATCTTTTACTCTCAGCTCAATATGGTATTTCAGCAAGTGCTTCGTTCAAGGTTGCCAATGCCGGCTCAAACGATTACTGCGCACCCGGAAGTACAAATTGCGGTTCTTCTGATAAATTCACGTCTGTTAAACTGTATAAAACGGCAACCCCTACAGAATTATTAATCAATCACAATCCTACATGTGCATCAGGTGGGTATTCAGATCATACAAACATTATTATTCCGTTAGAGCCGGGCGCTCATTATAAATTGGATGTAAGTGTAAGTACCGGCGGACAACAATATATTAAAGGCTGGTTTGATTTAAACGGAGATAACAACTTTGGAACAAACGAATTGTTAGTAAACGGCTCTTGTCCTTCCGGCGGCTCAACTTCATTTACTTTCACTGTTCCACAAGATTTTGTGCCGGGAGAATCCCGTTTCAGACTCCGTTGTAAGTTTAATTCCACCATGAACAATGCGTGTGAAGGCTACTCATACGGACAAACCCTCGATTATACCATAGTTTTGCCCGAACTTTACCATCGTGTTCAAAATGTAGAAGCAGCATTACAAGGTTCAAATATCACTGTTACTTGGAAAGTGCCCGCAGAAGGAACGCCCAGTGGTTACAATGTTTACAGAAATGGTAATAAATTAAATGGCGCTACTCCGCTTACCGCTTTAACTTACATCGAAGAAAATATTGAAGAAGGTATTTATGCATATAATGTAACTGCTGTGTATGAAGTTAATAAAGAATCGTTTGCAGAGATGTCGAATGTAATTTGCTACATTTTACCTAAACTTTGCGAAGTACCGGCAAACCTTTCATATACAATGGCTGATAACTCTATTACCATTACTTGGGATGAACCGGAAAATATTGATGGCGTATTAACCTCTTATGAAATTTACCGTGATAATGAAAAAGTAGGCGAAACTACGGCTGAAGTAAGAGAATATCAAGATACGGAATTAGAAAATGGCACTTATGTTTACCAAGTAGTAGCTGTTTACGGCCATTGCGAATCAGATAAATCGGAAGAACTCATCATTGAATATGTAAAAATCAATGAACTTCAAACCTCCTCTTTCAAACTCTTCCCCAATCCCACGAAAAACGAAATAAACATTACCGGCACTGTTGCACCAACGTATGTAGGTATTTACAACATTACCGGCCAATTGATGTACGAAACTACCAACTGCTCTACCAATATGAAAATTTCGGTTTCCTCTTTATCTTCCGGAATCTATTTTGTTAGAATTGTTTCCGAAAATGGCATTACAACAAAGAAAGTAGTGGTGGAGAATTAATTACGAATTACGAATTACGATTTAAGGCTGCTCATTGGGTAGCCTTTTTTTTTTTCAAAAATTTTATTATTTTGAAGAAGGCTGTGCTCGGAATGACAACTTTATGTAATTTTGCCGCGTAAAATTCTTAATGTAAAAAATCATGACAACCGTAACGTTTCCATCCTTTGATTACATGCAAAGAGCACAGTTGCTTGCATATATTAAAAGAAATAAATGGGATTATAAAATTTTAGAGACTGAAGATGAATTTCTATATAATGAGATGGTTGAATCTGAAAAATCAGGTATAGGAGATATTAATAAGGTTATGGAATTTCTACAAGTATAAGATGAAAACTGATGTTACCAAGGCTTTTGAAAAAATGGTTTTCAAAATCAAAGACAAAGAGGTTAAAAGTGAATTACTTGAAACCATAAAAAATATTAAAAAAGCAGAGAAATTAACAGATATTCCCAAGATAATACCTATTGTAGGGCATAAAGATTACTATAGAATCGTTGTAGCATCCCGCTACAGGTTGGGTATAAAATTTGAAAACAATATAGTATGGTTACTATTCTTTGGATTACGAAACGAAAAAACTTATAAAATGTTTCCGTAATTTTTAACAATTTTCCCTTACACGTTCGGGTCGCGCTTTCCGCTATACTCCTCACTTTGCTTACGCTGCGTTCGGAATGACTGGCGTTGCGGGTGGCAAAAGTGGCGGCGACGCTACTGCCCGCCGATTCCTACGCCCGTTCGTCGCCGCCGCTACTTCTCCCCCTTTTGAGTGAATAGCGGTCATTCCGACGCAGCGGAGCGGAGGAGAAATCTCAAACAATTTTTTTTTATAAGGTAATTAGGTCTATTTTTCGCAACCTAACTCATTGCTACTAAGGTGTTTTTGTGTTTTATGAGGTAAAAATCAGGTTTTTTATGTTTTTATTATTTCATCAATATTCCCCTTTTTTCTCTATTTTCGCCATCAATTTTTAATCAAAAAAATATGACTTAATAAACTGAATATTAATATTTTAATAAGAAAGTGTTAGCTTGCAATATAGTCTTTGAAAACTACCAAATTAAAAGAGACTCTCCAAAAATACGAAGCGCCGCTATGGCGTGGGATGTTTATTTGGAGAGTCGGGTATTGGTAGTACCTCAAAGACGAATAAAGACATTCTCACGCTTTTTTATTGCAAAATAAAACACTATTAAAATATTAATAATCAAATGTTTATATCATGTTTTGTCTTGCAAAGGTCTCAAAGAGTTCTTTGAAATTATTGGATATCAGATTGTTAAATCGGATTTTTGATTTCCCCGATTTGAATTGATTATTTTGCAGTTTAATTGTAACTTGCAATGAATCAAGACAGATAGTCAATCAAAAAGTTGGCTTAAAAAACAACACCCTAAACTCTTTTAGTCTTTGGCTGTTTGGCTTGAATTTACTGAATATACCTACACAAACAATTTCATCACCAAAAAAATCAGTGCTGCGAGCAATCCACTAACAGGGATTGTTAATATCCATGCTATTAACAGGTCTTTGGTAACCCCCCATCGCACGGCAGAGAGGCGTTTGGTTGCTCCCACGCCAATGATAGCACCGGTAATAGTGTGCGTGGTGCTTACCGGTATTTTCAAAATTTCGGTGAGATATAAAGTGAGCGCACCGGCAGTTTCGGCAACTACTCCTTCCAATGGGGTAACTTTTGTGATTCTTGTTCCCATCGTTTTCACAATTTTCCAACCTCCCGACATAGTGCCCAGCGAGATTACGGTAAAACAGGAGAACGCCACCCAATTGGGCAAATCGGTCATAGATTCAATTCCCATACCCAAACCAAGTGGATGGGCGGCAATAAGCGCTGCAGCAATAATACCCATTACTTTTTGAGAATCGTTTAAGCCGTGTCCAATGCTAAAGAGTGCTGAGGAAACCAGCTGCAGATGTTTAAACCAGGCACTTGCCGTATGTGGATTCGCCTTAATACAAATAAAATGAAGCAGAAAAGATAACAATAGGGCAACCATCATCCCGATAAACGGTGCAAGAAAAATAAAAGAAGCGATTTTCAGGATTACGGAAGCGCGAATAGCGGCAAATCCGCTACTCATAATGGCTGCACCGGCAAAACCGCCAATCAATGTATGCGACGATGATGATGGAAT
>Ga0209628_10000240_pt1 | contig 32611 bp, 28 predicted proteins | sample TergutCu122P4_FD_187285 | JGI IMG/M metagenome (GOLD analysis project Ga0209628, IMG submission 187285) | Cubitermes ugandensis P4 segment gut microbial communities from Kakamega Forest, Kenya - Cu122 P4 (SPAdes) (version 2) | ecosystem: Host-associated > Arthropoda: Insects > Digestive system...
CTGACGGAACTGGACGTGACCGGCCTGACACTCAGCAATCTCCGGGTACAGGGCAACTACATACCTGACAAGAGCGACGTAAGAGGATTTACCGGGACATGGGACGGCAGTTCGTTCATATTCGATACACAGAATACCGGCACACCCGTAACTTTTACAGCGGCACAGAGCGGCGGTGCAAGCGGAACTGCGAATTCGACCGGGATCGTAATAACATTCAATAAGGCGGTCACCGGACTGACGGCATCCGACATAACGATCACGAACGGCACAGGGAGCGTAACGAAAGGCGAGCTTACGGGTTCGGGAACAACGTGGACGCTTGCGCTGACCGGTGTGGCGGCAGAGGGTAACGTGACGGTGGGCGTGGGCAACTTCGGAACGTTCAAAGTGACCACGGCACCGCAGACCGTGGCCGTGTACAAGGCCGTCGGCGGCGGGGGCGGCGGAGACGGGAATAGCGGCGGAGGCGGCAGCAACACATTGCTGATAGTCGCGGTCATTGCGATCATAGCCGTTGCCGGTGCCGGCGCATATATGTTCGTCCTGCGCCCGAAGATGAAATAAACGTTTACCATCGGCGGGTCCGTCCCGCCGATAAATTTTTTCATTTCTCCGCGGCGGACGCTCCGCTACCGTAATATATTGATAGTTTGTCACGATGGCCGTGTCCTTCGATCTTCTCGATAAAAAGGTGACGGCCGTCCTCAAAGGGATGAACATCTTTGCGCCGACGGACCCGCAGGTCGCGGTCATACCGAAGATACTGAACGGCGATAACGTTCTTCTCGTGGCGCCCACCGGGATCGGGAAGACGGAGGCCGTTATGCTTCCGATATTCGACATGCTCCTCAAAACTCCGAGGAAAGGCATACGGTGCATCTACGTGACGCCGCTGCGCGCGCTGAACCGCGACATGTTACGGAGAATGGAGGAGTTCGGGAACGCGTTGGACCTTAAAGTGGGCGTCAGGCACGGCGACACCACGGACTACGAACGCATGATGCAGTCGCGGAACCCTCCGGACATTTTGATAACGACGCCGGAGACGCTGCAGGTGCTGTTCACCGGGAAACGGCTGCGCGAGCATCTCACCGGAGTGAAATGGCTGGTGGTCGACGAGATACACGAGCTCGCGACCGTTGAGCGCGGAGCGCAGCTGAGCGTCGCCATGGAACGTTTGGTAAAGCTTGCCGGCGAGTATCAGCGCATAGGGTCGTCGGCGACCGTCGGCAACGTTGACGAGGTCGCCAAGTTCCTTTCCGGCGTCGGACGGAAGGTCGTCGTTTCGAAGCACGATACGAAACGGGACCTCGAACTGAACGTCGAATGCCCGGAAGCGATCAAAGATCCGGCGCTTTTGGACAAACTGCAGAGCGACCCAAATGTGCTCGCGGTGATAAAACGCGCAAAGGAGCACATAGATGCCGGACGGTCGACGTTATTCTTCGTGAACACGCGCGAGACCGCCGAATGGTTGGCCGCGAGATATCACATTTACGACGAAAGTTTTTCGATAGACGTGCACCACGGCTCCCTTTCCAAGGAAAACCGAATGGAGATGGAGGACCGTTTCAAAAGGGGCGAATTGAAAGCATTGATATGCACCTCGTCCCTCGAACTCGGGATAGACGTCGGTTCGACCGACCTCGTGATACAATACAACTCGCCGAGACAGGTGTCGAGGATGATACAGCGCGCGGGGCGCGCCGGTCACCGGATCGGCGAGACTATACGCGCGAAGATCATCGCGACGTCCCCCGACGAACTGTTGGAGAGCGTCGTGATAAACCGAAGGGCGGCGGCGAAGGAGATGGAGGACAAGACGGGGAGGCCGATGCCGTTCACCGTGCTTGCGAATCAGCTCATAGCGATGACTATGTCGTCGCGCATCACGAGGGACGAAGCGTTCGATGTGTTCAAAAGATCTCATTCGTTCCGCGGTCTCGAACGCAAGGACATGGACGCGGTCCTCGAACAGCTCATTTCGATAAAACTGATATTCGAGGACGCGGACGGCTTCCGAAGGTCGAAGCGCGGAATGGAGTACTTTTACGATAACATATCGATGATACCCGACGAGCGCACGTACCTCATACGCGACATCGGGACGCGCGGCATCATCGGGACGCTCGACGAATCGTTCGTCGCCACATTCGCGGAACCGTACGCGATGTTCATCGCCAAAGGAAGAACGTGGCGCATCGTGGAGATGTACGAGGACGAGATATTGGTGGAAGGCTCCAAGGAGATGGGCTCCGTCCCGTCGTGGGTCGGAAGCGACATCCCCGTCCCGTACGAAGTTGCCATGGAGGTCGGCCGTCTGAGGCGCGTGGGCAACATCGACGATTACGAATGCGACGACAACGCGAAGAAGCGCATCCGTAACTACCTGGGGTCGCACAGGGAAAAGTTCGATGTCCCGTCGGACATCCTCGTCACGCTGGAGACGGACGATCGGCTTGCCATAATAAACTCATGCTTCGGCACCCGCGTGAACGAGACGTTAAGCAAAATTTATTCCGCGTTGCTTTCCGCAAGGCTCGGCGAAAGCATCGGCATCTCCACAGATCCGTACCGGATAATGATAGAACTTCCGCGTAACGTCGGGAAGGACGTTTTGCTGAACGCGCTCACATCGATACGCCCCGGCACCGCGGAGGCGCTGGCGAAGATGACCCTCGCAAATTCAACGTATCTGAAATGGAGGTTCGTCTACGTGGCCAAAAAATTCGGAATAATAGAGAAGAACGCCGATCATCGGTACATCAACTTCACGCGGCTCTTCGACATGTACCGCGACTCGCCGATATACGACGACGCGGTCCGCAAAGTGTTATGGGAGGACCTCGACGCCGAGAACACCGAAAAAGTTCTGGAAGCGTTATCGAACGGTTCGATAAAAGTGAAAGTTACCGGACTGTCGCCGATCGGGATGGAGGGCATCATACGGACGAAGGAGCTGATGCAGCCTCTGCGCGCGGACCATTCGATACTGATGGCGATGAAACAGAGGCTTGAAGACGAAGTATTGTACGCATCGTGCATCCGTTGCCAGAGCCAGCGGAGGGTCCGCGCCGGCGACGCGCCGAAGAGGTTCAAATGCGAGAAGTGCGGAGGCAACATGATCGCCGTGCTGAAGGAGTACGAACGCGATAACATCAGGCTCTTTTCGAAGAAGGACCCCGATGCGAACGAAAAGAAGGAAATGCTGAGAATAACGAAGAACGCGAACCTCGTGAACGAGAACGGCGGCAAAGCGGTGATGATACTCGCCGGCCGCGGCATAGGCCCCGATTCGGCGTCGCGCATCCTGAACAGGATGCACACCGATGAGGACGACCTCCTGAGGGACATCCTCTCGTCCGAAGTTCTTTACGCAAAGAACAAGCGGTTCTGGGACTGATGCCCGCCGGCATTGTTCGCCGCCGGTTGCGGACCGTACGGCAACAGTTGCAAAATTTGCAACGGTTCAAACAGACGTTCAGTTGTCAAAGAATATTTGACAACTCAAATAAAGGTTTCTCGGAGACATATCTGTTGCATATTTTGCAACACATCTCCGGGCGAAGATCGATTGGTAAGGATCTCTTACATACTGCCGCGGGAAAAGAACGTATTGTGCCGGAACGTCCGACCATTAAGAATTCCTTAATGGTTGCCCGGAAGGGGCGGAGAACCTGGAGAATTCAGTTTGTGAGTATTACTCACATACTGCTACGTGCCGGAACCCTAACAAAATCGAGTTGTTGCAAATTTTGCAACAACTCACGGAATGGCTCGCATATCTGAATTATGGGGCCGTCAAATAATATTTGACGCTCCTCACTTACAAATTTTTCAGTGTGTGCAAAATTTGCACATTCCGCATTATTTTAAACATTTTCAGTTTGTGAGGATTACTCACATACTGCCGCGAACGAAAGATTCAGTATGTGCATTTTTTGCATAAACTGCGGAAAAATATGCCATAGTTTGAACTATTGCGCGAAAAATGCACATTTTTTAACACATTCCGCATTATTTTAAACATTTTCAGTTTGTGAGGATTACTCACATACTGCCGCGAACGAAAGATTCAGTATGTGAAAAATTTGCACTGACTGCCATAAACATATCGCACATGTTCCGTATAGTTAGACTAACTGTAATACTAGGGTTAATAATCGTACGGTCACGGTTGCATATCTATGAATAAGAAAACCGACCCGTTGTGTAAAACATATGCGATTGAAACTTCTGAAAAGATAGCCTCTCCATCCATTCTGCCTGACAATAAAGGCGAGATCGTACTGTACCAACCGGACGAATCGCTGGAACTGAAGGTGCTGTTGGAAAACGAGACAGTATGGCTCTCACAAATGCAAATGGCAGAGTTATTCCAAACAACTCGTTCGAATGTTGCTAGGCACATCAGAAATATTTTCAGCGAGGGGGAACTAAAGGAGATTTCAGTTAGCAAAGATTTCTTGCATACTGCTGCAGACGGCAAGAACTACAATATTCAATACTATAATTTGGATGTAATTATTTCCGTCGGATATCGTGTCAAATCACAACGCGGCACCCAGTTCCGTCAGTGGGCCACTGCGGTGCTTCGCGATTATCTGCTCAAAGGCCATGCCATCGATCTGCGGTTGGAGCGCATTGAGCACAGACTCGGCGAACATGATAAGAAAATAGATTTTTTCGTAAGGACCGCACTGCCTCCGGTCCAGGGAATATTTTTTGAAGGACAGATATTCGACGCGCACGCGTTCGTTTCCGATCTTGTACGCTCCGCAAAACGGTCCGTCGTCCTGATAGACAATTATGTGGACGAGTCCGTTCTTCTCCTGCTGTCGAAAAGGCGGCTGGGTGTTACTGCCGGGATACACACCAAACGCATCTCCCCGGAACTGCGGTCGGACCTTGAAAAACACAATGCGCAGTACGAACCCGTGAACATATGCGAAACGGATCGTTTCCACGACCGTTTTCTGATTATTGACGATATCGTATACCATATCGGCGCATCGTTCAAAGACCTCGGAAAGAAACTGTTCGCCTTCTCCAAAATGGAAATGAAGGGACAGGATTTCCTCAAGGCCCGCTGAGCATCTGCGCGGTACGCTTGTGTCAGACCACTCTGTTCCTCAGTTCCCCGACGCCGTTTATCTTGGCGACGACAACATCGCCTTTTACCAGCGGGCCTATGCCCTCCGGCGTTCCCGTCGCCATTATGTCGCCTTTCTCGATGGTCATGAATCTTGAAACGTAAGATATCAGCTCGTCCATGCGGAAGATCATCATCGACGTGTTCCCCTTTTGTTTCACGTCGCCGTTCACCGATAACTCGAGGTCAAGGTTGTGAATATCTTTCACAGACCCGATCGGCACCGGATCTGACATCGGACCGAAGGTGTCCATTCCCTTCGCTATGCACCACGGGTTGCCGACCGCTCTCGCCTGCGTCTGCATGTCCCTTGCCGTGACGTCATTGAATACCGCAACGTGAGACACGTACGACAGCGCCTCGTCCTTCGGTATGTTCTTCCCTTTCTTTCCGAATATCAATGCCAATTCGACCTCGTGATGTATCGAACCTATCCCGTCGACGATCGCTATGTCGTCGCCGTTGCCTGCGAGACATGACGGCGGCTTGAGGAACACTATCGGCTCCGTCGGAAGTTTCGCGTTCGTCTCCGCGAGGTGCGACTTGTAGTTCCATCCTATGCATATTATCTTGCTCGGCCTCATCTCAATTCCCCCTTTACCGTGAATTCCGTCCTCTTTTCCTCTTTCTCTTCGCTTTCGCTCAGTTTTTTCGGTTTGTGTCCTTTGTATCCCGCCGCGACGACGTACACTTCCGACGACGTTGCGCGCGACGCGTCCGGCGAATGTATCTTCACTTCGCGGAACCTCTTGTCCATCTCTTCCTTCAGCGACGGGAACATATCGCCCATGAACACCTTCACGATCATCTTCCCGTTCTTTTTGAGTATGTGGTCCGCGACGTCTATCGCATAAGTGCATAAATGGACGGAACGCGCATGGTCCGTCGAATAATGTCCGCCGACGTTCGGCGCCATGTCCGATAGCACAACGTCCGCCTTCCCTCCGAACTTTTCCAGCAACGCGTCCATTGTCTCCTTCATCGTGATGTCCCCGCGTATCGTTATCACTCCGTCGATCGGTCTTATCGGTCTGAGGTCCACGCCGATCACCTTTCCGTCGCCGACGCGTTCCTTGGCCACCTGCAGCCATCCGCCCGGGGATGCGCCGAGATCCACGACCGAATCCCCTTCCCGGAATATCCCGAAGCGGTCGTCCATCTGCATGAGTTTGAACGACGCGCGTGACCGGTAATCCAATTTCTTCGCCAGCCTGTAGTACTTCTCCTGCTTGTGTTCCGAAAGCCAGCGTTCTGTCATCGGGGAATATCATCCGCTGTTATGCATATAATGTCTTCGCATTCCGACCGTGCCCGGCGAATGCGGGTCCGGCATCATTCACTGTTTTTGCCGCTCTTAAGCGCCCTCTCTTTCCGGTCCTTTGCGTTCGTACTGGTTATTGCGGGCCTCCCTGTGCTCTTTTCGAGCTGTTCGCGGGCGGTCTTGGCGACATTTGCGCCTTCTTCCGCGACATCGGCGCTCTCATCGAATCCCTTCGGTTGTCGAACGACGGAGATGTCCGTCGCGGCGACCTCGGCGAGCATGTTCAGCACCAATTCGGTGTTGGTCATGTTGTCGCGGAGGTTCTCCTTCTTCAGTCCTTTGAACCCTTTGTATTCGCGTGTGGTCATGCCGCTCCAGGTCTTGCTCATCAGATCGGTCAATATCGCGTATTCCTTTCCTTCTCTGACCCCGCTCTTATCCCATTCATCCGTCAGCGCCTTTCTCACTTCGATCGTCTTGATGCGCTGATTTATCCAATCCTCGCTGTATCCCAAACGTCTGTAATTCTGTATGGCGCGGTTTATGGACAGTTCGGGGTCTACTGTCTCATCGATCCTTTCGCTGCCGACCCTGGCCAGCCACATCTTGAAGGGTTCCGCCTTTTTACTCGGGACCGATTGAATCAGACGCAATACCTGCTCGGTGTCGGCAACATCTGTCAGATATCTCTTACCGTCAGCGGCTTCAAATTTCAGTTGGTGACAATTTGTCACCGACTCATTTCCTTCAGCAACCAATCTCTGTTTCAATTTGTTCCAATATTTTCTGGCCATTAGTTTATCTGTCTGTTCGGTCAGTATCGCAACAATATCTACAACCGAGAACCACCATTTCTCTTCTTCTTTGTCCCATACTGCGCGAACTTCCTGTTTGTCGAATATCTTTATGCCTTTCTCTTTCTCCTGCATCGAAACCACTCGGTCGTTCCACGTCGATCTGGATATATAAGCGCTCCAGGGAGGGGTCGCCGAAAGTACTTTTTTCAAAATAGCGCCATTCGTGTTGCGGCGATGGCAAAAAACGAAGAACGGCGGTTTCATTTATATACCTCCGAAAACAGAAAGTGCCGGTTCGGACACAAATCTGTGTTTTTGCACTTTCGGAGTACTTTCGGTCGGACCGAAAGTGAAACGGACTACGGCAACGGATGACCGGATAAAAAGCTGTGCGGAACCCCGCCCGTGATCCTTATCTTTCAAAAAGCCGGATCTTGCCGCCCCGCGGCGCAGACCCGCCGGACGCGGTCCGTTCTTTATCAAAGGATATAAACCCGCAGACGATACGTGATGGCGATAATATGTCAGGATGGACGTATGCGCAGGCGGGAGTGAACATAGACCGCAAGTCCAGCGCCATAGATTCGCTGGTAAAGGAACTGAGGTACAAAAGAGTGGGGAAAGGACGTTCGGCCGACCTTAAGGGACTGTTCACGAGTCTGATAGACTTCGGGGACGATTACCTTACGTTATGCACCGACGGCGTCGGGACGAAGCTGCTCGTCGCCGAGGAGCTGGGGATCTGGAACACCGTCGGCATCGACTGCATAGCGATGAATGTCAACGATACGATTTGCGTGGGCGCCGAACCGATGTCGTTCGTCGATTATATCGCGATAGACAAGCCCAACGAAGAATTGACGAACGCGATCGGGAAAGGTCTGGAGAAGGGGGCGGAGATGAGCAACATGGACATCGTCGGCGGAGAGATCGCCGTGCTCCCGGAATTGGTGAGGGGCGTTGACCTTTCGGGTACGTGCCTCGGGTACGTGAACAAAGAGAAGGTGATAACCGGACAGGGCGTGAACAAGGGCGACCTCATAGTGTCGCTGGCGTCGACCGGCATACACTCCAACGGTCTGACGTTGGCGCGAAAGGTGTTCGAGAGCGCCGGGATAGGGATGACCGAGAAGATACCGGGGCTGAAGAGGACGGTCGGACTGGAACTGCTGACCCCGACGGAGATCTATGTGAGACAGGTCCTTTCGATAGTGAACGACCACAAGGTGAACGGGATGGTCAACATCACCGGCGGAGGTCTGCGGAATCTGCTTCGCATGAGAAAGGGGTTGCGTTACGTGATCAGCGATCCGATGAGGCCGGCGAAGATATTCGCCAAGATCCAGGAGCTCGGAGAGATAGAGGACCGCGAGATGTTCCAGACGTTCAACATGAGCATGGGATACGCCATCGTCGCGCCTCCGGACGATGCGGAGGCGATAGCGTCGAAATACAAGAACGCGAAGATCGTCGGCCGCGTGGAAAAGGGGAAGCACGGTGTGCTCTACGCCCCGGAATCGCTGCTGTACGATCATTATTGATTTGCGCACAATGCGCCGACCACCGCGCCGAGCGCCGTGCACGTCTCCAATGAGTAACGGGAACCGGTGATGTCCAGATTGTATCTCGGGATGCACGCCGCCTCTTTCGGGACGCCGTGCGGGCCGAGGCCGAAAACGAGCAGGACGCTCTTTCCGGAGCCGAGCATGTTTCGTATCTCGGCGATCGATACCGAAAGTTTCGGATTGGGTTTGCTCGTTGTCAGTATCGGTTCGCCGAGCTGCGGCGGAAATCCTTTGCCGGGATACGGGAAGCTTTGGAATCTTCCCTTTTCCGCCAGTTCCATGAAATACTCTCCGTCCCCGCCTATGCTCGTCGTCCCCGCCACCCACTCCGCCAGCTCCCTCGGCGTCCTCGGCTCCTCCGGGAACGGGAAACCGAATACCGCGAGATTCGAATCGAACGCCAGCGCCAGCGGGCCCGCTCTCGCCAGCGCCCTGCGGTGCGCCTCCATGAACTTCGACGGATTGTAAGAATTGTAAAGACCGATCGTCACGCGCCCTTTCCCCACGTGTATCACCTTTCTGCGTTGCCGGACGCCCGAAGCCTTCCGACTATCGCGTGCCTGTCCCCGTCCAGGAATATCTCCATGTCCGGATTGTCCGACTGTATTATCTCTATCTGTCTGAATATCTCAGATAAGGTAAGGTCGCTCGTCCTGACATCAATGAATACCTTCTCCATGGGATACCGACGTTGCTCCGAATGGTTTTACGGTATTTATGGCTTTATAGGTTAAATATCCGGAAACGGATACGCGCACGATATTATGGCGACGCTCATGGACTACCAGGACAAAGGCGTGATGGAGCCGGAGAAGTTCTTCAACGCGAACAAACATCTGCGGCCGGAAGAATACCAAGCGAAGATCGTCGAAGTTTACGGTCCTGCGGCGGGACGCGACAAGAAGCTGGAGGCGATGGTGAACGCCGCCGTCCTGGCGTACGCGTCCAGGAAATGAAGCTGTCACGTTTTGAATATCTCTTCCGCGCCGACGAGTATCACGTCGCCGCGCTCGGTCTCCTTTCTCACGACCTGTGTGAATCCGGACCTTGAGAACAAACAGAATATGTATCGATCGTATCCTGCGAGTTCCGTATTCGCCGTAACCTTTTCCCTCAGGCTGTTCAGCACATCGACGCCGACCGGAGAGTTCGTCCATTTGCACTCGCCGAGCAATAATGTTTTTCCGTCCGTCGCTCCCACGTCCGCTTCGAATCCCTTCCCCCATACGCGTCCGATCTGCTTTGCCGTGAACGGCAGTTCGCGCTTGGCGTTCAGTTTTCTTATATGGTCGATGCACAGGTCCTCGAAACACATCGACGCGTGTTCGGTGCTTACGATCTCGGCGATGTCCTGTACCAGACGGCCCGTGTTCCCGGTCTCTATGTCATCTTTGTTCGGATATACGAAACGGTACCAGAAACGGAAGAGGTTGTCCGCTATCTTGTACAGTCCGCTCCGTATGTTCGCACTGTTCTTTATCGTGTCCAGTATGCTGTACTCTTTGACCACTATGTTCAGTTCGGTCAGATTCTTCAGGTACACGTTCACCTTCGCGGCATCGATCATCGTCTTTTGGCTTATATCGTTCAGTTTTGTGTTGCCCAAGGCCACCGCCGAGGTTATCGTGTTGTATGTTGCCGTTTCGCGCAGCTCCTGTTTCAGCATGAACTCGATCTCATTGTACAGGACCGTCTCGCGCGACAGTATGTTCTGTCCTATGTTCTCCTCTATGCTCAGCGAGGGAGAGAATTGCTTGAGATAGAACGGAATGCCGCCGAGTATGGAATACGCTGTGACCTTGTCCTTAAGCGTATAGCCAGGAAAGAACTGCACCGCCTCCCGGAACGTCAGTTCTTTCATCTTGAATATTGCGGTCGCCCGTCCGTATAACGGATTTTTGCTTCCGAGGACCTCGTTCTCGATAAATCTCATTTCGCTTCCGCAGAGCACGATCATTATGTTCTCGCGCAACAGGTGCTCATCCCAAACGTTCTGCAGTATCGACGGGACGGCTTTCTTACCGGTGAATATGTGTTGGAATTCATCTATTATCACCAATATCTTTCCGTTGTGCCTCAGTTTTTTCAGGCCCATGAATATGCTTTCCCAGTCACTCAGCAGTGCGGGGTTGCCGTCGAAACCGAAGGACAGCATACGTTGTTTGAATCTTTCCCTTTGTTCGTTGTCGTCCGACTCGGTGGCGCTGAAGAACAGTGCTTCCTTGCCTTCCGTGAACTTACGTAAAAATTCTGTTTTGCCGATACGCCGCCTTCCGTACAGGAATATCAATTCTGCGTTGGCGGAGCCGAACTTGTTCTCGAACTTCCTCAATTCTTCCTGACGACCGATGAATACCATGCATATGATATATAATCACGATTATATAATCATGATTATGTTTTTTCCTGCGCTCACTGCGGAAACTGCACACATATGAAAAAAGAATACCGTTAAGGGGTTTCGTTCCGCCGCTGTCACGGCTTTCTGATCAGGAACCAATACGCCGCGAGGCCGACCGCGGCGGCGATCGCGATGATGCCGGCGATGAGGAGCACCGGAACATTTCCGCCCGGTCCGGCGATCTTTACGGCGATCGGGTCCGATTCGATCGTTCCGGTGGTCCCGGCGGCCGCCGCGTACGTAACTTTCAGAACATACTCGCCGCTGTCCCCGGCGTTCTTCACGGTGTGCGTCATCGACGTTGCGCCGTCTATCGGCACGCCGTCCTTGTACCACTGCGCGCTTACGACCACCGACAGGTTCCTGAACTCCGGGGCCAACGTCACGGCGTTCCCGTCGTATTCCTTTTCAACGTCGGCGCCTCTCGTCAGTTTCGCGGGAACGGCGGTCACGTTCACGTTGCCGTTGAGCGGATTGATAAGTTTCCCGCCGGCCGTGTTCAGGACAGTGCCGCCGGAGATATTGACTGGGGCGGCCTTGCTGCTGTATATCGTCCCGTACAGACTGTTCGTGCATGATGACACTATCGTGCCGCCGCCGATGTCGATCGCCCCGGCGGAATTGTTGTACACCGCGACCCCGCCCGCAACGTTGCCGATCGTGCCGCCTTCGATGATAAGGCGCACGGCGGACGACGATCCGCGGTCCGCCAGATATATCGCGGCGTACATTGTGCCCGAGCATGCGGATGTTATCGCCGCGGTGCCGGATATCCTGATGATCCCGGTGTCGCTGTTGAACACCGCGTCGCATTGCGCGCATATCACGCCGCCTGAGATGTTCACTTCGCCCGCGGAATTGTTGTAGACCGCGACGCCCGATGCGGCCGTCGCCGATATCGTTCCGCCGGAGATGTTCACCGGACCCGCGGAATCGTTGCGGACCGCGTTGCCGGTCGCCGTGGTTATCGTTCCGCCGGAGATGTTCACGGCGCCGGAGGACGCTTTGCACACGGTGTCGCCGGACATCCCGCTTATCGCGCCTCCGGAGATGTTGACGGTGCCCGTCACGTTGGACACAGAGCGGGCGCCGGAGCCGATCGTGAATATCGTTCCGCCGGAGATGTTCGCGGTGCCCGTCACGTTGGATACCGCATAGCTGCTGGACCCCGTTCCGAAGACCGTTCCGCCGGAGATGTTCACCGTGCCCGTCACGGAATCGTTCAGGACCGCGACGCCGCTCGATGCCGTGCCGATCGACGCGCCCTCGCTGTCCACGTAAAGGGATGCTCCGTTCTCCGTCCTGATCGTCGCGTCGCTCACGCCGCCGGCGGACGTAACGTTTCCTTCGATGATGTACGTACCGTTCCGCAGCACCGCCGTGCCGTCGCCCAGGTCGACCGTCCCGCCGTTTCCGAATATCAGTTTCTTGACGGCCGTCTCTCTTCCTGTATCTATTGCGTCGATGACGCTCTGTATCGTTCCCGCAGGCACGGTTATCGGACCGGGCGTGCCGGTCGCCGCGAACGATGCGCCGGTCCGCGTTATCGTGAATGTGTACTCGGGGTCCGGGATCATGCCTGCGGACAGTACGGCGTCCCCGCCGGACCCGCCGGGTGTGCCGGAATCCGCTGTGAACGCGAACGCGAGCGTTACCGCAAGCGCCAGAACTATCGTTGCCCTGCCCGTCTTCGTGTTCCTCCCCTCTATGAAAGTATGCGGCCGGCAGACCTGCATATTGGATGCGTATCGTCATGCGCCCGTTTAATGGCGACAGTTTCTTTTTTCTCGGAATTCCGGCGCACAGCGCCGTGCGTCATCGAAAAATTGCGAATTCCGAGAATTTTTTGAGATGTACTGGTGCCGTGAGCCGGGCTCGAACCAGCGACTTCAAGATCTTCAGTCTTGCACTCTCCCAACTGAGTTACCACGGCGTGAAACTCCCCATTGTGCATTTCCGTTATATATTTACTGGTAGGGACACGGCATCGTTCCCGTTACCGCGGCGGCGGACGTTCATCGGCTCCTTACGAATTTCACGTAATCGGCCTTCCCTTCGCCGTGTATCTCCCTGATCATCCTTTCAAGCGTTTCCGACCCGCCCGAGAGTATCATCACCTCCAGACATTTCCTGTTCTGCAGATGCGAGTGCAATTGCGTTCTTATCATCCCTTCGTATTTATGCTGAAGCATCCCGATCCACCGGTCGCTGTGCGTCCCGTGGACGATTATCAGTACGCCCTCGATGTCTCCGTCGAATTTCTTCATGTCGTTCACTTCGGAGCCGGCGATCCTTATCGCCGCGCGCACCGCTTCGCTCCTTCCCGACAGACCTAGGCTTTCCTGTATGTTCTCCAGCGCTTCCGTGCTTTCTTCCGGTAAAGATATGCTTACGATGGTCATTTCATCACGTTATTAACAAATATATCCCTTCGGAGATATAAGTTAATAACTATCCGCCAAGTGTTTAATAATAGCTACGTTTATTGATTTTTCATGTTCACGGACATGGACCCGTATCTCGTGCTCCTCGTGTTCGCGGCGGTCGTCCTCGCCGTATCTTTGGCCGGTGCGTTCGTTCCGCGGATGATGAGGATGAACATGAGGCAGGTCCACCTGATGGTGGCGCTGTCCGCGGGGATATTCCTCGGGATATTGTTCTTCATGCTCCTGCCGGAGACGTTCGCCGAGGCGCACGGCCATGAGATGAACGCCGCCGCGTGGGTCGTCGGCGGTTTCCTTACCGTACTTTTTGTGGACGTGTTCATGAAATGGAGACATATGTCCGCGTGCCCTTGCGAGGAATGCCACGATAACGACCACCGTCACGAACTGACGTCGGTCACGGCGTTCGTCGGATTGGCGATACACGCGGCCGTTGACGGTATCGTCCTGAGCATCGCGCTGAGCGCCGGCGGGGATATCGCGGCGGTGGCGCTCGTGGGCATCGCGATGCACAAGTTCGTCGAGCTCTTCGCGTTATCGTCGACGTTCATGCTCACCGACATGGAGAGAAAGTGGGCAATGATCTATTTGGTCCTGTTCGCGCTGATAACTCCCGTCGCCGCCTTCGCGTCCATGCCCGTCGTGAACTTCCTCGAGGGGCTCGAGGGAAGCATATTCATTCCGCTGGCGGTCGCGACGGGCACGTTCATGTACGTCGGGATTTACGCGCTGCTCCCCGAGGCGTTCCACGAACGCCGCGACAGTTTGCTCTCGTTCGCGCTCGTGGTCATCGGCATCGTGACGATAGCCCTCATATCTTTGATGTTGGGCGATGCGCACGTTCATTGATCAGTGCTTTTTGAAGAACGACGGGCTGCGTCCTCCGGGTGGCTGCAGCGTGAAGCACCGGGGGCATGACAGCTCGGTTATTCCGATCGTTGCGCCGCACGAGATGCATTTCGTCATCAGCTCCTGCTGCACCGAGGTATCTTTCGATCGGGCGTATTTGATCAGCGAGTATATCATCAGGCAGACGCAAAGCATGATGAGGCCGAGGAATGCGAATATCGTTATCAGTATCTTGGCCACCGTGACGTCCGACATGAAGAGGCTGCCGGACGCCAGCGTGACAATGAAGTATATGAACACCGCCACCAGCGCCACGATCGACGCGGCGAACAATATCATGTATCTGTTCGGCATTTGTTCCCCAGACCCTGCAAAGCGTTCCCGCTTATTGTTTTTTCCCTTTGTCGTACGGCATCCGCATCGCGCCGCAGCGCGGGCATGTGTGCTCCGTGGTTCCCATGAATGTCCCGCATGCGGCGCATTCCCTCATCTCCACGGCGCCGTCCTTTGCCTTTTCGGTGAGCGGCCGTATCATGTTGACGACGGCGACGACCGCGATGATGGCGACGGCGATCGCGAATATCGTAAAGAACCCGTCGTCGCCGTCCGCCGCGGAGCGTGCAAATAAAATATAAAATGCGAGAAGCAGCAATACCGTGAGTACCGCCGTCAGTGCTCTCAGCGCCGTGCGTGCGTTCACGTTCTCACTTCTTCTTCGGCCTTACTCTCTCTTCCTCTTTCTTCGGGTCGAGATAGGTGCTTTCCGATACTTGGACCGCGTGACATTCCGGGCATTCCGTCTCCGCCCTGTGCATCGCGGCCCCGCACGACGCGCATTCCTTCGATACGGCGAGCGCTTTCATCTTTTTCGATGCGGAGAACGCGACGTACAGAAGCAGGACGTTCATGACTATCAGCGCGGCGACGAAGACCGCCGCGTACGCGGCCTCCTTGGACGCGTCCTCGGTTATCGACGGGTCGGTGAGCATCAGGTACGCGAATATCACCGACGATAGGAAAACGCAGGTGATTATCGCGACGATCAGCATTTTCGTCCCGCGGGGGTAATCACTGATCATTCGATCCTTCCTGCGGTCCCTCGTCGGGGGTGCCGACCACCGGCTCCAGCGCCGTGACTAGGTCGTCGTCGTGCAGATTCATTACTTTCACGCCAAGCGCGTTGCGTCCCGTGACCCGTATGTCGGCCACTTTGATCCTGATTATCTTTCCCTGCTTCGACGTTATCATCAATTCGTCGGTCTGATTGACCTTCCGTACCGAGACGACGTTGCCGTTACGGTCGCCGGTCTTTATCGTTATGACGCCTTTCCCTCCGCGCCTCGTCTTGCGGTACTCGTCCACCGACGATATCTTTCCGTAGCCGTTCTCGGTCACCGTCAGCAGCATGTCGTCGGGCCTTACCGACGCCATCGCCACCACGGCGTCCCCCTCGTTCAGTGTCATTCCCTTCACGCCCATGGTGTCCCGTCCCATCGGGCGCACGTCCTGTTCGTTGAACCTGCACGCCTGACCGAACTTCGTCGCTATTATTATTTCAGCGTCCCCCGTCGTCAGATGCGTCTCCACCAGCTCGTCGTCCTCCTCGAGCTTTATCGCCTTGATGCCTTTCGCCCTTACGTTGCCGTAGGCGCTGAGGCACGTCTTCTTCACCAATCCGTTCCGAGTGCAGAACGCCAGGAATTTGTCATCGGGGAAGTCGCTCACGCATATCGTGTTCATAACTTTCTCGCCCTCTTCGAGGTCGGACAGCATGTTCACTATCGGCTTGCCCTTCGACTGACGGCTCCCTTCCGGTATGCGGTATCCTTTCAGCCAGTGCAGACGTCCCTTGTTCGTCACGAACATCACGTAGTCGTGCGTCGACGTCACGAAGAGATTGACCACGTGATCTTCTTCCTTGGTCTGCATCCCGATCAGGCCGACGCCTCCGCGCCCCTGCTGTTTGTACGTGTTCAGCGGGATGCGCTTGATGTAGTTATCCGAAGTTATCGTTATAACGACGTCCTCCCTCGGTATGAGGTCCTCCTCGTCCGTATCTATCGCGTTCGGGTCTATCGCCGTTCTGCGTTCGTCGCCGTGCGCCTCTTTCATTTCCGTGAGCTCCGATTTGATTATCGCCAGGACGCGGGATTCGTGCTCCAGTATGTCGCGGAGGTCCTCCATCAGTTTCTTGATCTCCTCGTACTCTTTCCGGAGGTCGTCCAATTCGAGCCCGGTGAGCTTTTGCAATTTCAGATCGAGTATCGCCTTCGCCTGTATCTCCGTTATATCGAGCAAGGATATCAGTCCGTCGCGCGCCTCTTCCGGGTTCTTCGACGCGCGTATCAGCGCTATCGTCTCGTCCAGGCGGTTTATCGCCTTCATCAGCCCTTCGAGTATGTGGAACCTCTTCGCCGCCTGTTCCAGATCGTACTTGGTCCTTCGCGTTATCACTTCTTTGCGGTGGTCCAGGTAGTGGGACAGCATGTCCTTCAGCGACAGCGTGACGGGCTTGTTGTCCACCAGCGCCAAATTTATTATTCCGAACGTCTGCTCCATGCGCGTCTGTTTGTAAAGATTCTCGAGAACGACGTTCTCTATCGCGTCCCTGTGCAGTTCGACGACGATGCGCATGCCGTTGCGGTCCGATTCGTCGCGCAGGTCGGTGATGCCTTCGAGCTCCTTGTTCTTGACGCGTTCCGCGATCTCCTCGATCAATAACGCCTTGTTCACCTGATACGGGATCTCGTCGACTATTATCTTCGATTTCCCGGACGTCTGCGACACTTCGATGTGGGTGTTCGCGCGTATCTTTATCTTCCCGCGCCCGGTCATGTACGCCGACATTATCCCCGCGAGCCCGTATATCGTCCCGCCGGTGGGGAAGTCCGGGCCTTTGATGAACTCCATCAGTTCGCCGACCTCCGCGTCCGGATTGTCGATGACGTGCACAAGCGCGTCAACCACTTCCGATAAATTGTGCGGGGGCATCTTCGTCGCCATGCCGACGGCGATGCCGTCGGAACCGTTGACGAGAAGGTTGGGGAATTTCGATGGAAGCACCGACGGCTCCTTCAGCGACCCGTCGAAGTTGTCCACGAAGTCGACGGTATCTTTATCGAGGTCGGCCAGCAGGTCCGCCGATATCTTCGACAGCCGCGCCTCGGTGTAACGCATCGCCGCCGCCGAGTCGCCGTCGACGCTCCCGAAGTTACCTTGGCCGTCCACCAGCGGATAGCGAAGCGAAAAGGGCTGCGCCATCCTTACCATCGATTCGTACGCCGCCGAGTCGCCGTGCGGATGGTATTTGCCCAATACCTCACCGACCACCCTCGCGGACTTCTTATGCGAGCGGTGATGCGTTATCCCCATGTCGTGCATCGCGTACAGTATCTTCCTGTGCACCGGTTTCAGACCGTCGCGCACGTCGGGCAACGCACGGCCGACGATGACGGACATCGCGTAATCGATGTACGACCTCTTCATCTCGCCTTCGATGCTCTGCGACACGATCTTGGGTGTAATCTTTTCTTCGTCCATGGTATCACACATCCAGGTTGATCACTTCGTGCGCGTGTTCGACTATGAAATCACGGCGCGGTTCCACCGCATCGCCCATGAGCATCGTGAACAGCTCGTCCGCGAGCATCGCGTCCTCTATCATCACCTGTTTCATTATCCTGGTGCCCGGGTCCATCGTGGTCTCCCACAATTGCTTGGGGTCCATCTCCCCGAGACCTTTGTATCTTGTCACCTGTGCGTCCTTCCCGAACTCCTCGAGCGCCTTGGCAAGTTCGGCGTCGTTGTATACGTATTTCTCTTTTTTGCCCTTGTAAATGCGGTACAGCGGGGGCATGGCGAGATATACGTAACCGGCCTCGATCAGCGGCCTCATCTGTCTGAAGAACAACGTCAGCAGCAGCGTGCTTATGTGCGCCCCGTCGACGTCGGCATCCGTCATTATCACGATGTTGTGATATCTCACCTTCGAAATATCGAAATCATTGCCGATGCTTCCGCCTATCGCGATCACGAGATTTTTGATCTCCTCGCTCTGCAGTATCTTATCGGGCCTCGCCTTTTCGACGTTCAGGATCTTTCCCCTTAACGGCAATATCGCCTGGAACAATCTGTCGCGGCCCTGCTTGGCGCTCCCGCCGGCCGATTCGCCCTCCACTATGTACAATTCCGATTTGGCGGGGTCGCGTTCCGAACAGTCGGCGAGCTTTCCCGGAAGGCTCGTCCCTTCGAGGACGCTCTTCCTTCTCGTGAGCTCTTTCGCTTTCCTCGCCGCCTCCCTTACCTGCGCCGCGAATATCGATTTCTTGACTATCAGTTCCGCCGTCTTCGGGTTCTCCAGAAGGAAGCGCGATAACTTTTCGCCGATCACCGACGATACGGCGCCCTGCGCCTCGCTGTTCCCGAGCTTCGATTTCGTCTGTCCCTCGAACTGCGGCTCCGGGATCTTGATGCTGAGTATCGCCGTCAGGCCTTCGCGCACGTCGTCGCCGGTCAGCGGTTCGCTGTCCTTCAGGAAGCCGTTCGCCTTCGCGTAATCGTTTATCGTTCTCGTCAGCGCGGTACGGAATCCCGCCATGTGCGTGCCGCCGTCCGGCGTGCTTATGGTGTTGACGAAGGAGTTTATCGTCTCGTTGTACCCGTCCGTGTATTGCAGCGCCACCTCCACCTCGATGCTGGAGCTTTCGCCGTACAGGTATATCGGGTTCGGGTGTATCGGAGTTTTATTTTTGTTCAGATACGCGACGAACTCGGAGACGCCGCCTTCGAAGTGGAACGTCTCGGCGCGGCCGGACCTTCTGTCCTCGAAGAATATCGCCACGTTCTTGTTCAGGAACGCCTGGTTCCTGAACCTGATCTGCAAAACCTCGTATTCGAAATCGACCGTCTCGAATATCTGCGGGTCGGGGAAGAACGTTATCGACGTCCCCCTTTTGTCGGACGCGCCGAGCTCCTCCATCGGCCCGTCGGGTATCCCGCGCGTATACGACTGCCTGAACTTCTTTCCGTCGCGGTCCACCACGGCGATAAGTTTCATCGACAGCGCATTGACCACGGAGACGCCCACTCCGTGCAGACCGCCGGAAACTTTGTAACTGTTGTGATCGAACTTGCCGCCCGCGTGCAGATGGGTCATAACGAGTTCCAACGCCGATTTTCCCTTTTCGTGCATCCCCGTCGGGATGCCGCGGCCGTCGTCGTCCACCGTGATCGACCCGTCCTTGTTTATGTAGACGGATATCAGCGACGCGTAGCCGGCCATCGCCTCGTCGATGCTGTTGTCCACCACTTCGTGCACCAGATGGTGAAGCCCGCGCGAGTCGGTGCTCCCTACGTACATTCCCGGACGCTTCCGTACCGCCTCAAGACCTTCCAAAACGACGATACCGTCCGCACCATAATTACCCTGTCCACTGTCACCGCTCATTTTTTTCCCATCCCTTGCCTATCTGCATTTGACTGGCTTTGTTCACCGACAAGGTACTCCACGTTTATAATATTATCGCATGCGTACGCGTGCGCGCGGTGGCTCGCGTCCCGCATGCCGCGGACACGCCGCGGGCCTTCCGGAGGCGCCGGCCTTTTCGTTGCGGCCTTTTCAAACCTTCCGCCGATCATCTCTCTTCCTCCTTATCGGAACCCTTCGGCAGCGCCAGCATCTTCGAGCGGTCCATCTGCGCTTTGAGCAGCGTCTCAAGCTGTTTCCGTGCGGTCTTGTTCAACAGAACTATGCGTTCCGATTGCGGACGCCCCTGTTCTATCAGTATCGCGTTGTAACTTTCCAGATTGGCAAGCACCAACAATTGTTCCACGCCCGCGCGATCGCGTATGTTCCCTTTCCCGTTCGGATTTTTCTCTCTCCGCTCGCCGGCCGTCCTTCCGAACAATGCGACGTTAAGAAGGTCCGCCTCGTTCGCATAGACGAACGATATCTGCTTCGGCGTCAGTTCCGGGACGATCGGATGTTCTTTGATCGCATCCGTATGTATACGGTAGTTCACTTTCGCAAGTTCGCGTTCAGCCGTCCATTCCAACGCCCTCTGCTCGTTCTTTTTCAAGCGTTGGAACTCTTTTATGAGATAAAGTTCGAACTCCGCCGAAATCCAAGCTGCGAACTTGAATGCGATGTCCTTGTGCGCATATGTGCCGCCGCTGCGCCATGGCTTTACATATATCCCGATTGCACCGGTCTTTCCGACCCATTTCGATGGTGATAGGGTAAATGCGTTCGGGCCGGCCTCATCTAAAAGCCTACCGAATTCGGTAGGGTTAAATTCTTCGTTATTGAGTTTTTCCCACAGGCCGAGATATTCTATGGTGCTGTACAAACGCATCCAATGATTGATCACTATGAACGGATCATCCGGGTTCTTGTGTCTCGCGATGTCCGTTAAACTGATGTAATCTTCCTTTCCTTGTGAGAGTACCGATATCTCGCTGCCCTTAACTTTCATCTTTTCCGTCGGCATGTTTTTCGCCCTCGGCGGTTCACTGGACGTCTGGGCTTTTTGAACTATCGACTACATGTATACTTCATCTGTGCGGCGAGCTGAAAATTACCGTCCGCGGAACGGCCTGATGTTTTTATTCCGAACGTTGTTAAAACGGAGGGGTCCCGCCGGATCGGCCGTCGTCCGCAATTGTCCCCCTGCCCTGTGCGGCCCGCCCGATGACCGGCGGTTTTTCGTATACCCGGCGTCCGGCAGATGTTTTTCAAGTAACCATAAAATACACATCGCCCATTCTGAAAGGCTATGAGCAGCATAATGAAGCAGGCCGCGAAGGGCGTGACGCCTCTCATCGCAAAGGTTGCGAAGAGAGAGGGCGTCAGCGAGACGTTCGTCATGAACGGCGTCGCGGCCGGCCGCATCGCGATACCCTGCAATCCGATCCACGATCCGATACCGTGCGCGATCGGCGACGGCATGAGCGTGAAGGTCAACGTGAACATCGGCACGTCCCGCGACATGACGTCGCTTGACGACGAACTCGAAAAATTATCCGTCGCCCTGAGGTACGGCACGGACTCGGTGATGGATCTGAGCACCGGCGGGGACATCGACAGGATACGCAGGACCATCGTATCACGGTGCGGCGTCATCGTCGGGACCGTCCCCATCTATCAGACCGGACTTGTCGCGGCAAGGAGGAACGCCGTCGTCGATATGACGGAGGACGATCTTTTCAACGGTATCGAACTGCACGCGAAGGACGGCGTCGATTTCATGACGGTACACTGCGGCATAACGAAAGAAAGCGTCGGATGGCTGAAGAGATCTGAAAGAAGAATGGACGTCGTCTCCCGCGGAGGTTCCTTCCTTACGGCGTGGATACTTCACAACGACCGCGAGAACCCGTTGTACGAGAATTTCGACTATCTGCTGGAACTTGCGAAGAGGTACGAGATCACGCTGTCGCTGGGCGACGGCTTCCGGCCCGGATGCATACACGACGCCACGGACGCGGCGCAGATCTCCGAGCTCATGATCCTCGGAAAACTTGTGAAAAGGTGCAGGGCGGCCGGCGTGCAGTCGATCGTCGAGGGCCCGGGGCACGTGCCGCTGAACGACGTTCCCGCGAACATGCACATCCAGAAGAAAGTATGCCACGGCGCCCCGTTCTATGTGCTCGGGCCGCTGGTCACGGACATCGCGCCCGGCTACGATCACATCGTCGGGGCGATCGGCGGCGCCGTCGCGGCGCAGAACGGCGCCGACTTCCTTTGCTACGTGACGCCGGCGGAGCATCTCTCGCTCCCCGATGTGGACGATGTGCGCGAAGGCCTCATCGCATCGAAGATCGCGGCGCACGTCGGCGACCTCTGCAGACTGCGCAACGCGGACGCGGACCTGCGCATGGCGGGCGCGAGGAGGGCGCTCGATTGGGAGAAGATGTTCGGTATCGCGTTGGACCCCGATAAAGCCCGTAAGTACCGGGAAAGGGGCAATACGGAAAAGAACGAGGGATGTTCCATGTGCGGCGACGTGTGCGCGATAAAGATCGTCGACCGCTATCTCAAAAAGTGAACGGCAATGGATTGTGTGGAGCCACTGGAGGGAATTGAACCCCCGACCAACTGATTACGAATCAGTCGCTCTGCCGCTGAGCCACAGTGGCCTTGGTTGGAGCATAATCAAGTACCATATATAATTTTGTCATTGAAAGCATATCCAAACAGCTTACGGTCTGTGTTGCTCTAGAAGAACTTTCCCAAAACGTATCCGCCAATTATACCTGCGACGCACATGATCGCCGGGAATCCGTATGATCTGAACCACCCCTCATGTTTTGCCTTGCGCTTCAGTTTTTTCATGGCTGTTTTATTCACGGACTTGTATATGCTCCACGATATGCCTGCGGCGTCCCTCCAAAGTTTGAGAACCTTTATGTCCTCGGAACCGACATTGTTGTGCTCTGCATATCTGGCCGCGGTAGCCAATTCATCCCTTTTTTGAAGTTTTTCTAAGAGTTCCGATTCTTTCCCCTCGTAGGCTCCCCGATACAAATCGATCTCAGACACGATTCCGTGTGTCTCTTTCCACAACATCTTGTAACAGTCAAGCGCGGCCCTGAAGATGTGGCCTTTGGCCTTTTTCAGATTCGCGTCGGGTTCCTGCCCCATTTCATATTTCATTAAATGCGTGAAGGCACTTTCGAATTCGCTCAGTACCATCAACGGCTTCTCTGACGTGAAAACAACTATGTCGGAGTATGCTCCGATAAAGTATTCTCTGTACACCTCGAAAAAAGCACTTCTCTCTGAATTATCGGACACCAAAGGTTCACGCTCACATCTCCGCCCGCAGTCTTTTGCGCTGTGCTTCGACCGCTTTCATAGATGCATCTATCGCCGCTTCCAACGACTCTCTGCTCTCTCTGCTCACCTTAAAAACATTGCCGCCGCGCATAGTCAGAGATGTTCTCCTGTCCGTCACCTCAAGCGGCCTTCCCAGTTTCTTCTCCATGAATTCATCGATTTGGGTTATGTCTTCAAAATCCTCTATGGATACTCCGCACTCTTCTTCGAATATCAGTGTCTTCATCTGATTTTACTCCTGCCGCGCTCCATTTACAGAGTTTTTGTTCACATTTCTCGAGTATATAGATATGTTGGTTGGAGTATATAACCGTACATATACACACATTCCTTCTTTGCTGCGTTTACCCCGGGGTCCCGCTGATGTTGCACTTCAATCGCTCGCTGTACTTCGTCATTTGTAGCGCGGGAACATCTTTTTGAACGCGGCCGCGTCCTCCTCGAGCAACGGGGATTCGCATATGAACGTGCAGTCCCTGCCGCAATCATCGAGCGTCTCCGCCAGGAGCGACATGTCCGGGTCGGCCGCCGACAGCGGAAGATGGTTCTTCTCCCCCTTTGATGTGTATTCGATGCAGCTTATGTGAAAATGAGGTATCCCGCCGGCCAACTGAAAGAATTCGTCGGTGAGCTTTCTCATGTCTTCTTTCGTCCTGAGCGATCCGCCGTACCTTGCGTGGACGTGCGCCACGTCGAGCACCGGGCGTATCCCGTCGATGCTGTCCATCACCGTGCTTATTTCGGCGAGCGTTCCCCACGCCGACGCGCGGCCCATCGTCTCGAGGCCGAGTATCACATCTTTTATTCCCTCGTCGTCCATGATCGCCTTGCATTTGTTCAGCCCTTCGATCACGGCGTCCGTCGCCTCCGACGGTTTTCCTTTTCCGTACCCGGCGGCGTGTATCACTATGATGTACGCTCCGAGATGGTGCGCCGCCCTCGCCGTGTTGATGACGTGCGTCACGCTTTTCTCCCTCGTCTCCGGCGTCTCGGAGTTGAAACTTATGAAATACGGGGCGTGCGCGCTCAGCCGTATGTTGCGCTCCGCGGCCATCCTTCCGATCTCTTTGGCGCTTGCCTCCGATACTCTGGCGCCCTGCACATACTCCATCTCGAGCGCGTCCAATCCCATCTCCGATATGATGTTCAGCGCATCCTTCGGGCTCTTGCTTCTCTCCGGATATCCTGCGGGTCCGAAACGCATGCATGTCGGAACACGCCGTCGGTATATCTATCTTCGGAGGAATGTCTTTATCCTTGCTCACGATGACCGCGTATCGTATGAGGCTTGACGTGAAGGTATCGCTGGACCCCACGCTGGGATGCGGTCAGGCCCACCGCTGGATAAAAAAAGGAAATGTCTGGGAGGGCGTCCTGGGCGACCGGATAGTCACCCTGGAGGAACGTGACGGGCATCTGCTGTGCGGCGGGACGGACGACAAAAGGATGATGCTGGAATATCTCAGGCACGAAGACGATCTCGATGCCATATACGAAGATATCTCGAAGAGGGACCCGTTCGTCCGCGAACTGGCGTCACTGTGCCCGGGGATGCGCATACTCAAACAGGACCCGTGGGAGTGCATCGCGACGTACCTCCTTGCGACGCACGCGAACGTGAAACGCATCGCGGCGATGACGGACGCGGTGTGCAGAACGTTCGGAAAGGATCTCGGCGGCCGTCATTCCTTTCCGGCCGCGAAGGACATCGCGGACCGGCGCCATATGATCGACGAATGTAAGCTCGGGTTCCGGGAGGGGCGTTTTATCGAACTCGCGGAGAAGGTCGCCGACGGCGTCTTCGTCCCGGACGACCTTTCGAAGATGGGCTACAGGGAATGTTTCGACACGCTGAACGGGCTCAAAGGCGTCGGCAGCAAGGTGGCCGATTGCGTCTCGCTGTTTGCGTACGGCCATCTGAACGCCTTTCCGATAGACTCCAGGATCGAGCGCGTACTGCGTGAGCGTTACGGCGTCTCCGGCAACCGCGGAGAACTGTCCGCCTTCGCGTCGGGACGCTTCGGACGGTACGCCGGATATGCGCAGGAGCTCCTGTATCACAGCGGTATTATCTTGGGGTCGCACGCGCAGGTGGGCGGCTCGCAGCCCATCTGAACCTCATAGATCTTCGCCAGCATGCCTATGCGCTTCACGATCAGGCAGATGTTGCATATCTCGCTCGCGAACTCCGCGTTCTCGCTCGCTATGCGCTTCGCCGCGTTGCGGACCTCTTCCATGAACTTGCTGTGCTGCGGGCTTTCGTCGATCAGCGGGTTGTCGCCCCTCTTCTTCTTGAGGTACTGCGATATCGCCGCGTCGGTCACCCCGAAACGCCTGGCCACTTCGGCCTGCGACATGCCGTGATTCTCCACCAATTCCTTTGCGATCTCCCGCCTTATCGTCGGAAGTACGTACCAAACCACCAATTCGCATGGTATCTTCATGATAGTGGAATATCCTTAACGGTATTTAAAACCCCATGTTTACATGTAGCTTTTTACCTTTTGTCCCTGCTGCCCGGATTTGTTTTGTGATAGAACTCGCAGACGTCCCAGTCCTTGTCCTCCTCTTTGGCGCGGTCCGTTGACGAAACGCCAAGCTGCATCATCAGATTCTTTATGAATCTCAGCGCGTCGTCGTTCCCTTTCAGGTCCTCGATCTTCGCCCCGGTGACCGTCAGCTTTCCCTTGAACGACCCTATTATCTTCGTTCCGCGGAACACGACGTTCTCCGACGCCCCGCATTCCTGCTTCACCAGGTTCCTGAGATATACGTGCAGATTGTCCTGGGTGTTCAGCAGGAACATCTCCTCCGACGGCTCCGTTCTTTTGCCGATGTCCTCTTTCAGCATCCACATGACCGTCGGGTCGTCCTTCCTGAGGAAGCCTTTCGCGAGCAGTCCCTCGCTCTCGAGCTCGGCCAGCATCGATCTCAGTTCGCCCATCCTCGACGTCATGATGAACCTGTACAACTGCTCCGCCGAGAATGCGCCGAAGCATTTGAAATGCCTTCTTATTATGTTCTTCAGCGCCTCGCGCTGGTCCGTGACGGGACCGCGCACGAGACAGTGGCAGCGGTTGCCGTCGGTGTACACGAGCGAGGCGTGCGTAAGTCTCCCGAGCACTTCCAGCGTCCTTTCGGACGAGAACGGCGAGTGCTGCAGCATGTCCTTCCGCGACACCGGCTGCCTGTCCTTTATCAGTTCCCTGAGTATCCTCATATCTTCGTCCAGGGTCGCGCCCTTTGCGTCGCGGTAGATGCGGGCGAACTCATGCGTCGTATACCCGTGGAACCCCGGCACGAGCGACATCTGCATCAGCCCTCCGAGCTCGGCCAGTTTCTTTAACGGGATCCTTTCGGCGACGCGCGTCAGCATCTCCGCGTCCGTCCGTATGTACCCGCGGTCGGCGATCGCCTCGGCGGCGGTCCTGTACCTGATCGACGGCAGCGCCCTTTGTTTCCTTATCGCGTACATTGTCAGCTCGTCGTCGGTGAACGACGCCGTCACGATGTTCCCCTTCGCGTAGAACCCGTTCACGAAATGGTATCCCTTTTTCCTCATCACGTCGGCCACTTCGTCCGCGAGCTCCGCGGTGTCCACTCCCAGGACCTCGCGTATGCGGACTATGTCCTGCCCCTTCATATTGAAGAAGCGCATCATCTCGTCCACGGCGTCCAGCAGCGTTTCGAGACGGTCCGGGGACTCTATGTCCATCGCCCGGATCTCGACGCACCCGGACATCTCCCATATCTCCAGCGCGCCGAATATCCTGTCCCCGACCGTCACCGGATATACCCATCGGTCGCCGTATCTTGCCGTGATCTCGGCCCACTTCGACGCCAGCGCCGGGTCCAGCAACGACAATATCTGCATCCTCTCCTCGTCGTACGCCTCCGTCTCCAGCTTCGGTATCTCGTCGGGCATCATGTACATCGTCCTCTGCGATTCGCCGATGTACACCGGCACCGCGCCGACCTCCGCCATCAGCGCCGGGACGTCGTCCTGCGGTATGCCGAGTATCAGCCGTATGCCTATCGGGGGGATCGGTCCGTAGGCGCGCACAGCCTGTTCGGCCATCTCCGCCGTCACGTCGCCGTGCGGCGTCCCCGGTCTGTAAACCTCGTACACATTCTCCGACCCCCAGTCCTCGCGCTCGTCATACGCTCTCACGACCTTCAGCGCGCGGTCCAGCCTGTTGACGGACTCCTTGATCTCGTCTTTGTCTGTGTCCATATCCGCGATGAGCTGCCTTGTGGTCGCCTTCCCGAGGCCGGAGATGTGGGCGAGCACCTTCTCGTCGATCGGCAGCAGCGGCTCGCTGCGCAGCGACGCATATTTCTCGCCGTCCTCGGCCAGCACGTACCGTACCCTTCCGCGCACGAACCTTCCCAGAAGTATCCTCCCGCTCTCCCTCAGCGACCCCCATTCCTTCATATCGAAATCCGGTATACGGTTGAACACGTCCAATACGCTGCCCGCTGAGCCGTAGAATCTGAAATATTCCTCGATGGTGTCGAATCTGCTTCCCTTCGCGCGCCTGTAGCGTTCCGTCGCCGCATAGCTGTACACGTTGCTGTGGCCCGCCTTGAGGCGGGCGCGGTCTGTGCGGCGCATGTACTGGTCGTTCTCGGATATCAGGAACCTGCCGCACGATACCTCGCCGTCCGCCGTCAGCGCGTCGAGCGCCGACCTTGCGTCGTTCTCGGCCACCGATAATGCGAAGGCAACTTCGTGCACCGTGGCGGGCGCGAAGCATTCCAGGTATCTCATGATTATGCGGTCCAGCGCCTTGTCCCTGTCCTGCTCCTCGTACGAAAGATGCGAGAACGACCATTTGTTCCTTACGATGTCCGACCTTGTGATGAGATACATCGACTCCAGTTTCCGCAGCGACCTGAACACTGTGTCCTCGTCCAGCCCCGTTGCGGACACGACGTCGTCGAGCGACGATTCTTTCCGCAGCGCGTCCGATACCTTCCGGTCGGTGTCGTTCGTCTCCCTTTCCTTCCTGACCGCGGACGCGTACCATTTTATCTCTTCCGACGCCATGATGTGCGGGTCGTCCAGGAACACCGTGCCTATCTTGCCTTCTTTCAGAAGTTCCCTGCACCATCCGTCCACCGTCTTCCGGTCGGCGTCCGCGTACGCGTAGATGTTCCTTCCGCGTTCCCGGAACGCCTGCAGAGGTCCCGTCCGCATTAACATCGGGACGATGTCGTTCTTGGAGACGATCCGTCCTATCTTCTCCCTGAAGTACGGGATCACCTGGTCTTCGGTGAACTCGAAGTCCTTTATCGAATCGCCCATCGCCCGGTAGAGGACCTTTCTGTGCAGCTCCCTGAGCAATGCGCTTCGGTCCTCCATGAGAACGATGTCCGAATAACCGGAAAGTATGGCGTTGTGCGCGAACGGCGACGGCGTGCCGGAGAACCGTATCGCGCTCACGGTCATATCCCCGCGCTCGATCGCATCAAGGACCACGCGGGCGTTCTTCACGTCCATGTCATCTTCCATCACCTCGCGGTACGTCTCCTCGATCACGGGCATATGGTCCATGCTGCCCAGCGCGTCGAGCAGATACGCGGAGCGCATCTGCTGCCTGTTCACCGATATCGGGCGGCCCATGTAATTTCGCAATATCATAAAACTTCTGGACGCCGTGTGGCGGAAGCGCATCTTGAATATCTCCGAGTCCTTCACCGCCTTCCTCAGAATTCCCTCGAGGTCCTTCGACGTCAGCAGGGACCCGATCTTATCGATGTCGACGGGCCTTGACGTCCCTATCATGAAGCTGTCGTCGGACATCGACACCGAAACGTTACAGCCGAGAAGGTTCGACAGCCTGTACGCGTACCCTCTCGACAATGCGTCGTTCACCCGCCGCCCGAACGGGAAATGGAATATCAGACGATGGTTGCCGGACGGGTCCACGTATTCCTCCACCGCCAGCCTCTTCTCGTCCGGTATTATATCGGTGGTGGCCTTCTGCTCTTTGAAGTACGAAAGTATCGACCTCGCCGATCCGCCGTCTATGTCGAACTCGTCGCATATCTCATCGATGTCGGTGTCGCCGGCCTCCATTCTCCTTGCCATCTCCCCGCGGAACTTGGCCACTTCCATCGAAAGGTCGAACGAGCGCGGGAGCATCTCGCCCGCCCAGGACGGCACCGTCGGTTTTCGGCCGGACGCTTCCTTCACGTGCGCGCTCATCCCCTTCGTTCTCACGAACTCGAACGACCTTCCGCCGAGCACGAATATATCGCGCGGGGACAATCTTTCGACGAACTTTTCGGAAAGCTCTCCTACGGACGCGCCGTGATTCGTCAGAACGCGATAGTTCGCCTCTTCGGGGATCGTCCCGAGGTTCATGAAATAGATCATCCTCGCCCCCTTCTTCCTTCCGAACCTGCTGTCCGTCTCGTCATACCATATCTTTGAATAGACGCCCTCGAACTCGTCCTTGCTTCCCAGATATTTCAGAACGCTGACGAACTTCTCTTTGGGAAGGTCGCGGTAGCAGTACGACCCTTTGATGATGGCGTACGCGTCGTCGACGTTCCATCTGCTGTCCAAACTCATGCCTACGGTCGCCTGGGCCAATACGTCCAGGCAGTTCTCCGGTATGCCAACGCGGTCGATGTCTCCGCGGTGCGCCGCGCGGCACATCACCGCGCATTCCACCAGGTCGTCCTGGTCGAACACGAGGAGCCTTCCTTTCGACGTCCTTCCCATGCTGTGGCCGCTCCTGCCTATCCTCTGCAGGCCTTTGGCGACGGACTTTGGGGAACCGATCTGACATACGAGATCGACGGAGCCGATGTCTATGCCGAGTTCAAGCGATGTTGATGATACCACGCATTTGATCTCGCCGCGCTTCAGACGTTCCTCGACGTTCAATCGCGTTTCCTTGCCCAGCGAGCTGTGATGAACTTCAATATTTTCCATTCCGCGCTCTTTCAGTTTGTACACCACGCTTTCCGCGCCCGACCGCGTGTTGGTGAACACCAGCGTCGTCTCGTGCTCTTCGATCAGTTCCTTCAGCCGATCGTACATCTTCGCGTTCACTATCTCCGACGACAGCGCCGTCATGTCCTCGGTCGGGCATATGACCCTGAGATCGAGCTTCTTCCGCGTCTCGGACTCCACCAACGTAACGTCCCTTATCCTGCCGTCGTCGACGCCCACGAGGAATCCCGCGATCGCCTCTATCGGCGCCAGCGTCGCCGATAATCCTATTCTTGTTATCGGATTCTCGCAGTGCGCCCTGAGACGTTCCAGCGTCAGCGAGAGGAACGCGCCGCGCTTGGAGTCGCATATGTCATGAATTTCGTCAAGTATGACCCATTCCACCTTCTTCAGGCGTTCCTTGAACTTCGGCGCCTCGAGCACCAGCGCCAGCGATTCCGGCGTGGTTATCAGGATGTGCGGGGGGCGCTTGAGCATCTTCTGTCTTTCGTACTGCGACGTGTCCCCGGAACGCACCGCCACGCGTATGTCCGGTATCATCATGCCCTTCTCTTCGGCAACTTTCCTCATTTCGCTGAGCGGGGTGTTCAGATTGCGGTTGATGTCGTTCGCGAGCGCCTTCAGCGGAGAGATGTATATGCAGTACGTCCGCTCCTCGAGTTTTCCCTCGGACGCATATCTCGTCAGTTCGTTGATTATCGAGAGGAACGCCGTGAGCGTCTTCCCGGAGCCGGTGGGCGAAGATACAAGAACGTTCTTCCTTTCGTGTATTATCGGTATCGCCTTCGCCTGCGGTTCGGTCAGCGAATCGAACCGTTCGTTGAACCAAGCGGAGACGAGCGGTTCCATCACGGACATCACTTCGTCCTTCGTGTATGCTCTATCCGCTCTTTCCATATTTCCCCCGCCTGTGTAAATTCGTGTACTCTACGCCTCGGGGTTTAATGTACTTTGCGCTCCGCCCGTCGCAAAACATCCGAAAAAGTAATTAAACGTCCCATGCGATGGGTGATGCATGAGACACGCAACCGTGGCCGCGATCCTGGCGTTCGTTATGTTATCGGTCATAGCGATACCGTTGGCCGCGTCTCAGAACGCCGCGGCGGCGACGGTCACGGTGAACGTATCGGGCCACGTCGACGCAGGGTTGACGCCGGCCGACGGCGTGGACATACTTATCGGCGGCATTGAATGCGGGACCACCGATGAGAACGGCGTTTTCGACTTCGATATATCCAAGGAGCCCGGCGAGTACCGGGTCCGCTTCGAAAAGAAGGGGTACGCGGTGACCGCGTTCGTCTGCAACGGGATATTGTTCGACAAGGACGAGCCGCATATGATCACCGTTGCCGAGGGCGGCAACGTCACCATGTGGGCCAACCTTGTTCTCGCGGACGGGACGATAAGAGGGGCGGTGACGTTCAACGGCAGAGCGGTCTCCGGCGTGACGGTGGAGGTCCGCGACCTTGACAGCGATGTGCGCACGACGAAGACCACCAGCGACGCGGGGGCATATTCCATCGCCTGCCCGGTCGGCGGGAACTACAGCGTTTCGGTGACATCCCCGCATTACGAGGCGGAGAGCAAGGAGGTCCGGGAACTGGGCATCGGCGGGGCCGTGTGCGATTTCGAACTGACCGCGAAGAGCCAAGCGACGTATCTCTTCGAGCTTGATTTCACGCACTCGATGATGCTGGTCGCCGGTATCATGGGATTGTTCCTTCTGATCTTTGCCATATCGTACCGCATACACATAGGCAAACATCCGGAAACGTCGAAGATACACTCCGACACCAAGAAGAAGGACCGGGATCAGGACTGAAACTTCCTTAACGTTCCGTTGACCTTTTGTCTCACGCCGTCATAGATGCTGTTCCCGTGCGCGTCCATCGCCACCGTCAGCGGGCCGAAACGCTTCGCATCGAATATCCACATCGCCTCCGCCATCCCGAGGTCCTCCCATTCGACGCCTTTCACTTCGTTCAATCCTTCGGCCAGCGACACCGCGGCGCCGCCCACCGCCGCGAGATACACGCATCCGTGCTTCTTCATCGCTTCGAGAACATCGCCCGACATCCCGCCCTTGCCTATCACCGCGCGTATCCCGTACCGTTCTATCATTTCCGCCTGCATGCCGTTCATTCGTGCGCTGGTCGTCGGGCCGGCGGCTATTATCTTCCATCCTTTGCCGTCCCGCTGAACGATGGGGCCGCAGTGGAACAGCGTCGCACCGTTCAGGATCTTGGGCGCTTCGCCTTTTTTCACGGACAGCGCGCGCATGTGCATCTCGTCGCGTCCCGTGATTATCGTTCCGCTGAGATACACGGTGTCGCCGG
>Ga0209628_10000241_pt1 | contig 32606 bp, 34 predicted proteins | sample TergutCu122P4_FD_187285 | JGI IMG/M metagenome (GOLD analysis project Ga0209628, IMG submission 187285) | Cubitermes ugandensis P4 segment gut microbial communities from Kakamega Forest, Kenya - Cu122 P4 (SPAdes) (version 2) | ecosystem: Host-associated > Arthropoda: Insects > Digestive system...
CAAATGTAGTATAATCGGTGGTTATATGGGCACGAATAATAGATTTCGGATTTCTCGTAGAGTTTTATTATTTGCTTCTTTGCTTGTTGTGGTGTTAGTTTCTTCTTTATTTGTATGCGCATTTATGATGAATGATTCCAGTGGTGCTTCTTTGGAGGATGCTGTACATGTTAAAAATGAAACCGAACTAAAAGACGCTATAAACAATGCCCCAAACGACAAACCCACCACTATAGCCCTAGACAACGACATAACCCTAACTCTCACCACCAACAACGCCAACACAAACGGTGCTACCACGCATATCCTCATTCAAGACAAAGACATAACCCTAACAAACAACAAAGCCACTGGACACTACAAACTAATCGGCGCAGCCAATGGTCACGTTCTTTTCGTTGGAAATGGCGGAACACTACGAATAGATGGCATTACAATAACCCATACAAGCAACACTAAAGGTCGGGGAATAATTAATTTTTTGGGCACACTTTACTTGTATAGTGGCACAATTTCTAACAATCCGTATGGTGGTGTAGATAACTCGGGCGTTTTTGAAATGTCTGGAGGGGAAATTTCAAATAACGGTAATGGTGAATATAAGGGTGGTGGAGTGGTCAGCTCTGGCACTTTTAAGATGTCAGGGGGTACAATCACAGACAACAGGGCAGAATATGGTGGAGGCGTGCACAGCGGCTTTCGTGACATTTTTACTATGACTGGGGGTAAAATTTCAGGCAATACAGCAGATTACGGGGGTGGAGTAAGTATAGTCTATGGCGAATTTACTATGGCTGGTGGGGAAATTTCAGGCAACAAAGCCAAATACGACGGCGGTGGCGTACACAACGCTAATCTTAGTACTTTCACTATGACGGGCGGTAAAATTTCAGGCAACACAGCTAATAATGGTGGGGGTGTGTACAATATTTACACATTTAATAGACATGGCGGTGTGATTTCAGGTAACACTGCCGTAAATGGTGATAACGATGTGTTTTCTGATAACAATGGAAAAGGGGGAGCAAACAATAGCAACAATAAGGAACCGACTATTGGCAGTTTTAGCTTATGGACTGCTGTAGCTGTTTGCATAATTATTATAATAACACTAATTATTACTATACTTGTTTTATTTGTTTACTTCCAAAAAAGAATAAAACAAGTAGAAAAACAAAATAACTCTCCACACATATCTATATTTAGCATACAAGTTTTGAAGGCTGTTTTTTCATAACCAAATGAGTTATACTACAGATATACAAAATTAATGAATGCCATTTTACTTATCTTAACAATCAGAATATCAATTGTGTTGGCACTAAAAAAGACTACTCTGTGAATCGTGTATGTGTGTTATGGGTGCATAGTTTTTTGAAAAATGGTAGTTTTTGGCTGTTAACATTGGTCAGGATAAAAAACGTTTTTCATAGAAACGTCTATTCATTTAGTTTTGTGCCTACAAGTCACGAGGTTTGGTTTGTTGTAAAACTTGTAGCTTCTGTTGATATTTAAGAGGATTATACTGTTATATTTGTTTTTTATTTGATGAATTTGGGGTTGAGTAATGGTGAGGTTTATTACCTTTCAGATAATTAATGATAGTACTTTACAGGTTGTTAATCATGTCTGGCAATGCACGTTCGTTAAAGTATCTACTTGGATGGTTGATTACTGGTACACGTGGTGGGCCAACTAGAGTTAAAATTATTGAAACTCTTAAAGATAGGCCGCAGAATGCTAATCAGTTTGCGGTGTTATTAGGTATGGATTATAAAACTATACGTCATCATTTGGATATTTTAGAAAAGAACCGTTTGATAGTGTCAGCGGGGGATAAGTATGGTGTAACATATTTTCTTTCTCAAATGATGGAGGATAATTATTATTTGTTTAAAGAGATTGGGGATAAAATTGGGAAAACATAAAAAAAGGGGCAGAACTACATGAAAGACAGAAAGACCATGAGTAGTAGTGTGAGGTTTAAAATTGGGTTAATACTCCCATTTCTGGTGTTGGTTTGCTTATTTACAGCCTTTTGGGCAACAAGCACCCTAACCACACCCATAGCTGTACACCAAGATACAAAAATGCCGCCTCAGGGTGATTTTGAATTCTTTTATCTTGCACATACAGTGATTTCTACAGTAAACATAATTCTACTAATAGCCCTACTATTCATATTTATTAATGTCTATAAGAAGACTAGGTCAGAGTTTTCCTTTGGTCTAATCATATTTGGCATAGCCTTCCTCTTAAAAGACATAACTGCAAGTCCTTTTATGGCAAACGCATTTTCCTTCTACGCCTCAGGCCTAGGACCCTTCATAGTCCTACCCGACCTATTCGAATTTGCAATACTAACAATCCTACTATACCTACACATAAAATACTAGAAAACAAAGGAAAAAAAGCCTAAACACAGAGAACAAGGCATTAATAACACAAAGGTTGCGCCGTTTAATACACCACTTGTTTAGCAAATAAATAGAGAAAATATTTGACTATATGAAAAGGTAATGTGGAACAATTAACATCAGATACTAAAGGAAGAAGGTAGCAAGGCGACAGGGAGAAGAACAGAGTCACTAAACAGGATACATGACTATAAACCTTTAAATGTTGCAAAAAACAGAAAGGTTAAGGCAATAAATAAATTGACTTGTTGTGCCGGGGTCTCCTAGCCAGGCAGGGAGCAAGCCTGGAGATACACTCATAAAAGGTGTACCTGTAAGCTTGTGGTCTTTCGGGGCCACGGGGGTTCAAATCCCCCTCCCGGCGCCAATCTAATTACAAATGGTTTTTGTATATCACATATTAAATTCTTGTGAGGCTAAGGTTTTAAGAGTTCAAACCCAGTTTTTGGATCTTTTTCACGTTTGGCCGAGCTGTGTAATTCAAACAGGATTACTTCACCTATAGACCAAATTTCAACTCCAGCGCGCATGCAACCTGTAACAGTGTGGTCATTTCGTCCAAAACTGCCGTGCATGTGAAGTTTAGGTTTACCTTGAGAGTTACAAAACAGGGTACCAACACCGCAGCCTTCATGTACACCTTTAAGCATAGCAGTCATAGGTTCAATTGGTAATTCATTACCATCCCTTGGGCCTACAACGAGTTTACTTCCATCCTCTGCTCCACCTAAAAATAGACATATCGCGCTCTTTATGTTATTTTTTTCAGCAAACTCTTCCAAAGTTTCGTGCACAATTTCGCCATCATACAATCTTAGAATAAATACACGTTTAATTGTAGCTTCTGAATAATCCACTCTTTAACACTCCATAATTACAGCTTATTTTCGCAAGTGTTTATCCAAAGAAGGAACTTAACTGTTTCTGCTGTGGTTGCTCTTTGCTAAAGCCTGAAACTTTAACGCCTACACGTCGAATGTCTAAAGGAGATTCAATAAGGTATTTTTCAAGGAGTAAACGAACATTGCGTTTAATTACATCTTTGTCTTTCGCAGGCTGTTCTAGGGTTATTGAGCGGCTTTTATTTAACAGGTCAACATTAACTATATAGAGGGAAATTGTTTTGAAACTATAGCCCTTCTCTGCTATCTCTTTGTGAACAGTTTCCGCTAATTCGTCGGTTTTCTGTGAAAGGAGCTCAAAATTGTGGGTGTCTTGTTTTAGGGTACCAATTTTACTTATAGATTCAGCTTCGCCTTGTTCAACAACAGGTTCATTATCAATTGCGTTGGCGGCATTATGGAAATAGAGCCCTAAAGTTTTACCAAACACTTCAAAGAGACGTTGGATATCAAATTGAGCGAGGTCTCCAATTGTTTTAATGCCCATTTGCTCCATACGATCAAAAGTTTTTTTACCCACACCAAGCAAACGATTAACAGATAAAGGTGCAAGAAAGGCCACTGCCTCTTTAGGTCTAATGAGAGTTAATCCGTCAGGCTTTTGGTTATCACATGCAATTTTGGCAACTAGTTTATTTGGTCCAACACCTATAGATAATGAGAGGCCAATCTGTGTTTTGATGTCTTGTTTAATTTTTTGAGCATAAAGGTGAGCTTTATCAAAACTATCTGCCACTTGCAGAGTAACATCTAGGTAAGCCTCATCAATACTAACTTGTTCAAGACTACTGGCATAAGCTCTAAGAATTTGCATGACACGGTTACTAATTTGCTCATAATAGTTATGATCCACAGGAAAGAACACAGCATCAGTGCCTTCAAGATTGCGTTTAGCTAAAAATAGAGGTATACCAGATTTTACACCATATCTACGAGCTACATAATTACTAGTAGATACCGCACCACTGTCTTCGGTACGTCCAGAGTAAACTCCCACTACTACAGGTTTATCTTTAATAGCAGGATTACGCAATTCTTCACATTGAGCAAAAAAATAGTCAAAGTCCGCGAGCATCACCACACGGGTCTTAACCATATTTGCTATCCTCCGCAGTTTTAGATAATAACCATGATCCATCACAAGTTGCAGTATTTAGACGCTCTAAGCCTTCACGACAGCAACCAAACTTTAATCCTTCAGCATCGACGAGATCTCGTATGTTTTTTAAAATTTTCATCCGCATATCTCTATGTAACAATAGACTGCCACCTATACGTTCGCCCTCTTTAAAGTAGAGGGGCTCAAGTTTGTTGGCAACATCCTTCAAAGAGACAGAGAAACGTTTCCAGTTATCAGGCTTTACCTTATAAGTTGAACTGGTTATGTGCTTAACGCCCATAGCTGCGAGGGCTTTTATTAGTTTTTGAGGTTGGTCATTAACAAAAGGGATTATAGGATCTATACGTACTAAAACCGGTATGTCCTGACTAATTAAATCGTCTATAGCACTTAGACGCTGGCTAGATGAGGGCGCATTGGGCTCAAGTATTTTGGCAAGCTGATCATCATCAGTAGTTATAGTAAAGGCCACCGTTGAGGGAACCTGCTTTAGTAAATCATCATCTCGAATAACGAGGTTACTTTTAGTGACAATTTGAATACGACAATTATTTTCAACTAGAATTTCAAGACACCGTCTAGTTAAGCCTGTGTATTGTTCAGTTTTAGGGTAAGGGTCAGAACTATTTGAAAGCGAGATTATTTCGCCCTTAAGCTTTGGAGCTTCACAACGTAGACGTTCAAGCAACTCTTTTTTTGGCTTACATTCATCAAACCCCACAATATAACTAGAAGCATAACAGTAGATACATTTATGGTCACACCCCGTGTAAGGGTTAAAAGTTAGTTTTTGTGGACAAGTACATAACCCACTTTGCCACGGATCAAAACTTGAAATCAAGGGCACACGCTTTCACAATAAAGCTATGTTTTGGATAAACAAAAAGCATTCGCCCAAAAACATACATAAACAAGCAACCAAAAAGGTCAATCACCACACTAAAAGTTTAAGACCAGAAAACTTATGAAGCCACATTTGTTTTTAGCATAAAAAAGTTTTTAAATTAAAACCACAATGACTACAGCCGACGCTAAATGATACCAAAATACTTCTTTCTAACAAAAGGAGTTGGCAAACACAAAGAGCAACTCCAATCATTTGAGCTAGCCCTACGAGACGCAGGTATTGAAAAATGCAACCTAGTCGCAGTATCTAGCATAGTTCCACCAGGATGCGAAATGTTACCCAAAGAAAAAGGCCTAACAATGATCCATCCAGGAGAAATCACCTTCGTAGTCATATCCCGCAACTCAACCAATGAACCCCACCGCCAAATTGCATCATCAGTTGGCGTTGCCATACCCTCAGGCAAAAACCAATACGGATACCTAAGCGAACACCACAGTTTCGGCCAAACCGACGAAGTTGCAGGTGACTATGCAGAAGACTTAGCAGCCACCATGCTCGCAACAACTATGGGTATACAATTCGATCCAGAAACCGCTTGGGACGAACGCAAGAAAATCTTTAAAACAACTGGTCTAATCATCAAAACATCAAACTATACACAATCAGCCCAAGGCGACAAAAAAGGACTCTGGACAACAGTAGTCTCAGCAGCAGTCTTCATCCCACCAGAAAACGTCAAACCAACAAAAGAATAAACATACAAGTTTTTCCCCACTTGTGACCTTATTTTTTAAAAAATCAGTACATATTTTATTGAGTGTTGTTTGCATTCATCATGTAAAATTTGTTAGACCGTGCATGTCTCAAGTCTGTTTTATATGTTTGATGGGGAATTAGTTTGTTGGTTGTCTTTTAGGATTTTTGTGAGAGCTTCTTTTCCTTCTTCAAGGGTTAGTGGGATTTTTGTGATTAACCCCTGATTTTTAAATTCTGTGAACAAATTCACGGTGACTGGCGGCTCCAACCCTGATTGCTCGAGCATTTCTTTATCCTGTAGTACTTCGATAGCTTTGCCTTCATCAAGTTTTAGGCCGTTGTTGATTACTACTATGCGGTCTGCTAATTCAGGTATGGCTTCGGCATCGTGGGTGGATATTATGATGGTTGTGCCTGTTTTGTTGAGTTCGTTTAGGGTGTCAATTAGTTTTCGTCGGGAGGTCAGGTCAAGGTTTGCGGTGGGTTCATCGAGAATTAACAGTTCGGGTTTTAAGATTAGCGCGGTTGCTAGGGATACTTTCTTTTTTTCGCCAAAGCTTAATCGGTGTGGTGGTCGAGATTTAAGATGGGTTATGCCCATTTTTTCAAGTATAGCGGTGCTTTGTGTTTTGATGTCTTCTTCGGGGAGTTTGAGGTTTTTAGGGCCGTATTCGATGTCTTCGATTACGCTTGGTGTGAAAAGTTGATCATCAGGGTCTTGGAAGACTATACCTATGCGACTGCGCAGTTTTTGAAAGTTTTTTGAGGTTGTTTTTTCACCAAAAACTTTGAGGTCGCCTGAGTTAGGCATAAGGAGACCTGCTATGAGCAGAATTAGTGTGGATTTGCCTGAACCGTTTGGACCAAGCAATGCTACACGCTCACCCTGTGCTACTTCGAAAGATACACCTTTTAGGGCGGCAACACCTGCAGGGTAGTTAAACCCTACATCATTAATGGATACAATAGGTTCAGCCATAGATTAGCCTCATAGTAATGCGAGATAGGTGAATGCAATTATTATTGATGCCGTAAACACAACATCTTTCACATGAACTGGAGGTATGGAGGTTTTATTGTTTTTGTTAATGTCAAAGCCTCTTGCTTTCATAGCTAAATAGACCCTCTCAGAACGTTCGTATGTGCGGATGAAGAGAGAGGAGAGGATGGTGCCTAAGTCTTTTAGGGCTTGAAGGTTTAGGGTTCGTTTATTTATGTATGTTCGGGCTTCTTTGGCAATTAATATGCTCTGGGCTTCATGTATGGAGACAAAAAAGTATCGGTATGTTAAGCTGAAAAGTTGAATGATAAGGGGAGGGACTTTTAGGGTTGTGAGGAGTTTTAGGGTTTTATCAAAGCCTGTGGATAGTATCAAAAGGTTAAGTGTAGCCACACAGAACCAAATGCGCACCGTAAATACCAAAAACCTTAGCGCCCCTTCAGCGGTTATCGCCAAATTTATGCTACCTATGCTGGTTGTCCATATGGGGTTTCCAGCGGTTAAAAACAGTGTAGGTATGGAAATTGTGGCCATAAGCATGGGGATAAGAGCAGTTCGGGTTAAGAGTTGTTTTAAAGAAATACGGGAGGCTATGGCAAAAATTATGGGAATTAGGCAGATGGCCAATAAATATGAAAGGTTAATTATGAATAGGGCTGAGATGATCATGGCTGCTATGGTAATTAGTTTTGCTATGGGGTTTATGGCTTGCATTAGACCTTTTTTTTCACTTAAATCTTCAATATAAACTAGTGTTTCAGCGCCTTCCAAGATATCTCTTAAAGAGTGAGGAACTCTCATATGTTGCCTCTCTTTTTGCTTAACAATTTAGCAACAGCAAAGGCTACCACAAATAGTAAAAGTGTAGAAATTATACTAATTAATAGATTACTCCATTTATTCTCAAGGCCAAGGATGTTGTAATCGGGAAAAGGAGGGTCATAAATGGGTTGCTCCTCTAGGCCCAACTCGGTGGCTTTTAAATCGAGTGTTTCTAGGGCATAGGAAAAACAGAATACACCCAATATTACAAGGATTAAGGCAGCTGATAAACCAATTAGAACGGTTTTTTGGTTTAATTTTTTATTCTTTGACATTAGGGGCTTCCTCGTTTTTTGCCTTATTTTTGAATATAGATAACCTGCCCAGTATTGGGCTCTTTTCAAGTATGTCGGGGCGTAGCTTTAGAAGTGTCATGATTAAGACTACGGTAACGAAGCCTTCGATAACGCCGATTATGGAGTGGTTTATAGCCATGGCAGGTACTGCAACGCTGAGACCATACCATGGGGATAATGGGGATAGGCCTACTTGTACGCCGGCAGCTATGGCGGCTAGCAGGTCACCGAAGAATGCGGAGATAAAAATTGTTGCATACAAACCGCTGCCTATTTTGGGTTTAAAGAGTTTGTTTAGAACTATAAAGATGATGCATGGGATAAATACACAGATTATACCTACGTTTAAAACATTAGTACCAAGTACTATGAGTCCGCCGTCACCGAATAGAAGAGCTTGGAGGACTAGGATTATAGTCATGGATATTAGGCCGGCAAAGGGTCCTAAGATGAGCCCTATGGCTGCTCCGCCGAGAATATGTGCAGTGGTTGGGCCGAGTAGGGGAATATTTATGAACATGGCGGCGAAAAAGAGAGCGGTTAGTAGTCCCATCATGGGGACTTGTTGCTCAGTAAGTTTGATTTTTTTAAAGGATATGACCCAGAATATTATGGTTACTATGAATGCGGGAATTGCAATTGTCAGAGGGATAAGCCCATCGGGTAGGTGCATCTTTTCAATTCTCCAAGAGTAACACGATTAATAAAAAAAGTATCACTAAATATAAGTGTTACCAACATTAAAAACAGTAACAACATAAAAAACAACACATAAAACATCAACAAAACAAAAAACACACCCACATACAACAAACCAACACCTCACCACCCACAACAACAGAAAAAGTCAACAAACAAAAGAAAACAAAAAAAGAAGCAAACCCACAAAAATCACCACCACACCCAAACATATCACTATAGAAAACAGTTATTTAAAGTGAGAGTTAAAACGCTGCATTGCCGCCTCAACTATTTGCTTTGCTTCTTCCGCATTTTGCCAGCCCTTAACTTTAGTCCACTTGTGGGGTTCTAAACGTTTGTATGTCGTGAAAAATTCTTGAATTTGATTTAACTGATGCTCATGCACGTCAGTTATGTCATTAAAACCTTTGAAACGTGCATCATTAACAAGAACAGATAAAATTTTTTCATCAGGACCATGCTCATCCTCTATATGTAACGCGCCAATTACACGGACACGCGCAATTGCACCAACTTCTAAGGGTTCAAACGTTAAGGTCATGATATCTAAAGGGTCATTATCCTCAGACCATGTTTGGGGAACAAAACCGTAATCCACAGGGAAAAAAACCGCAGAGGGAATAATACGATCAAGCACAAATGCTTCCCAGTCAGAATTATACTCATATTTATCACGTGAACCGCTTAAAACTTCAATAACCATGTTAAGGTCAGTTGGAGGATTATCACCAGCAGGAACTTGTTTCCAAAGATTCATAATGCATAACCATAACCCCTCAGTTAATCAAGCATAAAAATTTATCTAACCAACAACACTTATTGCAGTTCCCGCTCCATTGCCAAAGCTAAGAGACGCCATATTTCTGAATCTTTTCTACATAAGACAGCAGCAAGTTGCAACACCTCATCAAAAGACCTATTGTCTTTTCCATGTTCAACATGCAACGCCTCATAATTAAGGTGACAACCATCTGAATCTGCTAAAATTTCATAACAAAATTGAGAATACTTTGTTGGACCAGTTAGATGTGTTAAAACCCATCTTAATTGCTCAGGGTAAAGATGAACAAGCTTTTGCTTCTCTACCTCGCCTTGAGAAGTGCTGCTAATATCTTTTAAAAGTATTAACCCCTCAGATAAACAAACAATTTTACGTTCAACAATAGCATAGCCTAAAAGCTGTGGATCTTGTGGAGAGAAATCAGTACACCACAAATACGCCTGCTCGGGTGAAACAACAAATTTCTGGCTAAACCGGTAACGTATAGTATCAAGCATATTTATCATCAAACAGCCTTCAGATATTTAGTGGTTGTTATATTTAGCTAAAAAAAGTCAGACAGCTTTTTCTGATAAAGGACCCGTTTCAAAAGCTCACTCTGTCTTACCCATCGACCTAGCGGAATTTCAAATCTAGTGCTAATATGCTGGAGAGCTTCAGGTAAGGTTTTAAAGTGGAAAGGTTTTTGTTGCATAGCATTGCGCACGTTTTCTCGAACTTGCCAAACACCAATAGGCATAATATAACCAGGTCGTGCTTCACGAAGAACAATCACCATTGCCTGTCTACGTTCCTTAATTAATAACTCACAAGTTGCTAACCGCGCTGAATAGTAACAACCACCAATTGCAGCATATGTAGTGCGTCCGTTGTTGCCTTCCCAATCTGAAAATATGGCAACATTTTTACCTGCAGGATTCCAAACGGTTCCCGGATACCATGCCTCCATCGACTCATAACTGTACTGGCTAGGAATCATTAAAATTTCAAACACATTATCAAGGTACACAGATTCATAAACGCGGTACTCGTTTATTTCAGGAAAAGTTTTAACTTGCTCACGGAGGCTTTTTGAAATGATATCATCAACGGCGGTTATGCTCCAACGAGTGGGAACTAGTTTACGGTTTTTTTCAATACCAAACGCACCGACACTGAAGGCTTTTTGGATTTTGGTAACTATAACACCCTGGTCATAAAGCTCCAAGACGGCATTAGTTGATTTAAGATCGGTATCATAGTAAGCTTTCTCAATATGTTGCTCATAACGACCATTACCAACACGCATATCCCGAATAGGCGCAGAAGGCCCAAACGGTTGAACATCATCATCCAGAAAAAGGGACCCACTGGGTTTTTTTGTTAAATTCAATTCCATGTCCACGCTATTATCTACTAAAGCTAATTCACGTGTAGCATCAAGAATTTTCCCAGCCGTAAGAACATCAGTTACATTAACCCGATGTTTTCCTCGCACCAACATTGAACGAAACCCTACAATTTCGTCAATTGACTTACCAAACCATTGCTCAGGCAAATCATAAATGCTGGTGTCCTCACTTACAGGCGGCACAAGCGGTCCAGCGTAAACATTTGGATAACCAATTCTGCCAATGAACACACTTGGAGGAGACATACCGGCAATATCTTGACTTGACATTAAAGGGATACTTTTGTTAAAATAATGCAGTTTAACCATTATAGGACAACGCGTTTTGCCACAAAGATTCCGCGCACCCTTACAAATCACACACAAACTGTCTTGATTAACCCTAGCAACTATTTGATTATCATTATTATCACTTGTATGCTTTAGAAGACCCTTTAACCAATCATCAGTTGGTCGCACATTCTGCGAGGATTTGACAGAGAAAGACATCAACAGAAATGAAGAAAAAGATGCTGATATGTTTTCTGCACATAAACATCTAAAAAACGTCATACCCATAAAAACAAACAATGAGGGAATAAAAAACTAAAAATTAGTTCAGGTATGCCTTACCCATTAGATGTTGGAGTTAAGTCATTATCCCAAAATAACTGATCTAAAGTAGTATTAAGCGCTTTGCATATTAATATACACAATTTTATAGTAGGGTTATAGTTACCAGATTCAATCAAACTTATAGTTTGCCTAGTTACACCAATTTTCTCAGCTAACTGCTCCTGCGACAAATCACAAGCAACCCGAGCAAGCTTCATCTTTTTATTCTTCATATCCATCGCCCTCGGTTAATTTCTCAGCGAGTTCAGCCTCTTTATTGGCAATTTTTTCACTCTCCAACATGCCTTTCTTTATGTTAAAATACATAAAACTCAGTATAAATACTGCTACTGAGGAGGGAAATACTAAGTTAAAGGGTTTTGGTGGAAAGTAGCCAAGAATAGCTAACAAACAAAGCACAACAACAAGAGTACCACTACAAATCGCTTGTATTGTAAAATAAAGTTTTAATTTTTTTAGTGTGGTTGTTTTTGATTTTTCACTATTCCACGCCACAAGAAGCCCTTGTTTATGCGATTTTTTACTTGCATATGAAAGTGGAATAACGCCTATGAATATGTATACAATCAAGCTTAAACCAGGTATAATGATGGAAGGTCCAGATTCTTTAGGATTCAAGATGTAGAAGGGATAGATTAGGATTAAGATGCAGAGAATCATTTGTCCAAATATAAAAATCCAGAAGTGTAACTGGTAGCTGTTGTTTTTTGCCAAATTTTTTATGTTGGTGATGGCTTCGTCAGTTTCTTTTGTAAGTAGGACTTTTTTGTGAGTGGTTGTTATGACGTAGTAGAAAAGTGAGGTGATAAGGGCTATGATTTCCACTGTGTACAGTATGGGGTGTAGCTTTAATGCTATTTTTATAATCAAGCTAAGTGTGGTCAAAATTAAAAGTACCTTATACATTGGGGCGGTATTTTGGGCTATGCCCCGTTGGATTCTTTCATCTTTTATCTTGTTTATCTCCACGTTCACTCCTCGGCTTCGTTAAATTCACAGTTAATATACAATATATTTGCATATTTGTACATTATATATTGCATTTTGCATAAATATTTTTCGCCACACAAACCACCCGTTCAAACATCCTCAACACACCAAAAAAGACACCCACCCAAACACAAACAATCCCAAGTAGCGCCACAATTTAAGTGGTGTATAAATTTCTGAAAGACCCAAGAGCTTAGAATTTATTTAACAGGCAGCCTCCGAAAAACCCATTTTAGACCGGAACTTTATTGAGCACTCGTACACCAGTGCCGTCTGTTTCACGGGTTTTGTAAAGAGACAATTCATTTTTTCAGATTATTGTTAGAAAATTATTTTATAGGCACATTTGGAAAAAATAAAAAGAAGACCCCTAGAAAAGAAAAACCTTTTTAGATCATTGATAATTACAATGGAGGATAATAAAATGATTGCACAGGCGTTCGGTATTTTTGGCATAGTTATGGCACTGCTTCTTATCATAGCTGCCTTTCTTTTAAGGGGCAAAGGTAGTTTTTTAATTGCAGGATACAACACCATAAATAAAGAGGAAAAAGAAAAATATGACCAAGAAAAACTCTGTCGTTTTGTTGGCAAGTTATTGGTTATTATCTTTTTTGCTATAGCATTTTTTCCTATTGGGATATATTTTGAAATATATTGGGTGATATATTGTGGAAGTGCCTTTATTCTTGTATGCGTTATTGGGGCGGTTATTTACATGAACACAGGTAATCGTTTTCATAAAATGGATAATTCAGAGATAAACAGTTTTGGAAGTGAAAAATCAAAAAAGACCACTAAAGTAAATAAAATTGTCTCAATTGTTTTTTCTATGATAGTGCTGATTTCGGTTGGTGGTGTGCTGTTTTATGGTGTAAATGAACCTGTGATAAATGTCCTTGACGATAGTATACAAATTAAAGCCATGTATGGCATAGATGTTGATTTTTCGGAGGTAAATAGCATATCTCTTGTAGAGGAAAGCATGCACAATATTGGTGTTGGCGTAAGAGTTAATGGTTTTGGAGGTTTTGGAGAAGCTTTGAGAGGGCATTTCAAATCAGATAGTATCGGCGAAACTTTGCTTTTTGTTCACTCGACTTCCTCGCCTACAATACGAATTGAACGCAACAGTGAAAAAGACATCTACATAAGCTATCGTAACAGCGAAAAGACAGAAATGTTGTTTAATGAATTAAGCATAGCAATAAACCCCTGAAATCAAGTTCACGTTTACTCATAAATAGACCAAAGAGTCTGTTCTTCTTGTTTTTGGCACATATTTAATGAAAAAACAAAAATGTAACATCAGAGCATTATTTGTTGTGTATTGAATTTGGATAAGGCTGATTATCTACTTTGGAGCCGCAAATATGATAAAGCGTATGGTTTCTTGGCGCAACGTGAACGAGAGTTAGGTTCCAAGTTTCGTAAAAAGAAAGTTATGACTAAAGGGGATTTAGTTGCGGTTGTTGAATGGTTATTTCGAAATGAACCGGAGAAAAAAGCTCGAGCCATAGAGGTGGTGAATCGTAATAGTGATGAAGGAGTGGAACGTATTTCTAGTCAGGTTTTTAATTTACCGGAAGGTAATGATCTCTATCGTATGAACTGTTTAATTACTCTTGAGGGTGTTACCCCTGTTCTTGCTAGCGTGATTTTAATGTTTTTTGATCCAAAAAATTATGGTTTTTTTGATGTACGCATTTGGAAACTATTTTTAGGTAATGCACCGTCAAATCTGTTAACAATTATGAATTATCAAACATTATTATTGTCGCTTAGAAAAGCAGCTAATAAACATAATTTGGATGTAAGAGTAATTGATAAGGCAATATATAAGAAAAGTATTGACGAGTCAGGTTAAAAGGGAAAATTAAATTTAAAAAATATTTAATTAAATTAATTCTATGGTTACGTGTACTTCTTCTGGTACGCGTATGCGCATGATACGTCTCATAACACGTTCTTCAGAGTCGATGTCAATTAACCGTTTATGAATACGCATTTCCCATCTGTCCCATGTGGCTGTGCCTTCACCACAGGGTGTTTTAAGAACTGGAACACGTAGGCGTTTTGTGGGTAGTGGTACTGGACCGTTGATTTTTACGCCTGTCTTTGTCGCTATGTTTTTGAGTTCCTCACATACATTTTCAAGTTTACCATAATCGGTACTTGTGAGGCGTATTCGTGCTTTTCTTACCATTTTTGAACGTCAATCCCGCTTTGTTGCAATCCTTAGAGTCAATAACGCACTTTAAAAAGCTATCGTAACACAAACCCAATGTTAAGGCTCATATTAAGCTCAAATATGCTATTGACGCGTTCTAAGTTAATTCTATTTCTGTACTACTTAGTTAAACATCTCACTAAAAAATGCTCTGCTTATATTACCTCTTTAGCAGCTTTAAACCTACAACACAAACCAAAAATACCTCAAATGGTTTACAGACAATAAAATGTCCAAGAAAAAATAGACTCATCTGTAAAAGAAAAACAAACATAGCCCTACCAAACAAGCGCTAATCTTTCTAAACCCCCAAAAACTATCATCAAATAAGTAAACAGTTGCGCTATTTAACGCAATTTTAATGAATCTTGGCAGGCCCTGCTGTTTTAAGTGTATAGAGGCGGGAGAGTTTAGTATGGGACTACTTGCTTTTCATGGCACAATATTTTGGATGTATAGAAGCTTTTTCTCAAGAAAAGGTTAATTAGTCGAAGAATATGTATTGTTTCAACGTGTAAGAGCTCGGGTAGTATAGTTCGGTCTAGTATATGCGGCTGTCGCCCGTAGGACCCGGGTCCGAATCCCGGCCCGAGCGCCACTTTTCCTATTAAAGCTATATTTACTATAATTATCTTGTTTGTCTGGTTCATACACCCATATTGTCACGATATATTGACATTTCAGACTACGCAAAAACGCTAAAAACATCATGTCAAACACTACGTACAGTATCGGGAATACACATGTGCCGCTGCATGTTATAGTCTTGAAAATTTTATGCGAGTTGTTGCACAGTCTGATTTGAGGATATTCTTCATAGATTTACTTGTTGTAGATGAGATTGACAAACCATATTAATAGGGAGGAAAAACTTTAGACCTTAGCCACAATCAGCGTTTGTCGACAGAATACATATTTTATTAACACATATCCGTTATGTTTGTTTTAAACACTCAAATTTTGAATCATCTATAACATACACACCCAACATAAGAACGCCCAAATAATTAAGAAGAACTTTGTTATTAAGAATCTGCATAAAATTCAGATAGAAAACACAAAAACAGAAAACATCAAAAATCAAATAACAAGAATCTACTTTTTCTTTTTGCTTTTTTTAGGTCGTTTGACGGGTTTGTGAAGCTTGTGAGGTTTATGCTGCTTCCAACATTTTTTGCAGTATACGGATTTTGTGGTTCCAGGCTGAAAGTGCACTTCACAATTACTACCGCAGTCAGCACAAATTGCTTTATATGTTTGGGTATGTTCAGTTTGTGTTGGTGTATGGAATTTTTTGAACAGTTGATAATTTTTGAGTTTTGGCCAGCCTGTTTTTGCGTATTTAAGCATTTCAGGATGATTTTTTAACCACCGCATCATGTGAAAAAAGTTTTTACCACGCTTCTCTTCACGTTCAATTAAGGGTTCATATCCTAAATTACGAATTTCATCGAGATAAGCTATTTCGATTAATCGTTGAGCTTCGCCTTCAACATGGATACGTTTGACACGATTTTCACCATAAATTTTACGCAGGTTCTCAGCGGCTACGTCAAAAATACACCCTTGACAGATGTGAATTTCTTCGTCTACTTTAGGGTTAAGAGCGGTAACAAGTTTGGAGACTACACGAGAAGATTCTTGCAAATATTCTTTTTCTTTAAAAATTTCCTGATAGAAGCGTACATCGATAAGGTCGTATTTGAAGTCGCCGGTTTCTTGCCGATAGGCACCAACTACAACACCAAAGAGCAAATCACCACTACCAGCGTCGTCAACTATGACTGTCAATTAATTAATACCTCAAACTTTTATTGAGTATATGTGATTCAATTATAAAAATAGCGCCCTAAGAAACAAGCAGAAAACAAGAGAAAACAGGAAAACAAATTTTATAAAATATTTTTAGTTTTATTGTTTGGACCCATAATTCTGTGTGCATATTTATAACTGCCAATAGATTTTTTTCTTTGATTAAGAGGCTATTGTTTTTAACAGATTAGGTATCACTAAATTTATTATACAGAAAACAGGAAGGTTCCTTTACGGAGAAATTATTATGGAATGGGGCATGCAGAACAGATTAAAGAAGCTCATTCAAAAAGATGGAAAAGTCCTCTTTTTACCAATTGACCATGGATACTTTCAAGGGCCAACTCATTGCCTAGAAAAACCTGCAGAAACAATAAAACCCATCGTGGAATATGCAGATGCTTTAATGCTTACACGAGGAGTTTTACGCAACTGTGTTGATCCGGCAATTGATAAACCTTACGTTATGAGAGTTTCAGGCGCAGTTTCAGTAGTAGGTGAAGATCTTGCAAATGAAAGTTTAGTAACCTCTATTGAAGAAATTATAAGACTAAACGCTTCTGCGGTTTCTATGTCAGTCTTTGTGGGGTCAAAATATGAAAACAAAAGTTTAACCAACCTGTCCAAACTTGTTGATGATTGTGAAAACTATGGAATACCAGTTATGGCAGTTTGTGCTGTGGGTAAGGAATTAGAAAAAAGAGAAGCCAGATATTTGGCGCTTGCGGCGCGCATTGCAGCAGAAATTGGTGCACGGGTAGTAAAAACCTATTACTGTAAAGATCACTTTGAAAAAATTGTTGACGGCTGTCCAGTACCTGTGGTTATAGCCGGGGGGCCGAAAACAGAAACTCAGAGAGAAGTTTTCGACTTTGTATATGATGGCATACAAAAAGGAGCCATAGGCGTTAATTTAGGTAGAAACATTTGGCAAACTGAACATCCCGTTGCATCCATTAAAGCTATACGTGCGATAATTCACGAGGGTTTTACAGCTAAAGAAGCAGAGGACCTCTTCAACCAAAGTATCTCAGGAAAAAATTAAACTCTACAGGTGAAACTAATGCTTGTTGCTGTTTACTACAATAATAAGGATGTTAGAGTTGAAGAATTCCCTATGCCAGAGATAGGGGAAGAAGAGATTTTACTAAAGGTTATGGCAAGCGGTATATGTGGTAGCGATGTTCTAGAATGGTATCGTATTCCAAAGGCACCCCGCGTGTTGGGACATGAAGCCACAGGTACAGTTGAACAAGTGGGCAAAAAAGTCGCTAACTTAAAAGTGGGTGATCGCATATTTGTTTCTCACCATGTACCCTGTAACACCTGTGCACACTGTCAAAAAGGACACCACACCGCCTGCGAAACCCTGCACAACACTAATTATTTCCCCGGTGGCTTTGCCCAATACATAAAAGTCCCAAAAATCAACGTGCAACTGGGCATCTACAGATTACCTGAGAGCATGTCCTTTGAAGAAGGCACCTTTATTGAACCCTTAGCATGCGTTGCTCGAGGACAAAGATTAGCCAACATACAAAAAGACGATACTGTATTGATCATTGGTAGCGGAATCTCAGGCATACTACATGCACAACTCGCCAAGTTCAAAGGCGCAAAAAAAATTATAGTAACCGATGTCAACCAATACCGCATGACACTTGCAGTACAATTCGGCGCAGACTATGCATTTAACGCAACAGAAGACCTGCCCCAAAAAATTAAAACCTTAAACGACGGCCGATTAGCTGACAAAGTTATTGTCTGCACCGGAGCACCCTCAGCAGTAACATCAGCAACAGACTGCGTTGAAAAAGGCGGCACCATAATGTTTTTTGCAGTCCCTGATCCAACAGTAAAAATTCCATTACCAATAAATCAGTTCTGGAGAAATGAAATCATCATCCAAACCAGCTACGGTGCAGCACCCAACGACCTTGAAGAAGCTTTATCAATTCTTGCAACCAAAAAATTAAACGTCAAAGATATGATAACCCATAGATTAGCATTGCGTGAAGCTCAAGAAGGCTTCCGACTGATGACAACTACTGGTGAGTCATTAAAAGTAGTTCTTGAACCAAATAACCCAAATTTGTAAAAAATAAAAACCTAAACTAACACTTCCATTTTTGTGGGAGGCTATTTTGAAACGGAATTAATCGAAAAAATAACACAAGAAGAGACCATAACCTTTCAATTCCTTGTTTATTTTTGGTTTTTGATTTTTGCTCTTTCGTTGTCCCAGAGTTGGAAGATTTGGTTGGCGATTTGAGATCGTGTTTTAAAGATGTCTTTTGTTTCAGCTATGTAGAAGTAGACGGTGTACACTCTTTCAACTGCTGTTGAACGGGTTAGGGTATAGAAGGGTTTCTTTGGGAGGTGGCTGTAGAGATCAAATGTTGTGTTAAAGATTTCTAAGAGCTTATCAGAGGGAACTAGATGGTCAAAACCTATTTCGAAGGTGTAGCAATAAATATTGCCTTTTGATGTAGATTCGTATAGGTAGTTTGTTATGTCACGTTCAAGCATTTGCAAGTTACTTATCGCAATGATAGTGTTACCAGCAGTTAGCAATTTAGCATAGTTCAAAGTTATTTCTTGTGCTACACCTTCTACTGTTCCAATTTTAACATAATCACCTACTTTAAATGGTCGAGCGGCCATAAGGTAGAGGCCTGCAATAAAGTTGCCAATGGTTTTTTGAGAAGCAAAACCTAAGGCTGCACCACCTACAGCTGAAAAAGATATAAGCACCTCAGAGGGTAAACCGCCAACTCTGCTTATTGCAAGTAACGCACCTATTAGAACTAGAATTCTAAAAGTTAACACTAACTTGTTTGCAGTGTTTGGTTCAAGTTTTGCTCTTTTAGAGAAACGAGAAATATATCTGGTTATGAACCGCTCTACAATAATTGCTACAAGCACAATTAACAATAGCGAGATAATTTGCATAGGAATACCAAAAAACGTACTGTCAGGATTTGTAAGTGTAGATTCAATAATAGACATAGTAACAGGCTCAAACAATATCTGCTCAAACTTAAACCTATCTCTTTCTCTAAACTAAAATGCTTAACCGCCTATAGGTTCAGATAAACGCTATAAACATAAAACATCAAATCAGAAACAAGCCACAATAAATTGACTATTTGAAAATAAAAGAATAATCGTACAATTCTAAAACGAAAATAATCCTTAAAATATTGTTGGTGGACCGAACGGGATTTGAACCCGTGACTTCCGCGTTGCGAACGCGGCGATCATACCGCTGATCTACCGGCCCATTAACTCACAGAATCGGATTCTTAACTTTTAGAGCTTTCGGTACAACACATTACTAAGAACGTTTATTGATTGGCTATTTGGTGTCTTGCAGGGAAATAATTTCACCCAACCAGCATGGGCGGTGTCCTGAAATATTTTAACGATGGTTGTTGGTTAATCAGAAAAACTTTTACTGCCCAAATCCCCTTTTACACAAAAAACCACCATTACACAAACCACCAACTTTTACGCCCAATCACAAAACCCACTACACCACACAATTCATGACACTACCAAATCCCGCACAGACAAGAAAGCAACTAAAATTTTTCAACATAAATGTTTAAATTTTAACAAACCACAAGACCAACAACAATAGTTTTTGCAAGTATTCATTCTGAACACGTAGAGAAACTAAAAACATATTTCCAAATCCGTCAATATAATTGGTGAAATCAACAGTTAGACTTTATTTTTTAGCAAATACCCGTTTTTGTCAATTTCATTTGCTCGAATACGCGTAGTGGAGATGGGTTTTTTATTTTCTGCAGGCACTAAATCGATCTTCACTATACTTAACGGGTGTAAACCAGCTTCGGCACGTTTTTTATTAATGAACTCACTTGTTTTAACGGTTTCTTGACTGACCACTAAAGCATCCAAGTCAGCTCTGCTTAGAGTTAAGCCATATGAGGTATATAGAGGAGAAATTTCAAATCGGTTTTTAAATTCAGGGTTATTCAAAAAACAAGATAAATCGACAAAACGTTCATTGTATGGGGCAATCTTGTGAGATTTATGCATTTTAGCAACAAATTCATCACTAGTTAAACCTATGAATATGTATTCACCAACTTCAAAAGCTTTGTTAAGTAGCGCCCTATGTCCTTTATGCAATTCATCGAACGTTCCGCCAACTGCAACTTTTTTAAATAGCCTCGTTATTGTCAACTAATCTGACACCTTGGAAATCCATTTTACAACATAACACCTGTTTCTCTGGCAAAACTTGCTTAAAAGCTTCTACCACCAAAGGGGCGTTTTCCTCCAAAACCACAGCGTGAACTGCTTCACCAATCATGTTTTGAGTAGCTCCTATAGCCCCTGCCTTTACAGCTAACTTTACAAGCTCGCACACACCATCTGAGGCAAAACCAGCTTTCTGAGCAAACATCCAACAACATGACAAAAAATTCTCCACACTTGGTTCCTCTAAAATCCTTAACAAAGCCTGGTTGCCATAACGGTTAATCTCAACTTTACGTTCAAAAGAAGAAAAAGACGTTTTAGAGATTTTTGTGTTATAAAAACCAGCCACAATGACATAGTTAGTACTAAGGGGTATGCGATCAATTTTACACACCCCTGGCGCGCCAGGCTCAGTTACAAGAATTAAACCACCACCAACAGCTAAGGAGCTAACTGTACCCAAACCAGTTTGAGATTGAACTTCAACTAAATGTGCAATTTCACCGATTTGATTATAAGTTAAAGGCAAATTTAACGCTTCTTTAAGAGCTAAACCAGTAGTTAATGCACCCCCAGCACTAGTTCCAAAACCCATACCTATAGGAACATCAATTTGATGCTCCACTACAACAGCATACTTTTTAGAAATTTGACTAAGAAACATTTGAGTTACGTTCTGTGTTACCTTAGCTTCTGGAGCAGGCTTATTGTTTATGACAACTTGGATGCTGTTTTCAGATGCATCCTCAAGGGTAACTTTAGTATGAACACCATATTGAAGCCCAAACCCACCACCTCTTGCACCTATGTATCGCAAGTCAGGAAGGGGAGTACCATTTGGGTTAGTGTTAAAAATTTCAAAGACACTGGATATAGCTCCAGGCGCAAACGCTTTAGCAATTTTTTTGGACAAAAATTTCGCCTTTTAAGAAGGTTTATGTTTGTATTGTAATGTTGGAAAAGCCCTTTGGACCACTTTAATTATAGGAGGACCTAGTAGTAAAATGAATGGAATTTCTGTGGCAATTGTCCAAACAAAAAGAGGCAAAACATAGACGATGTCAAAAGGTGTTACAAAGTATGATAGAAACAGTGGACTAACAGCCCATACAGTTACTGAAAGTAAAAGGCCACCAGCAATCTGTCCAGCTACGGCACCTATAGCATAGCTCCGCCATTCCTTCCAGCGGATAGAAACCACCGCAATAGCAACCAAACTGCCAAGTATTGCTAACAAAAAGATAGATATGAAAACTCTAGCTGAAAAACTAGTAAAAGCGGTCATGTCAGGGAGGAAAATAATTGAAGGCACTAACAATCCAATAATAGCTAAAGATACGAATATGAGTACTTTCTTTAAACTGATGTTTTTAGTGTATAGATAACCAATCAGAAAGAACAGGATAAAATTTGCTGGAACCCCTGCCACTAAACTTAATGGAGCGTTCCCGTGTACAAGAATGTCACGTATGAATATACCGATTGCACCACTCATGCCACCCACCCATGGACCATAAAGAGCAGCAAAAACCGCGGGAATAAGAACTACCGGAAGAAACCCTACACCAAAAAAAGTAATACCAGCTGATAGTACGTGTATTAAGTATCCAAATGCGGCATAGAGTGCTGAACAGACACCTATTGCAGCGATGTCTTGTGTTGTAAGTTTAATTCTCAATAGTCATCCCTTTAAACGTAAGCTTAACTTTCAAAAGTCGTAATCCAAATAAGTATTTCGATTATAATGTTTAAACATGTTTAAACATTAAGCCCAGAAAACAGCAAACACAATAGCAAAGCTAATTTAAAATAAGAAAAGAACACAGCTTACAATTGTAAACTGTAAACAGTTATTTTTTGTGACGTTTTATACGGTCTTGTCGTTGAGTTTTCTTGCGCCAGTCTTTTTTACGCTGAGTTTGCATCGTAAAACGTTCCTGCCTAGGCACATCAAGCTTGCGAAAAGGCGCCACTTCACGATAAAAAGTTGCATAGTCCAACTTGCCATTTTTTAAATCCAAAATAAGCTGATTTAACTCCTCTTTTGTCTCACCATCACTGGTTCTATCAAAAGCTTCATTATACACAGAATATGCTGCATGAAATTGAAAATTTTCAGGATCATCAATTTCGAGTTTTTCTGGGGTTTGTGGGTTTTTCTCGTAAGGTTGTTCAGTCATTCTATTTTCCCAAGTATTTACAGTTAGCATGTTACTTTACCCCCTTTTATAAGTGTGCCTACAAAAAACAAAATCACACAATCTAAACACTACATTTAAACAAATTTTATAAAACGAGTTTTCATTGAAATGCAATGGAAAAACTTTTTCCCCAGGAAAAACATAGATAACTAAACAAATCTAATTACAACCCGCCTACTCCGTAAAAACAAAAAACAACAAAAAGCCCACAAGCCACCAGATAAAAATTAAAGCAAAAAATAGCACTCTAAAATAACGCCAAACATCAAATGACACATCAACCAGTAACATGAGGCATTTTTTTACCACTAACCAAAAAGTTGCCGTAATACGATTATTGAAACACAATAATGTTACCTATCATAGAGATAAAACGCAATTTTCATCACATACCTTTCTAAAAAAGGTTAGCGTTTAACACATTGTCTTAATGCAACATCAAAATGGTTTATATCACCATAATCGCAATTGCTGCAATCATTACCATTGTCTTGACCAAAAGGACATCCCTTTAAATCAGCCATATCGTTCACTAAAAGTCTTTTATACAATGGTTATATAAAAACTACACTATTTCTTAACCAAATTTTATTCAAATCAAAGCATTTTCGCTTAATCTTCACTATTTTAAAGCAGAATTTAACAACAACAAACTGCAGACTATATGTAAAATGGAAGTAAATAGCCCAGAAGAGATTCGAACTCTTGTCAAGGGCTCCAGAGGCCCCTATGCTTGACCACTACACCACTGGGCTTTATGTTAGTACTACGTATTTGAATTCTGTATTATAACCTTACTGTTTTAAATAAGCACCAAAAAATGATTAAAACAGCAGATGATATTGTGTGAACGATTGGTTTCATTGTACTCATGTTTAATTTCATAAAAATGAGCAGTTTTAAAAATAGTTTATAGAGCATATCAGAATAGATAGGTTAAATTGAAAAAGTGTAAAAAAAGAATGATTAATAGCGTCTTCTTAAGAGGATCAGAACGGCAGCTATAATCAGTATAACTATGAATACAAACGCTACCGCTTGCAGATAAGGTGAGATAGTTGTCTGGGTTTTTGAGGTGAAAGTTAATGCTGAACTTGCTATAGGTATTGTGGAATAGTATGTTGCAGTGACACTATAGGAGCCATCTATGTCTGGAGTGTAGGTGTAACTGTAGGATCCGTCAGGTTTAGCTATAATTGTGAAGGTTTGTGTTTCACCGTTTGGATTAGTGAAAGTCAGAAATATATTCACACGGGAACGTGATGGCGAGAGCTGGCCTGAAACGGTTATGGGGTTACCTGTTTTAATTTGAGACTTATCAGCTTTCAGGGTAATATGCATTGTATCTGTGTTATATTCTCCAAGGCAGTAGAGGTTCCAGTCTTTGGTTCCAATGTATAGTTTACCGTTATATGGTGTTGGTGAGGACCAGCTTGCAGAGGGCAGGACATAACGTTCAGTTTTTGCTCCGGTTATGGCATCAAAGATAAAGAGGTTACGCTCACTTGTAACGATATAGATTTTACCATCTGCATATGAGGGAGAAACATAGTATTCATCACCAGTGAAGGTGTTCCAGATTTTTTTTCCAGTTGAAGCATCTAGGCAGGTTATGTCGAATTTATCAACTATGAATAGTTTACCGTCTAGATAAATTGGTGATGATACAATAATTTCATTAGCTTCAGAGTTTGTAAAGGTCCAGATAATGTTGCCATTTTGAGCATTTAGACAGTAGTAGGTTCTAAGGTTAGCAGAAGTGAACACTTTACCGTCAGCTACTGTTGGTGTACCTACTATATCTAGGCAACCTATGAATTGTTGTTCATAGGGGAGATTTCGTTTCCAAATACAAGCACCAGAGGTTGCATCTATTTTGTAGATTGTACTGCTGTCTCCAGGAGTTTCGGAAGTGACATATACAGCATCGTCAGAAACCGTTGGGGAAGATTTTATCCAACCTCCAGTTTGATATTTCCACATAATTGCACCATCAGCAAAATTGATTGCATAAAGGTTGCCATCTAGAGAGCCTATGTAAACCATGTCACCAATTATTGCTGGCGAAGATCGAATCATAACTGCTGCGCCATAAGTTACCGGTTGATTTCCATCAACAAAGGCTTTCCATAATTGCTTACCATTTTTAGCATCAAGACAGTAGACATAACCATCTTCAGCACCTGTTACAACTTTACCATCAGCTACCGCAACGGATGACTCAATTGTATTATTAGTTTTGAAAGACCAAATTTTATTACCTGTTTCAGCATTAACAGCATAAACATTGTGATCTTGTGAGCCAAAGTAAACAACACCATTAACAATGGTGGGTGAAGACACAACAGCACCATTAGTTGCAAAACTCCAAACTAAGCTTAGATTTTCAGGGCCTCTTCCACCAATTGAAGAACGTCTAGCATCACTACGAAACATACTCCAATCACCAATTTCGGGTTTATCTATACTTGAAGCAGAGGCAAAAAGATTGTTTGAATTTTTTAACTGCATTTTATCTATTTGGGAAATGGATTTAACTTCACTTGAGGCAAAAGCCCAGATACTACCCATTACTTCGTATTCACTTCCTGTAGAAGAGTCCACTGCTTTAGTAACTTCACCTGGAATAAGATACAAATAGCCATATGCGATTGCTACTGATTCTCTTGGAGCATAAGCTTCAATGGGTAAGGTCCAAATAGCTTCACCTGTGAAAGCATCTAAACAGGCAAACTGTGATGCACCAAACTCATCACCATAACTAGCACTTTGACCGGAGGTAACATATACTTTACCATCGGCAACTGATGGCATTCCGGGAAATATCATTGTTCCAGGACCTTTATATCGCCACGCTAATTTTCCATCAGCTAAATTGATAGCATAAATGTAGCCATCTTTATTTGGGGAGTAGACCATACCATAACCAATTGCCGTTCCAGTACAGAAGTAACCAATAGTATCAGCAGTATAGGTCCACAGAATTTTTCCAGTTTTAGCATCAAAACAATACATTGTATTATCATCAATACCGCCACGAACAAACTTACCATCAGCGTATGACCCAGAAAAAATCATTGCTGTCTTGGTAAAAGTGGTCCATAAAACTTTACCTGTTTTAGCATCAATAGCTATCTGCTGATCTTGGAAAGACCCAGGGAAAATTTTACCGTCACCATAAGTTACGCCTGAACCAACCATACCACCACCCGGAACATAGGTGGTCCAAGCTAAAGTTGGAGGTTTTGAAAGATCAGAGAAATCCCAGGCTTCTACAAAAGAGTTGACTTTTATGTAGAACATTTTTTCTTCAGGAACATATACATTGTAAATGAAATTGCCAGTATCAGCACAGAAATCGCTACTAGTCCAAAGAATAGTGCCTGTTGCAGTTTCAATACAGGTGCTCTCCACTATCATACGAGTATCATCTAGCTTGTATGCTACTGGCCAAAGTGGCCATGTATCTTTTAATGGAATTTCCCTACGCCAAGCAATTTCACCTGTATTGTAATTAAGAGCAACTACAGAGTTATTGGCTGTAGCAAAAACAAAACCATCAAAAGCCGCAAGATGACTATGTATATCAGAGAGGTCAGCTTTCCAAGCAATATTGGAAGTTGATGGTGCTGGACCTGACGAGAAACGTGTAAATGATGCATCTCCATTAAGTTGTGTCCACTCAGCTTTAAGTGGATCACCTGGAGCATGGGTTGTATTGTTTTTCGTAAACAACAGTAAAGTGAAACTTGAAAATAATATAATTACAATAATTATTAAGGATAGGATTTTCTTTGATTTTTCCATATTTTTCCCCTGGCAATTCACCTTAAAGTTAGACACAAACGCACTAAAGTTTGTGTTCACATAGTATCTAGTTATGTTCAAGCTATTTACCTTTCGGAAAACACACGCAAAAGAGAGCACAAAAATTCTGAGCAATAGATAACAAAGATAATACATAGTGCAAAAAAGATTGCGTTTGGATGTTCGCCAAAAATATGTAACATACTTTTTGATCGTTATACTTGTATGAACAGGTATGTTCATGGTTTCTGTTGACGTTTATTTAGGGTTGATTGTGTTGCAGATTTAGCAGTACCGTTTAGTTGAGTAAACTCTTAAAGGCAAGTTGTTTATGTATATTGGAATGATTCTGATGTCAATTGATGTAAAGTGTCCAAAATGTGGTTCGTGCGCCATTGAAAGTCTGAAGAATCAGGAGCAAAGATGCAGTAATTGTGGATATGTGTTTTATTTTGTTACACCTGAATGTGGTTCACAGCTTGACTTATCGCGTTATGAGTTTAAAAAAGAGTAGTTATGGTTAAGCATTACGCTTTTTTGTTAATAACACTTATAAAAGTGTACGTGTTTTTGAGTTAATACTCAAATATGGGAAACGTGGCATGTTTGAACTCTAACAGCAGAATCTGGAAAAGAACAAACAAAATATCAGCCCTCATGCTTGGGGTTATAGCAGGCATCATCGCTATTGCAGTTGAAAGAGCAGATTTTTTTATGACAGGAGGCAACCTGCAACTGTTAGGATACATAAACACCTACACATGGATACTTGTTTCAGCACTTCTGTTTGGTTTTTGGGGTGCAATCATAACCACGGAAGTACAAGCGATAATTGGACTAATCACAATAACAAACCCGGCGTTATCTTGGCTTTGGCCATTTGTAAATTTAATCTTCGCTTTATCAGTAGGTATTGTAGCGATAGGGTTTTCTAAACTGCGTCCAAATGCAAAAATCGGCACTAAACTTTTACTTATGAGTTCTGTTTGTGCACTACTCGATATACCACTAGTGTATTTTGTAATGGTAATAGTACTTGGACTACCATTTGTCGTTTATTTCGCATCATTACCAGTGTACATTATTCTACAACTTGTACCTTCAACGTTTTTGGCATATCTGGTAGTTAAAGCATTGAAACGTTCAAAAGTTCTTTATCTTGGCGAGAAAAATGAAAACAAAGATAACCAATGATACTATGGAAGAAAAATTTAGTAAACTCGTCACCAACGAAAGCTTGACCCAGCAAGAAGCGCAGACAGTTGCATATAGAATATTTACAGCTCTATCGAATGAAGAACAAGATAGTCTTGCGTTAGTAACAGCGTTTTTTGGGGCTTTAACTATAAAAAAACCCAGCCTTGAAGAATTAATTGGAACCGCTAAGGCCATGGAAAAAACAAAAACTGTTAATTTTCATTTTAAAGTCAATAAACCAATAGTTACAGCGGGTGGAACAGGTGGGGATACATTACATACTATAAACATTACAACTCCAGCAATTATAACGGCTGCATCTACAGGGGCTTGTGCAGTGAAGAGTGGGTCAAAATCGTTTTCTTCAAAAACAGGCTGCATTGATGTAGCTGAAGCGTTAGGTGTTAAGGTACATCTGTCTCCAAGAGAAGTAGAGGCATGCGTAGAAACCGTTGGAACGGTCATTTGGGCTTCAGAGAATATATACCCGTGGATACATGCATTAATAGAGGCAGGTTCAAAACCTGTTACACGACAATTATTTCCGCTTCTTTATTCATTAAGGCTTGTAATTGCAACTGCATTAAATCCGTTTGCGCTTAAACGTCAAGTAAGAGGTGTTAGTGAACCGTTTACAGATTTAGTTGCAAAAGTTTTAGGCGCGTGTAGCTATGAACGGGCATTTATTGTTCTGGGTTATGGTGAAACGGAAGATATTAGAATTGACGAGTTTTCTACTTTGGGTAGAAATATAGTGTCAGAATTGAAAACAAATGGGGATATTGAAACATTTGATGTTTATCCTGAAGATGTAGGGATAAAGAGAGGAAACGCAAGGGAGATTATTGCAAGAGAGAACCATCGTGAGAATGCAGAAGTTGTAGCACGGGTTTTGGCAGGTAAAGATAATAGTTCGCGTCGAGACATTATTTTGTTAAACGCAGCAGCAATACTTGTTTTATCAGATACATGTAAAGATTTACGTGATGGTTATGAACTTGCTAAGCAGGCTATTGATGATGGACGGGCATTTACAAAGCTGGAACAGTTAACACAGTTCTCAGACAGTAGCCAAAGCAGATTTAGATTAAATTGAAAATGGAGAATGGTCATGTCAGAACAGCAGAGAGTTGAATGGAAAAATAACTATAAAAATAGACTAGAAAAACTATAGAGCAAAAGAGAATTTTTGAGCAGGACTCAAAACACACAGTGGATCCTGAGTTCCCGACTTTTAGGCGTAACCCAAAAATTTAACGGTTGATTATGACTCTTTTTGTGTTTAAAACTTTTTTGAAGGCTTTTAACTTTTCCACTCATATGCCTAAATTTAGGCACATATTCACCCAAAAATTTCGCGCATAAACGGTTTAATTTACAAAAACGGCACAAAATAATCTTTAAAATTTATCATGTGCCTAAAAAAACGGGAACTCAGGGTGGATGGATATTTTCATAGACACACTCGCAGAAGCGTTTCTTTCATATAGAAGCCTAAGAGGTGCATCAGAAAGCCAGCTGCTTCAAAAAATTGTTTCAAAAAAAGATGAACAGCTAGTTAACGTTAAACCATAAAATCAATATGTCCTCAACTTGGTTTATACTCTTAAATTCCAAGTTAACAGCGTCTTTTGCTTTAAGAAAACCTGAACCTTCAACCAACGTTGGAGCGTCGCGTCCACCCCAGATAGTAGGCATAATCCAAACAAACAATTCATCTACAAGGCCTTGTTCAAAAAAACTCCAACGTACTTCACCACCACCTTCAACTAGAACTCGTTTAACACCACGCTTTGCTAATTCAGTAAATAATTCTGTTAAGTCAACTCTTTTTTTAGCTGATGAATACATTATATCAACGTCTTTATTTTTAAGTAAATCCGTTTTATTTTGTGGGGCATCTTTAGCGACAACAATTAATGTTGGCGCGTTTATAGTGTTCAAAATTTTTGATTCCAATGGTGTTTGGGCTTGACTATCTAGCACTACACGTAAGGGATTTTTACCTGTAGTTTTTCGTACCGTAAGGGTTGGGTCATCAGCTATTACAGTATTAACTCCGATTATTATTGCATCAACACTAGCACGGATTTCGTGTAGTATCTGTTCATGTTGGGGTTTCATATATTGAGAAAATTCACGACCTTTATGATTAGCCGGGGCTATTTTACCATCTGTGCTCATGAAACCTCCAACTATGACATGTATATCTTCCAATTTTAAACCTCTGAAAGAGGTATTATTGTGTGGATTCTTAAATATTCTCGGGGAACGTTACGGGTTAAAAATTGTGTGATTGAAAAGTTTAATAGGCTAACTTTGTATTTGTAGCAGATTATTTGGAGTTGTTAAAATGAGTGTAGCAGATGGAGCATTTAGCTTTATAACTTCAGGGAGTATAGCAGGTTTATCTCCACTTATATTTATGGTCATCACTTTTATTATAGGAGTAATTGTTGGGTATCTGGCGCGTAAAGTTTTAAAAATCGCCATTATCGCAGCAGTAGTGTTAATTGTTGTTAGTTATCTAGGCTTCTTTGGTTTAAGCCTTGGTGCCTTAAAAACAGCAGCAGAAACATATGGCCCAATGGTTATTCAATTGGGGATACTTCTGGTAGGAGTGCTTCCGGCAGGCATAGGGTTTGTAGTAGGTTTAATTGTTGGATTCATATTTTCTTAAATCCACAACATAAGGTACTGCAAACATATTTAGGTCTCATTTAAACAATATTGAGGGGATATATAATGCTACAAAGCAATCAGGTGCAAGAAAAAGCAAACATATTTGATAAAGCAGGTTTAACCAAACACAAAGTGGACAAAGCACTTATTGCTCTAAAAGAATTTAGACAAAAATTTCCTTTCACAGAAAATTTACGCGAAATCGAATTATTAAACCCAGATAAACTATTTATAATAAACCCAGATTTCGTTGGAGAATTTTTCCAAACTTTAGAAAACCTCTTTAAATCATTAGAATACCCAATGTTTGGCAACACGAACATTTATCGTAATGCTCGACTACAAATAAATGATTTTAAACTTTTACTTCGCACAACAGTTGATGACCGAAAAACATTAGCCCAAAAAATTGACGCCAAATGGGAAAGAATCGGCGGTATAGGACAAGATAAAACCATAGCTATGAAAATCATTTACAGCTTTAACTATGAAAACAAAACTATACTACCAATTTTCAGCATTCAACATCTACGTCACTTTATCAACCGCACCGTTGACACTTTAAATAAACCAGCAAAATATTCGACCATAGGACAAGAATATGAACACTTCACAGCAGAACTTTTGAAAACTAAAAACAACTTACCAGTCACACGAGGCTGGGATAACCTATACTTCACACGTTTTCTGTATGAAACTTATCCACCCCCAGACAGTGAAAGAGCACAAATAGAAACATTAGAAGAGAAAAAAACAGCAAATCAGGTAACCGATGAACAACTTGACATGCAAGGATTCGTAAAACTTTTATGTGAATTACAAAGACAACGTAAAATCACCGGAGAAGAATTCAGAGAAAACCGCACAACATGGATGCAACTAAAACCAAATGACCGCGAAGTACTGGTGATACGATTAAAACAACGTCTAAACAGCGAAACAACAATCGATAACACACCAAAAAACCAACCAGTAATAAAACGCAAACTATAAAACCAAACAAAAACTAAAAAACACAAGTACACATATAGACAAAACAGTTACTTAAAAATACGCAAAATAAGCTGAAAAAACAAAAAATAACTGCCTTAACCATTAAAAGTAAACACATAACGCACGTAACCCACAAAAATAACTCAAAACATAGAATAACAATTGAGGAGGGCCGGGGCCGGGATTTGAACCCGGGCGTAAGGCTCCACAGGCCTCTAGGCTACCAAGCTACCTCACCCCGGCCACTTTTCCATGCTTCACCTATGATTTGGTAACACTTATATGCTGACTCACTGCTTGCGTTTTCGCATGAGTTGCACACCTTGAATTACCATAAACGGTTCAAGGCCAACTTCACCTATTTGGTAGCTTCTTCAATGATATTTACAGCTCTTATTATAAAGTTGTCGTCTGGAATACTATTAAACAGTTGCTTGTCAAGCTAAAGGCAGAGCTCTGTATCCCATGAAAACATTTACTGTTTTTGTGGTTCTTCCAGCATTAGCTCACCGATGTGCTCTTCTGTAAAAAAATCTCTGACCAGAGTATTCTTTCATTATACTTCTATAAAGCTCACTTCTAAGATTATTTTTGTTTTTTCTATTGATTTAACCGTTTTTTAGACGAGAGGTGTAAGACAACTAACGTAATGCATATTGTTACAGCTGCAGTGATCACACAAGTAATTACTATGTATCCTAAACTAAAACCATCAACAACTGATCCATTATTGCCATCAGTTGGACCATTATTATCACCACTATGGAACACATCATTATCGCCTCTCATAGCAGTGTTACCAGAAATCAC
>Ga0209628_10000242_pt1 | contig 32460 bp, 30 predicted proteins | sample TergutCu122P4_FD_187285 | JGI IMG/M metagenome (GOLD analysis project Ga0209628, IMG submission 187285) | Cubitermes ugandensis P4 segment gut microbial communities from Kakamega Forest, Kenya - Cu122 P4 (SPAdes) (version 2) | ecosystem: Host-associated > Arthropoda: Insects > Digestive system...
AAATCGGCTCCAGGCTACGCCCTACGCCGCTTCCCCCGCCACGGACAAAGCGGACAATTCATTTGCTACAGAACCGGACAAATCTATTTGTTGCCAACACTGCTTATGAACTCGGGTGGTGTCTCAGTTTGAAAAACTCCACACGTGTCATGCTGCGCGAAGTCGCAGCATCCATGCCACATCTGGATTCCGCGCCTACGCTTCGCGTTGCGCTGCAATGACAGGGAGAGGTTGCAGAAAATCCCTGATAGACTGGAGTTTTCGCGACAGGACTTACCATATGCGCATCGTTGGCCGACGCACCCAGCGCCCTATCAGTTTTGAAGCCCGCGCCGACGCCTTGATCGAAGGCGCACGCTTCAATGACGAGATTCATCGTTTGCCGACGGGAAATAGCGCCTTCATCCCAAAGGGCGTTTATCGCTTCAAAACCCATGATGACGCCAATCGTCATCAGCAGGACTGTCTCGTCGCCGGAATGGCGGAAATTGCCCGGGGACGCGCCTGATGAAAGAACACAGCCGCCCCGCCACACTGGAAGACCTCAAAGCCCTCATCGCCTCATTGAACGAGCAGGGAGCCGATTATCTGCTGATAGGAGGCGCAAGCCTTTTACGTTAGGCGTCTTTGCCATGCGTACTCTAAAACTGCTAGTGCTGGCCGCAATCTTACTTGGAGGATGCAGCGTCCTTCAGCGAACCAGACTCTTCGTGCCGGAAAGCGCCGGATTCACAAAAATTACAGAAAATCTTTACGTTGAATCGGGCGCAGACGAAGCAGTACAGAAGGAGCTTAGTTATGCAGTACTCAGTGCCGAAAACGCCATCCGTGCCGCTTACGAGAGCGTCACGTCGCACCCCACGGTTCATGCGTGTATCAGTGAAGCTTGTTATAAGAAATTCGGAGCAGGGGGATCCACCAAGGCCGTAATTCATGGCTACCGCCGGATCTTGCTTTCGCCGCGCGGTTTGAACTGGCATTACATTGCGCACGAATGGTCACATGCTGAAATGTTCTCGCGTCTAAGTCTTGCGGCATGGTGGTGGCGACTGCCTGATTGGTTTGACGAGGGAGTCGCTGTTGCCGTAAGCGATGCTCCCGAGACTTCAGAATCACACTGGCAATTCTTGGTGGAATCCAATGTACCTCGCCCGACTCGTGAAGAACTGTTCACATTCAGAACACCGAGGCAGTGGAATAACGCCGTCAATCGGTATGGGGCACCAAAGAACTTAGAGCGTAAAGCCAGGGGGGAACCTGAAATTCGCCCTGTTTACACCGCCGCAGGTCGCGAAGTGCGGTTTTGGCTTGCTCAAGTTAGCAGCGCTGGGCTTCTTCGACTCATCGAGCAACTGAACAGCGGCGTGGCGTTTGAGTCTGCCTATCAGGCTGATAACAACGCGGTTGAGTGGGACGCTCCGCACCCCTCACCTTGAGCGTTAGGTACTCAGCCGCCGCTTTCCATCTCTTACGCTGTATCCGCTCAGTGTCTGGTCTCGTAGTTGCATCCCGCTCCGGCAAGCGGAGGTGCTATTCTTTGGTGGTTCGAGGAGGGCGAAAATATCCGCGTGGCAGATGCTTTCGTGGTCGACATCATGCTCACTGCCTGCGGAGAAACATTCGAGATGCTGAAACAGTATGCACAAACCATTGATCTTGAAGGCGTACCGGTACGAACCATCAATCTCGAAGGATTGATCCGTACCAAGCGAACCCAGCGCGACAAAGACATTTCCGATCGACTCATCCTTGAACGGGCGCTGGAAGCTCTGCGTGGAGGCGCGACTCACGCCAGCGGCTGAGGCGCGTTTTGCGTGGCTTCCATTTCCTGAATAGATGCCTTGAATCATCTCAAGGTGCTTGAGCTTCCTTTCCATCCTCGCCTCCCACTGTTTCAATGAGGGTTTGGTTGTTGCACGGCCAGCGAGCATGACTCGATGTTCTATGAGATGATAATGACGAGCCAATTGTTTTTTCCACTCTGGAGACGACGCAACATGAAAAAAACGGTTTTTCTGCTTTCCACAGCGCTCGTACTGGCGGCCTGCATGTCTCCTCCGCCTCGCTCTGAGGATCACAAGACGGGCAGTCAGCAAATCTTCCCGGAAGAATCGGAGCAACTCCAGGCTTTGCACGATGCCGGAAAAAACTTCACCACCATTGTCATCGTGCCAGCCGCCGGCAATATGCTCTCCAACGGCGTCATCATCAGCACGCTGATGATGGGCAGCGGTTCCGCCCCGGCTGATTCGATACTCAAGATTCTGCGCGAAGGAAAGGAGCAGGCGATTGCCGTCGTAGGTAAAAGCGACGCGCTGACCGCCGCCACCATCGAAGCCGCCATCCGGCAACTCGACGGCAACCCTACGGCCACGACCATATTGTTCGCGGGCAAATCCAGCTATGTGAAGGATCTGGAAGAGTTGACCAGCAAGGCGGGCGTGCCGTTTGAAGGGGTAGCCTTCCCTCTGGCGCAGGCAAACGATCCACCACAGGAAACGCCGCAGGAAAACCCGCAGGAAAAAGATCAGCCTTAAGAATCAGTTCCGGGCCGCAAACCAGTCCAGCACCTTCGCCACAACCTCGTCGATGCCGAGATGATCGGTATCCAGCAATAGCGCGTCCGCTTCCTGCCGGAGCGGCGCAACGGGGCGGGCGCGGTCGCGCGCATCCCGCGCTTCGAGATCGGCCCGAATGGCATTAGGATTGGCGGATTCGCCACGTTCCAGCAACTGCCGGACGCGGCGTTCAGCGCGAACCGCGGGGCTTGCCGTCAGAAAAACTTTCAACTGCGCGCCGGGAAACACTACGGAACCCATGTCGCGCCCGTCCCCGACCAACCCCGGGGCGCGATGGAATGTCCGCTGCCGGAACAGCAACGCCTCGCGCACGGCAGGCAGCGCCGCCACCCTTGAAGCGCCGGAAGAAATGTCCTCGTGCCGGATCGCCTCATTCGCTTCCCTGCCGTTCAAACGCACGCCATCGGCGTGAAACGCCACATCCAGCCGGGCGGCAATGGATGCCACGCCTGCCTCGTCTTCCCAGTCCACACCCGCTTCCCGCGCGGCCAGCGCGGTGAGGCGGTAAAGCGCGCCCGAGTCGAGATAATGAAAGCCAAGCGCACGCGCAACCCGTGCAGAAACCGCCCCTTTGCCGGAAGCCGTAGGGCCGTCGATAGCGATCACCGGCGCGGGCCGTGCAACCGCTCTGAAGCGATCAAAATAATCTGGAAACGTTTTTGCGACACAACCGGGATCGAGAATGCGCAACGGCACGCCGAATGAGGCAAGCGAAAAACACATCGCCACGCGGTGATCGTCGTATGTGTCGATGGCAGCGGGCCGGAGCGGATGCGCCGCATCGGGCGGGACGATCTTCAGGAAATCCGCCCCCTCCTCCACCCGCACGTTCAGCTTGCGCAACTCGGTCGCCATTGCGGCAATGCGGTCGGTTTCCTTCACCCGCCAACTGGCGATGTTGGCAAGCGTGGTTTCTCCCTGCGCGAACAGCGCGACCACGGCCAGCGTCATGGCCGCATCGGGGATGTGGTTGCAATCCAGATGAATGCCCTTGAGCGGCCTGCCATCAACAGGGCGGGCAGCGGAAATCCAGTCCTCGCCCGCCTCCACGGTCGCGCCCATCATGGCCAGCGCGTCCGCGAAACGCACATCCCCCTGCACCGCATTCTTCCCGACGCCCTCCACGCGAACCGGCATCGAGGCGCTCGCTCCGATTGCTCCCAGGGCGAGAAAATAGGAGGCCGAAGAGGCATCGCCTTCCACCTGATAGAGGCCGGGCGAGCGATAACGCGCCCCGGCGGGAATTGAAAACGCCCGCCAACCTTCCCGTTCCACGGTCACGCCAAAACGCGCCATCAGGTTCAGCGTCATATCGACATAGGGTTTGGAAATCAGCTCGCCTTCGACTTCCACGGTTGTCCGCGTCCCAGTCAGCGGCAACGCCATCAAAAGACCGCTCAGGAACTGACTGGACACATCTCCGCGAATCCTTACCACGCTGCCGGGTTGGATAACAGCAGGGCGAACGAGAAGCGGCGGAAAACCTTTCTTTTCGAGAAATTCGATATTCGCCCCGCAGGCAGCAAGCGCATCGACCAGATCGCCGATAGGCCGCTCGTGCATCCGGGGCACGCCCTTCAACACGTATTCCCCGCCCGCGAAAGCCAGCACTGCCGTCAGGGATCGAAAAGCCGTCCCCGCATTGCCGAGAAAAAGCTCCGCCTGCCGCACGGGAAACCGTCCACCGCACCCTGCCACCCGCAAGCCGCCCTCGCCCGCCGCCGACATTGCCACGCCCAGCTTTGCGAGCCCCTCCCGCATCCGCGCCGTGTCGTCGGAATCGAGCAGGGATCGTAATTCCGTCTCCCCTTCAGCGAGCGCGGCCAGGAGCAGCGCGCGGTTGGAAATGCTCTTGGAACCGGGCAGCGTCATGCTGCCGGAGGCGGAAATCATCTGGGGAAGGTCAATGAAATTCATCGAAACACCACTATTTTCGAGACCAGTTTTTGCACCTGTTCACCGTTTTGATTGAACGTGTCGGTTTGGAGCGTAACGATCCCCCGGTCGGGTCTGGATCGGGACCGCGCAATATTGATGATGACGCTCTCGACGCGCAGCACATCGCCGGGACGGGTCGGGCGCGGCCAGGAAATTTCGACCCCCGCGCCGATGAGACCGTTCGCGATTGGAACGCTTTCCACCATCAGGCGCATGGTGATTGCCGCCGTGTGCCAGCCGCTGGCAGCAAGTCCTCCGAAAAAGGATTGCGCAGCGGCCGCTTCATCCAGATGAAAGGGTTGTGGATCGAAGTTGCGGGCGAAATCCTTGATCTGCGCCGAATCGAGCGGAAATTCCCGGCTCAGATAACGGTCTCCGATAGCAAGATCGTCCAATGTGACGGTTTTCGTTTCCATAACGGGTTCTTCCCTGCCGGTTCAGTCCCGGATGTGCCAGATTTGCGGATCAATTCCGGCAAAGGTTTGTTGATAGCGCGGCGCAGTACGATCTTCGCTGGTGACATTGCGGATATGAATGGCGAGAATTCTTTCTGGATAAATCCGGGCAATATCGGCGTAAATCTCAGGATCGTTCTCGCCGGAATCGCCAATCAGAATGAATTTGCGCCGGGGATAGATCGTCAACAACCGGGTGAGAATATTTTTTTTATGCGCAATAGTGACTTCCCGCCCGGCATGCAGGTTGCGTTTCGATGTGGATTCACGCAGATGAAGAGCGCCCGGTGGAAAATGCGCATCCTTCAGAAATCCCGATAACGCCGGATAAAGCTGAATGGGCGAAGCAGAGAGATAATGGAAAAATGCCTGCTTGTGCGCCATTTCCTGATACCACTCGGCCATGCCGGGAACCGCCCGGAAAGGTTCCAGGAAGGTGTTGCGTATCAGGGTTCTTTTGTTCAGAACCTCTGAAATCTTGATGGTGTCGTCAATGTCGCTGACGATGGAGACTCCCTCCGGCGGAATGACCCAGGAATAACTTTCCTGTCCATGCAATGGATGCCCGGGAGCTTCCAGTGTCCAGCCAATCAGACCGGAGCCGTCCGGGCCATTCGTCCATTTGACCCACTCATGCCCGACGTTCAATCTGGTTTGCGTGCGTCCAGGGCCATTGGTGCGCGGCAGGTCAAAAACCCGACCAGCCAGCCGCACATGGAGCCGCCTGCCGCGTTCGGAGTCCGTGCGGAAATAGTGCGTTCTTTCGTTGAAAATTTTTTTCTGTTCGGCAGACAACTCGTCCAGATCAATCTCCATCCAGGAGGCCAGCGCTGAAAAGGTGAGACGTTTCGATTCTTCCTCGAATACCCATGCGCCGACATCGACGTCGAAGGATCCATCCACCTGTTCCACAGCAAGTCCCGGCAGAAACAGAACGAATTGATCCGGTTTCAGTCCGCCTTCTTTCGCAAATATCCAACCCACACTGATGACGCAGATGAAAAACAACAACCCGATTTTTTTCATGTCGACACACTCATTTGAGCCCATCTCGCAAGATCAATTCGTAGAGGCCAACTGGCACAGGATATGAATTGGCTCATACCCGCGCACGTGGATCAAGAAAATCAGAAAACCTGCGGACACTGCCGCCCGCAGCGAATTGATTCATTCGTGCGGCATTTCCACGGCACGGCGGCGATTGCCGCGCCACAGATGGCAATAGACGAACCCCGGAAAGGCAAACACGAGAAACAGGCAGAGCGTGGCAGCGTAAAACTGCCAGTTTTTCGGATAAACGACGCCATAAGCGTTACCTTCCAGCAGGAAGGCAAAACCGCCAATGACAAGATAGAACACGAACAGTTCCAGGAGACGCCAGCCGAAGCCTTTACGCCCCGAAGGATGCGACCACACGAACAGCACGCGCTCGAACAAAAAAGGCAAATTGGCCGCCACACAGGCAAGACCAACCACAATCCACACCGTGGCAGAACCCGTCATGGTTCAACCGGCTGCCGCAGTAAACGCCACTTTCATGGCCTCTTCGCACCATTTCAGCAGCGTGCCCGGCATAAGCCCGAGCAAGGCAATGGCAATGCCGTTGATCGACAGCATCACCTGCAACTCGCCCGAAACATTGAGCGGGGTACTGTCGACCGGTTCATCGAAGTACATGAACTTGACGATGCGCAAGTAATAGAAAGCGCCGATGAGCGACATCACGACCGCCAATATCGCAATCCAGAGATGACCGGCCTGGATCACAGCCTGGAGCACGGCGAACTTGGCAAAGAAACCGACGAAGAAAGGAATGCCCGCCATCGAGAACATCACGAAGAGCATGAGCAGCGCAAACCAGGGGTTGCGACGATTGAGTCCCTTGAAATCCTCGATGTTTTCGGCTTCAAATCCCTCGCGCGAAAGCAGCATGACCATGCCGAATGCGGCCAGTGTCATGAGCGCATAGGCAATGACGTAAAACATGGCGCTGCTGTAACCCGTGCCATCGCCGCCGGAGAGCAGCCCCAGCAGCATGAAACCCATGTGCGAGATGCCGGAGTAAGCCAGCATGCGCTTGATGTTGTGCTGAATCAGCGCTGCAAAATTCCCCAGGATGATGGATGCGGCGCCGACGAACATCAACATGGATTGCCAATGCTCGGCAAGACCGGGCAAGGCATCCGCCAGCAGGCGCATCGCCAGCGCAAAAGCGGCGAGCTTGGGCGCGCTGGACAGAATGACCGTCACGGCGGTCGGCGCCCCCTGATAGACGTCGGGAACCCACATGTGGAAAGGCACCACGCCCAGCTTGAACGAGATACCGGCAACGAGGAAGACGAGACCGAAGAGCAGCACCGTATTGTCGGCGCCCCCGTTGAACATAGCCTGTTTCACCGCAGACAGTTCCAGCGCGCCGCCGGTCGCGCCGTAGACCATCGACATGCCGTAGAGCAACAGGCCGGACGCAAGCGCCCCCAGCACGAAATACTTCATCCCGGCTTCGGTGGAGCGCACCGCATCGCGGTCGAACGCCACCAGCGCGTAGAGCGACAGCGACATCATTTCCAGACCGATGTAGAGCACCAGCAGATGGTTGGCGGTGATCATCACCATCATGCCGAGCGTGGAGAGGAGCGCGAGCAGGTAATACTCGGGGCGATCGAGCTTGCGGTCGGCGAGATAGCCGCGTCCGTAGAGCAGCGCGATCATCATCGAGAAATACACCATCAGCTTGAGAACGCCGCCCGGCTGATCGCATACGAACATGCCGTTGAAAGCAACGTCGCGATTGGCATCCAGGGTAAAGAACGTGATGAATGCCGCCACGATCAGCGTGAACTGGGCAAGCGAATAGGCCAGACCGCGCGCGATGCTACGAGCGAAAGCCGTCGTCAACATGATCGTCAGGATCATGATTGCGACAAAAACTTCTGCCGTCGCCGAGTAAAGATTGGAAACATCAAAGTTCATCTTTCGATCGTCCGTTATCGGGCTACACCTGCTCAGAGAGGCGGCGGGAGCATCTTGGTGACACCAGCATGCTCCAGGAGATTACTCACCGAGGCGTGCATCACATCGGTGAAGGGGAAAGGATACAGGCCCATCGCCAGCACACAGAAGGCGAGCACGGCCAGGAAAAGGAATTCGCGCTGATTGAGATCGGTGAGTCCGGCCACATTCTCGTTCGTCACCTCGCCAAACACCACGCGCTTGTACATCCACAGCGTATAGGCCGCACCGAGAATCAGGGTCGTGGCCGCAAGGAAGGCAACCAGGAAACTCTCCTGCATCGCGCCGAGGATGACGGTGAATTCGCCGACGAAGCCGCTCGTCGCGGGCAGACCGGCATTGGCCATCGCGAAGAGCATGAAGAAGGCGGCAAATTTCGGCATGGTGTTGACCACGCCGCCGTAATCCGCAATCTGACGCGAGTGCACGCGGTCGTAAAGCACGCCGATACACAGGAACATTGCGCCGGAAACGAAGCCGTGGGAAATCATCTGAATGAGCGCACCCTCGATGCCAAGCTGGTTCTGCATGAAGAAACCGAGGGTGACGAAACCCATGTGCGAAACCGACGAATAGGCGACGAGCTTCTTCATGTCGGTCTGCACCAGCGCCACGAAACCGATGTAGACCACCGCAACCAGCGACAGCCCGACGACGAGCCAGGTGTATTCCCTGCACGCGTCCGGCACGATGGGCAATGCGAACCGGACGAAACCGTAAGCGCCGAGTTTCAGGGCAATGGCCGCCAGCACCACCGAGCCGCCCGTGGGCGCTTCGACGTGGGCATCCGGCAACCAGGTATGTACCGGCCACATCGGCACCTTGACCCCGAAAGCGGCAAGGAAGGCAAAGAAAATCATTGTCTGCGCCCCCATCATCAACGGGGCCTTGTGCCAATCGAGAATCTCGAAACTGCCGGTCGTGTTGTAGAGATAGATGAGCGACAGCAGCAACAGCAATGAACCGGCCAACGTGAAGAGGAAGAACTTGAAGGCCGCGTAGACCCGGTTCGGCCCGCCCCAGATGCCGATGATCAGATAAAGCGGAATCAGCGAAGCTTCAAAGAAGACATAGAACAGCACGCCGTCGAGCGCCGAGAAAATGCCGTTCATCAGGCCGGACATGATGAGGAAAGCGGCCATGTACTGCGCCACCCGGCTCTGGATGACTTCCCATCCCGCGATGACCACGATGACGGTCATGAAGGAATTCAGCAGCACGAACCACAGCGAGATGCCGTCGATGCCGAGGTGATAATTGATATTGAAATGCTCGATCCAGGGCCGCATCTCGCTGAACTGCATGGCGGCGGTGCCCGCATTGAAATGGACGTAGAGCGGAACGGTCACGGCAAAACCCAGGATCGAGGTCAGCAGCGCCGCCACGCGCGCCATGCGGGCATTGGTATCCGGCCCGGTCGCCAGCACCAGCAGCCCGCCGAGTATCGGTATCCATATCGCCAGACTAAGGAAGGGAATATCCGTCATTGTTGCTTTCCATTCAATGCGCCTTTCAAGGCGCGTTCGCTCTCGTTATCGTCCCGTTCATCCGAAGGAAACCCAGAAAGTCAGCAGGACAAAGACCCCGACGATCATGGCAAAGGCGTACTGATACAGGTAACCGGTCTGGAACAGACTGGTGACGCGCGCCACCAGCGTCACAAGCCGGGACGAACCCGACACTCCGACGCCATCAATCAACCCTTGTTCGCCATTGCGCCACAAGCTGCCGCCTAACGCGCGTGCGCCGCCCGCGAAAACAATCTCGTTGAAACGATCGAAGAAATACTTGTTTTCCAGCACGGCATGGATGCCAGCGAATTTGCGCTGGATGGCGGCAGCCAATCCGGGCCTGTACATATAGAACACCCAGGCGGTCGCGACCCCGGCCAGCGCCAGCCAGAACGGCGCGGTCATCAGACCATGCAACACCATGCCCACCGAACTGTGGGAGGCTTCTGCGAGTTCCCTGACGACAGCGGCGTGGTTTTCTCCGACAAAAATCGAAGCGCCGAACCAACTCTCCTCGGCCAGCAGCGGTCCAATAGTGAAAAAACCGATCACGACGGAGGGAATGGCCAGCAGAACGAGCGGCAGCGTCACCACCCATGGCGTCTCATGCGGTTTCTGTCCCGGCGCGAGACCGTGATGTTCTTCGTCATGATCGTGATCTTCGTCGTGCCCGTGTTCTTCGTCATGCCCGTGCGCATGCGCCTTCCCGAATCGTTCCTCGCCGTGGAAAACGAGGAAATACATCCGGAAGGAATAGAACGCGGTCACGAACACCCCGGCGAGCACGCAGAAATACGCGTAGCCCGTGCCGGGAATCGAGGACGCATGCACGGCCTCGATGATCGAATCCTTGGAATAGAAGCCGGAGAAGAACGGCGTGCCGATCAGGGCCAATGAGCCGATGAGCGAAGTGATCCAGGTAATCGGCATGTACTTCCTCAAGCCCCCCATGTTGCGCATATCCTGGTCATGATGCAGGGCAATGATGACCGAGCCTGCCCCAAGGAAGAGCAGCGCCTTGAAGAAGGCGTGAGTCATCAGGTGGAAGATCGCCGCAGAATAGGCCGACGCGCCGAGCGCCACCGTCATGTAGCCCAACTGCGACAGGGTGGAATACGCCACCACGCGCTTGATGTCGTTCTGGACGATGCCAAGGAACCCCATGAACAGCGCCGTGGTCGCCCCGATCACCAGCACGAAGGAAAGCGCGACCTCGGAGAACTCGAAGAGATGCGACATCCGCGCCACCATGAAGATGCCCGCCGTGACCATCGTCGCCGCGTGGATCAGGGCGGAAATCGGGGTGGGGCCTTCCATCGAATCAGGCAGCCATACATGCAGCGGCACCTGCGCCGACTTGCCCATTGCGCCAATGAAGAGGCAAATGCAGATCGTGGTGAGCAAGGGCCAGCCAATACCTGCCACTTCCCCCCCCGCCAGTTGTTGTGCCTGCCCGAACACGACCTCGTAATCGAGGCTCCCGGTGTGCACAACGATCAGGGCGATACCGAGCAGAAAACCGAAGTCCCCCACGCGATTGACCAGGAACGCCTTCAGGTTGGCGTAAATCGCCGTCGGGCGCTTGTACCAGAAACCGATCAGCAGGTAAGAAACCAGCCCCACCGCTTCCCATCCGAAGAAAAGCTGGAGGAAGTTGTTGGACATCACCAGCATCAGCATCGAGAAGGTAAAGAGCGAGATGTAGCTGAAAAACCGCTGATAACCGGGGTCTTCGGACATATAGCCGATCGTGTAGATATGCACCATCAGGGACACGAAGGTGACGACCAGCATCATCAGCACGGTCAGCCTGTCGATCAGGAACCCGACCTCGAAGTTCACCTTGCCGATCTGCATCCAGGTATAGATCGTACCGTTGAAGGTGTTCCCGGCCTGTACGTCCAGGAAGATTACCACCGAAATGATGAAGGAAATCAGCACGCCGCCAATGGCCGCGCAATGCGCGCCGGTGCGCCCGATCTGCCTGCCGAACAGGCCTGCGATGAGCGCCCCCAGAAGCGGCGCCAGCGGCACGAGAAGATAAAGCGTTTTCATGTCCATGATCGCGGCGCGTCCTTATCCCTTGAGTCTGTCCAGGTCATCCACGTGGATCGAGCGGTGGCTACGGAACATGGCAACGAGAATTGCCAGACCGATGGCCGATTCCGCCGCCGCCACGGTGAGGATGAAGAAAACGAAAATCTGCCCGTCGATGTTGCCCATGTAGCGCGAAAACGCGATGAAGTTGATGTTGACCGCCAGCAGCATCAATTCGATCGACATCAGCAGGACGATGAGACTCTTCCGGTTGAGAAAAATCCCGGCCACGCTGATAGCGAACAGGATCGCGCCCAGAATGAGAAAGTGGGTTAGCGAAAGCATCTTGTCAGTGTCTCCCCATCTCGCGTGGTCATTGTGCTTCGGTCTTGCCCGGTTGTGCCGCGGCAGGCTCTTCAGGTAATTCTTTCTCGGATGCCATCTTCACCAGCGTCAGTTGATCCTCGTGACGAACGGCAAGTTGCGCTTCCGGCGAAATGTACTTCTCGGCGTGTTTGCCAGCGCGGCGGCGCAGCGTCAGGGACACCGCAGCAATCATCGCCACCAGCAGCACCAGCGCCGCGAGTTCAAACGGATAGGCATACTCGGTATAGAGCACGCGACCCAGTTCACAGATGTTGGTGTCGCACGCAATGGGCGTGATCTGGTCAGCAACGATAGTGCTCGCTGCCGGAGGCATTTCCTTGCCCTCAAAACCTTTCGCCAGCACCAGCCCCATTTCGATGGCCAGCAACGCGCCGACGACCGCCCCCACCGGCAGATATTTCCAGAACCCTTCGCGCAGCCGGGCAAAGTCGATGTCGAGCATCATCACCACGAACAGGAAGAGCACCATCACCGCGCCGACATAGACCATGACCAGCACGATGGCGAGGAACTCGGCGGCGAGCAGCATCCAGACGCCTGCGGCGCTGAAAAACGCCAGGATCAGGAACAGGGCCGCATGCACCGGATTGCGCGCAGTAACGACCCCCAGCCCCGCAAAAACGAGGACTGTCGCAAAGAAGTAGAACACGAAGGTTGTAAATTCCATGGTTTCCCTGCTCAAGTTCTCACATCACCGATACTTCGCATCCGCCGTCTTGGCCGCTTCGATCTGTTCCTTGAAGCGATCCCCTATCGCCAGCAACATCTGCTTGGTGTAGTAAAGATCGCTGCGCTCTTCGCCGTGGTAGTCAAAAATCTGCGTCTCCACGATGGCATCCACCGGGCAGGCTTCCTCGCAGAAACCGCAAAAGATGCACTTGCTGAGATCCATGTCGTAGCGGGTCGTGCGCCTCGAACCATCTTCGCGCTCGCCCATTTCGATGGTAATTGCCATTGCCGGACACACCGCCTCGCACAGTTTGCACGCGATACAGCGTTCCTCGCCGTCCGGATAGCGCCGTAACGCATGCAGCCCCCGGAAACGCGGACTGAGCGGCGTTCTTTCCTCGGGGAACATCTGCGTGAGCTTTGGCCGGAAGAAATGACGCCCGGTCAGCGCCAACCCCTTGATCAGTTCCTTGAGGAACAGGCTTCCAATGTAATCCCTGGCTCCCACGACCTATCCCTTTACCTTGTCATTTCCAGATCGACAGCGGGGACATCATCCACACCGCCACCACTACGACCCACACTATTGTGATTGGCACGAACACCTTCCAGCCCAGTCGCATGATATGATCATAACGGAAACGGGGGAAAGTGGCGCGCACCCACAAGAATAAGAACAGGAAGAACGCTGTCTTCAAGGCCAGCCAGTGGAACCCGTCCGGCAGGAAACCCACCGGCGAGAGCCAGCCGCCGAGGAACAGGATCGAGGTCATCACGGAGACCAGAATCATGTTGGCGTACTCGGCCAGGAAGAACAGCGCAAAGGCCATGCCCGAATACTCGACCATGTGCCCGGCAACGATCTCGGCTTCGCCTTCCACCACGTCGAACGGCGCGCGGTTGGTTTCGGCAAGACCGGAGATAAAATAGATGACGAACATCGGCAGCAGCGGCAGCCAGTTCCACGACAGGAAACCCAATCCCATATCGGCGAACATGCCCTGCCCCTGGTGAGCCACGATGACGCCCAGTTTGAGGCTCGATGAGATCAGCAACACGCAGATCAGCGCAAAACCGAGCGACACCTCGTAGGACACCATCTGCGCCGTCGCCCGCATCGCGCCAAGGAAAGCGTACTTGGAGTTCGAGGCCCACCCCGCGATGATCACGCCGTAGACCTCTATCGAGATGACCGCCATCAGGAAGAGCAGGCCGGCGTTGACATCAGCGATCACAAAGCCCTCACTGAGCGGAATCACCGCCCAGGCCACCAGCGAAGGCGCAATGGCGAGAATCGGGCCCAGGACGAAAAGCCCCTTGTTGGCCCCGCTCGGAATGATGACTTCCTTGAAAAGCAGTTTGACCGCGTCGGCAATCGGTTGCAGCAACCCGAGCGGCCCGACCACGTTTGGCCCAACGCGCAACTGTATGGCGCCGATGACCTTGCGTTCGAAATACGTGAGGTACGCTACGCACCCCATCAGCGGCGCAAGCACGATGACGATCTTGATCAGCGCCCACGCAACCAGCCAGAGGTCCGGCCCGAGGAGGGGTTCAAGCAACGATTTCAAGAATGCTTCCATCAAAGTCGCTCCACGCTCAATTCGCCAGAGAGGGGGCCGAGCGGCACGGTCGAGACGTGCGCGCCAGCAATGCGGATGCAGCCCGCAGCAAGATTCTCATCCGCCTCGACCTGCAATTCGACCGCCCCCCCCGTTCCTGTGACCCGCACCTTGTCACCGGGCTGCACGCCCAAGGCCGCCATCGTTGCCGACGGCATTCTCGCCGCGGGCGGTGCGGCATCGGCCGTCTTTTGCAAAGCGGGGGCGCGCCGCACCAGCGGATCGGCGAAATAGACAGGCACATCGGCAACCCGTTGCAGGGCATTGGCGCCGCTTGTGGAGGGCGCAGCCGCCGGCACATCGCCAAGGGCGTTGTTGAGCCGGGCGCGGTGGGAATTGCCGCCGCCGACCAGCGCCTCGCCGCGCACGGTCTCGAAATCGTCCTGATCGAAACCGGGCAGTTCGAGCAGATTGCCCAACACCCGCAGGATTTTCCAACCCGGACGGGCTTCCCCGCGCGCTTGAGTCGAAGCCTCGAAACTTTGCGCGTCCCCGATACAATTCACGAAAGTGCCCGGCGTCTCGGTAAACGGGGCCAGCGGCAACAGCACATCGGCCACCTCGCGCAGGGCGGGCGAATCGAAGGCGCTGATGGCAACGACCAGCCGCGCACGGTTCATCGCTCCCATGGTCGCAACGCCATCGGCAAAATCGAGATCGGGTTCAGCGCCAAACAGCAGATAGGCTTGACGCGGCGATTCGATCATCTGCCGCGCATTCAGCCCGCCTTCGCCCGGCACGGCATTGACAAGATACCCTCCGACGCTGTTGGCCGCTTCGCCAATGAAACCGAAAGACGCCCCAGACAGGCGCGCAATCTCCTGCGCCCACAGATGCAATTCGGCTGCGCGCGGATGCTGTTCGGCGAGATTGCCGAGCCACACCGCCGTCTTTTCACCCTCCGCGAGGCTTTGCGCAATAGCGCGGGCATCATCCGAAATTTCGGTCGGAGCCCTTGCCGCCAGTTTTTCCGAAAGCGCCTTGGCAGTCCTCGTAGCCAGCGCCGCAGCAATCGCGGCCAGGGTATCCACCATACTCGACGGCGGAACCTCCGCGCGCGTGGCCATCGGCATCCGCCAGTCTTCGGCGTTCGGCCCCACGGTGTTCACCTGCAACCCGTGACGCATCGCGGAATGACGCACCTTCTGCGCGAGCAGCGGCGCATCCTTGCGCAGGAAACTGCCAATGACCAGGATGCTGTCAAGATCGTGGACGTCGGTCACGGTCATGCCGAGCCAGGGAACCCCGGCACGCGCGGCATCGCTCCGGAAATCGTTGCGGCGCAGGCGGAAATCGACGTTTTCCGACCCCAGACCACGCACCAGTTTTTGCAGCAGGTAGAGTTCTTCGATGGTCGAATGCGGGGAAGCCAATGCGCCAAGCGCCTGCCCGCCCTGCTCGCTCACAATGGCGCGCAGCGTGCTGGAGATAAAGGCAAGCGCTTTTTGCCATGACTCGGGATGCCAGTCCTCTCCATTGCGCATCATCGGCGCAGTCAGGCGTTGTTCGCTCGTGAGCGCCTCGTAAGAGAAACGATCCCGGTCGGCCAGCCAGCATTCGTTGAGTTTGTCGTTGTTCAGGGGCAGTACCCTTCTCACCTCGTCGTTTTTGGTCTGGACGATGAGGTTGGTTCCGAGCGAATCGTGCGGACTCACCGAACGCCGTCGCGACAGCTCCCACGTGCGGGCGTTGTAACGGAACGGTTTCGAGGTCAGCGCGCCGACCGGGCAAAGATCAATGATGTTGCCGGAGATTTCGGAATTCACCGCGCGCCCGAGGAAGGTCATGATTTCGGCGTGGTCGTTCTTGTACGCCTGCCCCATTTCCATCTCGCCGCCAATCTCGGCGGTAAATCGCACGCAACGCGTGCAATTGATGCAACGGGAAGCCTCGGAAGCAACCAGAGGCCCGAGATTCTTGCTGATAAAGACGCGCTTTTCTTCCTTGTAACGCGCTTGCGTGTCACCGTAACCGACCGCCAGATCCTGCAACAGACATTCGCCGCCCTGGTCGCAGACCGGGCAATCGAGCGGATGATTGATGAGCAGGAATTCCATGACCCCTTTCTGCGCCTGGATCGCCGCCTTTGAACGGGTCTTGACCTTCATGCCGTGGGTCACGGGCGTGGCGCACGCGGGCAACGGCTTGGGCGCCTTTTCGACCTCCACCAGACACATGCGGCAACTGGCGGCAATCGACAGTTTCTTGTGATAGCAGAAATGAGGGATGTAGATACCGGCCAGGACCCCGGCATCCATGATGGTACTGCCTTCGGGAACCTGAACAGCCTTGCCGTCGATTTCGATGTCTAGCATGACTGGCTCACGTAAATTTGGCTGCCGGCATCCTGCGTCGCAGGAGGAACCAGGCATTTCTTGTTTTCGATGTGGTACTCGAACTCGCTGGCGAAATGCTTGACGAAGCTCTGCACCGGTCCTGCCGCTGCGTCGCCGAGCGCGCAAACGGTGCGCCCTGCAATGTTGCCTGCTACCGAACGCAGCAGATCGAGATCTTCAGGACGCCCGAGGCCGTGCTCGATCCGGTGAAGCACGCGGTACATCCAGCCCGTGCCTTCCCGGCAGGGCGTGCACTGACCGCAGGATTCCTCGTGATAAAACCAGGCCAGGCGTTCCAGCGCCCGCACCATGCAGGTCGTCTCATCCATGACGATCACTGCGCCGGAGCCGAGCATCGACCCCGCCTTGGAAATCGAGTCGAAGTCCATCGTGCAGTTCATCATGATTTCGGCGGGAACCACCGGCGCGGAGGAGCCGCCCGGAATCACCGCCTTCAACTTGCGCCCGCCGCGCATGCCGCCCGCCATTTTCAGCAGTTCGGAAAACGGCGTGCCGAGGGGAACTTCGTAATTGCCCGGCTTGCAGACATGCCCGGAAATCGAAAAGAGCTTCATGCCGCCATTGTTGGGTTTACCCAGGTTCATGAAAGCCTTGCCGCCCATCTTCATGATGAACGGAATCGACGCGAATGTTTCGGTGTTGTTGACCGTCGTCGGCTTGCCGTACAGGCCGTAGGAGGCTGGAAACGGCGGCTTGAAGCGGGGTTGCCCCTTCTTGCCTTCGATGGACTCGAGCAACGCGGTTTCTTCGCCGCAGATGTAAGCCCCGTAGCCGTGATGCGCGAAAAGATCAAAGGAAAAGTTGCTGCCGAGGATATTCTGGCCGAGGAACCCGGCGGCGCGCGCCTCACTCAGGGCTTCTTCAAAACGTTTGTAGACCTCGAAAATCTCGCCGTGGATGTAGTTGTAGCCGCGCGTACACCCCATCGCGTAAGCGCCGATGAGCATGCCCTCGATCACCGTATGCGGGTTGTAGCGCAGGATGTCCCGATCCTTGAATGTGCCCGGTTCTCCCTCGTCGGAATTACAGACCACATATTTGTCGCCGGGGAAAGCGCGCGGCATGAACGACCATTTCAGCCCGGTCGGAAAACCCGCGCCGCCGCGTCCGCGCAGGTCGGACGCCTTGACTTCGCTGATGATGACATCAGGGGGCGTCTTTTCCGTGAGGATCTTGCGCAACATCTCGTAGCCCCCTCGGGCCACGTAATCCTTAAGCCGCCAGGTGCGGTCGCCGTCGAGGCCGGCGAGAATCAGTCCGTGCTCGCTCATTGCTTCTCCAGGTCGGCCAGCATCTGGTCGATTTTCTCGGTCGTCATGTAACTGCACATCCGATGGTTGTTGTGCAACAGCACCGGCGCATCGCCACAGGCTCCCATGCACTCCCCTTCCTTGAGGGTGAACATGCCGTCGGGCGTCGTTTCGTTGAACCCGATGCCCAGTTTCTTCTTCAGATAGTCTGCCGCATGCACCCCGCCGGAGAGCGCGCAGGGCAGATTCGTGCATACCGTGATCTTGTGGCGGCCGATAGGCGTGAGGTTGTACATGCCGTAGAAGCTCGCCACCTCCCAGGCGGCAATCGGCGGAATACCGATATAACCGGCCACGAATTCGATGATCTCCTCCGGCAGCCAGCCCCTCTCCTGTTGCGCAATGCGCAACGCCGACATGATTGCCGACTGCCTCTTGCCGGGCGGGTACTTGGCAATCTCCTGATCTATCTGTTGTAACGATTCTTGACTCAACATATCTGGTTCTTCCGCGAAGTGCTCGAAGGTCAGCGGTCTACATCGCCAAACACTATATCCAGCGTACCCATGAGCGTCACCACGTCGGCAATCATGTGTCCGCGCGCAAGTTCATCCATCGACGCCAGGTGGACAAAACCCGCCGCCCGCAGCCTGATCCGATAGGGTTTGTTGGCGCCATCCGAGATTGCGTACACGCCGAACTCTCCCTTCGGATGCTCGATAGTGGCGTACACCTCGCCCTCGGGAACATGGAACCCCTCGGAAAAGAGCTTGAAGTGATGAATCAGCTCCTCCATGTCATTCTTGACTTTCTCGCGCTTCGGCGGGGCCACCTTGTGGTTATCGGAGATGACCGGGCCGGGATTCTTGCGCAACCATTCGATGCATTGCTGAATGATCCGGGTCGACTGACGCATTTCTGCCATCCGAACCAGGTAACGGTCGTAACTGTCCCCGTTCCTGCCGATCGGAATATCGAAATCGAGACGGTCATAGACTGCGTAGGGTTGCTTCCTGCGCAAATCCCAGGCAACGCCGGAACCGCGCAACATCGGCCCGGTATAGCCCAGCGCCAGCGCCCGTTCGGGCGACACCACGCCGATCCCCACGGTGCGCTGTTTCCAGATGCGATTCTCGGTCAGCAGCGTTTCGTAATCGTCACAGTATTTCGGGAAGCGTCCGAAGAAATCTTCGAGGTAGTCGAGCATCGACCCTTCCCGCATCGCGTTCAGTTCCTTGAGCCGTTTCTCGCTCTTGAAGCGGCTGGGCTTGTATTTGGGCATGCTGTCGGGCAGATCGCGGTACACGCCGCCGGGCCGGTAATAGACCGGATGCATGCGCGCGCCGGACACTGCCTCATAGACATCGAGCAACTCTTCGCGTTCGCGGAACGCGTAGAGGATCATCGTCATCGCGCCGATGTCGAAAGCGTGCGTGCCGATAACACACAAATGATTGAGCACGCGCGTGATTTCATCGAACATCACCCGGATGTACTGAGCGCGCTCCGGCACCTCGATGCCCGCCAGCTTTTCGATCGCCAGACAATACGCGTGCTCGTTGCACATCATCGACATGTAGTCGAGCCGGTCCATATAGGGCACGGATTGCAACCAAGTGCGGGTTTCGATGAGCTTTTCGGTTCCGCGATGCAGCAACCCGATGTGCGGGTCGGCGCGCTCGACCACCTCGCCGTCGAGTTCGAGGATCAGACGCAGAACCCCGTGCGCCGCCGGGTGCTGCGGGCCGAAGTTGATCGTGTAATTGCGAATCTCAGACATGACCAGCTTCCCCGTAACCTGTCTCGCGTATGACGCGCGGCGAGTTCTCGCGCGGCTCGATCGTCACCGGCTGGTAAACCACCCGGCCCGCCTCCGCGTCGTAACGCATTTCCACGTACCCCGAGACTGGAAAATCCTTGCGCAGCGGATGTCCCACAAAACCATAATCGGTCAGGATGCGGCGCAGATCGGGGTGGCCGGAATACATGATGCCGTAGAGGTCGAACGCCTCGCGTTCCTGCCAGTTGACGCTCGGCCACAGGTCACAGACCGAATCGAGCACCGGAAAATTGTCATCTGTGGAAAACACCCGCAGGCGCAGACGCCAGTTATGCTCGATGGAGAGCAGGTGCAGAACCGTCGCGAAACGTCTGCCGGGCTTGCAGGGAACCTTGCCATGACCATAGGTCGAATAATCGACCCCGCACAGATCCATCAACTGCTCGAACCGCAATTCGGCATGATCGCGGAGCGTTCGGGCGACCGCCAGATAATCTTCTGCGCCCACCTCGATCGTGATCTCGCCCCGATCCACGACCAGCGAACGCAGGCGTCCGTCGAAGACGATCCTTAAAATCTGACTCAGGCGCTCAAGTTTGGCACTCATTTGAACTCCACACCCCTTTAGCGGCGCGCGATGGTACTGGTACGCTTGATCTTGTTCTGAAGTTGCATCAGGCCGTACAACAGCGCTTCGGCCGTGGGAGGACATCCGGGAACGTAAACATCGACGGGCACGATCCGGTCACAGCCGCGCACCACCGAATAGGAATAATGGTAATAGCCGCCGCCATTGGCACAGGAACCCATTGAAATCACCCAACGCGGCTCGGCAAGCTGGTCGTACACCCGGCGCAGCGCCGGCGCCATCTTGTTGGTGAGCGTGCCGGCGACGACCATCAGGTCGGACTGGCGCGGGCTGGCGCGGAAAATGATGCCGAAGCGGTCGAGATCATAGCGGGCCATCCCCGAATGCATCATCTCGATCGCGCAACAGGCCAACCCGAACGTCACCGGCCACAAGGACCCCGTGCGCATATAGTTGATGACCGTATCCAGCGACGTGGTCACGAAACCTTCACGAAAAACACCTTCGATACTCATGTCTCATTCCCAGTCGAGTGCGCCGTTTTTCCATTCGACGATGTAACCGATCACCAGGATGGCGAGAAACACCATGACTGATCCGAACATGAACCACGCCGCCGCCCCGGCAGCGATGAAATCCTTGAACACTACTGCCCATGGAAACAGGAATGCGATTTCGAGATCGAACAGGATGAAGAGAATGGCGATCAGATAGTAGCGGACGTCGAACTTCATCCGCGCGTCTTCGAATGCGTCGAACCCGCATTCGTAAGCGGTCATCTTCTCTGCGCTGGGCCGGTTCGGCCCGAGCGCCTTACCGAGAAAAAGCGGTACGACGCCAAAGGCAAGACCGACGAAAACAAACAGCAAAACCGGCAGATAGTTTTCCAGCATGACCTACGTCCCCCCCTGTCGCATCTGGTGCAACCCGAAAGCCCTGGCAGATCGGTTACAGGAACCGTACTGTCTTGTATCTTTTAAGTTTCCGCGAAAATATCTGTTTTCGCTTTGACTTTAATCATTTTTGTTGGTGCCGACGATGAGACTCGAACTCATACGGCTGTCGCCACTACCCCCTCAAGATAGCGTGTCTACCAATTTCACCACGTCGGCACAACGGTTTGTGATTCTATGTTTTTTTAACGCCGCATGCAAAGCCTTGACACGCTAAACGCAAAACCCAGACAACATCTTACCACTGGCGGGCGCGCCCGCCCATGCTTCACAACGCGTTATTTTAATCCAGAACTCCGCTCAATCCGGAATCCCGCTCGCGCCCCCCTTCTCGACCGGCGCCGTCTCGGGAATCGACGCGGGAGCCGTGTCCGGAACAGGAGTCGTATCCGGAACGGGAGCCGTATCTGGAACAGCTTCGACAGGGGCCGAAATACCTTCCATGACGCTACTGGCCGCTTTCGGCGCATGGCTTGCCAGGTACGCCAGACTCAGACTGGTGATGAAAAACACCGTTGCCAGCACCGCTGTGGACCGGCTCAGGAAATTGGCCGACCCGGACGAACCGAAGAGACTCCCCGAAGCGCCGCTGCCAAAAGCCGCGCCCATGTCGGCCCCCTTGCCGTGCTGCATCAGAACGAGGCCAATCATTCCAAGCCCCGCCAACACATGAACCAGCAACACCACGTTGAAAATCGTACCGCCCATCATTACCTCGAAAAAAAACCGTGAAACGTTCAACCGGCCGTCACTGCCGCCCGGCAGATCGCCATGAAATCCCGCGCCACGAGCGACGCGCCGCCGATCAAACCGCCGTCGACATCGGGCATTGCAAAAAGCTCTGCCGCGTTGTCCGCCTTGACGCTGCCGCCATAGAGAATACGCATCTCCGCTGCCGGCACGCCATGTTCTGTACACCAGCGCCGGATGGCGGCATGCACCTCCTGCGCCTCACTTGCGCTTGCCGCGCGCCCGGTGCCTATTGCCCATACCGGCTCATAAGCAATGACCGTTCGTGACAGCCCCTGCACGCCGATCGACTCCTGCACTGCGGCAAGCTGTCGACCGATCACCTCCATCACCTGCCCCGCCTCGCGTTCGGCGAGCGACTCGCCGACACAGACGATGGGCGCGAGCCCTGCCCGCAATGCCGCCGCCGCCTTGCGTCCGACCACGGCATCATCCTCGCCGAACAGCGTGCGCCGTTCAGAGTGGCCGACGATCACATAACGGCAACCCATCTCGGCAAGCATTTCCGCGCTCACTTCGCCCGTATACGCACCGAACTGAAATTCGCTCACCGTCTGGGCGCCCAACGCAATCCCATCCAGGCGTGAAGCCGCCTGAGCAAGATACGGAAACGGCGCGCACACGGCCACATCCACCCCGGTCAGCGCACAGCAAGCCCCGAGCAGCGCCTCGTTCGAGGCCAGACTACCGTTGAGCTTCCAGTTACCGACAACCAGTTTTTGCGCCATATCAGCGTAAAGCCGCCTAAAAATGTTTGAGTATATCAGGACATGCGCCATGTGCGCCAGCGTGGTGCTGTTGCCCGCGTCCTGTACCCGCCCATTAGGCTACACTTACCGCGAGGCATACTTCTCATGAAATTCCACTTTCGTCCCAAACTGCTCGACACCCTGCACGGCTACACGCGCGAGATATTTTTCCAGGATTTATCGGCGGGCATCACCGTGGGTGTCCTCGCCCTGCCGCTGGCAATGGCTTTTGCCATCGCCAGCGGCATGTCGCCTTCCGCCGGGATCTGGACGGCCATCATCGCCGGCTTTCTGATCTCGCTTCTGGGCGGCTCAAAAGTGCAGATCGGTGGCCCAACCGGCGCGTTCATTCCCATCGTCTACGGCATCGTCTCGGGTCTGGGCATTCCTGACCTGCTGATCGCCACGATGATGTCGGGAATCATCCTGTTTACGCTCGGAACACTGCGCCTCGGCAACATGATCCGCTTCATCCCGCGTGGCGTGGTCATCGGCTTCACCAGCGGAATCGCGGTCATCATTTTTCTCTCACAGATCAAGGATTTTCTCGGTCTTCCCATTGACAACCCGCCCGGCGAATTCTTCGGCAAGATCAAAGCGCTTTATGCAGGGCTCGGCCAAATCCACCTGCCGACGCTGATGATCTCCGCTGCTTCGCTTGCCATTCTGGCGGGCTGGAACCGGATGTCTCTGAAAGTTGCCTGGATGCGGCGGCTGCCGGGGCCGCTGGCGGTACTCATCATCGCCACTGCCGTCAATACCGTGTTCGATCTGCCGACCGACACCATCGGCTCACGTTTCAATGGCATTCCACAAGAACTTGCCGCCTTTGCTCTGCCTGAAATTTCCCTGGGCACGCTGCGACAACTCTTCGCCCCGGCTTTCGCCATCGCGCTACTGGGCGCGATCGAATCACTGCTCTCGGCCCGCATTGCCGACACCCGGATCAACGATCGCCACAATCCCAATCAAGAGCTCATGGCGCAAGGCATTGCCAACCTCGTCGCACCGCTTTTTGGCGGTTTCGCCGCCACGGGCGCTATCGCCCGCACCGCCACCAATATCAGGAGCGGCGGCCGCACCCCGATCGCCGGCATGATCCACGCGGGCGTGCTGCTCGCCATCGTGCTGGTTTTCGCGCCGCTGGCGAGCCACATCCCGCTGGCGACGCTCTCGGCCATCATCGTCATGGTCGCCTTTCACATGGGCGACTGGCACGCGCTTTCGCCGCGCGAACTGAGGCGCTATTCCAACAACTACCGCGCCATTCTGCTCTGCACCTTTTTCGTTACCGTGATCTTCGATCTCACGCTGGCGGTCGAACTCGGCATGGGCCTCGCGTGCCTCTTCTTCATCACCCGTATTTCCGACCTGACCCGGATCGAACCCATCGAACTCGATGCGCAGGACAGCCCGCACATCCTCGCCTGGAAGGTGTCCGGCAGCCTCTTTTTTGGTGCGGCCAACAAACTTGAAGACACGCTGCTGGCGCAGGATGTTCAGGCTGACGTGGTGATCCTTGATCTCGACAAAGTCATCAACATCGACACCACCGGCCTCGACATCCTGCAATCCTTGCATCGCAACCTGAAAAATCGCAATGCAACGCTCATTCTATGCAGCCTCGGCAAACAGTCGGCTTCGCTGATTGATCGCTCCGGTTTTCGCGAACAGCTTGGCCAGGAGAACATCTGTGCCAATTTCACCATCGCGCTTGAACAGGCACGGACACCGCCTCCCATGCGTTAATATCGCGCCCTTGCCCGACCCGTTTCCCGGCCGTACCGATTCATGAACGATAACACCCTCCCCCCTGACGACCCTGCCGCTCCGCTTCGTTCCGACGTTCTCCCGCTGGACTGGTACGCCGAACGCGCCTATCTCTCCTACGCGATGAGCGTGGTGCGTTCGCGCGCGCTGCCGCAGGTCGAGGACGGCCTGAAACCCGTCCAGCGCCGCATTCTTTTTGCGATGAACGAAATGCGGCTTTCGGCGGCGGCCCGGCACGTGAAATCGGCGCGGGTCGTGGGAGACGTGATCGGCAAATATCACCCGCACGGCGACAGCAGCGTCTACGACGCAATGGTGCGCGTGGCGCAGGATTTCTCGCTGCGTTACCCGCTGGTCGACGGACAGGGTAATTTCGGCTCGCGCGATGGCGATTCGGCGGCGGCAATGCGTTACACCGAATGCCGCCTGACCCCGATTGCCGAACTCCTGCTCTCCGAAATCGACCGGGGAACGGTGGATTTCATTCCCAACTACGACGGCGCTTTCAAGGAGCCGCAACTGCTCCCGGCGCGGCTGCCCTTTGTGCTGCTCAACGGCGCTTCGGGCATCGCCGTGGGCATGGCGACGGAAATTCCGCCGCACAACCTGAATGAGACCGCCGCCGCCGCGATTTTCCTGATCTGCAATCCCGAAGCCACGCTCGACGACATTCTGAACATTCTACCCGGCCCGGATTTTCCCGGCGGCGGGCAGTTGATCTCGCCGCCGCAGATCATCCGCGAAATCTACGCCAGCGGACGCGGCAGCCTGCGGATGCGGGCGCGCTGGCATTTCGAGGAACTGGCGCGCGGACAGTGGCGCGTCATCGTCGATGAACTGCCGCACGGCGTCTGCGCCGCACAGGTGCTGGCCGAAATCGAATCCCTCACCAACCCGCAACCCCGCGCGGGCAAGAAAGAAGTCAGCGCGGAACAAAAAAATCTCAAGCAACTCGTGCTGGGCGCGCTCGACACCGTGCGCGACGAATCGAGCGACAAGGCCCCGGTGCGCATCGTGCTGGAACCGCGTTCGAGCCGCCAGTCGCGCGACGAATTCATGGCGGTGCTGCTCGCGCACACCAGCCTGGAAATATCCGTCTCAATCAATCTCACGATGATCGGACGCGACGGCAGGCCGCAACAAAAGAACCTGCTGCAAATCCTCGCCGAGTGGGTCGACTTCCGCTATCTCACCGTGCAGCGCCGCAGCCGCTTCCGGCTCGATGAAGTCGAACGGCGCATCCACATTCTCGACGGACGCATGATTGCGTTTCTGCGCATCGAGGAAGTCATCCGCGTCATTCGCGAATCCGACGAACCCAAACCGGCGCTGATTTCCGCCTTTGGGCTGACCGAAATCCAGGCCGAGGACATTCTCGAAATCCGCCTGCGCCAGCTTGCCCGCCTGGAAGGGTTCAGGATCGAGAAGGAACTGACTGAGCTGCATGAAGAACGCGACAGCCTCAAACGGTTGCTCGACAACCGCGCCGCGCAAACCCGCCTGTTGCTGAAGGAAATCGACGCCGACGCCAAAAAATTCGGCGACGCCCGCCGCACCCTGATCGAAACCGTCACACCCGTTGCGCCCGCTGAAATCAGCGCGCCGGACGAGCCGATGACGGTCATCGTGTCGAAAAACGGCTGGGTGCGTTCGCGTCAGGGCCACGGCATCGACCCTGCGGGCATCAATTACAAGGCGGGCGATTTTCCGATGGCCGTCATTGAGACGCGCAGCACCTGGCCGCTCGTCGTGCTCGACACGCATGGCCGCGCCTATACGGTCAGGGTGTCCGAACTGCCGAGCGGGCGCGGCGACGGCGTGCCCGTCTCCACCCTGATCGAGTTCCAGAACGGCGGCAGACTCGCCCAGGTCATCAGCGCCGACCCCGAATCCACCTGGTTCTTCGCCAACAGCGGCGGCTACGGTTTCATCTGCGCGCTGATCGAGGCCACCGGACGGCAGCGCGCGGGCAAGGCGTTCATGACGCTCGAAGGCGCGGAGACCGTGCTTGCGCCCGTGCGGGTCGTTGGTCAATGGATCGCTGCCGCGTCGAACGCAGGCCGGTTGCTGGTTTTTCCGCAAGCCGAGATGAAAGTCCAGCCCGGCGGCCGCGGCGTGATCATCATGGCGCTCGACCCGGACGAACGGCTGGCTGCCGTCGCCGTCCCCGCCGACGATGCCCCGCTCACCATCGAAGGCATCGGACGAAGCAACAAACCCGCAGCGCTTACGCTGAGTCCCGCACAACGCGAAGGACTGCGCCACCGTCGCGCCCGGCGAGGGGCGTTACTGGCTTCAAAAATCAAACCGGAACGGATGTTCTGAACCAGTTCACTCTTCTTTCATCGAAGAGGCAAACCGCTTCAAGAGTGGATGCAACAGGTACGTCAGCATCGAGCGTTCTCCAGTCACGATGACGACCTCCACCGGCATCCCCGCCTGCAATTGACGTTTTCCCAGCTTTTTCATGCCCTCTTCGGTGACGGTCACGCGGGCCAGATAATAAGAGACGCCGTTCTGCTCATTGGTCAGCAGATCATGGGAAACCGAAACGACCTTGCCGGGCGCCACCAGCAGGGGAGAGTGCGCAAAGGAAGAAAAACGCACATCCGCCTCAAGCCCAGGTTGCACGCGATCAATGAGATGCGGCGGAATGTAAGCCTCCAGCAACAGGGGTTCGTCCTGGGGCACGATGTCCATGACCTTTTGCCCCGGCCCGATCACCCCGCCCACGGTCTGCGCCGCGAGTCCCACAACCTGACCGCTGGTCGGCGCGCGAATGACCGTGCGCGCCAGATCCCCCCTGATCGCATTGAGCCGCTCGGCCTCGGCATCGACCTCGCCGCGCACTTGCGCCAGTTCCTGATCGACCTCCTTCCTGAATTCCTGCCGTCTCTGGGTGATGCGCAGTCTTGCTTCGGCCAGCGCGCTCCTGGTGCGCTCGATGTTTCCCTGCAACTCGGCAATCGCGCCGACCGTCTCGGCTTGGGTGCGCTGCATGGTCAGCAAGTTGTTCCGCGGGGCGTAGCCTTCCTTGACGAGTTCCTCCAGTCCCGCGATCTCTTCCACGAGCAGAGACAACTGCGCACGACGCGCCTCCAACAGACCCTGAAAACCCGTGATGCTCCCCTCCAGACCAGAGATTGATTCCTCGATGGCCTGCGTTTCAGCTTCAAGCGCCATCCGGCGCGCCGCAAAGAGCCCCTCCTGGTTGGCAATCAGATCGGCAACCAGCGGGGAATCCTTCTCGGCAAGCAAATCGGGATGAAAACTGATAGCCCCGCGCCCGCTCTGTTCCGCCACCAGCCGAGCTTCCATCGCCCGTAGCGTGTAATAACGTTGGCGCACGCTCTCGAAGTTCGCCTGTGTGCTCGCCGGATCAATCTCCATGAGGGGAGCGCCCTCCTGCACGATCTGCCCTTCCTTCACATGCACGGACTTGACGATGCCGCCGGTGAGGTGTTGCACCGCTTTTCTCTTGGTCTCGATCGTCACGATACCGGAGGTCGGCACGCCTTCATCCAGGGGCGCGAGCGCCGCCCAGAGCAGAAAACCGCCAAAACCGATCGCGAGCACGCGAAAACCCAATCTGGCGGGCGTTTGGGTATCCGTAGGCAGCCCTTCCTCTTCCGAATATTCATCTGACTTCGGCAGGGCAATGGCTTTGGGCCTCAGAGTTTTGACCAAGGGGGCCAGCACGCCGCGACGGGGGACTTTTTCCGACTCGATGGGATGGTTGTGATTCAACGCCTGGGTACTGGACATGGTTCGATTACACCGAGTTGAAATTTGGCATGCGTGCTGGTTCGGTCATCGCCGCTGCGCCCGATGCCGATACCTGCCTTGATCCGGCCATTTGTTCGGAAGCGGCCGCCGTAGCGGGGTTTTGAGGCATACCTTTTTGTGGCGACCGATCCGATCGCGGAGGCGCTTCCATGCGCGCGATGCGACCTGCTTCCATTACGAGAATCCGATCCATGACCGCCATGATCTGCGGCCGATGGCTGATGAGCACCACGGTCGTGCCCCGTTCCTTCATCGCAAGCACTGCCTGCAGGAGCGCCCGGTCGCCAGCATCATCCAGGTTGGAATTCGGTTCATCGAGCACCACCAACCGGGGATTGCCGTATATGGCCCGCGCAAGCCCGATGCGCTGACGCTGCCCGCCCGAGAGAAAACTGCCCCCTTCCCCGATCTGTGTGCCGTAGCCATTCGGAAACCGGAGGATCGTTTCATGCAACCCCGCCTGACGGCAGGCGTCGATCACCAACGCGGATTCCACCTTTCCGAACCGGGCCACATTCTCGGCAATCGTTCCTTCAAACAGTTCCACGTCCTGCGGCAGATACCCCAATTGCGTTCCAAGCGCCGCCCGGTCGAGCGCACGCACGGGCGTCCCGTCGAAGCACACCTCCCCCGTCACGTCCGGCCAGATACCGAGCAGCACCCGCGCAAGCGTCGACTTGCCCGAACCCGATGGACCTTTCACCCCGAGCGCCATCCCGCCGGGAATCTCCAGCGAGAGCCCGTGCAGAATCGGTTCCGGCCGCAGAGCCGCGCTGGCGAAGACTTCCTTGAGCGTGATCGAAATACCCTGATCCGTCTCCTCCACCGGCGTCAACTCGCGCTCGTGGAAGCGTTCCAGAGCCGTCTCCAGTTCCAGGAAGGATTTGCGGGCTGCCACGACATCGGGCCAAGCCTTCATCAACGCATCCATTGGAGAGGTAGCCCGCGTCATCAGCACGCTTGCCGCAATCATCGCCCCAGGGGAAATTTCGCCGAAAATCGCCAGGAGTCCGCCCGCAGCAAGCCCAAGAGACTGCTGGAGCGTGCGCACGAAACTCGTGATCGTCTGCATCCGTGCCTGGGCGTCCTGCCCTCTGCCCCCTTGGGCAAGCGAATCGAGATGGCGACGCAGCCACATGGCGCGCATGTTTTCGAGCATCCCCATTGATTCGACCACCGCCGCATGGCGCATCCGGGAATCGAGTTGATGGGACTCTTCCATCCGGGCCTTGTCGGCCGTCTCCAGCGGTTCCTCCATGACGAGCTTCGAGAGCCACGCAACGGCGCCCAGGATCAGGCAAAAAACGATGGACAGCCCGCCCAGGAAAGGATGCAGCAAAAAGAGCATGACAATATAGATCGGCGTCCAGGGCGCATCCAGAATGGCAAAAAGCCCGGCCCCGGTCAGAAACTGCCGCAACTTCGTCATGCTCTTGAAAAGATGCGCGCTCTCCTCTCCGCGGTTACGCATCTCGAAGGCGGCTGCGAACACGCGCGGATTCAAGCGCATGTCCAGCCGCACCCCGAGCCGCACGAGCAGCCGCGAGCGCACCCACTCGGAAAAGCTCATCACGCCCAAAAAGAAGATCATCATCAGCGTGACCGCATAGAGCGTGAATGTACTGTGGCTGATCATCACCCTATCGAAAATCTGCAACATGTAGAGCGTGGGCGTGAGCATCATGAGATTGATCAGCGCGGTAAATCCCAACGCATAACCGAATTCGAGCCGAAAGCCGCCGAGAAACCTGGCAAGGTTGCTGCGAGAGGTAAAGCTCGCGAGGGACTTCAGTTTCATGCGCTTCCCCCTCAGCCTGCCGCTTGTGGGTTGAGGCCGGGACGCATGCCGATCACCGGCGTGTGCGAGGATTTCCCCTGCGCTTGCGGGTTTCCCCCTTGTAGGGCCGCGAGCACTTCGTTTCGGGGGCCGAAGGCTCTGGACTCGCCATTGACGAGCAAGAGCGCCAGATCCGCCATGGCGAGCAGATTCTTCCTGTGCGTGATGACCACGACCGTGGCGCCGACCGAACGGAGTTCCTGCAAGGTATTGATCAGCGCCGCCTCTCCCGCCTCATCGAGGTTCGCGTTCGGTTCATCGAGCACCACCAGACGCGGGGAGCCGTAAATGGCCCGTGCAAGTCCCACGCGCTGGCGCATCCCGCCTGAGAGCATCACGCCTTCTTTACCAATCCGGGTGTCATAACCCTGCGGGAAGGCCAGAATATGCTCATGCAGCCCCGTAATCATCGCCGCCGCTTCGAGCTTATCGGCATCGGGCTTGCCGAACCGCGCAATGTTCTGGGCGATCGTCCCCTCGAAAAGAGCCACGTCCTGTGGCAAAAAACCGATCCAGGGACCCAGTTCGCGCTTGTCCCAGGTATGGACATCGGCTCCGTCGAGCCGCACCGTACCCGCAAGGCACGGCCACGCCCCCACCAGCAGATGCGCGAGACTCGATTTACCCGAAGCCGAGGGGCCGATCACCGCCAACATCCTGCCGGGCGGAACATCGAAAAACACATTGCTCAACACCGGCTTCCCGGACGTAGCGCCCGGCACGCGGGCCGTCACGTACTCGGCAACGAGTCTGCCTTTGGGCGCGGGCAGTTCCAGTCCCGGTTCGGATTCAGGAATCTTCGTGAGCAACTCTTGAAGTCGCACGAAGGACACGCGCGCATTGATCACGCTTTGCCAACCGAAGATGACCTGAGTAAGCGGCGCCAAGGCCCGCCCTGCCAGGATTGAAGCCATCAGGACAAGTCCGGGGCTACCGTTGAAATCCTCGGAGAGCAGGAGCCACGTCCCCAGCCCCAACATCAGCGAACTCGATGACAACTGCACGAATTTGGAGAGCGATCCGAAAACGCCAGCCCGGTCGGAAGCATTGGCCTGATGGAGCAGGAGTTCCTTTTGCCGCTTCAGCCACCGCTGCCGCAGCCCCCCTGCCATCCCCATCGCCTGCACCACTTCGCCGTTTTTCAGCGACGCCTCGATGAAGTTTTGCGTCTGGCCCGAAATCGCGTTGGCCTTGGCAAGCGGCTCGGCCGAGGAGCGTTTGTTGAAGAAGGTGAGCGCGCCCTGGACGAAGGCGCTCACGAGGCTGAAGCAGCCCAGCAGCGCGTCGATCCAGAAAATCACGCCGATCAGCAGGAGCGCCATCGGAATGTCGAGGAGTCCCGCCATCACATTGCTCGATAGAAACTCCCGCACGGCGGTGAAATCATGGACGCCCCTCAGGCCCAGGTTTTTCGCGCCATGGAGGTTCGCCTGGAACACAGCCTCATAGACTCGTCGGTTCAAGGCGAGGTCAAACCCTCTGCCCGCCTGACGCAACACGCCCAAGCGCGCCCACTGCAACACTTCGAGCACCGCATAGACGAGCGCCAGAAGCAGAGTCAGCATGCCGAGCGTCATCAGACTGCGGCTGGTGACCACTCTGTCGTAGATTTGAAGCATGTAGACGGAGGGGGCGAGCATCAGGGCGCCGATAACGACGCTGAATACCGCTGCCCGCAGAAAGGCGGGTTTCTGGCCGCTCAAGGCAGCCGGTACATCACACGGTTTACAACCCATTACACAAAACCTGAAACGGTTCCCGGACCGAACGCCATCTGACGCGTTCGGTCCGGAAACCATGGTTCGACATCATTGATTCAAGCTTCCCTGGCAGGAGCAGGCATCCTCAGGCAGCACTGCCTATCTGTTCGATGTAATCCTGCTGCCCCCACACCGTGCCGTCGGCAAAGTGCACTTCTTCCACGGCGTAGGCTTGGCTGCTGAAATGGCTGGAGACCGTTATCTGGTCAGTCGTTCCTATAAGCTTGAAGATCAGGTTGTTGCCACTGCGAACCACCACAACATCCTCAGGATTGATCCCTTCGCCAAACTCGATCACGTCCCGGTTGCCCGCTGTAGTGTCGTAATCGTAGATCGTGTCCTGACCGTCGCCTCGGGCGAAGCGGTAGGTGTCGTTACCCGCTCCACCTTCCAGGCGGTCATTGCCCGTGCCACCGATCAGGATGTCGTTGCCCGCACCGCCATAGAGCGTATCGTTGCCTGCGCCACCATCGAGGATGTTGTTGCTCGCATCTCCATTGAGCGTGTCATTGCCTGCCCCGCCTGAGAGGTTGGGAATACGTGCCAGGGTTTGTAAGTTATCGTTTCCGTCCGTGCCTTGCGTGACGAGTTGGTCGATCTTCAGCAAATCCCACACCGTGCCGTCGGCAAAACGCACTTCTTCAACGGCATAGTAGGTTTGATTGGAGA
>Ga0209628_10000244_pt1 | contig 32389 bp, 28 predicted proteins | sample TergutCu122P4_FD_187285 | JGI IMG/M metagenome (GOLD analysis project Ga0209628, IMG submission 187285) | Cubitermes ugandensis P4 segment gut microbial communities from Kakamega Forest, Kenya - Cu122 P4 (SPAdes) (version 2) | ecosystem: Host-associated > Arthropoda: Insects > Digestive system...
TCCTGCTTTATAATATGCTATTTTTGCAATCATTTTCATCTTCTCGACTAACTCTTTGCAAGTTTGGAAACTTGCTTTTAGCCCGACGTAGTCAGAGACTACGCCGAACGCTAAACGCTCATTTTCAGCTCAATACACTACGATGAACGGGGTACCATACAAATTTCTTACATAGGCTACAAAACCGAAAAAATTGTTTTTTCTTCTCAATATAAAGAATTGAATATTAATCTCACCCCCGATGTTTTTTCCATAAGCGAAATATTTTTAATTATTTAAGCGGCAAATATATAGTAAGTATTTTAAAAATGCAAGAAAAGTTTATAAATTACAGGAAAGTGACTAATTTTGCACTGCTATCCCAAAGTGAGAGTGGAAACTTAAGTATCATTGTAAATGAAAAAAAACTTCAAGCAAAAACAAGCCTATCGTTTCAAACGATTTGCCCGCAAAGCATACAGTGCCTTTAACAGTATGCACAGAGTGGTCAATATCGGAGTTGTAACCGGCTGTGTGTTGACAATGGTTCACACAACCGAGACATCGGCTCAAAAACAAACGGATGTTAATCGCGATTCGATTCCGGAGCAGGCACTTGACGAGTTGGTTGTAACGGGTTCTAAAGCCGAATTAACGCTGAATCAAACGGCAAAGATTGTTACGATTATCACGAGAGACGAGATTGCGCGACAGCCGGTACAGAGTGTTCAGGATTTACTGAAAAATATCGTTGGTTTGGATGTCCGCCAACGAGGACCCAATGGGGTTTTGGCAGGCATCTCGGTGCGTGGCGGCACTTTCGAACAAACAGCCATTCTTCTCAATGGAGCCAATCTGACCAATCCGCAAACAGCCCACTATTCTTTAGACATTCCGGTCAACCTTTCAGACATCGAACGCATCGAAATCATTCAAGGACCTACTTCTTTATTGTATGGAGCAGGAGCTTTTTCGGGAGGAATCAATATTGTTACGAAAAAAGATTCGGAAACAGGAATTTACATGAATGTAGAAGGAGGAATGTACGAACTTTTCGGTGCGGAATCTCGTGTTTCTCTTGAAAAAAAATCTTTCAATTACAGTCTTTCCGCCAGATATAATTCGTCGGGCGGATATATCGACAACAGCGATTACAAAATTTTCAATGCGCTGTGGCAAAGTAGTTTTCGAGCAGATGATTCTAAACTGGATTTTTTGTTTGGATTGAATAATAAAGAATACGGAGCCAATACTTTTTATTCTCCTGCTTATGCCAATCAATTCGACGACACCCGGTCGCTTTTTGCTATGATAAAAGGTGAAACAGGCAAACAGTTAAAATTTACTCCGCAATTGTACTGGAAACGCCATTATGACGAATTCCATCTTTTTCGTCCGAATACACCCAATATTCCCGAATGGTACACACAACCCAATTTTCATCGCTCGGATGTTTTCGGATTTAATCTGAATAGTCAATACAAATGGGCAGGCGGTATAAGCAATTTTGGAGGAGAACTTCGCAACGAAGGAATTTACAGCAGTGTTTTAGGAAAACCGCTCGAACAACCCATCGGAAACTATTTATATTCCGGCAATCGCACGAATATAAGTTACTTCGTGGAACATACTTATTTGCACAAAGGTTTTACGGCAAGCGCAAGCGTATTAGCTAATTACAACAGCTCTTTCAAAGATGAATTTGATTTTTTCCCGAATATCAATTTATCTTATTGGATGAATAACTCGTGGAAAATCTTTGCCTCTTGGAACAATGCCATTCGGATGCCTACCTTCACTGACCTGTATTATAAAGGAGCAACTCACAAAGGAAACTCAGACGTAAAACCCGAAAAATCCGAAGCCTTTGAATTAGGAATGCGTTATGCCAATCGCCCCTTGTTCGGCGTCTTTGACTACGTCGCCGTTACCGGATTTTATATGAAAGGAAAAAACTTAATCGACTGGGTAAAAGAAAATCCGGAAGATTTATGGGAATCTCGTAACTTAACGAATTTAGATAAAGTCGGATTTGAAATCAACTCGTCTATCTTATTCAAAGAATTGATTCCACAACTATCTGCAACTCGTTTGGACGTAGGTTATATGTACATGAATCAAAGCAAAGATGCCGGCAATTTAATTTCCAATTATGTGTTAGATTACTTAAGACATCATTTGACAATCGGCTTGTATCAACCCATTTACAAGAATTTGAGTGCTGACTTTCGATTTCGTTGGCAAGACCGGCAAGGAACTTACACGCACTACGAAAACTCGAAACCCGCATCCGAAAGAAATTACAAACCATTCGGAATTTTAGATGTAAAACTGAATTGGGAAAAGAACAATTTCAAAATATATGCCTCAATCAATAACGTATTTGATACCCATTATTTTGATTTAGGAAGCATTCCACAACCCGGGTTTTGGCTTTTAGGTGGAGTTAGTAGGACATTAAAATAAAAGGTTTACCTTTGCGAAATGTATGGGGTAGAAACTCGCGTATTAAATCAAGCAGTGAAACGTAATATTGAACGTTTTGAAGGTGAAGACTTTATGTTTCAACTCTCCAAAAATGAGGCAGATAAACTTTCAAGATCACAAATTGTGATCTTGAACAATAGTAAAAATGAACGACGAGGAGGTAATGTTAAATATGCCCCTTATGCCTTTACCGAACTTGGTGTGGCAATGTTAAGTAGCGTATTGAGTTCAAAAATAGCTATTGAGATAAACCGAAATATTATGCGAGCCTTTGTGACATTAAGGCAGTTTTCTCTGAATTACAGAGAATTAGCTGACAAGTTGCGAGAAATGGAAGGAAAATGTGATCAACAATTTGCCAATATAACTGAAACAATTAATTATCTTTTGCAAAAAGATAAAATAGAAATCGAACAAAAAAATCGCAGAAGAATTGGTTTTATACAAAATGAAGAATAAAAAACAGAATAGAACTTTTTTGATTTGTTATATAGAATTAAAAGTCTGATATGAAATATTTTCCGTAACTTTGTGGTCGCTAAAAGAAAAAGATTACAAACAAAATGAAATTCAACGCTAAAAAAATCATTCTGTGGTTTTGGATTATCTTTGCCACAGGAATCGTTTCCCTGTTTTTGGTATTTTTCCTTATCTCTAAAGGCATAATTGGTTATGTGCCTCCTGTGGAAGATTTGGAAAATCCTATCGACAAATATGCTTCGCAGGTGATTTCTTCAGACAATAAATTGTTGGGAACTTACAGCAGAGCACAAGAAAACCGGATATTTGTAACTTATAACGATCTGAATCCCAGTTTAGTAAATGCACTGATAGCTACGGAAGACGAGCGTTACAATAAACATTCGGGAATTGACTTTTACGCATTGGGTAGGGTTTTTATAAAAACCGGTATTTTCGGAGAAGAAGGTGCAGGTGGAGGAAGTACCATCACTCAGCAGTTGGCCAAACTATTGTGGTCGCCCAAATCAAACAGTTATTTAGACAGAGCGATGAAAAAGCCCATCGAATGGGTAATTGCCGTAAAATTGGAACGATATTATACCAAAGAAGAAATTGTGAATTTGTATCTTAACAAGTTCGATTTTCTACACAATGCCGTAGGTATTCAATCGGCGGCATGGGTTTATTTCGGGAAAACTCCAAAAACCTTATCCACAGAAGAATCGGCAGTTTTGATTGGAATGTGCAAAAATCCATCTTTTTTTAACCCGATAAGAAGACCGGAATTGGTCAAAGGACGCAGAAATGAAGTACTTAATTTGATGTGCAGAAATGGGTATATTACTGTCGATGAACGCGATTCGCTGAAAGCATTACCTCTTGTACTGTCTTACAACAAAGTTGACCACAAAGATGGACTGGCTCCTTACTTCCGTGAATTTCTTCGTTTAATGATGACTGCCAAAGAGCCAAACAAAAATGATTATTCGCTGGCTCAAAAACAAAAATTCACTGAAGATTCTTTAATATGGCTTAACAATCCTTTATACGGTTGGTGTAACAAAAATAAAAAAGCCAATGGTGATAATTATAACCTTCATATCGACGGGTTGAGAATTTATACAACCGTTGATTCTCGTATGCAAACCTATGCCGAAGAAGCGATAAAAGAGCATATCGGACTGGATTTGCAAGATCGTTTCTTCAAGGAGAAAAAAGGTCGGTCGTATGCTCCATTCTCTAAAGATATGAAAACGAATGATATTGAAGGAATCATTAACCGGGCAATGAAACAGTCAGACCGTTACAAAAAACTGAAAAAAGAAGGATTGAGTGAAAATAAAATCAGAGAAAATTTCGATATGCCTGCCGATATGACTCTTTTCTCATGGCATGGATTGAAAGACACGACGATGACTCCGTGGGATTCCATCAAATATATGAAATCTTTTCTACGTTCGGGAATGATGTCGATGGAAGTCTCTACAGGTCATGTCAAAGCTTATGTGGGTGGAATTGATTACCAGTACTTTCAATACGATATGGTAAATACGGGACGTCGTCAGATTGGATCTACCATCAAGCCTTTCCTTTATTCATTAGCGATGCAAGATGGTATGACTCCTTGCGACCAAATGATGCATGTGCAGCCGCATTTGGAGGCAGGACCCGGACAACCTCTTTGGGAGCCAAAGAATCCGGGAGCCAAGAGAGTAGGAGAAATGGTTACGATCAAATGGGGACTTCAAGCTTCGAGTAACTGGATCACGGCTAATATCATGAGCCGGGTAAGTCCGGTTTCCTTTGTCAAGTTGTTACGCTCTTACGGATTAAGAGGAGACATAGATCCGGTTGTTTCGCTTTGTTTGGGTACTTGCGATGTTTCGATAGCCGAAATGGTAAGCGGATATTCCGCATTTGCCAATCGAGGCGTTCGGATAGAACCTGTGTATGTAACTCGTATAGAAGATAAAGAAGGTAATACCATCGCATCGTTTTCTCCTCAAATGTATGATGTGATAAATGAAGAAACTGCTTTCAAAATGCTGGATATGTTAAGAGGTGTTGTCGATGGTGGTACTGCCGGAGGCTTGCGTTCTCGTTACGGCATAACTGCTCAAATGGGAGGGAAAACAGGAACCACACAAAATCATTCCGATGGATGGTTTATGTGTTTCACGCCTACGCTGGTTAGTGGCGTTTGGGTGGGTGGAGAAGACCGTTCTATTCACTTCGACGGTATGGACAATGGGCAGGCAGCCAGGATGGCACTTCCGGTTTATGGCCTTTTTATACAAAAAGTATATGCAGAACCTTCTTTAGGTTATTTTCAATCCGAACGATTTGAGGTGTCTAAGGAATTTCAGAATCCATGTAAGAATGCTGTGGTTTTGCCTTATCAATCCACTCCGATAGGAATTGATGACGTATTTGAGTAACGATGATTTATCCCGAAAATTTCGAACAAAAAATCGGTTTCGATAAAATAAGGCAGTTGGTCGAATCCAAGTGCCTTTGTGCTTTAGGCGTGGAGAAAACCGAAAATATGTCTTTTTCAGACAATTATGAGTTGATAAAAAAACAACTCCACCAAACGGAAGAATTCATAAAAATTATTCAGGAAGAAGATAATTTTCCTTCAAACCATTTCTTTGATGTACGCGATTCGCTGAAAAAAATACGAATAGAAGGTACTTATCTCATCGAACGGGAATTATTCGATATTCGTCGTTCTTTGCAAACCATCAACGAAATTGTGCATTTTTTTCGACTCAAGGAAGAAGACGGAAACCCTTATCCGTACTTGTGTGAGTTAGCCGAACCGGTTTGTGATTTTCCTCGGTTAACGAAACAAATCGACCAGATTTTAGATAAATTCGGAAGAATCAAAGACAATGCCTCATCTGAGTTGTCGCGCATCCGCACGGAATTAAACCGCACCATGGGAAGCATTTCCAAAACACTTCAAAGCATTTTGCGCTCGGCTCAATCGGAAGGTTTGGTAGATAAAGACGTATCGCCCACCATGCGCGACGGCCGCTTGGTAATCCCGATTGCACCGGCTCTGAAACGCAAGCTGAAAGGAATCGTACACGACGAATCGGCCAGTGGAAAAACTGTTTTCATCGAACCTGCCGAAGTGGTCGAGGCCAATAACCGCGTGCGGGAATTGGAAAGCGAAGAAAAACGCGAAATTGTACGAATACTGACAGCATTTACGGATTCTATCCGCCCCGAAATTCCTGAAATACTCAATTCATACAATTTTTTAGCTGAAATTGATTTCATCCGCGCAAAAGCGATTTTCTCTATCGACATCCGCGCTATTTTACCTGTATTTGAAGATAAACAACAAATCGATTGGGTTCACGCAATACATCCGTTGCTTTTCCTTTCTTTGCGAAAACAAAACAAACCGGTTGTGCCTTTAGATATTGAGTTAAATTCTATAACCCATTCCCGTAGGGAATATAGCTCGGTAGAAGAAGATAACAACACCTCCCTAAACAGCGTGCCGTTAGGTACGCAACCTTGCGAAGCGCGAATTTTGCTAATCTCCGGCCCCAATGCCGGTGGAAAATCTGTCTGCCTGAAAACAGTCGGATTATTACAATATATGTTGCAATGCGGCATGCTAATTCCTTTGCGTGAAAATTCAAGAACAGGAATTTTCAGAGATATTTTTATCGATATTGGCGACGAACAATCAATCGAAAACGATTTGAGTACTTACAGTTCGCATCTTACGAACATGAAGTTTTTTGTCAGGAATTGTACTCCAAACTCTTTAATCCTGATTGATGAATTCGGTGGAGGAACCGAACCACAAATAGGCGGAGCCATCGCAGAATCACTTCTCGAACGTTTCAACCGGAAAAAATGTTTTGGCGTTATCACAACCCACTATCAAAATCTGAAACATTATGCCGAAGAACACGAAGGTGTTGTGAATGGAGCCATGCTGTATGACCGGCACGAAATGCAACCGCTTTTTAAGCTTTCAATCGGAAATCCGGGAAGTTCGTTCGCCATAGAAATTGCCCGCAAAATCGGATTGCCCGAAGATGTCATCGCTGATGCCTCCACCATCGTGGGACAAGACTACATCAACATGGACAAATATCTTCAGGATATTGTCCGCGACAAACGTTACTGGGAATCAAAAAGGCAAAATATCCGCCAACAGGAAAAACGACTGGAGGAATTAACTGCTCGCTACGATACCGATTTACAAAAAATCAATGCCGAACGCAAAGAAATCCTTGCAAAAGCCAAATCCGATGCCGAACATATTTTGGCAGAAACAAATGCCCGCATCGAAAATGTAATCCGGGAAATTCGTGAGGCTCAAGCAGAAAAGGAGAAAACAAAATCTATCCGCAAATCGTTGGATGAGTTCAAAGAAGATATGCTTTCTACCAAAGAAAATGACGAAAAGATTGCGCGAAAAATCCAAAAAATAAAAGACAAGGAAAACAAAAAGCAAAATCCAAAGCCAAATCAACCGAAAGAAAACAAAACAATTTTTAAGCCTGATGTCATTGAAGCGGGTGATTTCGTAAAAATTAAAGGACAAAATACAGCCGGAGAAGTATTGGAAGTGCAAGGTAAAAACATTGTGGTAGCTTTTGGCTCAATTAAATCCACAATCAAATCCGACCGTTTGGAAAAAGTCAGCAAAAATCAATTAAAGAAAGCAGATACCAAATATACTTTCGTAAGCGAACAAACCTCCAGTTCGATGCACGAAAAGAAATCTCATTTCAAAACAGAAATCGACCTAAGAGGCATGCGGGCAGATGAAGCCCTCCAAGCCGTAACCTACTACATCGACGATGCGATACAATGCAACATCGGACGAGTTCGCATCTTACATGGTACCGGTACCGGAGCCTTACGCCAAGTGGTGCGCGATTATTTATCCGGCACTCACGGAATCCACAACTACCACGACGAAGACGTCAGATTCGGCGGTGCCGGAATAACCGTTGTAGAATTCAGTCCCTGAGTTTGCATCATTTTTTGCAAATGACCAATTGAAACTTTCGGAATTGGAAGAAATCAAACAAATGATTGAAGAAAAGATTAAGACAATAAAATCAAACAAATAGACTTATGGCAGCTTATTGGTGCTACAAACTTAAGGAATTCCATCTGCCGGTTATTACATGTTTTGTTTGTTCGTTGATGATGACTTTTTGTTCTGTAGCAACAGCACAAGTGCATGATTTACAACTAAAAAGTCGAGTATCCGAGCAAAACAATGATTCTGTATCTTTCGATGTTATGCTATTAGAGGGGGTAGAGGTAATTGCGAATGTGAAACGCCCACCTATTCAAATAAAGGCAGATAAGATAGTTGTAAATGTAGCCGGTAGTATTAATTCAACTGGTCTTTCTGTAATTGAAATTCTGCGAAAAGCCCCCGGTGTCAGGATTGTCGGAGAAGATAATATCATGTTGAATGGTAAATCCGGATTACTGTTATATCTTGATGGCAACTTGATAAACCTGAAAGGGAAAGACCTCGCTGATTTCCTCAGCTCAATGCCTTCTTCCAATATTGAATCCATTGAAATTATTTTGAATCCTTCCTCAAAGTATGATGCGTCGGGAAATGCCGGTATTATTAGTGTAAAAACGATGAAGAATACCAATTTGGGATTTAACGGAAATGCTTCTCTTAACTCTGCCTTCAGTAATTATATGCCCAAATATAGCAGTGCATTAAATCTGAATTATCGCTCAAAGGCATTGAATATATATGGCAATTATAACTACTTCCACAATGATAACAGATTTAGAATGGATTATTTCCGGAGACAAGAAGTTCGAAATAATCCGGTAACTTTTGATCAGAAATACGAAAATAAGTCTACTGCGGAGGGACATGATTATAAAGGAGGAATAGACTTTTTTCTATCAGCAAAGAGTACGGTAGGCGTTATGGTGGAGGGCAATACCGGCAATGGAAGTGCCTTACTGAATGCTAATACATATATTTCCGGCGCTAATAATCACCTTGATTCCCTACTTACGGCAAAAAATGATATCCGGCGAAATAATAACCGTAATACTTATACGCTTAATTATAATTATAACGATACATTAGGACGCGAGTTCAATGTTACAGGTAACTATGGCAAATTCAATAAATACAGCGACAGCCACCAGCAAAATATTTACCTGAACCCACAGGGAGATGAAACCAGCAAAGCGATATATTATAATCAAACTGCTACTAATATCGACATCGTTTCTGCCATGATTAATTATAAACAACGCTTATGGAATGGCTACTTGGAAACGGGCATGAAATACAGTCGCGTTAAATCAGAAAATGACCTGCAATATTTCAATCAAATAACAGGCACTTTTATTCCGGATACAAACCGCACTAATCAGTTTTTATATAAGGAAGACATTGCGGCCGCATACCTGAATTATAATTTTACACTTCAATCTTGGTCATTTCAGCTTGGAGTGCGTAGTGAATATACTTCCTCTAAAGGAGAACTGGAAAGCCTTGTAAATGTACTCAAACAGTCTAATGATACCATTTATTTCAATCTGTTTCCCAATATTATGATAACCTACGCCATTAACAAGCAGCATAGTCTTTGTTTAATTTATAACAGAAGAATAGATAGACCCGCTTATCAGGATCTGAACCCGTTTGAGTTTGTGATGGATGAACTGTCGTATGTGAAAGGAAATCCTTTTCTCAGACCACAGTTCGAGGATAATCTTAAACTAAGCTATATTTACCGGCAGCGGTATTCAACATCTATCAGCTATGCCAATACGCATGATTTTATCCTCAATTACCGTGATACACTGGCGGGAGGTAAAACATTTGCAACACCCATCAATGTTACTTCAATGCGTACTTTTTCAGCAGATTTGTCTGCCCGGCTCAATGTTACCGACTGGTGGGAGGCGTATTGTGGTCTTAACGGATTTTATCAAGAGATAAAGGGTATAGGTAAAAATACGTCAGCCGGCTTATCTCAGAAGACTTGGAGTCTTCATGCCAACAACACTTTTAATCTGCCGTATAAATGGAGTGCAGAACTGTCGGGCTATTACAACGCGGCCTTTCTGGACGTTCCGGCAATCGTTTCGCCTCAATGGTCATTAGATGCAGGTATTCAGAAAAAGTTATTGAAAGATGCCATGGTAGTGAAACTTAGTATATCCGATTTGTTTAATTCACTTGAATATCGCCTCAAGAGAGACTTTGGAGGATTGTATTATCGTAGTCGCAGTAAATGGGAGAGTCAACAAGTGAGACTTACAATTAACTATAAATTAGGCAACAAAAAACTCAAAGACCCGGATAACAGAGATAATGGCTTGAAAGATTTTAAAAACAGGATAAAATAATTCAAATAATCGCCCAAAAGATTATCTTTGCCATTAAAATCTTTAAAATCCTTAGAGTCGTTAAGAATTTTAAGGATTCTAAAGATTTTAAAGAAAATGGAAGACCAACCGCTTATTCGACCAACCGGAGATTACAAAAAACTTATCTGTTATCAAAAAGCAGAAACTATTTTTGATATTACTTATTATTTTGTGCAGACTTATTTGCGACGTGGCGATAGAACAATTGACCAAATGCAACAGGCAGCTTGTTAGTAGACCTCCAGAAACTATCGCTAATATGGCTCTCATTTTATTGAAACAAACCGATTATTTGTTGGCAAAGATGTTGGAGTCATTAAGCAAGCATTTCCTGCAAAGCGGTGGTTTTCGTGAGCGTATGACAAATATGCGTTTAAACCATCGAAAAAATCGTTAAAAAATCTCCCCTCAAAATCTTTAGAATTCTTAAACTCTTTAAATTCTTTAAAAACAGGTCATTGAAAAAAAAAGCTTACCTTTGCACCCGAAAAATAATGTAGAATCATCAAACAAAAAATATATCAAAAGACTTATGGCAAAAAAGAAAGCAATGTTGGTTATCCTCGACGGCTGGGGAATCGGAGACAAACAAAAAAGAGATGTAATCTTTAGTACGGAAACTCCTTACTGGGATTATCTTATAAAAACATATCCTCACTCGCAACTTCAGGCATCCGGAGAAAACGTGGGACTTCCCGACGGACAAATGGGTAACTCGGAAGTAGGACATTTAAATATCGGCGCCGGCCGTGTTGTTTATCAAGACCTTGTGAAAATCAATATCGCTTGTCGCGAAAACACCATTTTGGAAAATCCAGAAATCAAACGCGCATATTCGTATGCCAAAGAAAACAACAAGAAAATTCATTTAATGGGATTGGTTTCAGACGGTGGTGTACACAGTTCTTTAGAGCATTTATTCAAATTAACAGATATTTCCAAAGTTTACGGAATCGACAAAACATACGTGCATTGTTTTATGGACGGCCGTGATACCGACCCGAAAAGCGGAAAAGGCTTTATAGAGCAACTCGAAAAACATTTAGCCCCCCCATCCCCCAAAGGGGGAGAACAAATCTCCCCCTCGGGGGGCGGGGGGGCTATTGCCTCAATCGTAGGTCGTTATTATGCTATGGACCGCGACAAACGTTGGGAGCGCGTAAAAGAGGCATACGATTTAATCGTAAACGGCATCGGTGAAGCTACTGAAAATCCGGTAGCAGCTATGCGAAAATCATACGATGCAGGTGTTACCGACGAATTTATCAAACCAATCGTTTGTGTCGAAAATGGCAAACCCATCGCTACAATTGAAGAAGGCGATGTAGTTATCTTCTTCAACTACAGAAACGACCGCGCCAAAGAATTAACAGTCGTATTGAGCCAACAAGATATGCCGGAGGCAGGAATGACAACCATTCCCAATCTCCAATTCTTCACCATGACTCCCTACGACCCGACTTTCAAAAATGTCCATATACTTTTTGATAAAGACAATGTAGAAAATACGCTCGGAGAACTCCTCGAAAGTTTGAATTTAACTCAGTTGCACATTGCCGAAACAGAAAAATATGCTCACGTTACTTTCTTTTTCAATGGCGGACGCGAGGCCCCATACAAAGGAGAAGAACGAATCCTTGTAGCTTCTCCCAAAGTAGCTACTTACGATTTGAAACCCGAAATGAGTGCTTTCGAAGTAAAAGACCAATTGGTGAAAGCAATCGCTTCCCAACAATTCGATTTCATCGTTGTGAATTACGCCAACGGTGATATGGTCGGACACACCGGTATTTACGAAGCTATCGAAAAGGCTGTAAAAGCGGTTGATTCTTGTTTGAAAGACACCATCGAAACAGCTTTGGCCAACGGTTACGAATCGATTATCATTGCAGATCACGGAAATGCCGACTATGCACAAAACGAAGACGGCACTCCCAATACAGCTCACTCCCTGAATCCGGTTCCTTTTGTATATGTCACAGAAAATAAATCTGCCCAAGTACAAAATGGAATCTTGGCTGATGTAGCTCCCTCCATCTTGAAAATCATGGGATTGGAGCAACCCAAAGAAATGACAGGGAAAAGTTTGATATAGTTAGGAATAGCCACAGGTTAAAACCTGCGGTTATTCAAATGCCGCTCTACGAGCGAAGTCGTCCGTAGGATGATATGTGAATAACCATAGGTTTTAACCTGTGGCTATTGCAGAATTAATTTTTATGTTTCAAATAGAAGATACAATAGTCAGTTTAGATGTGCTTGAAGAAAACTTCTTTTGCGACCTCGATGCCTGCAAAGGGATCTGTTGTGTGGAAGGCAATTCCGGTGCTCCTGTAGAAAGAGAAGAACTATCGTTATTGAACGAAGTTTTGCCGGTTATTTGGGATGATTTATCTCCCGAAGCGCAAGAAATCATCAATAAACAAGGAGTAACCTATATTGATGTGGAAGGAGAATATGTTACTTCTATTGTCGACGGAAAAGATTGTGTTTTTACCTGTTACGATGATAAAGGAACCTGTATGTGCGCTATCGAAAAAGCATATAAAAAAGGCTTGACCGATTTTTACAAACCGGTTTCTTGTCATTTATATCCTATTCGTGTTGCGAAATACAAAGAGTTCAGAGCAGTGAACTATCATCGTTGGAGTGTTTGTAAAGCTGCAACCGTATTGGGAAAATCGAAAAACGTCAAAGTATATCAATTCTTGAAAGAACCTTTGATTCGAAAATTCGGAAAAGACTGGTACGAACAACTTTGTTCGGCCGCTAATTATAACAACAATTTATGAAACAATTACTTTTATCAGACCTCGTTCATCACAAGGCTGAAATGTTAAGAGAAAAAGCTGCTCTTAAAATTCGCAATAAGCAAACAGGGGAATGGTCGCCCGTTTCTTGGAAGAAATTCTCCGAAAAAATCATGGATACGGCTCATGCTCTCTGTGATTACGGTGTAAAAGAATTTTCAAATGTAGGAATCTATATGCAAAATATGGCAGAGTGTTTCTATTTGGATTTTGCTTTATTCGCCAACCGGGCAGTTGCAGTGCCAATGTATGCCACCTCGACTGTTCCGCAAATAGAATATATCATCAATGAGGCACAAATAGAAATCATATTTGTAGGTGAACAATTCCAATATGACAATGCTTATGCCGCTCTGAAAAAGAGTAATTTCCTGAAGAAAATCGTTATTGTCGACAATGAAGTAAACAAAGCCGACGACGATACGACTTCTGTTTATTTTGAAGAATTCATTTCAAAACAAAAAGCAAGCGAAGAAAACAAAGCGCTCGTAGCAAAACGGAGGAGCGAGGCGCAGGAAGAAGATATTACGCATATTCTCTACACTTCGGGAACTACCGGAGAACCCAAAGGCGTTATCTTGCATCATTCAAATTATCTCGAGGCATTCAGGATTCACGATATACGCTTGGGTTTCCTGCCCAAAGGATTTACTTCCATGAGTTTCTTGCCGCTGACGCATATTTTTGAAAAAGCATGGGCGTTTCTGTGCATTTACAATGATTGTACGATAGCTATCAACTTAGACCCAAGAGAAATACAGGACACAATCAAAGAAGTCAGACCGGAGGGAATGTGTTGTGTTCCCCGTTTTTGGGAAAAAGTCTATGCCGGAGTACAGGAAAAAATCGCTACTTCAAGTCCTCTTTTGAAGAAAATATTTTTAGATGCCATCGAAATTGGTCGGATTCACAATTTGGAATATCGCAACAAAGAAAAACGCGCTCCGTGGCGAATAAGAATGAAATTTAATTTTTATGACAAAACGATTTATAAAATATTGAAGAAAGTTGTCGGTATTGAAAACGGACTTATTTTCCCTTGTGCCGGTGCCGCGCTTTCCGATAAAATCAATGTCTTTTTGCAATCGGTTAATATTCCTTTACGATACGGTTATGGTTTAACAGAAACTACCGCAACCGTAAGTTGTTTCCCTCAAATCGACTTCGAAATCGGAACTGTAGGAAAAGTAATGCCCGGAACCGAAGTGAAAATCGGAGAAAACAGCGAAATCTTGGTCAAAGGGAAAACCGTGATGCACGGCTACTACAAAAAACCGGAAGAAACTGCCAAAGTTTTTACCGAAGATGGCTTTTTCAGAACAGGAGATGCCGGTTATCTGACCGAAAAGGACGGTATTGTCTTAACTGAAAGAATCAAAGATTTGTTCAAAACTTCCAATGGGAAATATGTTGCTCCGCAACAAATCGAAATGCGTTTGTCGGAAGATAAATACATCGATATGATTGCTACAATAGGCGACCAAAGGAAATATGTAACTGCTTTGATTGTTCCGGCTTACGAAGATTTGAAAGCGTATGCTGCACAAAACGGAATTGAATATAAAGATATGACCGACTTGTGCCAAAATCCTCAAATATATAAGATGATTGAAACCCGCATTCAGGATCTTCAAAAGGATTTCGCCAATTACGAACAAATCAAGAAATTCACGCTGTTGCCCGAAAGTTTTACGATGACGACAGGCGAATTAACGAATACGCTAAAAATCAAACGACAATTCATAACCGGGAAATACAAGGAAATAATAGACCTAATGTATTGAGTGGATTCCTCACTGTGTTCGGAATGACGGCTCTCTTTGAGAAACCTACTGAGCAAAACATATAAATAATGATGAATTGGTTAGTTGATAATTGGCTCGAAATATTCGGAGTTGTAACAATGCTGGGGTATCTGTATCTTGAAATCAAACAGAAACCCCAAATGTGGATATTGGGCATTATCAGTTCTTTTGTCTACATTTTTGTCAACTTCTCCGCAAAAATATATGCCGTAATGTTGCTCAATGTATATTATGTGATAATCAGCATATATGGATTTATCCTTTGGCAAAAAAAATCTTCCGGAAAAGACAAAAAAGATGATGTTACAAATGAGATTTCTTACACTGACTTATCTTGGAAATTAGGAATCATTTTATTGCTAATTACGTCTTTGATATATGTTTTGATGGTTTATGTATTGAAAAATTATACAGACTCTCCGGTTTCGTATAAAGATTCATTGGTAACATCATTGAGCATAGTGGCAACGTGGATGTTGGTGAAAAAAATTATTCAACAATGGTTCGTCTGGATTTTTGTAAACGCTTTCTTTGTTTATTTATATTATACAACAGAATTGTATTTAACAGCAATCTTGTTTGTCATATATACAGCGCTTTCTGTTGTCGGATATTTGAATTGGAAGAATAATTCTACCCCTAATTGGCTAACGCCGAACGCTGTTTCCCCTAAAGGGGACTTTGACGAATGATAGACCGAAAAATAGAATGAAATCGAATTTACACAACAATGATAATATAACTGCGCCAAAGTTCCCTTTAGGGGAAACAGCGTTCGGCGTTAGCCAATTAGGGGTTAAAACTATCATTTTGGCCGACGGACTTTTCCCTTCTTCCGAACAAGTGCAAAACTTGTTGAAAAAGGCAGAAACCATTGTGTGTTGCGATGGCGCGGCTCAAAAATTATTGGATTTCGGCATCGAACCTCAATATATTGTCGGAGATTTGGATAGCTTATCAGAAGAATTCAAACAACGTTTTGCTCAAAAAATCATTCAAAATACCGATCAGGAAACCAATGATTTAACAAAAGCCGTCGAATTTTGTATTTCAAAAAATTGGAAACAAGTTGCCATTTTGGGAGCAACCGGATTGCGTGAAGACCATACACTGGGTAATATCTCCCTGCTTTGCAATTACAAAAAACAGCTCGACGAAGTGGTGATGATTTCGGATTTTGGCATATTCACACCCATCTTTGAAACAACGATATTCAAATCATTTCCCGAACAGCAAGTTTCGGTTTTTTCTCTTGATCCGGAAACAAAATTAACTTTCAAAGGATTGAAATATCCTGTTGTAAATCAATTTTTTACTTCTTGGTGGCAGGGAACATTAAATGCTGCTTTAGGTGATTCTTTCGAAATCGTTTTACACAACAAAGGAGCCATCATTGTTTATACAGCTTTTTAAACGCAAAGACGCAAAGGTGCAAAGACACAAAGGTTTAAAATTTTCTTTGCGTCTTTGCACCTTTGCGTCTTTGCGTTTAAAAAATTTTCCTCGAAGATTTGCTATTCCTTTCCCAAAAAACGCCATCTTCGTAACCCTGTATGGTTTTGTCGGAAGTTGCTCTCTCCAACCGCTTTTCTGCCCAACAACAAAATTCAGGATTCATCTCGATACCACAATAGCGACGACCTAATTTTTTGGCAACTACCGAAGTCGTTCCCGAACCCAAAAACGGATCAAAAACAATCCCTTCGGATGGACAGCTTGCAAGAATTAATTTGGCAATCAATTTTTCCGGTTTTTGTGTCGGATGATCAGTGTTTTCGGGCATCGACCAATAAGGCACTGTCAAATCATCCCAGAAATTGGAAGGATGAGTCATCCTGAAATTACCTTCAGGCGTTTCTTCCCAATCTTTGGGTTTGCCATCTTGTTTATAAGGCGCAAGCACTTTTCGTCTTACTTTTACGGCATCGACATCGAAATAATAATCTTTGGGATTCTTAACGCCAAACCAAATATCTTCCATACTGTTCTTCCAGTTGGTTTTGGCGCCTTTCCCTTTTTCCCGTTGCCAAGTAATGCGATTGATAACTGAAAGATTTTCGTTCATCACAGTATATAAAGCGGCAGTACATTTCCAATCACCGCAAAGATAAAGCGAGCCGTTCGGTTTAAGTTTTTCCACCACTTGAGGAAACCACGACCGCAAATAATCCAAATAAGCATTGTCATTCATTTGGCGAAATTTCATTCCCGAAAAATCTTTACTAAGATTGTATGGCGGGTCGATGATGATAAGGTCGGCAAATGCATCCGGAAGTAAATCTATGGTTTGAAACAAATCGCTACAAATTGTTTTGTTGGTCAATAAATCTTCTGAAATTGAGGAGTTAGTAGGAAACAACAAGTGTTTTTTAAACTCAATTATTTCATCTTCATTCACATGTAATGTTTGATTGCGAGGCGCTCTTTCTTTAATCATTTTGATTTTTATTTTGTGCAAATATAGGTGATATTTTCAAAATTGAATAAAAAGCACTAAATTTGAAACTCACAATCGAAAAAATGTGAAAATAATTAATTAAAATAAAAAAAATATGAAAGTAACGAATCTTTTCATTTTGATGTGTGTCGCATTTTCCTTGTCGGCACAAAACGCAGTTCAGTGGAGAAACGACCGTACAGGTATCTACAACGAAAAAGGCTTATTAAAATCTTGGCCGGAAGAGGGGCCTCAATTGCTGTGGCACTACGATGATTTGGGCGAAGGGCATTCGTCGATAGCCATTGATGCCGACAAAATTTATGTTACCGGCTTGACCGAAAATGTCGGCTATCTCTATGTGCTTGATTTAACCGGTAAATTATTGAATAAAAAAGAATACGGTTCGGAATGGGCTAAAAATTACAACGGCCCTCGCGGAACGGTTACCGTCAATGATGGCAAATTGTATCTTTTCACCGGAACCGGACATTTAATTTGCATGAATCAAAATTCTTTGGAAATTCTTTGGAAAAAAGATATTGAGGCCGATTTTGGAGGAAAAAACATCATGTGGGGTGTGAGTGAATCTCCGCTTGTTGTAAACGGAAAAGTGATACTTTCTGTCGGAGGAAAAGAACACAACATCGTGGCACTGAATAAAAACAACGGTTCGCTCATTTGGTCGTCTCCGGGAGAAGGAGACCTCACTGCTTATTGTTCTCCGCTTTATATCGGAGATGTAGAAATTCCGCAGATAACAACTACGATGGCTGGTCATGTTTTGGGAATTGATGCCGCAACCGGAGAAAAACTTTGGTCGCAAGAATATAAAACCCAAAGAAGTATTCATCCCAATACTCACATTTACAGTGATAATATGTTACTTATTTCCAATGGATACGGAAAAGGCTCAATCATGTTGCGTTTGATAGATGGCGGCCGAAACGTTGAAAAGGTGTGGGAATCTCCCGATTTAGAGACAAAGCACGGAGGAATCGTGAAAATAGGTAATTATGTGTATGGTTCCGGAGACCAACGTAAATTTTGGTATTGCTTGGATTGGAATACAGGTGAAACAAAATATAAAGATAATACGCTCGGAACAGGAGTTACGATTGCCAACAACGGAATGCTTTATTGCTATTCCGAAAAAGGCGAAATGGCTTTAGTGAAAGCCACACCCGAAAAATTCGATTTGGTAAGCAAGTTTCCAATAACACTCGGAACCGACCAGCATTGGGCACATCCGGTTATCTATAAAGGAGTTTTGTATGTACGGCATGGAAATACATTGATGGCGTATCAAATTAAGTAGTTGGTAAGTTAATAAGTTAATAAGTTAATAAGTTGGTAAGTTAGTAAGTTAGTAAGTTTTGAGATGAATAGATTGTTTTTTGTGTTGTTTTTGGCAGTGATATTTACTTCATTGTCTGCTCAGGTTCAATGGCGAGGCGACCGGACAGGTGTTTATCACGAAGAAGGATTATTGCAGCAATGGCCTGCCAATGGCCCCGAATTACTTTGGCATTTCGATGGCTTGGGCTTAGGCTATTCTTCCGTTACCATCGAAAAAGACAAAATATTTGTTACGGGATATACCGATGGTCAGGGTTATCTTTATGTATTGAATACAGAAGGTAAACTTCAACATAAAATTGAATACGGTCGCGAATTCGACGATAGCTATACCGGTGCTCGCAGTGCAGTGATGCACGACGATGGAAAATTGTATGTCGTAAGCGGAATGGCTGAATTGTACTGCTACGATATGCAATCGCTGAAACTGTTGTGGAAAAAGAATTACGCCAAAGAATACGCAGCGGAAAACACCAAACACGGTTGGCACGGCCCGCCTCTGATTGTTGGCGAAAAGTTAATCATTGCCCCCGGAGGAAAAATACACAACATTGTAGCCCTGAATAAAACAACCGGCGAGATGATTTGGAGTTCGGAAGGCGCAGGAAGTATGGCCGGATATGGAGTACCAATCTACATCAGCGACCAACAAGTGCCGCAAGTGGCGGTAATGATGTCCGACCATATCATCGGATTAGATATATCAAACGGCAAAATGCTTTGGTCATACCCGCACACAAACCGATTCCGAGAACATCCCAATACCCCGGTATACAGCAATGGCATGTTATTCTGTACCAGCAGCTATGGCAAAGGTTCCGTCATGTTGCGCCTGACAGATAACGGCCGCAATGTAGAAAAAGTCTGGGAAAAATCCGAATTAGACGGCCGCACCGGGCATATGCTTAAAATTGGCGATTACATCTACGGTTCAGGCGACAGAGCCAACTGGTATTGCATCGATTGGCAAACCGGCAAAGAAATGTATAAAGACAATACGCTTACATCAGGAGCAATCATCGCCAATAACGATAGGCTCTATTGCTATACCCAAAAAGGCGAAATGGCAATGGTAAAAGCCACACCCGAAAAATACGATTTGATAAGCAAGTTTCCCATAACCATCGGCACAGGCGAACATTGGGCGCATCCTGTTATTTTTCAAGGTATATTTTATGTGCGGCATGGAGATAGTTTAATGGCGTATAAGATTAAATAAATATCGTATATGAATGAGGTAATTAGGTTTATGAGAGATAACTTCAATTTGCTGCTACTTAGGTGGTTTTGTTGTTTAAATAAGGTGAGAATTAGGTTTTGCCCCACAACTTTTGCAGGTGAGCCCTTTTTTCTTCTTTTGCAAAAATAGAAAAATTAGTTGTGCTGCTCTCAAAAAAACTGTATCTTTATAATGCTAATAATTAAAAAACAACTATGGAACCAAAAGTTAAAAAACAAACTACAAAAACTGCAAAACAAAACAAAGTTGAGGAACAAAAGCCGAAGTCAAAAACAACATTGTTTAGAGAAAAATATCCGGAAGGTATAGGATATATCGTTAATATGCGGGCAGTGTTAAGGTAATCGTTATGAGATATTATATTGTTGCATTTATTCTGTTTGACAAAAGATTAGAAGATAATTGCGACAAGGATGTTTGTAACTTATTATCTAATTATGAGAATGTTTTTTATGTCAGCTCCATTGCGATACGAGAGCTGATTAAGTTATATAATGATGGTGAGCTAAAGTCTGCCAAATATAAGTCTCATAAGGATTTATTTTCTTTAAAGGCCCGAACGACCACATGATTATTGCCCAAGCTATCTCTGATAAAATGCCGGTTATTTCTTCCGACAGAAAATTCAAACTCTACGAAAAACAGGGGCTGCAACTTGTGTTCAATAAAAGGTAATGTTACTAATTTATCTTTAACAAATTTCATTATCTTTGCCGGCAGAATAAAATCATCGGAAATGAATACAAACGAACAATTTGAACATGTAATATCTTTATGTCGCGATTTGTTTGAAAAAAAACTCAACGATTATGGCGCATCGTGGCGCATCATGCGGCCGCAATCCATTACAGACCAGATATTTATCAAAGCAAATCGTATTCGCAGCCTCGAAACAAAAGAAACGAATAAGATCGACGAGGAATTAAATCCGAATTTATAGGAATCGTCAATTATGGTGTAATCGGATTGATTCAGTTGGAGTTAGGCTATGCCGATACTGTAGATATTTCCAAAAAACAGGCAGTCGAACTTTACGACAAACATATCACCGCATCAAAAGAATTGATGTATGCTAAAAATCATGATTATGATGAGGCTTGGCGGAGTATGAGAATCAGTTCTTATACAGATTTTATTCTGACAAAAATCTACCGTACCAAACAAATCGAGGGTAATGAGGGAAAAACATTGGTTTCGGAAGGAATCGATGCCAATTACATGGATATGATTAACTATGCTCTTTTTGGATTGATTAAATTAGAATACGAACAGGAATAAAATGCTCGAAAAAATAAAAAAAATATTGGTGGAAGTTCTCCGTGTTTTACTCGGACTACTTTTCATTTTTTCCGGATTTGTCAAAGCGGTCGACCCACTGGGAAGCGCCTACAAATTTCATGATTATTTCACGGCTTTCGGTATGCCTTTCATGGAGCCGTTAACATTGCCGGCATCTTTTATTTTATCTGCTTTTGAATTTTCTTTGGGTGTTTTTATTCTGTTGGGAATCTACAGGAAACTTACTTCCTTTCTTATCCTCGCGCTGATGTGCGTAATGACTCCTCTTACTCTATACTTGGCAATAGCCAATCCGGTTTCCGATTGCGGATGTTTTGGCGATGCACTGGTAATCAGTAATTGGGAAACTTTTATCAAGAATATTTTCGTATTGGCTGCTGCTATAGTCGTTTTTATATGGAATCGCTATATTACTCCCATTCTCACTAATAAATCGACATGGTTGGGCGTACTTTATACTTATATGTTTATCTTCGGACTTTCTTTTTATTGTTACCAAAATTTACCGATTTTAGATTTCAGACCGTATAGAATAGGAGCCAATATTCCTCAACTGATGGAAATTCCGGAAGGCGCTCCACACGATGAGTTCAAGAGTATTTACATTTATGAAAAAGATGGCGTAAAGAAAGAGTTTACCATAGATAATTATCCGGCCGGTGATTCGGCTTGGGTATTTGTCGATAGAATAACAAAGCTGGTAAAAAAAGGTTACACACCTCCTATTCACGATTTTACCATTACAACCTTGGATGGTGTGGAGATTACGGACATCATCTTGGCCGATACTTCATTTACTTTTTTGTTAATTTCGCCTAAACTGGAGAGAGCCAACGATGCCGGATTTGACAGGGTAAACGAGATTTTTGATTATTCGCAGGTTTTTGGTTATCAATTTTACTGTCTCACAGCATCCAGTCATGAGGAAATTTTTAAGTGGATTGAAAATGCTTGCGTTGATTTTCAAGTTTGTATTACCGATGAAACAACTTTGAAAACAATCATACGCTCTAACCCCGGACTTCTTTTGTTGAAATCAGGAACAATTATCAACAAATGGCATCACCGGAATATTCCTCAAGGAGATGAATTATCAAAACCGCTCTCCGAAAGCGAATTAGGACAAATTCCGCCTAATAGAGATAAACAAAAGGTGATTTACTGCATTTTATGGCTTGTCATCCCCTTAGGTTTGATTGCTCTTTTGGATTGCTTGGTTTACAGAAGAAAGAAGTAATCAAAATGCACTCAAAAAGTTAGGGCACATAGAAATAAAATCCATGTGCCCTTATTTTATATAATTTTTTTAATTACTATTTTGTTTCTAATGCTTTCAGGCGAGCCTCCAATTGTTCGTTGATTTTTTGCAACGCCTCAATCATCTGCTGTTGTTCCTGAATGGCTTTTGTCAATACGGGGATTAAATCTGAGGTGTTTAAGCCAAGTGTATCTCCTTCTAATTGCGAAACCAAACCATAGCCTTCCATATTTTCGGCAGCCATAGCTTCCTGTACATCCTGAGCAATAAATCCAAGTGATTTTTTGCCGGTGCCATTGTTATACAAAAATTCTACAGGTTTTAATTTAGATACAAAATCAAGTCCTTGACTTATCGGTTTGATGTCGTGTTTCAAACGACGGTCGGAAGCATTCGTCCAACTGGTGGTATTATACATGTAATATGCGTTGTTGCTGCTGTTACCAATAACTACTTGGTTACTTGAACTTCCACGACTTCCCAAATCATTTCCAATGATGATGTTATTATTACCTGTCATATCAGTATCGGAACTTGTAGGAGTAGGATTAACTCCTATCATTATATTTTTACTTCCGGTAGTTATATAACATCCTGCGCCATAACCTAACACTGTATTTAACTGCCCATTCACAGCAGCATCCTCTACATTTACTTTGGTTCCTTTAATTGTCCGTAGTGAAAAGGCTCCTACAGCAGTATTCATATCAGCGCTATTAACTTCAGAAAAACTAAGTCCTCCCATCGCACCAGCTCCTATCGCAACATTATTCGCTCCTTTTTTTATGTTACTTCCGGCAATAACACCTATGGCAACATTATTACTGCTTTTATTACTGTTTGTAACATTTCTTAATGCGCTATAACCTACAGCGGTATTATATTCGTCACCACTTCCACTACCGACATCAACTCCATTGATCCAAGCATTTCCACCGGTAACGTAAAACTGATACCCATTTTTTCCGGTTTGTGTGTATGCGTATTCTTTTAGAATAGCTTTTTCAGCGTTTATCCCAACAATAACTTTTGCTCTCAAATAAGAATTATGGCCATTGAGAGTTGACGGAGTACCCTTACCCGACATCGCATTTGCAGCTGTCGTATTTGCATTCCCTTCTGTTTCCATATCAAGAGGAAATTGATGCCAAGGACTTGCTCCTGCTCCGAGAGAAGAAATATCTCGCCATGTTCCAACTCCGTTGTTGTCTGAAGTCAGTACATATTTATCACTTTGCGTTCCGTCGACGAGTTTGAATCCTGCAACAGGAGTTGCACTCGTACCGCCGGTGGCAATGTGGAGTTTATGAGTAGGAGAAGTTGTTCCGATACCTACATTTCCAAGTTCATCAATTGTCATTCTTACACTTGCTGTAGTTTCATTACGTGTTCCAAATCTCAATTTTCCACTTACATTTGTAGTTATGCTGGTGTGTTCTACGCTAGGCGTTGCGTCAATTGCTTCAATGAAAGCATACGGATCGGGATCTGTGAAATCTCCCCAACCATCACCATAATTCTGATGCATACTATTCATATTATCACCTTTGCCAAACATTATAACTCCCAATCTTCCACCGGGAGGATTGTATTGCGATGTCTTCTTGCCGGTAAAACGAAGTACAGGTATTCCATTATTACCATTCGGTTCCATTAACATATCACCTTTTAGGTGGAGTTTCGAAGCGGGCATAGCGCCGGAGGCTAATCCAACACCTAAATTACCACCGGATGAACTTGCAAAAATCAGATTATAGTGCGAGAGGTCAACAGTCGTGCTTTTAATTAATGTGCCTCCCAGTTGAATTGGTTTCTCTCCTGTTGTGAGTTTTGTTAATCCGTTTTCAACAACTACAGGAATATCTGCCCATGTTACATTGTTCGATGTGTTGGTTGTCAGTACTTGTCCTGCTGTTCCGGCGGAAATTCCTACAGTATATGTATCTGTGGTTCCTGCTGTGGTCTTTGCTACCGTTATCGGCGCTGTGCGGGCAACTACTGTAGTATTGCCGCCGCCGATTGCCGGTTGCCAAGTTCCTGTTCCTTGATTATCAATGGCAGTCAGCACATAACCGGCTTTTACTCCCGAGTCGTCATAAAGCCGGAATCCGTAAGTTGCAGTTCCTTTAACAATATGCAGTTTTGCAGCAGGGGTTCTTGTTCCGATACCAACATTTCCGATGTGGAGAGGATCAACAGGTGTTTTATCAACGTCTGCTATTCCTGTTGCATATATTAAATTACCTATATTAATAGAATTGTCGCCTAATGTAGGCGCATTGAATCCTATTGCGATATTATTGGAACCCGACATGTGAGGCGTCGTTCCCGTTGCAGCCTTCCCTGCATCATTCCCTATTAAGATATTATTAGAACCACTTGTTACATATGCTCCTGCCAGATAACCTATTGCTATATTTCCTTTGCCGGTAGTTCTTTGCAAAGTACCGCTACCTACTGCGGTATGTTGGCCTTTTGATTTGACATTAAGAGCGGCATAACCTACTGCGGTATTATGAGATGTAGTATCTGCAGCAAGGGCATTACATCCCACGGCAACATTATAATGTCCTATTTTATTACTTTCAAGAGAACTTGATCCCAAAGCAGTATTATAAATACCGGTAGTGCTGGCAGTCAGAGAGTTATAACCTACGGCCGTATTATTGCCTGAGTTAATTCCGTTGGCACTGTTGTATCTTAACGCCCTATATCCTACGGCTGTATTGGCAGCACCAGAGTTATTTTTAGATAATGCTTTAGAACCTACGGCTGTATTGTAGCCTGCGTATTGATTATTTGCCAATGCACTATCACCAACAGCGACTAAACCACTGTATGAAGTATTACGAGTAAGCGCATGGTAACCAAAAGCGCTATTTCCGTTTCCGGTATTACTTTGAAGTGCATTTTGACCAAAAGCCACACTGCTTGCGCTGCCGGTATCACCATAGCCTATTTGTCCGGCAGGTTGATTGCCAACCTTGAATTTCAACGGAACGGCATTTATTGTACCTAAGAAGTTAGTTCCGGTTATTCCGTCATTTCCGGTTATTCGCCAAGCGTTCAAATCAGTTGTTGTGGCGGCATCTTTTACCCATTTGGAACCATCCCAATAATAAACACCTATTCCATTTCCACCGGTTATGGCAGGGTTTGTATTGTAAACAATTGCTCCTTTCAGGTCTACCAAATTCGAGGGTGTTTCGCTAAACGGTGTTAAATCGGTTATATTTGCTAAAGATACATTGGTTAAGCGCAAGCCTCCGACATAACCGGTTGCTTTATTACTGTGTAGTTCCAGTACCGCGCCTTTAACAGGTTCGGCATCTTGACCAATTTTTACTTGTGCTTGTATTGTAGCTAACGACATTAATGCTACTAACACGATTAAGACTTTTAATCTTTGAATAGTTTTCATAATCATTTTCTTTTTTTATTTGTCTATATGTATTTTAGTGTTTATTTCCCTTGTCAAAATTAACTCCGGTGTCCTTTATCACACACATAAATAAAAAAGATAAAAAAGAAAACTTTTTTCACAAAAAGCCTGTTTGCCGTATTTTCACAAATATGGACTGCTAAATTAGTTCTACATTTCCTAATAACAAGATAAAGGAAACACCGGAGATAATGAATTATTAAACTTTCACAATTAGTATGTGTTTGTGTAAATAATTTACTGTTTTTTCCAACAATTTAATTTATACAAAGGTAAAACGTAAAGTTAAAAAGGTCGTGCCATGCAGTCCGAAATTTGTGCCATGCAGTCCGAAATTTGTGCCATGCAGTCCGAAAGCTTGCCACACAGTCCGAAAATCGTTCCGCGTGCTTTAAATTTCAAATAAACAGTAAAATAATTAATACATTACGAAGTTGTTGCGATTTTTCTGTATTCAGAGGGAGTTATCCGGTAATGGTTACTGAAGAGGCGATAAAATGTTCGTAAAGAACTAAATCCACATTTCGTAATAATGGTTTCGATGGTTAGGTCGGAATGATCGAGCAGTCGTTTCGCTTCTTCTAATCGCAAGCAGTTGACGTATTCCATTGGAGTTTTTCCGGTAACTGCTTTAATCGCATCAAACAGATAGGTTCTATTAGTTGCCAATATCGGAGCGATTTGGTCGATGTCGATATTAGAATTGACAAAAACCTTATCCTTGAGCAGGTATTCGTGCATGCAGGAAACAAGTTGCCTCTGTTGCTTGTTACTCTGGAGGTTCACGATTTCACCTGCGGCATTCAGTTCGTATTCTCCTGTGGCCGGAAGTAATTGTTTTAGTTGTTCGTATTGTTTAGAAATAATATCCAATTCATCTTTCAGTCGATCTTGTTCTTTGATTTGGCTATACAAACCACGATTTTTCTTAGTGACTGTCCGGCTGTAGTGTATCCATATTCCGAGTAAGATTGCCAGTAAGATGCAGCCACCAAGGGCAAAGAAAAGATAGTTATGGAGGTATTCTTTTTCGGCAATGTGTTTGTCTACTTCATACTGGGTACGGATTTCGTCTAATTGAGCACTGTTTTCCAACAGGCGTAGTGAATCATTGAGTAGAACTGATTTCTCAAAAACAGAATATGATTCTGCCGCGCGCCCCATTTTGCTTAACAGGCGAGCTTTTTCCTTCAATAAGAAAACCGTGTAATAATTTGAATATCCGAGATTAGTACGCCAATCAATGTCTTTATCAATCCAACCAATGGCACTGTCATACTCATTGCGCCCCTCACAAATAGAGATTCTGATATTCCATATCAAATGCTGTTCTATAGGGACAATCATTGGCTGCAAGGAATCGCAATACAACTCGGCCTCGTCGTATTTTCTTTCAAGAAGGTAATTATGGGCACAGGTTTTATAATAATATATTAAACAAGGATCGGGATAACCGAAAGTTCTTTCAAAATCAATCGTATGCTTTTTCCAAACAGGCATTAGAGCAAGTAACTCTTTTAGTTTATTTTGAGCATTCAAAGAACTTGTCAATCCATTGTATCCGACAGATGCCAAGCGATAATTGGCACTTTGGGCGGGTCCTTCTTTAATCAGTTCTAATGCGTTTTTTATTGTCTCTTGATAGTATTTTTCGGATTCTTCATAACGTCCTTCCATATAATACATCTGTGCTATTAGTAAGGTCGCTTGGGTTATTCCATACAAACAATCTTCTTGTTTGGCTTCTGCATACATTTGTTTGGCTCCTTCTATTATACGTTTGTTATTTCCACGCTTTCCTAATAATCGTACCATATTACAGTAGGTGTCGTAGTAGGTTTCGTAGGAACCATTTTTCTTAAAGATTGATAGATATTCGTTTGCTTTCCGTTTATACTCCTCGTCTCTTAAAGAATTCCACAAAAAAGTAAGTTCCGTATTGCAAGCTACAGTTTCGTATTCTTTGTTTTGTTGTTTGCGTGCTTCGCGGAGAAAGTCGTTTGCATATTGTAACATTAAATCGACTTCTTCATCCGGAAATTGTAGCCAAGCCAATGTATTATATGCTTTTAATTTTTCCTCGCCTTGTGTCGATGCGATTACTTTCAGGAGCGAATCTTTCTTATGTAGAAAATTGTCATTTTGTCCGTGAATGGCTGTTGTAGAGAAGAAACAAATAAATAGGCAAAGTAGCCCTCGAATGAAAAATCGGGTTGTAAGTTTCATTTTACTATCGTTTTCTTAATTCCTGTGTATGAAAAATGGTAAATACCGGGTGCAAAGATACAAAACTTTTATATGATTCCTTTTAATATCTTATGGTTAAATTGTATCTTTGTATCTTCTAATCAAAAGACTGATATATTAACATAAATATTTAAATAATTTCGATGAGAAAAAACATTGTGGCAGGTAACTGGAAAATGAACAACAACCTGCAAGAAGGATTAAAATTAGCTAAAGATTTAGAGGCTGCATTAGTTGGAAAAAAAGTGAATTGCGACGTGGTTATCGGTACTCCATTTATTCATTTGGCTCCGGTTGCAGCAGCTATCGACACAACAAAAATCGGTGTTGCAGCACAAAATTGCGCCGACAAAGCTTCCGGAGCATATACCGGAGAAGTTTCTGCCGCGATGGTTGCATCTACCGGTGCAAAATATGTAATTTTAGGACACTCCGAACGTCGTGCTTATTATGGTGAAACCGATGCTATTTTGAAAGAAAAAGTATTATTGGCATTGGCCAACGGTTTAACTCCTATTTTTTGCGTAGGTGAAGTGTTGGAAGAAAGAGAGGCTAACAAGCAAGACGAAGTTGTTAATTCTCAAATAGAGCATGCTTTATTTAATCTCTCTACTGAAGAATTCGGAAAAATCGTTATCGCTTACGAACCCGTTTGGGCTATCGGAACCGGCAAAACTGCCACTTCGGAACAAGCTCAGGAAATGCACGCATTTATTCGTGGCGTATTGGCGGCAAAATACGGAAAAAAAGTAGCCGACGAAACTTCAATTCTCTATGGCGGAAGCTGTAATGCAGCAAATGCTAAAGAACTTTTCGACAATCCTGATGTAGATGGCGGTCTTATCGGCGGCGCCTCTTTGGGAGTTGATAAATTCATGCCGATTATCGAAGCATTTTAATTATGGTTGCAGACGTTTTTAGGAGATTCCTCGCTACGCTCGGAATGACAATGGCACTTTTACCTCTGTGCTGTCATGCACAAACGAGAGTAACTATCATTGACGAACTTCTCAGGAACGGTTATTCCGGAGGAACTATTTATGTTGATTGCGATTCGAAGATAAAAGCATTGATGGGAGAACCTTTGATGATGGATCTAAATTCTTCGAATGAAATATCCGTGAAATTGCCGGGATTTCGAATTCAGGCATTTTCAGGCAGTCAGCAAGGTGACCGGTCTGTAGCTGAAGCTAAAGCCAGAGAGATCAGGAGTTTGTTTCCCGAAATATCGATTAATGTAACGTTCAAGTCTCCGGTTTGGCAATTGCGTATCGGTGATTTCCAAACAAGTGGGGAAGCAACTAATTTTATGAAGGATTTCAAAAAGAAATATCCTGCTTTAGGACGAGAAATGTATGTAGTGTCGGATGAAATTAAAGTCGTTTTTTAGATAAAATGGAATCAAACGCGGAAGAACTCAAAAAGAAGGAAGAAATAGCTTTTCATTATAGAAAAATATTAGAACTATTAGGAGAGGATACTGATAGGGAAGGATTGCTAAAAACTCCCGAAAGAGTTGCTAAATCCCTGATATTCTTCACAAAAGGCTATCGACAGGAGCCGGAAAAAATATTGACTTCAGCTGTGTTTGAAGAAGACTACCGTCAGATGGTCATCGTGAAAAATATTGATTTCTTTTCTATGTGCGAGCATCATGTCCTTCCTTTTTTTGGGAAAGCGCATGTTGCTTATATCCCCAACGGCAAAGTAACCGGATTGAGCAAAATTCCCCGTATCGTGGATGTTTTTGCCCGTCGCCTGCAAATTCAGGAACGTTTAACTACACAAATCAAAGATTGCATCCAAAAAACATTGAATCCTTTGGGAGTTATGGTTGTAATTGAGGCGCAACACATGTGTATGCAAATGAGAGGTGTGGAAAAACAAAACTCAATCACTACTACTTCCGATTTTACCGGCATATTTAATACTGCCAAAACAAGAGAAGAATTTATAAGTTTGATAAAAGACAGATAAATTCTTCTGTATGGTTAAATAATTAAAAAATCGCTTATGGTATAAAAACTGCGTTTAAACAGACGCACATTATTAAGACATAAATTATTGAGCTTAACGCTCTTATTCTCATCAATTCGAAATCTATCAATTTTTAAGTCAGTGGGAGTAAGTACGCGGAGTTCACGTCTTCGGGCGTGAACTATTCGTGCTTATTTACTGACGGAGGTTTTGGTAGAGCCTGAATGGATAAATAAGCAATCATGAATAGTTTCACGTCTTTTTTGTGTCTTGAAAATTAAATATAAGTACAAACTAATACTATTTTTATGGATAAAGTTGGCGAATTAAAAAAACTTTTAAACACCTGTAAATCGACACCTCTAATTGTTGTAGGTGGCACAGTGGAAGACTTTGACTTCATTGACAAAACACTTGTTCCGGCGAACATTGATAAACATGTATTGTTTGGAAGCGAAGATTTTTATAAGGAGTGTATTTCTAATCCATTATTACTCATAAACGGCTTGGATACTATTAGCATGCAAGAACAGGAAAAGTTCATCGATTTGATAGAAGGCCGCTATGTGTGGATGCATAAATTACCGGATAGTGTACAGATTGTGATAACAGTAAAATCAAAGAAGAAATTATCTTTAGAAATACAGAATTTAACTTGGTCTTGGAATTTGAGTACAAAAGAACCGTTGAAAAGAAAAAACCCAACTACTAAATACTCTTTACAGCGGATATTCTTCAAAAGCATATAATACGGTACTTAAATATCTTTCGCCCGTATCGGGAAGTATGACTACAATATTTTTTCCTTTGTTTTGAGGCTGTTGGGCTAATTGGAGTGCAGCAAAAACGGCGGCTCCCGACGAAATGCCGACTAAAAGTCCTTCGGTTTTCGCCAACTGTCTTCCTGTACGAATAGCATCATCGTTTGTTACCGCGATAATTTGATCCACTACCGAGGCATCGTAAGTTTTCGGCACAAAGCCGGCTCCGATACCTTGTATCTTATGAGGTCCGGGATTTCCGCCCGAAAGAACGGGAGAATCTGCCGGCTCTACGGCTACAATACGAATATCGGGATTAAGTTCTTTCAGCCGTTTGCCTGTTCCGCTTATAGTTCCGCCTGTACCTACACCCGCTACAAGGATGTCGACGTTTCCATCGGTATCGCGCCAAATTTCTTCTGCTGTGGTGCGAACATGTATGGCAGGATTAGCCGGATTTTCAAACTGTTGGAGAATAATCGAATCCGGAATTTCGGTTTGCAATTCTTCCGCTTTGGCGATTGCACCTTTCATTCCTTCGGCACCCGGAGTCAGTACTAATTCCGCATTAAGCGCCTTCAACAGATTTCGCCGTTCAATGCTCATGGTTTCGGGCATGGTCAGTATCAGGCGATAACCTTTTGTTGCGGCCACATACGCCAATCCGACACCTGTGTTTCCGCTTGTCGGCTCAATGATAACCGAGCCTTGTTTCAGTGTGCCCCGTTTTTCGGCATCATCAATCATTGCAAAAGCAATACGGTCTTTCACGCTGCCCAACGGATTAAAATACTCAAGTTTACCGATGATATGAGCCTCAGCATTGTGTAATTCGGCAAAATTTCCTAACTCCAACAAAGGAGTGTTGCCAATCAAATCCGTTAATTTTTTTGCTATTTGTGACATAATGTTTTTATTAAAAGTTCATGCAAAAAAGTAGTGCGAATACTTTTTTAATATTTTTTATCTTGGCCCAATAAATCTGTCACCATTGAAGTGTATCATGTGGTCGGGGTTGTCTGCAATCCAAACTTCTGTTTCCCATGCAATATCGGCAATGTGTTTTTTAAATTCCGATTTGTCGGGAAATGCAGTCACATAAATTCTACCAACTTTTGATTCTTTCAAAAAATCTTCCAATTCAAGCATTCGTTTTGGGGAAACAGGCCCGTGTGAAGTTACAACTTCAATTAAAAATAACCAATTATGTTCTTCATCATAAATTATCACATCAGGCAACTTGCTGTGTTCGGTAATTGGTATGCCGATTTTTTCAAGCTCTTTTTCGTCTATATACAAATCTTTATTAGCAGTATCGCCTAAATATAACACTTTCGCTCCACCTGCAAAACGAGGTGCAAATTGTTCAATTACGGCTGCTTGCACTTCATTATGCTTGCCTGCTGATAATTTTATTTC